>Ga0268298_10000594_pt1 | contig 46056 bp, 40 predicted proteins | sample WWTPWeurt_MetaG_FD_194462 | JGI IMG/M metagenome (GOLD analysis project Ga0268298, IMG submission 194462) | Activated sludge microbial communities from WWTP in Nijmegen, Gelderland, Netherland - WWTP Weurt | ecosystem: Engineered > WWTP > Aerobic digester > Activated sludge | place...
AAAAAGAGCAGAGACGACCCAACATTGGGTCTAAATCTCTGCCCTGGCAACGGTACTCGCCCGGCGCTCAGGTCGCTCCTCAGCGTTGCCCTATCCTCCGTTCGAGTGTGTAAATTCTACCACTTTGCAAAAACCGGAGCATGGCGCACAGTTAAACCGGAGTAAGCCGCACAGCTAAACCGGAGCATGGCGCACACCCAAACCGGGGTAAGTCGCACACTAATTCAAAAAACGGGCAGAAGAGAAAACGCTGGTTAATCCAAAAGTATGGCATGCTACTTCCTGAAAGAACAAGGAGGTAGACAATGACACAGGAGCGATTAACCATGAAGAAAATCAAAGAAATCCTGCGCTTAAAACATGAAGCAGGACTATCCAACCGAGCGATAGCTGGGGCGTGCAAAATCTCCAACAGCACAGTTGGGGAGTATTTGCGACGAGCAGAAGCGGCTGGGATCAGTTGGCCGTTGGGGGAGCTGAGCGAAGACGAGATCTATGAAAAAATGTTTGGGGAACAAACCCCATCACCAGAAAAGGCCAAGCCATTACCAGATTGGGAAGAGGTGCGGAAAGAATTACGCAAAAAAGGAGTCACCGTACGGCTGATCTGGATTGAATATATTGAGAAACACCCGGATGGCTACAAACACTCCCAATTTGAAGAATATTATCGGCGCTGGAAGAAAACCCATTGCGAACCCAGTATGCATAATACCCACAAAGGTGGGGAACGTATGCAGGTGGATTATTCTGGTCTAAAAATGCAGATGGTCAATCCAGAAACGGGCGAAGTCAGCCAGGTGTCAGTATTTGTGGCAGAACTGCCAGCCAGCAATTATATTTATGCGGAAGCCCAGTCCAGCGAGAACCAATGTAACTGGAATAATGGACACGTTCGAGCGATTGAATTTTTTGGAGGTGTGGTACGCATCGTTGTTCCCGACAATTTAAAGACTGGAATTACCAAACCGAATTATTATGAGCCGGATATCAACCCGTCATACCAGGAATTGGCGGAGCATTACCAGTTTGCCGTAATACCAACCAGGGTTAAAAAACCAAAAGATAAAGGAGCTGTAGAAAATGGAGTTCAAAATGTCGAGCGCTGGATCATTGCCCCTCTGAGAAACCGCACCTTTTTTAACCTGGCAGAGGTGAATCGGGCAATCTGGGAACAATTGGATCGGCTAAACAATAAGGTCATGTTGGCAGTGGGCCGTTCTCGGCGACAGGAATTTGAAGATATTGACCAACCGAATCTACGACCCATACCGGAAAAACCTTACGAATATGCCATTCACAAGACTGCCCGGGTCAATATCGATTACCATGTGGAATTTCAGAAGCACTTTTATTCCGTACCAAACATTTTGATCCACCAGGAAGTTGAGATTCGTGCTACGGAAAACATGTTGGAGGTCTTTCACAAAGGAAAATCGGTCGCTATCCACGTCCGCAGCTTCAAAACTGGGCGTTATTCAACCCAGCATGAGCATATGCCACCCAACCACCAATTTATGGATCGGATCAACGCCCAACAACTCTTCCATTGGGCTGAAGCAGTGGGGCCGCAGACCGCCGCATTGATTAGTGCGACCCTCAAATCGCGTCCATTCCCTGAACAAGCCTTTCGATCCTGCTTGGGCATTCTCAGTCTGGCAAAAAAGCATCCCCATTCCCGGATTGAACAGGCTTGCCAGGCCGCTTTGAATGCCAAAGAATTTTCGTACAAAGCTGTTAAAGATGAATTGGACTGGATCACAAGACAACTCGCTCTACCCGTTACACCAGAAACCCTGCCTACCCATGCCAATATTCGTGGCGATCAATATTACCAATAAGGAAAACGATGATGATTTCACAAACTTTGTTAGACAAACTGTTGGAACTGCGCCTGACCGCTTTTCGCGAAGGACTGCGAGAACAATCTTCCAATCCACATTATGCCGATCTCTCTTTCGAAGAACGCCTCCTGCTTCTGGTGGATCTGGAATGTACCCATCGCTCAGCCAGCCGTATCAAGCGCCGCTTGAAGCTGGCCGATTTCCCCATGTCTGCCTCCATTGAAGATCTTGATTTTTCTCCCGAACGTGGGCTGGACCGGCGCATCATTCTGGAATTAGCTCAATGCAGTTGGATCGACAAAGCCCTCAATATTTTGATCCTCGGGGCTACCGGCACTGGGAAAACTTTCCTCGCGTCTTCGTTGGGTGTTGCTTCTTGCCGCTTAGGTTTTTCTGTTCGCTATGTGCGGACTTCTCGTTTTTTGCATTCTCTGGCACGTGCCAGACAGGATGGCTCTTATCTCAATTTCCTCCGCTCACTCAATAAAGTCGATGTCCTGATTTTGGATGATTGGATGCGTGACCCAATCCAGCTGCCTGCTGCACAGGATTTGTTGGAAGTCCTTGATGATCGCTTTGGTAAAACTTCCACCCTGATTGTTTCCCAGGTCCCTGTTTCTGATTGGCATCTCCGCTTTCCTGATCCTACTTTAGGCGATGCCATTATGGATAGAACCATTCACAACGCATACCGCCTTCCTTTTCTCGGAGATTCTCAAAGAAAATTACGCGGAAACCGGACCATGTCGCACACTTGATGTACAATATCTTTGACCAGTGTTTTCTTCCTTCTCACTGTGCGCCATGCTCCGGTTTAGGTGTGCGTTTTCACCGGGTTTTGCAACCACTTTGGCTGTTTTTCGCAATTGGACGGTTTTTCAATATGAAAGTGGATGGTTTTTCGTTGTGAATTTTAATCTTAATTTTGCTGAGGTGGTTGGTTTTTCGTTGTTAAAGTGGTCGGTTTTTCGATTGACAAAAACAATTTGATGGAAGTTCTCTTCCGAAAGGATGGGTTATTATCGTTTCCGGAACAAAAGCTATGGCCGAATCAGGTTGTTTTAATGGGGATAACAATTGAATATGGAAACTAAGAAGAGAAAACTATTCTATATAATTTATTACACAGGCGCTTGCGTCCTTTTTGTATGGAAATACTATACGTACGCATATCTTGAGCTGAATATGAGTCTTAGCTTTGTAGTTATTTCCGCTGTAATCATGATAATCTTAGGTATGTTTTTTTTGTTGGGGTTATTCCATTTTATGAAAGATGAAAAAAAATAATCTATTCCAACGTTTTTGCAATTAATGGCAAAAGATCATAAACGGCCAAAGACCTGGATATCCCACAAATTGGTCTGACAATAGGAGGCTACAAATACCTGTAGAGACTGGAGCTTGAAAGTCAAGAATCGTTGAGTGATGTATCAAGTTGGCAAATTCAATCAAGCTCTAAAGGGATTTTGAGTACTTTATGAATACTATCTATGAGATTTCCATAATTTTTTTGTTGTTTATTATGTTAATAATAAGTGTATTCTGCGTAGCTTTTCCTCTTAAATATCTTCAGATATGGCTTTGGCTACCAGTTTTTATATCAGAAAAATTACAAGTAAAGTTAGGTAAGGAAAGCAAACAGGAATTAGAGGAACTTTATAAATCTCCAGAAATATTTTTACTAAAGCATTATCGTTATATAAAAATGATTCAATTATGTGGATGGGGCGGCATCCTGATTTTCATCGGATTAATGTCCATGAAATTCTTTTAGCCAGACACTGTCCGCGGACAAATTAAATAGAAGAACTAAGGTTATTCGCTCAGAATAAATGAAACTGCCAACCTTCAGGAGTGGAACAGCGATGATCTTTTATGGTAAAACACTCGAAAAACCATCTTACCATCAATCAGCGACCATATTAAATAATTCCGATTGTGTGTAACCCTGCCCTTGCGGCTACTATTCTTCGCCCACCAAACCTTGCACCTGCTCGGCGGGTATGGTCACCAAGTATCAGAAACGGATCTCCGGCCTACTGCTGGACCGGATTGACATCCACATCGAAGTTCCGGCGGTGGACTACGAAAAGCTCAACGAGCGCCGCCTGGGCGAGACGTCCGCCGCCATCCGCCAGCGGGTGGAAAAAGCTCGCCAGACCCAACGCCAGCGCTTTTCGGGTGTTCAAACCGCCGATGGCGAAGTTTCGCCCGTGACCTGCAACGCCGATGTCAATAGACACACGTAAATGCTCCACTCGTATTCACCCACACTGCGCCAGTAATCTTCGGCAACACCGCGCCACTTTCGCGACGGGTCTGGTTGTAAAACGGGGATTTTGTTAAGGTTGTTTCTGGGCTGTCGGCACCTCCTCGGTCAGGCGAGCACGGCCCTGAGCGCGGTAACTGGCGCCCCGGATGATGACCACTTCGGCGCGGTCAAGCAGGCGGTCGAGACCAGCAGAGGCCAGGAGCGGGTCGAGGAACAGATCGGGCCATTCGTTGGGGGCACGGTTGCTAGTGAGCAGAATGCTGCCACGCTCGTAGCGCTCGTTAATCACGTCATACAGGTCTTCGGGGCCAGGCGGCTGGATTGGCTTGAGGCCAAAATCATCCAGGATGAGCAAGTCCGGGCGCAGGTAGTTGCCCAGCCTGCGCTCCCAGGAACCATCCGCCCGACCGCCGTTGAGGTGCTGGAGCATCTTCTGGACGCTCACGAAAAGCACATCAAAACCCTGGCGAGCCGCTTCTTGCCCAAGTGCCTGGGCTAAATGCGTTTTCCCAACCCCGGTCGGGCCGCAGATCAGCAGGTTGCGGTGCTCGCGTAGGTATTCGCAGGCAGCCAGCTGTAAGATTTGCTGGCGGTTGAGGTTGGGATTGAACTGGAAATCAAATCCTTCAATGGTTTTTGTAGCATTCAAAGTGCTCCGGCGCAGGCGCATGCTGAGTTGCTTCTGTGCACGGCGTTCGGTCTCATCCTCCAATAACCGAGAAAGGAAATCCATATAGGACCACTGGCCGTCAATCGCCTGGCGGTTGCGGGCGTCCAGGGTTTCCATGACGCCGGACATGCGCAGTTGGCGCAGTTGGTGAGAAAGCTGCGGTTTCAGTTCCATGAAGGCACCTCCGCTAAAACTCCGACCATTTCATCCGGCTGGCGTGAAAAAGTCAACGCCGGAGAAAGCTGAACCGGGATCGGCAACTCTTCCTGATCTAAGTTTTGTTTGAGGATGCCTTTCACTGTTTTGTATGCCGGATCACCATAGTCGAGTGCCCGCTGGCAGGCGTCATTCAAGCGCTGGCAGCCATACTTTTCGCTCAAGCGCAGCAGCCTGCCCGCCTGGTGGATGCGATCTAGCACCGGATCAGCCAGGATCTGCTCAATCGTTTGCTGGACTGCCGGGCCAAACACAGCTGCCTGCGCAAGACAACCTTCGCGCGTGCGCTCCAGGCCTGGTAATTTCTCCGGCGGGTAATGGTCTCGGTGTGTCTGGCGACTTCCCGGTTTCGTTGCTCGCTCGTGTGTGGCGACCAGTTCGTATTTGGCGTTGAACAGCCTCACCTGCTGGGTCCCAGCACATACCCACAGGCTTTGCCCCACCAACCGGAACGGCGCTGAGTAGTAGGATCCCTCGAAAACTACATGGCAATCGCGATGCAGTTTCACCTTTTTCCAGATTGCCAGATCATACGGGGTCCTTGGTAAGGGTTTTAGTCGCTTTTTTTCTACTGTCTCGAATTGGCGCTGCGGCTGTTCTTTGGTTGTTCCGTGAATGCGCATCCCAGCCTCACCCTGGCACCACTTGCGCACCTCCTGGTTGGCCTGGGTCAGGCTCATCGAATCGCGCCCGCCCATAAATCGGCCCTGCACATACCCTACCCCACCTTCCACCTTCCCTTTGTGTTCGGGCGTGACCGGCCGACAGGGCAGGATCAGAAAACCATAATGCTCCGCACACTCCCGGTAAGCCATTTGTACGACTGGATCGTCCCAGATTGCCTGGGTGATCCCACTTTTCAGGTTGTCGATTACCAGCCGCTTCGGCACTCCTCCAAAGAATTCCAGGGCGTTTCGGTGACAACGTAGCCAGGTTTCCGATTTCTGGTTGAATACAAATTCCACATACGCATACCGGCTCCACCCCAGCACCATCACAAATGCCCAAGTTTTGCGCAAATTGCCTTCTGTGTCCAACATCATCCCTACATAACCAAAGTCAATCTCCGCTTCTTCCCCGGGTTGGCATTCCTTGCGTGTAAAGGCCTCCTCTGGCTTTGGCGTTATCTGACGCGCCAGCCTCAGCACCGAAGCATAACTGCCCTGATACCCTTGTTCTCTCAGCCGGTCAAAGATCGCTGTCACTTTCACCTTCTCGTTGAGCAGCGTCTCTATCCGCCCGCGATATGGATCCGCTTTTGAGCTGTTTTGGGGTGGTAATTTCTCCGGCATCGTCACATCCAGCGTTTTCAGCAGGTTCTCGTGATCTGGCAGCTCGCCTTCCAGCAGTTTCTGTTCTTGTGCCCAGCGTCGGTATCGTTTCACCGTCCGCCGGTCTATTCCTAAATCTTTCCCTATTTGCCGGTCGCTCCGTCCTTCCCGAATGTGCCGGATCATTTCTCGTATTTCCATTAGCTTCAGCCTTCTTTCTGACATGGTTCCTCCTGGCAACTTTGTTTCTTGCCAGAAGGGTAATCGGTTTTTCCATCGTCGGAAAGTGGCGCATTTTGGCTGAAGATCACTGGTACATCGTTGGTGAATATCTGTGGCGCAGTGTTGGTGAATATTTCTGGTTCATCTTGGGTGAATGCCTTTGGTACATTATAGGGCGTTCAGTGACAGCCGATATGCGTCCGGCGGAAGTGCGCAAGTACTGCGAGTTGGACGATACCGGGCGGAGCCTGATGAAGACGGCGATGAACCAGCTGCAATTATCGGCGCGGGCGTATCACCGGGTGCTAAAATTATCTCGCACGATTGCCGACCTGGCGGGAAGTCATGTGATTGGTCCGTCACATCTGGCGGAGGCGCTGCAGTACAGGCCGAGAATGAGTGAGGGGTAGGGTGACACGAATCGTCCAAAAAGCCAGTCGCATTTTGACAAAATGGGACACGGACAGGATTTATAGCTCCGTGATGACGCGCGGCGAACGCGGTGCAACAACATAGCAATGGCTAAGGTTGCCCGCTCTAACGGTTCTCGTTTTGAAGTTCGAGCAGATAATCTGCTCGCAGCGACACGATGTATTGGAAGTGCAGGTGTTGGTCTGAAGGCTCGATGGCCTAATCTTATTAAGACCCTCAAAGGGGTATCCGTGTCGTCAAAAATGACCAACCTAGTACAGACTTTTTGCGAACCTCAAAGGGCTAAAGAATTATGGGAAAGATAAATCTAATAAGAATGAAACATCGAAATTTGCTCCTATTCTCTATTCTTGTATTACACATTGCTGGCTGCACACAACTGGAAGTTCTCCCCTCGCCAACGGCTACAATTCTGTCGCCAACAGAAACTCAAGTTTTGGTACTGCTGTCTGCGACGGCAACACCAACCCAACCACCTCCCACTGCATTACCCCCTGCGACCAACACCCCGCTTCCATCCATTACCTCCACACCAAATATACACTTCCGTGAGCAATGTATCGATATTCGTATTTCTCAACCACAGGAAATATCGCTTTCAGGGACATTGGTTCTTAAGGATGAATGGTTTGGTCTAAATGTTTACTTGTTGAACCTGGAAACGGCGGACCAAACTCCGCAGCAATTAGAGAATATCATGGCTTTGCCAAGTTTATCCGTATCACCTGATAAAAAACGATTGGCGGTTATGCAATACGATGATCAGCAACATCGTCATAGGCTGACAACCTTTTCTGCAAATGGAAAGATCCAAAACACAATTTCTCTGTTCCCAGATTTATCTTCAATCTTGGGTTGGCAGAACGATGAATTGTTGGCGATCGGTCGGGTAAGAAGTGATGGCTTACGTAAGTTGGACAGTACCATCATTGTTTCGTCAATCAGCGGTGAAATCCAAGAGTTATTACCGGATGATTACAATAGCATATATAAGTCGATTGATAATAACGTAATTTGGTTAGGATATTCTTTCAATCGGACCGTTTACAACCCAGCTTTAACTTACGTGGTTTATTCTGGTCTGGAAAATGGTAAAACACCCCTTTTTCTCGCGAATGTACAAACAAAGTCAATCATAGCTCGAATAAATTGGTGGGGCGGAGTGTATGGGGCTACGCCTCAATGGTTTCGTAATGGGCAGAGCGTTTTGGTGACAGGTCAGGTGAAATTAAATGGTTTTGCTTCAGCACAGGATGGAATTGAATTGTTTCGGATGGATTTGAACGGCCAAGTCACCCGGCTGACCTACCTGTCTGATGTGTACACGGCCTATATCCGTAATTTCACCCTATCACCTGATGAACAGCGAGTTGCATTTTGGATGGAGATCCAAGATCCTACTTATTCTGGCGTGCGCTTGGGTGTGCTGGATCTCCAGAGTGGTGAGATGGTTGATTATTGTATTGCAGGTGCAGCCGCGTTGGATAATAAAGATTTTATTCCACCAGTCTGGTCACCAGATAGTAAGCAAATTTCTGTAACTCAGGCTATGAACGACGGCGCCACCCGAAAAACGATCATTATTGATCTGATCAGCGGCAAAGCCTTTGAACTGCTTGATCAATTGATTCCTCTTGGTTGGATGTCAAACAAGTAACCTTGGAAAGAAATTTCCACCGGTTGCGCTAGAAGGCTAGCTGGTGGAAACCTTTTACCATCAATAGCCAGATCGAAATTTCCGCGAATAAAATCGCCTGTAAAATGTTGCTATTGATGAAGTACTCGGATGATGGTAATGAAGAGATTGGAGCATCCACATCCTTGTGAAGAGATTACACACACCTTTATTAGAACGGAATTTGTGAAACAATATTTACTCGACAATTGTGTTGGTTGTTCGAGGGATTTAGTTGAAATATTGGTTTTTTCACGCTAAAATACCTCTTTGGCAAATAAGGAAACTAAAGCGCAAAGGAGTAAGCCAGGGGAGAGCGGGTTGCTCTCCCCTGATAATCCAGGTTGTGTTAGCCTTGGGGGATATAGGTCTGAATTTCCTCTTGAACGATATACCGGGAGCGGGCGCTTCCGGCCATCAGGTTCAGGTGGGCCTGGTATCGGCGCAGGTCGCCAGTCACCAACATGCGGAGAAGCATATCGGCAGCTTCGGCAGCCATACGAGCGTTGATACCCAGGCCCTGAGCATCGAGCAGCGCCAGGTCGGCGCATGAGAGGTTGCTGGTATCATGCGACTAGACGTTCGGCGGGCTCATTGTGCAGCAGGTCGGGACTTTGTATGTGCGGCAGCGGCAGCCAGGTGCACTTGCCATCGATACCGAAGGGGATTTCACCTTTTTGGATATCAGATCGTCCCAACAGAATTTGTCCACTGTGCTTGCTGTTACGGCAGTCCAGCCACCAACGCGGCGTCCAAGAGGACGATGCTTTGGCGGCCTTAGAGATTTCCAGTCGGGCAGCCCAATTATCCACACAGCCGATCAGTGCCCAGGGTTGGCGGGTGTATTCGTAACCGCTGATCATCTCTGCCTACCTAAAACGGCGCCGGGAATGCCTTGACCGTCAACCCCTCAGGCTACTGCGTAACGATCTACGAACAATTTATTTGAGGGAATAAAGGGAATGTTCCAGAATAGCCAACTTTAAATTATGGGAGGGCTATGATCTTTTATGGTAGAACACTGAAAAACATCCTTACATTATTAAGCGACCGCACAAAACAATTCCAATTGTGTGTAACTCTGCCCTTGCGGTTTTTATGGCAGTCCTACCAAGCCCTGCACCTGCTCAAGCGGTATGGTCACGAAATACCAGAAACGCATCTCCGGCCCGCTGCTCGATAGAATTGACATCCACATCGAAGTTCCGGCGGTGGATTACGAAAAGCTCAACGAGCGCCGCCTGGGCGAGACCTCGGCGGCTATCCGCCAAAGGGTGGAGAAGGCACGCCAGACCCAGCGCCAGCGCTTTGCCGGGGAGAAAATTGCTGATGGCGAAGTCTCGCCAGTGACTTGCAACGCCGATATTGCACCTGCGTTGAGTACAACGGGCCGAAGTGCGCAAATACTGCGAGCTGGATGACACCGGACGGAGTTTGATGAAGACGGCGATGAATCAACTGCAGTTATCGGCGAGGGCGTATCACCGGGTGCTAAAATTGTCTCGAACGATTGCGGACCTGGCGGGGAGCAGCGTCATTGGCCCGTCGCATTTGGCTGAGGCGCTGCAGTACAGGCCGAGGATGAGTGATGGGTAGGTGTAAGGTCTTAATTTATTGTAACGGCCAAATACAGATGAGCATGATCTAGCGACTGCGAGTATGATTAAATTATGAAACAACATTTTATCGAACGTAAAGGTAAGCTAGCTGATCTTGACAGATCTTTTGACCTGAGGTTCTGGCAGACGCAGCCAGCCACAGAGCGCTTCAAAGCCGCCTGGGAACTTGTCATTCACGCCTGGAGAGTAAAGGGGCACGATGTTCGTCAACTCCGACTTAAGCGCTCTGTTGAAAATTTTCAACGCCAACAGCGTTAAGTATCTGATCATTGGCGGGTATGCAGTAATTCAGTACGCTGAACCGCGCTATACCAAGGATTTGGAGCGGTGTGGATGAAAAGAATGCTGCCGATGTATTTAGATCCCTGAAAGAATTTGGCGCTCCTTTGGCAGATATGACCGAAACAGATTTTTCTGAAGAAGGCTATTTTTATCAAATGGGAAGGTCGCCGATGCGAGTGGATATTTTAATGGGTATCCCAGGATTGGCATTTGAGCACATGATCCCGGTGCAGATGCACGGACTGCCGCCCCAACCTCATACCGATATCTATGCCCTGGGCGAGGTACTTAATGGATACTGACCGGCGGCGAGCAGCCGTTTATGGACGAAGCGTTGGCGTGATGCTCCTTAGCGATATGTCTGGTATGATTAGCCATGAGAACGAAAAAAGCGAGGACTTTCCTATGGCAAATAATTTAGGCTCAATCACTACCGCCGGTATAGAACTGGCCCAATCCGAACCCTGGGATATTGGAGCGGGTGTGGCAGGTTATGTCTGGCATGCCTCCAATCCCAAAGCAGCGCTCTTGCTCCAGCATGGCTACGGTGAATATGCGGAGCGATTCGTCAGGCAATACAATCAGCTAATCCCGCATTTGCTTCAAATGGGTATCAGCGTATATGCTTTTGACATGCCGGGGCATGGTCGCTCGCCGGGCAGACGCGGTCTGGTGGATATTCGGCAAGCGATTGAGTGCCATCTGGCTGCCAGGCGCAAGCTCCGGGAACAGCCGCTGCCCGTATTTCTATTCGGTCATTCGTTGGGCGGTCTGGTGACCGCCGGCAGTGTGGTGCGCGATCAAAGTGGTCTGAGCGGAGTCATATTGACCAGTGCGGCGCTCCTGTACGATGTAACACCTGGTCTGCTGGCTTTTGTCAATCTACTCGCTTTTATTGCTCCTGCTGTGTCTGCTCCGTTGAAGGCTGGAATTGATGGTGACCATTATCGTGGCGCAGAAACGGATGAGTTATTCACACAGGATGCACAAATCTTCCGCGGTAAACTGCCGATGCTGGTTGCGGCTACTACCGGCAGCATCTCGTATCATAACTGGGAGCGTTACCCCGAGTGGAAAATTCCTGTTCTGGTGCTGCACGGTACGGAAGATAAAGCAACCGATCCCGCAGGGAGCCAACGCTTTTTTGACACAATCGCAGCGCAGGACAAGTTGATTCATCTGGTCGAAGGTGGGTATCACGAACTATTAAATGATCGAGACCGCAATAAAACCCTACAGGTGGTGCTGGCCTGGTTTGAACAGCATCTGGCACAAAACCATTCTTGATGTATTACGATCAAAAAAGTTCTTTTCTGTTCGATTCATGATCTTCCATGAGAAACAACCATGATTGTGTGTAACTCTGCCCTTGCGGATTTTTTGGCAGTCCCACCAAACCCTGCACCTGCTCGGCGGGCATGGTGACGAAATACCAGAAGCGCATATCCGGCCCGCTGCTGGACCGGATCGATATCCACATCGAGGTCCCGGCGGTGGACTACGAAAATCTCAATGAGCGCCGCCTGGGCAGAGACCGGGCGTCTTTGACGCCTCGGTGGCAATCCGCCAAAGGGTGGATGGTTTCGGAGAAACCCAGGCCCGCCAGACTCAGCGCCAGCGCTTTGCCGATGAGAAAATCAGCGAAGCTGAGGTTTCTCAGGTTACATGCAACGCTGATATGCGTCCGCCGAGGTGCGTAAGTACTGCGAGCTGGATGACACTGGCCGGAGTTTGATGAAGACGGCGATGAACCAGCTTCAGCTCTCGGCACGGGCCTATCACCGGGTGCTCAAACTGTCCCGCACGATTGCGGATCTGGCGGAGGCGCTGCAGTACCGGCCGAGGATGAGCGAGGGGTAGGTGCAAAGCCTGAGACCGTTTTTTTGCCGGCAAATAAAGGACCATTACAGACTTCTTATATAATTTTTGGCCCCAATACGCTCTGGCAGTACGATGCAGTTGCCAACCTGAGCATGGTGTTCAACTCGTCGGGCACATTCACTTCGCCAGGTGAATATCTAATTGCCGCTGAAGTGTTCTGGAACGGGGGCTTTGGTGGTCAATCAAGACAGGGTGATCATCAATAATGCTGGCGGAAGGGTAAATCCTACGCTCAATGCATGTCCGACTTCGGATTTATTTCTGCCAGGCAACCCTTAATCTCAAGCAATGACAGCCACAAGTCAAGATCATTTTGGCGCAGTCGCCTATCCCTTGAGGAGGGTTAAGCGTAATCCTTCGTATTGTTGAAAGCCCCCATCGAAAGTGACCAGATGTAATTTGGCAGCACGGGCAAAGGCAGCCAGGTAGGCATCCTGCCATAATTTGGGAGAAACCCGTTCGCCAACTGTATACCGGCGCAAGTGCTGCTCCAAATCCATCGGCTCTGAAGTAAAGTCAAACCGTTCATCCCCCATCAGGGTATCATAAATTGCCCAGGCCTGTTTCAAGCTGCAGACATCCTTGTCCATGACGCTTGGATTCGTCAGCAGTCGAAGCAAGCTCAACTGAGTAACGCGACAAATTACCACCGACAATTCAACCTGCGATTCGAGCCAGGTTAGTGCGGTGGGGTGGTGCACATGTCGGTCGTAACAAAAAGCCAACAAGCAGTTGACATCACACAGTGCAGCCATCAGACAAGCTCTTCGTCGGTGTTCAGCGCCGCGTAGATTTGTTCATCGGTGAGGGGCGGGGAACTTTTATCAGAGCGGATTAATGGAAAAGCTGCACGTTGTTTCGCCGGGGTCGGTGAGTTTTGCACTGCCAACTGCAGCCCATATACGAAAAGATCGCGCAAGGTAATCCCATCCATAGCTGCCCTGGCTTTTGCCTGTCTGAATAGTGGTTCTGGAATTTCAATCGTTGTCTTCATGTTTCACCTATATTTATATTTTACCATATTTATGGGGGAAAATATGGACCTAAACGCTCTCTTTAGTGTGACCAACTACCACGAATACAAATCTAGATTATAATAATCTGGATTTGTATTGCTAAAGGAGGAGCTTATGTTTGTCGGACGCGAGACTGATCTGACCCATTTGGAAAACCTGTACCGCTCCAACCGTGCAGAATTATTCGTATTGTACGGACGCCGGCGGGTTGGTAAGACGGAGCTGCTGCGCACCTTTTGTGCAGGCAAAACGCACATCTTCTTTATTGCCACTCTGAGTTCCGACAGTGACCAACTGGCAGCATTATCTCAGGATATCTATCGCCTGGCGCATGGTGCGGTTGCCGATGGATTCAGCTATCCATCCTGGGAGGCAGCCTTCGGGTCGTTGGCAGAGCTACCAGGTCGCCCGGTGGTTGTACTGGATGAATTCACTTACCTGATCGGCGGCAACAAAGCCATTCCATCCATCCTGCAAAAAGTATGGGATGAGCGGCTGAAGAACTCGCTGGTTTTTCTGATATTATGCGGATCCTATATTGGGATGATGGAATCCGAAGTGCTCGAATACAGGGCGCCGTTGTATGGCCGGCGGACAGGCAGTTTGCTGCTCAACCCGCTGGAACTGCCAACCGTTCCCCAATTCTTTCCCGCTTATTCACCCGAGCAGCAAGTCGAAGCCTGGTCGGTTTTGGGCGGCATGCCATATTATCTGGCAGCTTTCTCGGATCAGGTGGATATCTTCACCAATATTCGGGCTCAAATTCTAGAAGTACACGGTTTACTGCATGCAGAGCCTCGCTTGCTGCTGTTGGAAGAGCTGCGCGAGCCGCGCAATTATTTCTCGATCTTACGGGCGATTGCGCAGGGCAGTACCCGTCTCAATGAGATCGCTCAAAAAGCCGGGGTCGGCGACAGTTCCGTGACTGCCCGCTATTTGGATATCTTACAGCAAATGCGCCTGGTCTATCGCAGAGTCCCCGCCACCGAGAGCCAGCCCGAAAAAAGTAAAAAAGGCATCTACCATATTGCCGATTTCTTTCTGCGATTTTGGTTTCGCTATGTCCATCCTTATCAGAACGCACTCGATCTGGGTATGGCAGATGGCATTCTAGCCCAGCGTGTACGGCCAACCTTTGATCAATTCGTCAGTTATGCCTTTGAGGAATCTGCCAGAGCCTATATCATTCGCCAGGCTCGTAACGGGCAGTTAGCCTTTCTGCCAGAACGAATTGGAAGTTGGTGGGATCAAAATAGTGAGATTGATGTTGTGGCCGTGAGCGACAGTGATCGAACCCTCTTACTGGGGGAATGTAAATGGTCTCAAAAACCGATTGGGATGGATATTCTTGACGATCTCAAACGCAAAGCTCAGGTTATCCAGCATACCCAGACCTGGGAGCGTATTTCGTACTTTCTGTTTTCAAAATCCGGTTTTACGCCCCTGCTGCAAGAGCAGGCTGGTGAGGAAGTCAGGTTGATTTCGATCGAGGAATGTTTGAGGTAGTATGCTGAATATGGAAAATATTCCGATTGTGTGTAACCCTGACAATTCGTTTTTTTGCAGTCCCACCAAACCCTGCACGGCCTGAGTACAGGCTGGCTCGGCGGGTATGGTCACCAAGTACCAGCGTTGATTACAACGCAGCGCATACTCCGGCCCGGGTTGAGTACAACCTCGGTTGTACTCAACCGCCATCCGGGCGATGTACCCATCGCATGGTGGATGGTTTCGGAGAAACCCAGGCCCGCCAGACCCAGCGCCAGCGCTTTGCGGGGGAGAAGCATGGCGAAGGCGAAATTTCGCCCGTGACCTGCAACGTCGATATTGCGTCTGCGTTGAGTACAACGGGCTGAGGTGCGTAAATACTGCGAACTGGATGACACCGGACATCGCAGATGTCAGCGGAGTTTGATGAAGAAGGCAATGAATCAACTGCAATTATCGGCGCATATCACCGGGTGCTCAAACTGTCCCGCACGATTGCGGATTTGGCAGGGAGTAATGTGATTGGTCCGTCGCACCTGGCGGAGGCTCTTCAGTACAGGCCGAGGATGAGCGAGGGGTAGCATGGCAAAAGCACCCGATTAGATACCCAAGAGTTTGAAATCCTTCTGCGTTCACCCAACGAGAAGGACGACAGCCTCTATTTGCAGCTGCCCAAACGAACACAGTCCGCGATCTAGGCTGTGCGCGGCGGGATCCATGCCTTTCACACCGGCGGCAAATTTTCCCTGCTGTCTCTGATGTGGTCCGCAGATTGCAGAAGGATACTATTGGCCTGGTGTGCGCGATGTGCAAGCTGCCGCTGGCGTGAAATCCACAGCGGGTCGCAATACTGGCAAGCAAATTACCAGGCTCTGAGAACATCATATTGAGTGATAGCGCTATCCTCACTCACCAATGTCAGATGTTCCGCTTGAGCTTGAGCAATCAACATACGGTCAAAAGGATCTCGGTGATGAAAAGGCAGGGAAATTACGCCTGCCGCATGTTGGAGCCTGATATCCAAAAGCTGAATTTGATTTTCCCGAAGTTGATCAGCGATCAGTCTTTCAAATGGTTGCAGCAGTGTGAGCTTACCCAGACTGATTTTGATGGCTATTTCCCAAAGACTTACCTGACTGAGAAAAACCTGGTTTTCTGGATTTTCAATTAATGAGCGTGCTGTCTGGCTTAATCGATTATCACCCGCGATAAACCACAAGAAAGCATGAGTGTCGAGTAATAAGTTCATTTTGTGTATTCAGCGAAATCTTCCAGGGGGGCATTAAAATCATCCGCCATCTTGACTTGTCCCTTTGCACTGCCAAATTTGCGAGCCACTTTAATCGCAGATAAAGGAACCAATTCAACGCCAGCCTGATCATCTTTGACAATCCGAATTGTTTCACCGCGCAGCGCTGCTTCAATCAATTCTTTTAAACGATTCTTTGCTTCAGCAGTGGTAAATTGTTGGATCATTTTTTCTTCCCTCATTCAAGTTCTTGAAAGGTTTTTGGAGGAATCCAGCTCAAATTCCAGTTTGATTTGGCCGCCCAATGCCTTGACAGCCTGGACCAGCGTGATCAATGTCAGCGAAGTATTCCTGGGATCAATTAACCGGTCAATCACAGCCCGGCTGGTATTCATTCGTCGAGCCATTTCAGTCTTTGTGATCTTCTGCTGTTGCATCATTTCGACAATCTGGCAGGCGATGACGCGCTTGATCGCTAATTCTTCCCGGTTTTCGAGAATACTTTCTTCAGTCAGAAAGGTTTCAGGATGTGAGGCATGGTGCATTATGTTTGTATCTCTATACCAAGTGTATCATTATTGATGCACGTCGTCAATTGCTTGCTGGTTGCTCGGGCGGCTGTTTTGTTTTATGCGTTTTTTGCGATTCAACACATGCGCTTCGATAATGTGCATAATGGTATACTTTTCTGATGATCAGGTAGGATCCTGTGTAACGGTAACCACAAAGACAAGAAAGGCAAACCAATGTATTATCCCAGCATATTTAATGATGTGATCGGGCCGGTGATGCGCGGACCATCCAGTTCCCATTGTGCGGCAGCGTTACGGATCGGCAGGGCAGCCAGGGATCTTATGGGGGGGAAAATTGGCGAAGTCTTGATCAAGTTTGATACAAACGGATCCCTTGCCACGACACATGCCAGCCAGGGGTCGGACATGGGATTATTCGGCGGCTTGTTAGGATGGGATACAACGGACGAGCGGTTGGTGGAGTCTCCAATCGCAATCAGCGTAGCGGGAATTAAGGTTGACATAAAAATTGGAGCTTATGGCGCCGCACACCCCAACACCTATATGCTGACTCTCAAGAATTCGAGCGAAACGCACACCTTAGTGGCCATATCCACTGGCGGCGGGATGATCGAAGTGATCGAGATTGATGGTATTCGGCTCTCGCTGGCAGGCGACTATTTTGAAACCCTGATCTACGTTAATGCCAATGGCAGTGACCTTTTCCAAAAATTCAAAGAACAACTTGACGCTGATGCTGTCCTCCTGCTTGGAGAGGATGGCCATCAAATCATTGAAGTTAAAGCGCAAGCCTTTCTGGATGACAGCATTATTTCCGATGCTTTTTCAGCGGGCGTAATTCGATCGGTGAAAAAGATTTTGCCAATTCTCCCGGTAATGTCTCACCGCGATATCCAGGTGCCTTTTATCACCTGCCAGGAGATGCTGCAGTACAACACGGGGAAAGATCTGGCGCTTTGGGAACTTGCGATCCATTATGAAAGCGCAAGAGGCAGCCTGACCCATGCGCAAGTCATGGAAAAGATGCAGGAAATTGTTTGCATCCTGCAAAAATCGATCGCCGAAGGAATCCGTGGCACAACGTATGCCGATCGGATTTTGGGAAACCAGTCCGGGCAGTTTCAGGCATTCCTGGATCAAGGTCAACTGCTGGATGGCGGGATGCTAAACCAGATCATCCTTTATGTAACCGCCATGATGGAAGTGAAAAGTTCGATGGGGGTGATCGTTGCGGCGCCAACCGCCGGAGCCTGCGCGGGTTTGCCGGGTGCGTGTATTGGGGCAGCAAGTGCCATGGGGTTGTCTCTCGCTGAAATGACACGGGCGATGCTGGCAGCTGGTTTGATCGGGGTATTTATTGCGGCTCATTCAACTTTTGCTGCTGAAGTGGGAGGCTGCCAGGCAGAATGTGGATCGGGTTCTGGCATGGCTGCCGCCGCTTTGGTGAGTCTGGCAAAAGGCACCACCCAACAGTCGGTTTCGGCAGCTTCCATGGCCTTGCAAAACATGCTCGGGTTGATTTGCGATCCTGTGGCGAATAGGGTCGAGGTGCCCTGCCTGGGCAAAAACGTCATGGCTGCCAGCAATGCGCTGGCCTGCGCCAATATGGCGATCTCCAACTTTGATGCGGTCATCCCGCTGGATGAGGTGATTGAAACGATGGATCGGGTTGGCAAGCGTATACCGGCTGAACTGCGCTGCACTGCTCTGGGTGGCCTGTCGATCACGCCGGCATCGAATTTAATGGAAGAAAAATTAAGGCTAAAGGTGCTGTAATGGACAAAATTTTTTATATTGAAAACAGGCGGAAAATGGTTGCCCAAATGGGGGAAAACGATGTGATGCTGTTTTTCAGCGGTGAAGGCGTGCGGAAAACAGCAGATGAAAATTATCCATTTTTTACAAACCGCAATTTTCTTTACCTGACCGGGGTAAAACAAGAGTATTCTGCGCTGTTGATAAAAAAGACGAATGGTCTCGTCAGGGAAAGCCTGTTTGTGCTGAAACCAGATTTTGCGCGTGAGATCTGGACCGGCAGGCGCTTTACCGAGCCTGAGCTCAACGAAATCAGCGGGATCGAGCAGATTGAGGATTTCGACGCTCTCAACCGGGCTCTCGATGCGCTGTTCTCCTCCCAGCCCATGAAGGTCCTCTGGTTGTGTTTTGATGCGCTTGCGCCGGAACGTCATTTCGATCTTGAGCGTGAATTTGCGAAATCCATTCGCAAAAAGCATCCGCATGTTGTTATCAAGAATGGTTATCCGCTTGTTTGCGCGCTGCGAAAGATCAAAAGCCAGGGCGAAATTGATGCCATTCGGAAAGGGATGCAGATCACGGAAACTGGGATTCGACGGATGATGCGCGCTGCCAAACCTGGAATGATGGAGTATGAGCTTGAAGCTGAATTCAATGCTGAACTTGCCGCACACGGCCAGCGCTTTCCTGCCTTTCCCTCCATTATCGCCGCCGGTGAGCGTATTTTTTATCTGCACTATTCTCTGCCGATGAGCCCGGTGGCATCTGGCGATTTGATCCTGACCGATGTGGGTGCGTCCTATGATGAGTATGCCACGGATATATCGCGAGTATTTCCGGTTTCCAGGCGTTTCAGCGAGCGGCAGGCTCAAGTATACCGGGTAGCATACGCGGCCAACCGGGCCGTGATGGCGCAGATACGTCCTGGGGTGCCATTTAGCATGCCAAACCGTGTAACCAGGGAAGTGTCGTTCGAAGGTCTTAAAAAGCTTGGGCTGTTGACTGACTTCGCAGATATTGGCAAATTCGTCTGGCATGGCACAACGCATCATGTCGGGCTCGACACCCATGATGTCGGCGGATACGAAGAGCCAATGGCTGAAAATATGGTGTTCACGGTGGATGCGGGAATTTATGTTCGTGAATGGGGCATCGGCCTGCGCATTGAGGATAATGTGCTGGTGACGGCCGATGGATGCGAGAACCTTTCCGCTTCGATCCCGACAACGATTGAAGAGATCGAGAACCTTTTGGTGCAATAAGAACTATTTCATTCAAAATCTGGTTGATTCTCAGACATCATTGCCTTGAAAGATATCTTCAGAATCATTCTTCTATCCTTCCACTTGCACGAAAAGCCTGTGCTATTGCGAGTATCCCTGCCCCTGCGGTTTTTACGGCTCAGCCACCAAGCCCTGCACGTGCCAGAGTACTGGCTTGCTCGGCGGCATGGTCACAAAGTACCGGGTTGAGTACAACCTTGGTTGTACTCAACCGCCTGCTGTACTCAGCAGCCTACTGTACCGGATTGACATCCACATCGAAGTTCCGGCGGTGGATTACGAAAAGCTCAACGTGCGCCGGCTGGGCAGAGACCGGGCGTCTTTGACGCCTTGGCCGCCGATGGCGAAGTTTCGCCAGTGACCTTCAATGCCGACATTGCGTCTGCGTTGAGTACAACAGGCCGGGATACGCAAATCCTTTACGCTGGATGATACCGGGCGGGGGGTAATGTGATCGGCCAGTTGTCCATAATGGCTGCATCTAAACCGCATACTGAAATCTCTTCGATCATTCAGTGTTATGTCAAACATGATTCTATAGTTTGTTTTGGGCGCTTTGCGCCCAAAACAAACTATAGATTGATGCTTGACAGACTATTCAGGATACAAATCTATGAAGTGTATATCCACAATATACACCCCATAGCAGGCCGCAGCCTCGTGAACAAAAGTACAAATAAGTATTCGTGTTGACATGCTTGTATAATTCTGGTAGACTCAATTCATAGCCTGAGATAAATAAAGTATATTTAGCGTTGTTTCTCGCCTGAAAAACCTGTTTTAGTGTTCTTGTCCATCCGGTTTTATTGTCAAACAACTATAACTTGTACATTCTTCTTGATTTGTAGTGTACAAGTTGTTCTGCAAAAGTATTTTGCTGGAAAAGGTGTCCATGGACTTGATCGAACAAACGATGGCTGTTTCTCTGGATGGGAGCTGGCAGTTCTCACTGGGACTGGAAGGCCCATGGGGTGAAATTCAGACGCCGGGCTGTTGGGAAGCCCAGGGTTATTCGAAGTTGATCGACGGCCCTGCTTTCTACCGGCATTCACTGCACATCCCTTCGGAATGGGCTGGTCGGCAAGTTGCCGTCGAGTTTGATGCGGTCAGTTATGCCTGTACAATCAAGTTGGATGGGCGCGAAATCGGCCAGCATATCGGTTTGTGGACACCATTTTCGCTGAACATAACCCACCTTGTCCGCCCGGGCGAAGATCATCTCCTTGAGTTGGAAGTCTGGAAACCTGGCGAGCGCTACCCCATGCGTTCCAGTCTGGCGGGTTTTCTGCCAGATGTGGCTACCACTTTCGGGGGCATCTGGCAGGCCTGCCGCTTACGGGCTTATAGCTGGACATTGAAGGATGTTGTCGTTCAAGCCGATTATGCATCCCGGTCAATCCGAATTAAAGCCCAGGTTGACCCGCTTGAATTGCTCTCGCAGAATAATTCCTGGCTGGTGGAGATCTCCCAAAACGGCCAACCGGTGCTGGAAAGGCAGCTGTCTGTTGAGAGCGGCGCCATTGATCTGGTTATCCCGATCGCGGATGCTCTGCTCTGGAGCCCTGAAGACCCGCTGCTTTACACAGTCCGGCTCTTCCTGCTGAATGGCGGACAAACGGCTGCGCATACCATTCGCCGGGTTGGGTTTCGCCGACTTTCGGCGGCAGGCTCGCAGTTGATGCTCAATGATCAACCTTTCATGGTGCGCGGCATTCTCTCCTGGGGTTGGGTACCCGAGCGAATTGCTCCCACCTATACCATTGCCCAGGCGCGCGAAGAAATTCGCCAGGTACGCCGAATGGGGTTCAATCTCATTAAGTTATGCCTGGTGATTCCCGGCCCGGAATATTTTGCGGCTGCCGATGAAGAAGGCATGCTTCTTTGGGCAGAGCTGCCAATGTGGCTGCCTGAAGTCACAGATGCCATGCGCTTGCAGGCCCCGCTGGAATATGCTGAGATTGCGGCCATGTTGGCAGGCCACCCATCGATTACGCTTTACAGCCTGGGCTGTGAATTGAATAAGGCGGTTGATTCTGAATTGATTGAACAGTTGAACGCCGCAGTCCGCAGCCGGGTTGCCGACGTGTTGCTGTGTGACAATTCTGGTTCGGGCGAATCGTACGGCGGGTTGGATTTTGACTTCTCGGATTTTACCGATTACCATCCGTATTATGACCTGCATTACTTTGAGCCGCTTCTGGACAATTGGCGCCGCGATTGGCAAGTACCTCGTCCCTGGATTTTTGGTGAATTCTGCGATAGTGACACTTTTCGAGATCTGACAGAAATCATCCAGGCAAATCATGGCAGCCGCCCCTGGTGGCTGACAAAGGATAATCCCGTTACGATCTGGCGCAATGAGGCCAAGGCGGTTTTGGAATGGGAAGAACGTCTTGCTGCAGCTCAGCCTGGGCTGACCGTCAAAGAAATCATCCAGGCTTCTTTGCGGCAGTCGTATATTATTCGCAAATATACGCTTGAAGCCCTGCGCCGCCGGCGAGGCATGGGCGGCTATATTGTGACCGGGCTGCGGGATACCCCCATTTCGACATCCGGTGTGTGGGATGATTTTGGCCGACCAAAATGGTCAGGAGAGGCCTACGCTCAGATCAATGGCGAAGCGATCCTCGCTCTGGATGTGGTTCGCCGCAGGCAGTGGCGCTTTGGCGGCGATCGCCCCGACCGGGTTGATCCATACAATTTCTGGAGCGCTGAACGAGCCAGTTGGTCGATTATCCTGAGTGACACGGGACAGGGTTTCCCGGCGGGCAGCAATCTTGTATGGTCTTTGTCTGATCTGGGTGGGCAGATTTTGGCCTCTGGCGCTTCTCAATTGGGAGACTCTGCCCAACCTGGTGGGCCTGTACAGGTTGGAATCGTCCATGTCACTATGCCGCAGGTCGAACGGCCTGTTGAACTGTGTCTCGAGGCCCGGCTGCTTTCTGGCGAGCGCGAAGCGCACAATACCTGGCCGGTATGGGTTCATTCAAAGCCAACTGTCTCTACAGAGAAGCTGGTCTTCTATGATCCTTCAGGGATATTTGTTGACCATACTGGTTTGTCAACCGAAAATGGCGATTGGTTCTCCCGGCTGAAATATGTTCAGCATTTGGAGCTGACTGAAAAAACGCTCGCTGTGGTTACTGCTGTTTTAGACCAGCCGGTTCTCGAATATCTTACAAACGGCGGGCGGGTGCTGCTGCTCCAACAGGGCGAATCTCCACTGCCCGTTCGGCGCTGCCCTTTCTGGCGCGAATCTGTCAATTTGTTCGCCCAGCATGATCTCTGGGAACATTTCCCCCAACGTGGGTTCACCAGCCTGCAGTTTTTTGGCCTGGCATCCGATTTGGCCTTTGATACATCCCGCCTGAGCGCAGCTCTGCCTTCTGGGGCGCTAATTCACCCCATCCTCCGGCGTCTGGACGCGCGCGAGTTTCATGTCGCCGAATATTTATTTGAAGCGGCAGTGGGGCAGGGTTTGCTCATCGGTTGTTCGCTGAGGCTTCAGGGCGGCGCTGGCTCTCAGCCATTTGGTTGGAACAGGAATGTAGCTGGCGGTTCGATGTTGAATGCCCTGCTCAATCTTCTATCTCGGGCTGCATAAGAGGAGATGCTATGACACACCAGCCGAAAAACTCGCCGCCCCTATTTCAAAGGATTTACTCCACATTAAAAACGCGTTTGATGGCCGGGGAGTGGGGTATAGGCGCAATGCTGCCTTCCGAGAACGAACTGTGTGAAATTTATTCAATCTCGCGCGGCACTTTGCGTCAGGTCCTCGCAGAGCTTGAAAAAGAGGGCCTGATCCGCCGCGAGCGCGGCCGGGGGACTTTTTCCTCTTTTGCATCCTCCGATTCTGGGCTGGCGCCTGGGTTTAATCAAATGGTTTCTTTTATTGTGCCCTACGTGCGAGATTCGTTTGTTTATTCGCTTTTGCTTGGTCTGGAACGCGAAGCCCGCAGCTGTGGGTTTTCGGTACTCTTTAATCATGTTGAAAACGATGTTAAAAAACAGGATCAGGCAATTCGGACAGCTTTACAGCAGCGGGTGGCCGGAATCGTGTTGTACCCGGTCAATTCACGCGATACCAGCGCTCTTCTTTCTGAGCTTGTGGAAAAGAACTACCCACTTGTCCTCATCGACCGATATATCCGGGGCCTGTATGTCGATTATGTCACCAGCGATAATTTTGGCGGGGGTGTAATTGCAACCCAGCACCTGCTGTCTCTGGGGCACAAACGAATTGCTTTTCTAAACTGGTCTGAAATGGCAACCACCATGGAGCAAAGACGCTCCGGTTACCGGCAGGCCCTTTCTGAAGCCGGATTGCCGTTGGATCCTTCTCTGGAGTGGGAGGTGGTTGGTTACCCGGAAATTGATACAACCACATTGGAGGAACGTCTGCGCCAGCCGGATAGGCCAGATGCCATCTTTGCCGCCAACGATCAGTTGGCACTGGCTGTCCAGCGGGTGGCAAGGGCTGCTGGGCTGGTCATACCTCAGGACCTGGCACTGGTTGGCTTTGATGATCTCGAAATTTCCGCCAACCTGGACATTCCGCTGACCACGGTTGCCCAACCTGCATTTGAAATTGGCTGTACTGCCTGGAATATTCTGCACACCAAGATAACCAAAGCCAGCACTGGCATTGAGCGGCAGATCCTGCCTGTACGGTTAATCGTGCGCCGTTCTTGTGGCGCATCCACCCCTGGATTGAATCCTGTGCGTAATTTGATAAAAGGAGGTGTGTAATTCCTGGGAAAATACTGACAACTTGACCTCTGTCCAGATGTATTGATTGTCAAAAAACAATAAAGAAATTTGAGGAGAATCAAAATGAAACGTAAACTTCTGTGGAGCGTTATTTGCGCTCTCATCATCGCCAGTATGCTCGCCGCATGTGCTGCACCTGCTACACCAACCGCAGAACCTACCAAAGCGCCTGAACCCACCAAGGCCCCTGAACCAACCAAAGCCCCCGAGCCCACCAAGGCCCCCGAGCCCACAGCCACCACTGCCCCCGAACCCACCAAAGAAGCCTGCGAAGTCGTCACCGTAAAGGTCCACGACTGGTCTTCTGCGGACCGCCAGCAGTATTGGGATCAGGTCATCCAGGCCTTCAACGATGCTCACCCATGCATCAAGGCCGAGAGCGTCAAGCTGCCCGAGGATCGCGCTGTGCGTTTGAATGAAATTTCGGCTGGTACGGCTCCCGATCTGGTCGCCTTCGACTCTTCAGATCTGCCCCGTGTCTATATGATGGGCGCTCTGATGGATATGACCCCGGTTATGGCCAAAGACACCGAGTTTGACCCCACGACAGAATTCTTCGATTCGGTCTGGAAAACTGGCTTTGTAGATGGCAAGCCCGTCGCGATTTCTAAAGACTACTCAGTTTCTGCTTTCTATGTCAACACCGGTCTTTTTGAAAAAGCCGGCCTGGAAGTACCCGTGGAAGGCTGGACCTATGACGATTATCTGGCCCTGGCTCAGCAGTTGACGATCGATGAGAACGGCAACAATGCGACCAGCCCCGATTTTGATCCCACCAAGGTTGTCCAGTGGGGCACCAGCTCACCCTATTGGGGCGGCGACACCGGTTGGTGGCGCGGCTACCAGAGTTTCCTGTATTCCTGGGGCGCTCACACCATCAGTGATGATGGCAAGACCACCACAGGCTACATCAACAGCCCAGAAGCCCTGGCGGCCTGGGAATGGTACCGCGAATTGATCCACACCAAGTTTGCGGCTCCTTCTGCCACCTATTTGACCGCTTCCGGCGTTGGCAATGACAAGCTCTTCACCCAGGGCCAGCTCGCTATCGCTGGTACTTACTGGGGCCCCTGGTTCCAGGATACCTTCAACCAGACGCCTGACCTGAAGTGGACTGTCGTACCGCTGCCAACCGGCCCCGGTGGACACTATGGCGCAATCATGTGGATGGGCTGGGGCATCAATGCCAAGTCTGAACACCCCGACGAAGCCTGGCAGTTGCTCAAGTGGCTGACCACCGATCCTGGCCAGCGCGTCTTCGCTCTCAAGGCCCTCACCGGCGACCAGAGCACCGCCGCCGAACTGCAGCAGGAAAAGGATCCTTACTGGAGCGTCTTCCTGGCTGAAGTCCCCCATCAGGCAACTTTGGACGATGGCCTGTCTCCCTTCTACACCACCTGCGTCGATATCCCCGCCAGCACCCTGATGGGTAAGCTGTTCCAGGAAGGCGGCGCCACCATGGATATCCAGGCTGCGCTGGATGCACTTGCCGCTGAAGCAGATAAGTGTCTGGCCGAATCCAAGATTGAACCACTGAAGTAAGCGCTCAGAGTTTTTGACAAATGTAGGTCTGTCCTCTCCGCACAGGCGGGGAGGCAGATCTGCAGTTTCTTGCTTGTGGGGGTATGGGTTACAAAACTCATACCCCCACAAACCAACCTGGAGGAAAGTATGACAGCGAATAGCGCAAAACGCAAGCTAACCAAGCTTGAGCAAAAGGAAGCCCTGGAATTTTATTTATTTATTTCACCCTGGATCATTGGTTTTTTGGTCTTTTTCCTTTACCCGCTCGGCAGTTCGTTTTATTACTCCTTCACTCGTTATGAGATTGGCGGCACTCCTTTCTGGATCGGTCTGGAGAACTATGCTCGCATGTTCTCAGACCCGCGTTACTTGAATGCAATCGCTGTTACCCTGAAATTTGCATTGATCAGTGTGCCCGGGATCACCATTCTGGCCCTGGCCCTGGCTTTGATTCTCTCGCAAAAGCTGCGCGGGATCAACTTCTTCCGGTCGGTTTATTTTATGCCCAGTGTTATGCCGATGGTGGCAGTCTCGCTAACCTGGTTCTACGTCCTCCGACCAGAAAGCGGGCCGCTGGCGGGGCTGCTGGCATTCTTTGGAATTGAAGGCCCGCGCTGGCTGGGTGAATCACGCTGGGCATTAATCGCTTTGATCATCATTAACATCTGGTTGGGTTTTGGCGGCCAGATGGTGATTTTCCTGGCAGGTATCAAGGGCATTCCCCAGGAGCTGTATGAGGTTGCTGAAATCGACGGCGCCAATACATGGAATAAGCTCTGGAGTGTGACAATCCCCTTGCTGACGCCGACAATTTTTCTCAACCTGGTGCTGGGTATCATTGGCGCCATGCAGATCTTTGATGTGCCCTGGGTCATGACACGCGGTGGCCCGGAAGATTCGACCCGCACCTACATGATCCATCTCTACAATCGAGGTTGGGTTGAAATTCAAATGGGCTCTGCATCCGCAATGGGTTGGATCCTGTTCCTGATCATTATGGCCATTACGCTGCTGGTGATTCGCTCCAGCGCAGCCTGGGTTTACTACGAAGGAGAACGAAAATGAGCAGCCTTCCAGAACAAGGTAAGCAAACGATCATGGAACGGTTGGCGTCTGCCTGGCAAGATATTTTTACTTCACGCTCGCGCAGCGATGTCATCGTCAAGACTGGCAGTTATACCATCCTCGGGTTTATGGCGCTGTTTATGATTCTGCCGCTGCTCTGGCTGATCAACGGCAGTTTTCAGCCCGCCTGGCAAATAAACAGCAACCCGGTCATCTGGATTCCGCGTGAGTGGCTGACCGCCAAAGCGGGCAATACCAACCGCTCCCTGCTGCTCTGGAAACTGACTGACCTGGATGGCAAAGCTGCAAATGTGGTCCAATTGGGTTCTCGGCGCTACACGGCGACCATTGATCTGACGAACATTACTGAGCTGCAGTCGGTCAGCCGTTCAGAATTGAGCGAGGCCACTCCACAGATTGTAAACTGGATCACAGTCAATGTGCGTCTATGGAAAAATGACCAGGAAGTGGTCGCTCTGGCCAAAGACCCTAAAAACGCCGATAATTTGATGGTGGTGCGTGTCAATGATGTCAGCGCCGCATTCAGTCTCTATCCTCTGGATATTGTCAATCGCAGCAAGGCAAAATCGATCACTATTTCAGATGTCAAGCTGAATGGGCGCGATCTGGATGGCAAACAAATTCTTGCGCTGGGTCCGGAATCGGAGTTGTGGATCGTTGGTTCGCCCGAAATTACCCAACAGGCAACCCTGATCCAGGCTGAACGTATGGGTAAAAAAGAGTATATGGATGTCGGCCAGACCCAGATCTCGGTTTATCAGATCGCTGACGAACCTGCCGAATCGCGGTTTGTCGTGCTGGTGCAGGAAAACTGGCAGCCATTAATGGATCAGAGCCTGCTGGCAGAGAAAGCCTTCGTTGTTACCGAAGATCAGCTTTCAGCGGAACGAAAAAGCGAGTTGTTCAACGGGTTTTACATGACCACCCGCCTGTTCACACCCACCGATGGCAGCGCGCCCTATGATGTGGCAATCCTGACGCCGGGCTCGACCGAATATTTGGTCATTGCGGCTGTCGAACTGGATAAGCTCTATGCGGCCCCAATCAGCGAACTGATTGAGCCCGGCAGTGTCAACATCGGCACCCTCACTTACCGTGTCCAGGGTGATTTTGAACGGGATGGCAAAATTATCCCATCTGCCTTTGTTGGCGATATTCAAGACCTGGCGGTGATTGTGCCAGCCGAGACCGTCAAGGATGCACAGGATGTTCGGCCCGAAGAACTCAGCCGCTCTACCCGGATCCATCTGAATGTTTCTGGTTACCTGAAGGTGCTCAATCTGAAGCTGGGTGATACCCCGTTTTACATGTTCTTTGTAAATTCCGGCTATGTAGTGCTGATGAACACCATCGGGCATCTGCTTTCCTGCACCCTGGTGGCCTATGGCTTTGCCCGTTTCCGCTCGCCGGGTAAAAACCTGCTGTTCGTCATCCTGCTTGGCACGATGATGATCCCGGGAACGATCGTCACTCTGCCGACCTATTTGATCTTCCGCGATCTAAACTTGTTGGGGACAATGGTTCCGCTCTGGATTCGCTCGTTCTTTGGGAATGCCTTCCTGATTTTTGTTATGCGCCAGTTCTTTATGAGCATTCCCTACGATTTGGATGAAGCCGCCACCCTGGACGGCGCCAGCCGTTTGCAGGTGCTGTGGCATATTATTCTGCCGTTGAGTAAATCTGCCCTGGCGATGATTGCGATCTTCACTTTCTGGTGGTATTGGAACAGCTTCCTCGATCCACTGATTTACATCAACGACCAGCGTTATTTCACCGTCACCCTGGCAATGAATTCCTTTAACCAACAGTATTCGCGCTCGGCGGGTTACTACGACCGGATCCTGGCAGGCTCGGTACTCAGTTTGCTGCCCATGGTGATGATCTTTGTCTTTGCCCAGCGCTACTTTATCGAAGGTATCCAAATGCAGGGCCTGAAGCAATAATGGCTGGTGAGCAAAAAGTTCGGATTGATGCTCAACAGGTCTGGGTTGGGGATACCCCCATCCCCCTGTTGAGCGGCGAGGTCCATTATTGGCGGCTTGCACCCCAAAGCTGGGCCGACGCGCTGAAAAAAGTGCGCCAGATGGGTGTTGAGATCGTTGCCACCTATGTTTGTTGGGATTTCCATGAAATAGAACCGGGGCAGTGCGACTTCACCGGGCAGACAGACCCGCGCCGCAACCTGGTTGGATTTCTGGATTTGCTTGAGGAGATGGGTTTTTGGGTGATCATTCGCCCGGGGCCTTACATCTACTCCGAATGGCAGAATGCAGGCGTTCCGGCGCGGGCGGCTCGCCTGCACCGTCTGGATCCGCAGTATCTGGCGCTGGCCGGGCACTGGCTGCAGGCGGTTTCAGAGGTGATTGCCCCTCGCCAGGCCGGACGGGGCGGGCGGATTATTCTCTGTCAGGCCGAAAATGAGCTGGACTGCTGGCCGCACATCTATACCGAGGCGCTCGGGTTGGGCAGCGCTCCGGGGATCTTCCAGGAATTTCTGGCGCAGCGCTACCCCGATATCCAGTCGCTCAACCGGGTCTGGGGCAGCCAGTACACTGCCTTTGGCGCAGTGCGCGCTGTTTTAACCCTGCCCCCAGGGCGCTCTGAATGGATGCCGCGCTATCTCGATTTTTATCGTTTCAAACATTGGTATGTCGTCCAGGGTATTGGGTGGACAGTCAAAACCCTGCGTGAACTGGGGGTTGAGGTCCCGATCTATTCCAACACAATCGCGGTTCATTCCAACGAACCCTGGGCAGAGATGGAGCAGACGGCTGGCCTGAATGGGGTTGATCTGTACCCCTCGCGCGATTATCACCACCCAGACGAACACCGTTTGTACCTGGAAGCGGCTCGCTATCTGCGCACCTATTCGCGTCTGCCCTATATTGCCGAATTTGAAGCTGGCGTCTGGCACGGCGCCCACGTTGAGGGGCAAATTGGCGCCCTGGGCGCCAACCATTATCGTATGGCTGCCATCAGCGCCATGCAGGCCGGTGTGGTGGGGTGGAACTGGTATATGTTGGTCAACCGGGATAACTGGTCTATGGCGCCGATCAATGAATGGGGCCGCAGCCGCCCGGATCTTTTTGAGGCTTTTCGCCAGATCACAACCCTTTTTCGCACCATATACCCGCCATCCCTTGAGCGCCAGGTCGCTCTGGCGGCTTCGATTGACCCGCTGCATCAGGCGGCAGCCCATACTTCCAGTGAGGTCTTGCAGGCTCTGTATGAGGCCGGGTTAGATTATCACTTCTTTGACCTGAGCCAGGAGCGCCAGGTTTTTGCGCCGCTGCTGTTCTACACGGGCGAACACTGGTTGTCGCAAAAAGGCCAGCAGCGCCTGTTGGCTTACATTCAGGCTGGCGGGCATCTGGTCTGCATTGGTGCGTCCCCGCGTTTTGATGACTGCCTGGGCCCGTGCAATCTCCTTCAGTTCCCCGAGGCAGCTGGTGCGATTGGCGACATGGGTGCAATCGCAGTTAACCTGCAGGGGCTGAATGCGCCCGGCGTGTTCAGCACACGCTGGATCGAAATCCTGGAGAATCCACCGGGTGAGCCGATCTGGGCGGTGCGCGAATCGGTGGACCGTAACGCCCCCGAAGAAATGGAACTGCACTGCAGCCTGCCGATCGGATCTCGATATCCTGTTGGTTTTACCCGCCAGATTGGCGAGGGTAAGCTGACTTACCTGGGCATCCAGCCCAGCGCCAGCCTGGTCAGCGGACTTTGCGCGGCGCTGAGTGGGATACCGCCGGTCCAGACCAGAAGCCCCGGTGTTTCAGCCGCGTTATTCAAACATGCGGACGGCAGGTACTACCTGCTGGCAACCAACAACTGTCTTGAAGACAAAGCGGCTGAAGTCAGTTTTTCACCGGGTTTGTTTCGTGCCCCGCTTAAGTTATTCAATCTGCTGAATGGCGAAACCATTCAGGCAGCAGATCCCAGGCAGGTCTTTCTGCCCATCAAAGCCAAAGACGCGGCTGCCTGGGAAATTCGCGAAGGAAGGCTAACCCAATGACCATACCAACGGATGGAATGATCATCCACCAGGATACTGTTTTAGACCCTGGGGTTTATTTTTTGCCCAACGGCATATCCATTGAAGCCGATGATGTCACGCTGGACGGGAGTGGTGCGACCCTGATCGGGTTAAATCGTGCTGGAATTGGTCTCAAGCTGCAGGGACGCGTAAACGTCCGGGTCAAAAACCTGAAAATGCGCGATTATTACCACGCCATCCACGCCAGCCAGTGCCGCCAGCTCACAATCAGCCAATGTCAGGCGACATCTTCAGCCGAAGTTCCAGCCAACACCATCTTCCTGGATATCTGGCTGACCGCAGCCCAGGCATACGGCGGCGGCATTCTACTTGCAGACTGTACAGATACCCTGGTGTTAGAAAACGACCTGCAGCACAATATGTGCGGTCTGCTGAGCTACGGCTGCAATCGCCTGACTGTACGCGGCAATAATGCCAGCTACTGCTCTGGTTATGGTTTCCATGTTTTTGAAACCAGCGACAGCATCTATGAAGACAACTGCGCCGATTACTGCTGCCGCTGGGAACCGCGCGGCGAGCGCCGCGGGCATATGGGGGCGGATGCCACCGGGTTTCTGATTATTCACAGCTCCTGCCGCAACCTGTTTCGGCGCAATCTGGCGCGCCTGGGGGGGGATGGCTTCTTCCTGGCGGGACTTTCGCCCAGCATGCTGCCTGTGCCCTGCAATGATAACCGCTTTGAAGAAAATGACGGTTCCTACAGCCCCAACATTGCCTTTGAGGCCACTTTCAGCTCCGGCAATGTCTGGGTCAATAATCTGGCGAATTTTTGCAATTATGGTTTTTGGCTCGGCTTTTCTTCCAATGGAATCGTTGAAAACAACCAGATGATCGGCTGCCGCCAGGCGGGGATTGGCACGGAGATGGGCTTCAATTTTCAGGTGCGGGGCAACCTCTTTCGCGAAAACGAGCATGGGGTTTTGCTTTGGTCCAAGCATATCCCCGTTTTTCTTGGCCCATATCCAGAGAATAACAACAGCTATAATTGGGTGATTGAGGATAATACCTTTATCCATAACGCCAAAGGTGTGCGGATTGCGGCCAATCAGGATCACGGCATTCGACCCTACCGCGTCCCTGATGGGCAGGATCCAACCCAATTCTGCCGCCCGTACAACCATCGGATTCAAAATAATACCTTCCAGGATAACCGGACTGCTGTTGAAGCCCTGTATACCGATCAAACTGCCCAGGACGGAAACCGCTTTGAGGGTAACGTAGAGCATGATTGTTTTTTTCTATCCTGAGATTACAAACCAACCTAATGAGGTGCTGCTATGCAAATAGGATTTAGTTCGCTTTCAGGTTTAGCCAAACTGCGCCCGGGTGTTCGCCGTGAGCGCTGTTCCAGTTACGATATCAAAGGCGGTAACCGCGATTGGTGGGTTATTGCTCCGGGCGAAAGCGCAAAGATCGCCGATATTCAGGGCGCCGGCTGTGTCAAGCACATCTGGATGACCGTCGGAACTGAGGAACAGGCTTTTCCGCGCAAGCTTGTTTTGCGCGCTTTTTGGGATGGTGAAGAACAACCGAGTGTGGAATGTCCGCTGGGTGACTTTTTTGGGATTGGGCACGGGATCTTTAAAAATTTCTGGAGCATGCCGCTCCAGATGTCGCCTCAGGATGGACGGGCCTGGAACTGCTGGTTTCCCATGCCGTTTGCAAGCTCGGCGCGCTTTGAGGTTTTGAATGAATGTGGGCGGGAAGTCAACCTGTATTTCTACATTGATTATGAGCGTTACGACCAGTTGGAAGAGGGTCTGGGCCGCTTTCATGCCCAATGGCGGCGCGAGAACCCGACCGTGGGTTTTGGCGATCGGACCCACCGCTTTGCCGACGACCATGATTACATGTGGAGTATCTGGAATACCCCAAATCTCGATGGGGCGGGCAACTATGTCATCCTTGAAGCCCAGGGTAAAGGGCATTATGTTGGCTGTCATTTGGATATCGACTGTTTTGAGCGCGAGAAAAACGATTGGTACGGCGAGGGCGACGATATGATTTTTATTGACGGCGAGCCCTGGCCGCCGCGTTTGCACGGCACCGGCACTGAAGACTACTTCAACACCGCCTTCTGTCCGCATGAAGAGTACAGTTCGCCCTATCAGGGTGTAACAGTCTGCTCGGGCGATGCCGAATGGCCCTGGCGCGGCAAAAATTCTACTTATCGGTATCACATTGAAGACCCCATCTTTTTTGAAGAATCGATACGGGTTACGATCGAGCATGGACATGGCAACAGTCTGGGAAATGATTACGCTTCTACTGCCTATTGGTATCAGGAAGAACCCCACCTGCCTTTCCCGGCACTGCTGTCCGTTGAAAAGCGGCTCCCAAGATAATCCGGATCAGCAAACCGGCCTGATTTATGTAGTTCAAGGGTATTATCTCAATAAAGTGGGGTGTTGGGTAAAAAACACCCCACTTCCCCCGCTTATTGAGATGAATACGTTCCAAGGGTATTGACTCTGTCTGAGAACTTCTATATAATGTTAAACGATTGCGCAAACGTTTGCGCAATCGTTTTCCCAGGAGAAGATTGATGACCACCATTCGAGAAGTCGCTGAAAAATCTGGAGTTTCCATTACCACGGTTTCGCATGTGGTCAATAACACCCGTTTTGTTTCGGAAGATGTTCGTAAACGGGTTGAGGATGCAATTCGGGATACAAATTATCAACCCAACGCCCTGGCGCGCTCTTTGCGGCGCGGCAAAACCCATACCATAGGTTTGATCTTGCCAGACAGCGGCAACCCATTTTTTGCCGAAATTGGCCGGGCGGTTGAGGGCGAGGCGTTTGCCAGGGGGTATAGTGTCATCTTTTGCAACACAGAGAGCAGCCCGGTCCGGGAAGATTTCTATCTGGAAGTGCTGGCCAAAAAGCGGGTTGATGGCATCATCCTGGTGTCGGGCGGCCTGCCAAAACAGGCTTATATTCAAGTCCATGACCAGCAGACTCCGCTGGTGGTCGTTGACCGCGATTCCTCTGATCTTGCGATTGATGCTGTGCTGACAGATAACCTGGGCGGCGGTTTGTTGGCTACCCGTCACCTGATTGGTCTTGGGCATACACGGATCGCCTGCCTGACTGGACCTTCTTCCGTCAGCCCGAGCGCCCAGCGTGTAAATGGTTACTGCCAGGCGCTGCTGGAAGCAGGGCTGCCTTATGACGAGAATCTGGTGCGGCGCGGCGACTATTTGGCCGCCACCGGTTGGACGAATGGGCTGGAGCTGCTTAGAATGCCAGACCGGCCCACGGCAATTTTTGCGTGCAACGATATGATGGCAATCGGTGTTCTACGCGCCGCCGCCGAGGTGGGTTTGAAAGTGCCTTCCGACCTGGCGCTGGTTGGCTTTGACGATATTGAACTGGCGGCCTATTCCAACCCTCCATTGACTACGATCGCACAGGATAAGCAAAAGATCGCTGAAGTTTCCGTCAATATGCTGGTGGAAAAAATTGGCAGCCAGGAAATCAACGGCCGCCGGGAGTTTTTACAACCCACATTGGTGGTGCGTAAATCATGCGGCAGTCAGCTGCAGATCTGAGAGGCATAGGTTCGAAAAATTGTGAAAATGGACGAAGTTCAAGTTCATTTTTAAGGAGGTCTGTATTCAAGGTAGAGAAGAAGCCCAAGCTGTAATCCGTGTTCAACCTAAAAATATTGACTGTTTTGTTCTAAAGGAAGGTTTATATGTCTGAAAAGAATCCATCCAGAATCAGCCGCCGTGATTTTCTTAAATTTCTGGGTACATCTGCCGTAGCTGCTACGGCTGGTTCGTTTATCAGTTCTTGTGGACCCGCTGCGACTGCCGCCGTAGAAGCAACCAAAGCCCCGGCTGTGGTTGCCAGCAGCAACAAAACCCTTGTCCTGGCAATTCAGGCCTTTGCCCACGATGCGCTCAAACCGGTTGTCGCGCAGTGGGAGGCCAAGAGTGGTTACAAGGTAACCCTCGACAGCGGCCCTGCCACTGGCCAGGAAATGATGACAAAGTATGCTCCAGCTTTCCAGTCTGGCACCAGCTCGGTTGACGTGATCTCGGTTGATGATGTTTCGGGTCCGGCTTTTTCTCGGGCTGGCTGGCTTGAGCCGTTGGATACCGTCATCCCCGCCGATACCTGGGGTGATTTCCCGGCTTCCTTCTTACCCACCGTGGATAAAGATCCATTCCACAGTTACGATGGCAAGCGCTATCGTGTGCCGCACGAATTTGCGGTTGGTTATCTCTGGTACCGCAAGGATTGGTTTGACGAGAAGAAAGTCGCTGTTCCGACAACCTGGGATGAGCAGATCGCGGTTGGCAAAGAATTTGCTTCTGGTGATGTGTTTGGTCTGACAGAAGGTATGAAGAAGCCCGGCTTGACCTTTGTGTATGTCGCTCATCTGGCTGCAGCGGCGGGTGGCAATGTCTTTGATTTTGATGATGGGACTGCTCAGGCCCTGCAGTATATCTATGACATGATTTACACCCACAAGATCATGTCCGAAAATGTTCTGACTCAGGACTACACCCAGCAGAACGATCTGTACATGAAAGACAAAGCAGCCATGATGCGCCAATGGCCCTATTTCTGGGACGTGGGCCGCGGCAACAAGGACTGGTATGCAGATGGCAAAGCTGAAATTGCTCTGCATCCCGCTGGACCGGCTGGCGTCAAGACCTGGTGGGGCGGCTGGGGCTTCAGCCTGCCGAAATTCTCCAAGGAAATGGATGCCGCCAAGGATTTGATCTCCTTCATCACCAACAATGCCAATGCCCCTGTGCTGGCTAAGGGTCAAAGCTGGTTTGTCATGCCTCGCAAGTCCATTCTGGCAGAAATGAAGGATGGCCTGGTACCTTACATGCAGCTCTACAGCGATAGCAACTCGTTGATGCCACGCCCCTATCACCCCAAGCAGTCTGACGCAGAAGTTGTGGTGGATGATATCGCTCAGGTATTCCTTACCAAGCAGAGCAGCCTGGCGGACGCCCTTAAGCAGGGTAAAGAGCGGATGGCGGCTTTAGCTTAAGCCTGTTTTGCTCTTTCGGATCGAACACAAGGCGGTCTGAGCTGGCCCAGTGACGCCCAGACCGCCTTTTTCAACACCAACCCTCAGGAGATATCGCGTGGAAGTTCAAGCACCCTCGTCCCCGGCCCGATCCAAATCGCATGGGCAAAAGAAGCGCATGTCGTCCCTGGCGCGCAACCGTTATTTCGTCGCCCTGCTTTTGCTGCTGCCAGCACTTGGTTTGCGCCTCTTCACTTCTGTTTACCCTTTCTTCAGAACCTTTTACTTTGCGCTGACCAACTACAACCCGGCATTTCCGCCACTGAAGTTTATTGGTCTGGGTAATTTCTTGCGCATGAAGAGTGACATGGGGGTGCAGGCCAGCGTCAGTTTTACGATTGTCTTTGTGGTTGTCTCCACCTTGCTGCAGTTGGTGTTTGGGATTATGGCTGCCATGCTGCTGAATGCGAACTACCGCGGCCGCAGTATCGTTCGGGCTGTGAACCTGATCCCCTGGGCTATTGCGATGACCGTGGCTGCGATGGGTTTCCGCTGGATGTTCGATGATCAGTATGGGATTATTACGGATCTGACTGTCCGCCTGACAGGCATTCATATTCCCTGGCTGACCACCAGCCTGGGCGCCAAGGCAACGGTGATCATCACCAATGTCTGGAAGAGTACGCCCTTTCTGGCGCTGGTGTTTCTGGCGGCGCTCCAGGGCATCCCTGCCGAACTCTATGAGGCCGCACGGGTGGATGGCGCCAGCTCGTTCCAGAATTTTGTTAAAATCACACTGCCGCTCATTCTCTCGCAGGTCGTCACGATTGGTCTGTTTATGGTTGTCTGGCAGTTGGCTGCTTTTGATCTGATCTACACGATGACGGGAGGAGGGCCGGGCTTTGCCACCTCTGTACTTGCGTATAATATTTATCAGGCAGCTTTTGGCGGGCTGAATTTTGGCTACGCTTCAGCCATCAGCCTGGTACTGTTTGTGCTGGTTTTTATCATGGGCGGGTTGGGCTTGCTGCTCTTCCGCCGTGTTGAAGTCGAATACTAAGTCTGGAGAATTGAATGAATCAGCCCTCAGTTCCGTCTAAACCTGAAAGCTTTTTAAACAACTATCGTCTCCAGCAAATTCTCAGCCGTATTCTGCTTTATCTCTGTATCGCATTGTTTTTGTTTATCGTCTTGCTGCCTTTTTACTGGATCTTGATGTCATCCTTTACGCCGCGCTATCAGATGTTCTCCATCCCGCCGCGCTGGTTCCCCGCTGCATTGACCCTGGAGAACTATGTCAAGCTTACCCAGAACATACCTTTTTTTCGCTATTACCTCAATTCCCTTAGCTTTGCATTCTTTTCGGCTGCCTTATCGGTTGTGCTCTCGTTCCTGGCCTCTTATGCGCTGGCGCGCATTCGTTTCCCTGGCAGTAACCTTGTGTTTATCATTTTCATTGTCTCAATAGCAATTCCTCAGGTTGGCACCTTGGTGCCCTTGTTTGAAATGTTCAATAAACTGGGACTGATCAACAGCCGCTTTGGCATGGTTCTGCTGATGGCAAGCCTTATTACCCCGTTCACGGTCTGGACGATGGTTACATTCATCCAGCAGATCCCGGAAGAGATTGAAGAGGCCGCCCGGATTGATGGCGCATCGATGGCGCAGCTGCTGTGGCATATTGTGGTGCCCGTCATGACCCCGGCCCTGGCAACCATGATGATCATCAATTTCATCATTTCCTGGAATGAGCTGCTTTACCCACTTGTTTTTGCTACCAGCTCAGAAACCAAGACCCTCAGTGTGGGTTTGGTTGAATTGGCTGTTGACCCATCGATGGGTGCTGGCCGCCCATGGGATTTGATGAGCGCCTTATCCGTGACAATGATTATTCCAGTCTTGCTGCTGGTGCTGGTCTTTCAGCGTTTGATCGTCAGCGGGCTGACCAAGGGTGCAATCAAATAAAGAAACGATAACGGTGCGCTTTTGGTCTGGATTGGGCGCACCAGATCAGATTATGAATATGGAGTCCTGGTTATGACCTCTGTCATTGAAATCAATGTCCCGATCGAAGAAATTAAGGCCCGTGAAGAAAGGGTGTTGAAAACCAAGCGTTTTGAGCAGCCCGACCGGACCCCCGTTATCCCTGCGATTAACTACCGCTTCCTGCTGCCCAAAATTGGGGTGCGTTTCCAGGATTATTACAATGACCCGGAAGTGATGCTGCGCTCTCAGATTTTGGGCCAGAAGTGGCTGATGGAAAATATCCAAACCGATGCCTATTCGATCACCGGCGCCTGGGTTGGGGGCTGGACAGACTTCCAGAATACGACGGAATCCTCTGCCCTGGGCTGCCCGGTCATGTTTCCGGAAAATGACATCCCCGTGGTGGATGAATCGGGCTGGGTGCACAACGACGCCGATCTTCGCCGCCTGGAGAAGATCGATTTTATTAACAGCGGCTTGAACGGCAAACAAATTGAGTTTCGGCAGGCAATGATGAAAATTGCCGATAAGTACCCGGTGCGTTTTAAGGGCGGCCCAATCTTTTACCCGGGCGCCAACCCGGCTTTGACCCATACTTCGCACGGCCCATTCACCGTGTCGGCATCGCTGACCAGCGCCGTTGAAATGTTCACAGCAATGTTGGAACGGCCTGATTTCGCCCGTGAACTGATGGATATCGTTACCAATAAGATCATCCAATGGCTGGATTTTTGCTGGGAAGAAGAAAAACTGCCTGACCGGAGTTTTGCCTGGACGGACGACCTTTCGGCATACCTTTCGGCTCCTGTTTGGGAGAATGTTTTGCTGCCGTATGACTTGCGCCTGCGCCAACATTTCGATTGGGCCAGCATGCATATGTGCGGGCAAACCAACCATCTGTTGGATATCTTCACCAACAAGCTCAAGATCAACGAACTGCAGGGTTTCAGCTATCAGGTTAACCTGGATCGAATGGCAAAAATAATGGGCGGGAAGGTGGTTTTGCTGGGGAATGTCAGCCCGATGCTGATTGCCAGCGGCACCCCCGCCGAAGTGAAGGCTGCCACGCTAAAGGTTTTGGAAAAACTTGCCCCCTGCGGCGGTCTGATCATTCAAGATGGCAACAATATCGCCCCCGGTACGCCATCCGAGAATATTAATGCCATGATGGAAGCCTCGAAGGCCTACGGACAAGGATAGGTCTATAGATGGAAACCTCCGAAAAAATAGAACAGGGCCGTGAATTTCTCACCCGGCTCTGGCAGTGCGAAAATGAGGAGAGGCCGGGCTTTTTAATTGGTTACACCGGCCCAAAGATGCGGGGCGGAACTCCGGTTATCTCGGCGCTCTTCTCAACCGAAGGCACCGACACGGTCCGTACCCGTCTGCAGGATCCGGAAAAGTTTTTGCAGGCGCAGCTGGCAGAAATTGATGGGCAAATGAAGTTTGAGGGCGACTTTGTACCGGCCCTGACCCCGACCATTGGGGTTGTCACAATCCCATCGGCCTTTGGCTGCCCTGTGATCTGGCAGGAGCGCGATTTCCCGGCTGTTCGCCCACTGATCAGCAGCCCGGAACAGATCGACGACCTCCAACGACCCGATATGCAGGCCGGAGAACTTGGGCGTATTTTAGGCTATACGCGTTACTTTCGCCAGCAAACCGGCGGGCGCTACCCGATCCGGGTAACCGATATTCAGGGTCCGCTGGACAATGCCTCGCTGATTATGGGTCATAATAATTTTCTGCTTATGCTGCGCACACACCCCAAGCAGGCGCACCGTTTGCTGCAAATGATCACCGATGTAACGATTGAACTGGTTCACGAGCAGCGCCGGCAGGCCGAGAATGATTTTGTGCCCGTTTTGTTCCAACCCTGGATGCCAGATGGCATGGGTGTTTCGATCAGCAATGACGATTCGGTGATGATCTCGGCCCGTCACATGGCCGAATTTGGCGTGCCCTACTTCAACCAGCTTGCAGATGCTTTTGGCGGGATTTATATCCATTCCTGCGGCAATTGGCTGCACCAGATCCCGGCGTTGGATCAAGTCCGCGGCTTGCGCGGCCTGGAATTTGGCGCCAGCGAAGTGCCGTTTGCGCCAGTGTTGGCGCACTTTGGGGGTAAAATAGTTCTGGCTTGCCGGATTGGCTTCAATAAAGATCATCCCTTTCTCAGTATGGCCGATTATGTTCGTCAGATCATGGTGGCTCGCCAGACAAATCGTGGGCTGTTTATCCACGTCGATGTGACCAACGGTATCCTCGATGAACAATGGCCTGAAACGGATCTGACTGAGATTTACACACTCATTCGTGGTGAACGCAGTATGGGAACACAGCATGGCTGAAGCAGTATTGAATCCTCCAATAGGGTTTGCCTGGGTACAGAGGCTTTTGGGCTGGCGGCACGACAGCGGCGAAACAGCTGTGCTGGTTGAAAGTTCCGATAAAAGTCAGTTCGAATTGTGGATTACCTGCCTGGGAGACGGCATCTGGCGGATAAGCTGTTCACCCGATGGGGTAGATTGGCGGCGGTCTGCCCAGAATTTGCCGATCCTGATCAATTTGCCCCAGGCGAAACCCCTCCAAATCAAAGAAACCAGCACCGAATTGAGCATCACGGGGGGAGAGGCCGATCGAGAAACCTCCCTGATCATTCGGCGCGATCCTTGGCGGCTGGCGCTTCAAAACAGCTCCGGGCAGACGCTGTGGCGCGAAAACCCTGACGATGTGGATGGGTTGAACCGCCTGTTTATTCTGCCGTTTGGTTTTGTGCGCGGCGATTCGGGCGAAATCTCTCGGATGACCCAGGCTTTCCACCTGACTCCGGGCGAACATCTGTATGGCTTCGGCGAAAAGTTCACCCGCCTGGACAAGAACGGGCAGCGGATTGAATCCTGGACACTGGATGCGCTCGGGGCAGCAAGCGAGCGAGCGTATAAAAACATCCCATTGTTGATCGGAACGCAGGATTACACCGCCCAAAGCTGGGGTCTGTTTATTCACACAGCCAATCGCTGCCGTTTTGACCTTGGCGCCCAGTCTTGCGAGAGCGCCACCCTGGAAATTGATGGCGGTATTCTGGATTGTTTCCTGCTGGCAGGCGAGACGCCAGCAGATATTCTGCGTCTGTACACCGGGCTGACCGGACGCAGCCCGCTGCCGCCGCGCTGGTCGTTCGGCCTCTGGCTGTCGGGCAGCGGCATCTATCGGGATGATGCCAGCATTCGCCGGCTGGCACAGGATGTAGACAAGTACGACATCCCGTGTGATGTCATTCATATTGACCCCTGGTGGATGCGCTGGCGGCGCTATGCAGACTTTCAGTGGAATTTACAGGCCTTTCCAAACCCGGCAGACTTATTGGCAGATCTGCATGCAGCCGGGCTGAAGCTCTCTGTCTGGCAGCATTCTTACATATCGATTGAAAGCGAACTCTTTGCCGAGGGCCGCCAGCGCGGTTATTTTGCCCTGCGCCCGGATGGGGAAGTGTATGTGATTGATTATGGCCTGTCGCTCTCCACACTCCCCGGTGGAGTAACTGAAGTGGCTTCAGAAAACAGCTCATGGAATGCACGTGTGGCGATCATCGACCTGACCAACCCGCAGGCGGTGGAATGGTACAAGGCTTTGATGCGTCCGGTTCTGGAGCAGGGACTGGATGTATTTAAAACCGACTTTGGCGAGGATATCCCGCTGGATGCTCGCTTTGCAGATGGGCGCACTGGCGCCGAACTTCACAACCTTTATCCTCTGCTTTACAATCAGGCCGTCTTTGAAGTGACCAAAGAAGTCAAAGGGGTCGGGTTGGTCTGGGCGCGTTCCGGGTGGGCGGGCAGCCAGCGCTTCCCGGTTTGCTGGTCTGGCGACCCGGCCTGCACCTGGGACAGCCTGGCATTCACGCTGCGCGGCGGGTTGAGCCTGGGCCTTTCGGGGGTGCCGTTTTGGAGCAATGATATTGGCGGTTACCGCGGCCAACCCGATGAGAAACTCTATATCCGCTGGGCCCAGTTTGGTTTGCTGTGCTCGCACGCCCGCTGTCATGGTGAAAGCCAGCGTGAGCCCTGGTTCTATGGGGAAAGAGCCCAAACCATTTTCCGGAAATTTGCCCGTCTGCGCTACCAACTATTCCCCTATCTGTATTCGTGCGCTCACGAGGCCGCCCAAAACGGCCTGCCGGTGCTGCGGGCGATGCCGCTGGCTTTCCCACAAGACCCGAACTGCGCCAGTAAAGATTTTCAATCTATGATTGGGCCGGATCTGCTGATCGCCCCGGTCCTTCGAGAAGACAGCCGCTGCAGCGTCTATTTGCCAGCCGGGGAGTGGGTCGATTTTTGGAGCGAACAGGCGCTGAGTGGCCCGCAGACGCTCGAACTGGAAGTTCCTTTGGATCGTCTGCCCATTTATATTCGGGCTGGGGCCGCCCTGCCAATGATCGATCCCACCAACCGGATCCCCGCCGGGCGGATCGATCTCCTGGTCCTGCATCTTTATCCGGCTGAAGGCAACCGCCCAACGGAAAGCATTTTCCTTGAGGACGAGGGTCAAACGCGGATCTGCATGCAGCGGATTGGTGGGCGGTTGAAGCTGGAGTGGAGCACACCCGCGCCGCGCACGGTTCGTTTTTATGTTCATTTCCAGGGGCAGATTGACGGCGGCACACACCAGATGGGTGTGCAGGGCGCGTGCGAACTGGAGCTAAGCGCATGAGCGAAAGCATGACTTCACGCCAACGAGTTCTGGCAGCGCTGCAGGGCTTGCCGCACGACCGTGTCCCGTACATGGAGGTGTATGTTGACGAGCATTTCGCTCGCCGCGCCTTGAATTTGGCCCCCGTCGCCCAGCCGTCCCGCATGTCCGGTGACCGGCCTGTGACGGTGAGTTATTTCGGCGGCGCCAGCTATGACCCGCTGGCATTGGCTCAGGCCATTGGTCTTGAGTCACTTCTTCTCAGTGTGCAGCCGCAAATTTATTTTGAAACTGATATTCGCGACGGGCAGTATTTTGTTACCGGCGGACAGGTCCATACCCGGGCCGACCTGCCAAAAGTCCAGCTTCACGATCCGGATGATCTTTCGATTTACGAACCAGCGCGGCGTTTCATCGAGCAGTACCGCTCCAGTGGATTGGCGTTGGGGTGTTTCATCAATTTGGGGTCTGACCCGGTTACGCTGTCCATGGGTTGGGATCACTTTTCGTATGCACTGTATGATGACCCGGCCCTGCTGCACGAGCTGTTTGACCGTTACAGCGATTGGTTCGCCCGGGCGGTCCGGCATGTTTGTGCCCTGGGCTTTGATTTTATTTGGGCTGGCGATGATGTCGCCTTTCGCAGCGGGCCAATGATCTCGCCGCGTGTTTTTCGCCAGTTGTTCATGCCTTATTTCCGCCGGGTAGCTGAGAATATCAGCATCCCGTGGATTTTTCACACCGACGGTAACTTTATTCCCCTCCTGGACGATCTGCTTACGCTGGGTATGAACGGTCTTCACCCCAACGAACCTGATGCAGTTGATATCCGGCAGGTGAAGCAGCTGGTCAACGGGCGGGTGACGCTGGTGGGAAATATTGATATCAATTATCTTTCGTTAAGTACTCCGGAGGAAGTAGAATCAATCACACGCCAGACAATTCAGAGCGCAGGTCAGGACGGTCGGCTGATTATCTCCAGCAGTAACTCATTGGCCCGTTCCTGTCGAGTAGAGAATGTACTTGCGATGCAGCGGGCCTGTCTGCGCTTTGGTGAATATCCGCTGCGTTGAAATTTTTGACCAGGAGGAAAGTATGAAGAAAATTGGTATTCTGAACCAGCCTGTGTCAGCGGTTATTGCTGGATTGGGACATCTGGATATGCTCGTGATCTGCGACGCCGGGCTGCCCATCCCCCCAGAAGTGAGGCGCATCGATCTGGCTCTGACTGAAGGTGTGCCAGGTTTTGCCCAAACGGTTCAGGCTGTTCAAAGCGAAATGATGGTTGAGCGGCTTGTGATTGCAGAAGAAATGCTCGTCCGCAGTCCCCAAATATTCGAATTTTTGCAGGAGAGTTTTCCGGGGGTTCCAATTGATAAAATATCGCATGCCAGCTTTAAAGAAAGAACCCACCAGGCCACTGCGATTGTCCGAACTGGCGAGTTTACGCCGTATGCCAATGTAATCTTAATTGCCGGAGTGATTTTTTAGAGGAACTATGAGCGAAAAATACCACGTCACAATCGTCAGTCATACCCATTGGGATCGCGCCTGGTACATCACCTTTCAGGAATTCCGCGCCCGCCTGGTGCGCCTGGTTGACCGCCTGTTGAAGGTGCTGGCAGAGCAGCCTGAATATCGAATTTTTACACTCGATGGGCAAATGGCTGTCCTTGAGGATTATCTCGAGGTGCGTCCGCAGCGCAAAGCGCGTCTGCAGGAACTTTGCCGGCAGGGGCGGCTCAAGGTCGGGCCGTGGTATGTCCTGGCGGATGAATTTCTCGTCAGCCCAGAAGCATTAATTCGCAACATGCAGCTTGGTCACAGGATGGGCGCAGAATATGGCGGGGTGAGTAAACTGGGGTATGTCCCTGATGGTTTTGGCCATATTGCTCAGATGCCGCAGATCTTAAATGGTTTTGGTATCGACAACGCCTTTTTTTGGCGCGGTCTGGGTGAGGAAGGTGAACGCCTGGGCACTGAGTTTGTCTGGGAGGCGCCCGATGGATCGAAGGTAACCACGATCTGGATGCCCTGGGGGTACCACAACATTTCCAACCTGGGTTTCCCAATCCATTGGGGCGACACTTCCCAAATGGCCCTCGACACAGAGCTGGCGCTGGAACAGATTCGCAAAGCGGTCGATCATCTGACGCCGATGAGCAATACTTCGACCCGCCTGTTGATGAATGGGATTGACCACGAAGAGGCCGAACCTCGCCTGCCGGAAATTGTCCAGATGGCGAATCAGGCATTCCCGGACTGTGAGTTCACGCATGGCTCACTCCAAGAACACCTGGATACTGTCCGGGCGGAGGTCTCCCAACGCGGGATTGATTTGCCCTCTTTCTGCGGTGAGTTTCGCTGGGGTAAATATTCGGAGATTTTGCAGGGCGTTTACGCAACCCGCATCCATCTGAAGCAGATCAACCATCGGGTTGAAAATCTTTATGAGAAATACATGGAGCCGCTGGATGCACTGGCCTGGCTGAGCGGTGCAGAAATTCCCGAGGGCACTCAGGACTTGCAGTGGACCGGCTGGCGCTGGCTGTTAAAAAATCATCCTCACGATGATATTTATGGCTCCGGGATTGACACCGTTCACCATGAAATGCTCCATCGTTTTGAACAGGCGGAGCAGATTGGGCAGCTGCTGGTGCGCGACAGCCTGCGCCAACTGTGCCGCCAGATTGATTTCAGCAGCCAGAAAGGGCTGCCCGTGATTGTGTACAACCCGCTTGCGTGGGAGCGGGCTGAAATTGCGGTTGGGGATGTTGATTTTGAGTATGATAATCCGCTGGCAGATGGCTTCAGGGTCGTAAATGATGCCGGGCAAAGTATTCCTTTCCAGATTCTGGATGATAAGCAGGAATTTTGGATGGAAACGCTTAAGGCAAACCGCAAACGCCGGCTGAAACTTGCCATTCCAGTCAGCATACCTTCCTGCGGTTATGCAATGTATTATTTGCAGCCCTCATCCCAGGCTTCGCCAGCCGTGCCGGCCAGTGACAGTTGGAACTGCAGAACAGACGGCGCTGAGAACCGCTTCCTTTCCTTCATTATTAACCCGGATGGTGGTTTGGATGTTTTGGATAAGCTGAATGGCCAGATCTATCCAAACCTGGGGCATTTCGAGGATGTGGAAGATGCAGGCGATGAATATTCCTACTGCCCGAGCAGTCATTCGCAAACCTACAGCACACGCGGCCGCCCGGCGCGAACCTTTTTGGTC
>Ga0268298_10000595_pt1 | contig 46005 bp, 40 predicted proteins | sample WWTPWeurt_MetaG_FD_194462 | JGI IMG/M metagenome (GOLD analysis project Ga0268298, IMG submission 194462) | Activated sludge microbial communities from WWTP in Nijmegen, Gelderland, Netherland - WWTP Weurt | ecosystem: Engineered > WWTP > Aerobic digester > Activated sludge | place...
TGAAAAATTAGTATCCTTAACTGCAAGTTCAATTGATAGCAACACAGTTTTAGTATTATGGCCAGAGACGGCTTTATCTTCTGCAATTCCCGAGGATGCTATTTCTAATGCAACTGTGTATAAACCCATTTTTGACTTCTTACAGAGTCATCCAAAAATAACTTTAGTTTCAGGAATTGAAACTTATAAAATAATGAGTAGCGAAACAAAATATTCTCAAAAAACTACTCAAGATGTTTATTACGAAAGTTATAATGCTGCAATAGCCATTAATAGCAATAAAGTTTCGAATATTTATATTAAAAGTAAATTAGTACCAGGTGTTGAAACTTTACCAAGCTTTTTGAAAATTCTTTCTCCGGTTTTTGAACGATTTGGTGGAACAACAGGTGGCTATGCAAAAGACGAAACCTCTAAAGTTTTTCAAATAAATAATCAACTTAATGTAGCACCAGTTATTTGTTATGAAAGTATTTATGGAGAATATTTAAGCACCTATATAAAAAAAGGTGCAAACTTAATTACCATCCTTACAAATGATGGTTGGTGGGGCAATACTGCAGGCCATAAGCAGCATTTGGCTTATGCCAAATTAAGAGCTATTGAAACTAGATGTTGGATTGTAAGAAGTGCCAATACTGGCATTAGTGCTGTAATTAATGACTATGGTTTAGTATTAAACACTTTAGATTGGAATAAGGAAGGTGCAATAAAACAAACTGTACAAATTAATAATGCTAAATCTTTTTATGTACAACATGGAGATTATTTGTACTTTATTTTTTCAATTATAGCATTCATATTAATTGGTTATTTTCTGTTTATTTTATTAAGAAAAAATAAAAAAACACAATAATGCAACAGAGTATTTTTAATTATAAGGGGCATAATATTGCTTATACAATTTATGGTTCTGGAAAGCCCTTGGTGCTTTTACATGGTTTTGGTGAAGATTCCACAATTTTTAATAATCAAGTTAATTATCTTAAAAATAATTTTCAAGTAATTGTACCGGATTTACCTGGATCTGGCAATAGTAGCCTACTTAAATTAAGAAGTGTAATTGAGATTAATAAAATTATGCTTCATGAAGCTGCAATAACAGATTATGCAAATTGTATAGCAGCATTATTAAATTTTTTAGCCATTAATGAATGTATTTTATTGGGGCATAGCATGGGTGGTTACATAACACTTGCATTTGCCGAAAAATTTCCAAACTATTTAAAAGCATTTGGGCTATTGCACTCCACTGCTTTTGAAGATAATGAAATTAAAAAAGAAAATAGAATGCAGAGTATTGCAATGATAGAAGAATATGGGGCATTCTCTTTTTTAAAAAATGTTATTCCAAATTATTTTGGTAAAAAATTTAGTATGCAACAAGCACCTCAAATTAATAAGCTAATTGATAAATCTGCAAAGTTTACAAATGAGGCTTTGCAACAATATTATTTTGCAATGATGAATAGACCAGATAGAACGGAGGTTTTGAAAGATGCATCAGTACCCGTTTTATTTATTATTGGTACAGAAGATGTGCCAGCACCAATGAAGGATGTATTGCAGCAAGTACATTTACCCCAAAAATCTTATGTGCATATTTTTGATGAAGTAGGACACATGAGTATGGTAGAAGCAACAGATAAGTTAAATAAAAGTATAGAAGTATTTTGTAAGGATATTTTCCAAAACCTAACATTAAATTAGATTTTTAATGCAGCAAAGCCATTAAAATAATACTCTTTTATTATTTATAAATACTAACTAATATTGCCTCTATTTTTAAAATATTTACATTAAATAGTTGTATGTACTTTTGACCATTCAACCCCCAGTATTTAAAATGATGAAGAAGTTTTTATTTTTATTGATAACATTATTTACTACCTTTTTTTCTTATGCCGAGCATATTTCTGGTGGTGAATTATTTTATACTTATATAGGTCCAGGTGCAGGAAATACAGATAGATATTTAGTTACGATGCGATTGTTTAGAGAATGTGGCCCAACTGGTCCAAACTTTGCTGCTTTAAATGGAGAAAATGTAACCATTGGGGTTTATAACAATCCTGGTTTAACACTTGTTACAACACAAAAGTTAACGCAACAATTTTCTGGTACACCTCCCGAAGTGCATAATACTGCTGGTGCCAACCCTTGTTTATTACCTTTTGTTAGTGTTTGTTATCAAGTAGGAATATTTCAGGCAAATATTGATTTACCCAAAACAGAAAATGGCTATACACTTTCTTGGATAAGATATACCAGAACATCCATTACCAATGTTTCCAACTCCTCTAGCCAAATGGGGGCTACTTTTACAACAAAAATTCCTGGTACAAAACAATTACCAGTAGGCAATAATAACTGCCCAACTTTTGCTGTAAGAGATACGAATACAGTTTGTATCTCTACCGATTTTTTACTTGACTTTAGTGCATCAGATACAGATGGAGATTCTTTAGCCTATAAATTAAGTGCAGCGTATGATGGCCAAGATGGACCAAATCCTAGCCCAAATCCACCACCACCAAGTGTATTAAATCCTGTATCATTAAATTATCCTGCACCTTTTAGTTCAAATAATCCTTTTGGCACAGGTGCAAGCATTAACCCAAAAACAGGAATCATAAGTGGAAAAGCACCACCCATTGCAGGTAAATATGTTGTATGTGTAACTGTAGAAGAATGGAGAAATGATACTTTAATTAATGAACATAGAAAAGATTTTATATTAAGAGTTGCAAACTGCTCTTCTGTAAAACCTAATGCAGGACCAGATGATAGAACTTGCGATGGATTTACTTACTTCTTCGAAAATCAGTCTCCTAACCCTGCAATTATTTCGTATGTATGGTCTTTTGGAGATGGTAATACATCAACAGTACCTACACCAACATATACTTATTCCGATACAGGTAAATATTTAATTAAACTAAAAGTAACCGCTACTGGTGGATGCCAGGATTCTTCTTATAAATATATTTATGCTTTCCCTGGTTTTAAGCCAGGTATTAATACAGTTGGCACATGTGTTGTTTCGCCAATAAATATTTTAGATGCCACAACAACTGTTTATGGTACTGTAAATAGTTGGAGATGGAATTTTGGAGATTTAACTACTGTTGCCGATACTTCTAATAAAAAAGATACTGCTTGGAAGTATCCTGCCCCTGGTACTTACAACATATCTTTAATTGTAACCAATACAAAAGGTTGTTTAGATACCGTAAATAAAAATGTTATTGTTAAAGATTTACCTACCATTAGCCTGCCTTTTAAAGATACATTAATATGTAGTATTGATACATTGCCCTTAATTGCTAATACAACTGGCAACATAAGTTGGGCACCTAACTATAACATTATTAGTCCTACTAGTTTAAATCCTTCTGTATATCCAAAAGATACCACAACCTATGTTATCACTGTAAACGACAATGGTTGTATTAGTAAAGATTCTATTAAAGTAAACGTGTTAGATTTTATTTCAGTCACTGCAGGGCCAGATTCAACAGTATGCTTAACCGATACTTTTAGACTGAGTACAATTAGCCATGCCCTTAGTTATGTTTGGTCTGCTTCTACTGGAGAAATTGTGCCTCAAGTTAAATTTCCTTTAGTAAAACCTACGGCTATTACCAAATATTATGTAACCGCCAATTTAGGAAAATGTCAAGATTATGATACAATAGTAATAACTCCAATTCCATATCCTAAAGTAGCTATAAATGCCATCAATTCTATTTGTTATGGCGATAGTATTACTTTAAGTACAAATAATTTTATTGGCAGTAGTTTTTATTGGTCTCCATCAACTTTTATAACTAACGCAAATTCACTTTCGCCAACAGTAAAACCTACTGATACTACTTTTTATATTATAACTGTTAACGATACATTAGGTTGTCCAAAACCATTTAGCGATTCTATTCAAGTAAATGTAATACCAAAAGTGGTAGTGTTTGCAGGTAATGATACTGTAGTTGTAAAAAATCAACCCTTGCAATTACAAGCTGTGACAAGTCCAATTCCTAATAATAGTACTTATGTTTGGTCTCCAAGCACAGGTATCAATAACACTACTATTTTCAACCCAATTGCTACTCTAAATATCAATTCAGATTCTATAAAATATAAAGTAACAGTAAAAAGGCCAGAAGGCTGTATTGGTTCAGATGAATTAGTAGTTAAAATATTTAAAACGCAACCCGATATTTTTATACCAACTGCTTTTACCCCAAATAATGATGGAAAAAATGATATTCTAAAACCTATTCCTGTTGGTATATCTCAAATTGATTTTTTTAGAATCTACAATCGTTTTGGTCAATTAATTTATGAAACAAAAGAATACTTAAAAGGTTGGGATGGAAATGTAAATGGCACACCTCAAGCTAGCGGAACTTATGTATTTACAGCACAAGGGGTTGATTATACAGGTAAGGTAATATTCAAAAAAGGTACAGTGGTTTTAATAAGATAGCAATTGGATTTTATTTATAAAAAAAACGAGGCTTACAGTTGGCCTCGTTTTTATTTTTACAAGCATTATTTATTTAGCAGCATTATATCTTTCTGCAACTTTATTCCAGTTAACCACATTCCAAATGGCACTTAAATAATCGGCACGTTTATTTTGATATTTTAAATAGTACGCATGCTCCCAAACATCTACACCTAAAATAGGGGTTCCTTTTGTTTCAGCAATATCCATTAAAGGGTTATCTTGATTAGGTGTTGAGCAAATCTCTAATTTCCCTTCTTTAACAATTAACCAAGCCCAACCACTTCCAAAACGTGTGGCACCAGCATTGGCAAACTTTGCTTTAAACTCATCAAAACTTCCAAAAGCTGTATTAATAGCATCTGCTAAATTGCCACTTGGTAAGCCACCACTGTTTGGTGCAAGGCTCTCCCAGAAAAAAGAATGGTTCCAATGACCTCCACCATTATTTCTAACTGCAGCAGATATTGAACCAGCAATAGCATTTATTTGATCTAATGTTTTTTGTTCATAATCTGTACCAGCAATGGCTTTGTTTAAATTATCTACATAAGCCTGATGGTGCTTGCCATGATGTATTTGCATAGTTGTAGTATCTATGTGTGGTTCTAGGGCATCGTAACCATAAGGTAAAGAAGCTAAAGTAAAAGACATAATATTTAATTTTAATAATGAATAATTACAAATGAATACCACAAATTTAATTAATTATGCTTACTATATTAATAGTTCAATAAATTCTTCCAATTGTCGTAAGTAAGCAAATTAAGATTATAACAATCATTTAGCTAGCTCCTATATATTTTTTGTATAATTTAGTTACAAAATAGTATCAATGAACCCAAAAAATGTGTTAGGCAACCCAACCAAATTATTACTATTATTTTTCTCCATTTTTATTCTTTCTTGCATAAATAATAATGCAAATAATATTCCTGTTCTTACAAGTAAAAATGATAGTGCAAAATTAAAAGAACCAATTAAGGTTATTGTTGACTCCAATGCGATAAAGTTTGAAAGGAAACCTGTCAATTACGATTCAAATAAAACATACATTTATTTAACTTTTGATGATGGGCCAGGGCATGGTACAATGAATTGCTTGGATGTATGCAAAAAAGAAGGAATAAAGGCAAGCTTTTTTATGGTGGGTAAACATGCAAATGATAGTTGGGGGCAACAAACTATAAAAACAATTAGAAATGCATACCCACAATTTCTATTATCCAATCATAGCTATACGCATACTAACGAGAAATACGTTTATTTTTATTCTCATCCACTAATGGCCGAGCAAGATTTTTATAAAGCACAAGAAAGTTTAAATGTGCCTTATAAAATAATAAGATTACCAGGTAACAATGCTTGGGTTACAAAAGATAAAATTAGGACTAGTAAATTAGTAAAACCAGTTTGCCAAAAATTAAATGATGCTGGTTTTAATGTAATTGGATGGGATGTAGAATGGAACTTTACCAAAGGTAATTCTTTTCCTGTTCAAAGCCCTCAACAAGTTGCAGCACAAGTTAAAAATGCAGCCAGTGGGCAAAGCTTTACTAAAAAGCATATAGTTATTTTAACGCATGATAGAATGTTTAGAACTCCAGAATATGCCAATTGGTTGAGTGAATTTATTAAAACATTAAAACAAAATTCAAATTTTGTATTTGAAACAATAGATAATTACCCCAACCTCAAATTTTAAAATATTTAACATTTCCGAAATGTTTCGTATATCGGATTCTTTTTTATATTTGTTCTACTAAAATATTCGTACATCATTAAATTATTCTGTTATGACAAAAAGAATTTTTCAAACATTAGTTATTTTTTTATCTTCTACTATTTTAGTTTATGCTCAAAAAACTGAGGAGCAAAATGATAAGAAAAAGGATAAAGAGTCTTCTGTTACTAAAAAAGAAAAAGAAGAGAAATATGTTTTAGTTATAGATGGGGACCAAATTACTGTAAATGGCATTCCTGTTGAAAAATATGCTTTGGATAATGTTGAAATAGTTAGAGGTAAAAGATTTAAAGGACAAGAAAATGGCAAGCACTTTTTTGAAAATTTCAGAGAATTAAATGAACTATTTATCGATAAAATGAAACCTAATAAAGCAATCCTTGGCGTTTCATCTAAATTCGAAAAGGAGGGTGCAATTGTTGTTAATGTAAGTAAAGAAAGTGCAGCAGAAAAAGCAGGTTTACAAATAGAAGATATAATAACCCAAATAGATAAAGAAATTGTGAGTGATACTAATAGTTTATATAAAATTATTGGAAAATATAAACCTAATGATAAAGTAACTATAACTTATATTAGAAATGGTAAAACACAAACAACAACTGCCATACTAGATAAATACAAAGGCCCTAATGTAGTATCATTAAATAATATTTACGAAGGGTTTGATATGAAAAATAACGGTGGCAATTTTTCGCCTCGTCGCCCCAAAATTGGTTTAGAAATTCAGGATGTGGAAGAAGGCAATGGTGTAAAAGTATTAGATGTAGAGGATGAATCACCAGCAGAAAAAGCAGGGTTAAAAGAAGAGGATATTATTACAGAAATAAATGGAAAAGAATTGAAGAGTGTGGATGATTTTAAAGTAAATTTAAAAGACCTTAAAGAAGGAGATACGTTTAAACTAAAGTATAAAAGAAGCAATAAAACCATACAAACTGAAATTAAATTACCTAAAAGATTAAAAAAGGCAAGTTTGTAATTTTTTAGTTATTGCTTATTACTATAAATAAATATTATACAATAGTTCTTCGGTTGCTTGATGGTTAATTTTATAAAGGCAAATTTTATTATATCTGCAAGCTGTTTTTTCTGTATTGATATTTTTAAGAAACTGTACCGCAGGCAGGTTAAAAGTATTTTGCCAGTGAGTTATTGTATCATTAATTAGCTTATGGGCATTACTAAAATTTCCTTTGCTTTGTTTACAAACATTTTGTAGGTGCCTGTATAATATATTTTCTGTTTGCACATTAGAGCAAAAACCTGCAATAATAAGGTGTTCAAATGGCTCTGTGCATTCTGCAGTTATTTTATATCTGGCTAGTTGATTTGTACTATCATTAATATAATTTACCATAAAATAAATTCCTAAAATTTGTAGTTCAAATATACTAAAAAAATTAGTAATTTAGTGAATTCTATTATTTTTTTGGGAATTTAATTTTAAAATTTTTAATTAAAGTGGTTTAAAAGGTAAGGAATCTGCATTTAAAGCTGCAGTACTATCGCTTGCAATTTGCTTACTTAAATTAATAGCCCATTTAGATATCATTTCTCTTTGTTCAATAGTTAAATCGGCATTTTTATTGTACCATTTATAAGAGGTTAATGGCATAGTATTTTTTTTCATTACCTCTTCTATATTTTCTAACTTTTCTATCGCTTTTTCTTTAAATAAACTTCCAAATTCAGAAAAATTAAGTTTGCTTTTGCCCTTATTTATCTTTCCTTGCAAATACCAACCAATAGGTTGAATATTTACAAACCAAGGATAATCTGTATTGTTACTATGACAGTCGTAGCAAACAGTATTTAAAAGAGATTCAATACTATCTGGTACAGAGTAATGATTGGCTAATTCTACTTTAAAATTTTCAGTAGATATATTTCTATCTGGTTGAAACAATTGTAGAACAGCAATTATTGCTAAAAAAGAGTAAAATATTTTTTTTGCCACGCAATAAATTTCGGAGAAAAGATTAGTTTACCAAAAAACATTTTTTAACATTTGTAGATTACTTTACAAATTTCAGATTGCTTTATTTTTATTAATAAAAGTCTAATAAATTAAAAACATAAAATACTTATTGATTTATTTTATGTTTGTGCCGAAATGAGGAAACATAATTTTAACTCTGGTCCATCTGTTTTACCCAAAGAAGTGTTAGAACAGGCCTCAGAAGCAATAATAAATTTTAATGGTATAAACCTTTCTTTATTAGAAATTGGTCATAGAACAAATTGGTTTGTAGATGTAATAGAAGAATCTAAATTGTTGGTTAAAGAATTGATGCAGTTAAACAACAATTATGAAGTGCTTTTTTTACATGGTGGTGCCACTACACAGTTTATGCAGGTTCCATTAAATTTATTAAATGAAAATGAAACTGCTGCATATTGCGATAATGGCATTTGGGGAAGCAAAGCAATAAGTGAAGCAAAAATTTTTGGTAAGGTTAATGTTATTGCTTCTTCAAAAGATCAAAACTATAATTATATTCCTAAAAGCTTCACCTTACCAGATAATACAAAATATTTGCATTTAACAAGCAACAATACCGTTGAAGGAACACAATGGCACCAGTTTCCTGAAACTACCATACCTATTGTTGCTGATATGAGCAGCGATATTTTCAGTAGGCAATTAAATTTTAATCAGTTTCAATTAATTTATGCTGGTGCACAAAAAAATATGGGTGCTGCTGGTGTTAGTTTAGTAGTAATAGATAAAAATATTTTAGGAAAAGTAAGTCGCCAAATTTCTCCTATTTTAGATTATAGAAAACATATAGAAGCTGCAAGTTTATTAAATACTCCCCCGGTATTTGCTATTTATGTTGCTTTGCTTACATTGCGTTGGATTAAAAAAGAAGGCGGATTAGCAGAAATGGAAAATAGAGCAAACAAAAAATCAAGTTTATTATACAATACCATTGATAGTTTACCATTATTTGAATGTGCAATTAAAAAAGAAGATAGGAGTAAAATGAATGCTGTATTTTGTATAAAAGAGGAAGTTTTACAAAATAAATTTTTAGAAGAATGTAAAGAAGAAGGAATGATTGGAGTAAAAGGGTATAGAACAGTAGGAGGATTAAGAGTAAGCATGTATAATGCACTATCACTTGAAAGTGTAGAAGCAATAACAATGTTAATGAAAAATTTCGCAAATAAATATTCATAAAATAAATTCAATAAATAAAAAATCAGAACATGGCTATTATTAAACCATTTAAAGCTTTAAGACCACAACCACAATTAGCAAAACAAGTAGCTAGCCGTCCATACGATGTGTTGAATAGTGAAGAAGCAAAGCAAGAAGCTTTAGGTAATCCTTATTCGTTTTTAACAGTAACAAAAAGTGAAATTACCTTAAACAGTAATATAGATATACACTCTCAAGAAGTATATGATAAAGCAAAAGAAAATATAGAAACATTTATAAAACATAATGTTTTATTTAAAGAAGATAAAAGCTGTTATTACATTTATCAATTAGTTATGGATGGTAGAAGCCAAACAGGTTTGGTGGTAGCAAGTAGTATTGATGATTATGAAAATGGGCTAATAAAAAAACATGAATTTACAAGGCCAGAAAAAGAATTAGATAGAATAAACCATATTAAAACTACAGGAGCCCAAACTGGGAATGTTTTTTTAGCTTATAGAAATAATGTTAATATAGATACTATTGTAGAAAACTGGAAAGCTTCTAAAAAGCCAGTGTATGATTTTGTTGCAGATGATCAAATTCAACATTCTATTTGGGTTGTAAATGATGATAATGTTATTCAAAATATTTCATCAATTTTTGAGAAAGAAATTCCATGTACATATATAGCAGATGGGCATCACAGAGCTGCATCTGCCTCTAAAGTAAGAAAAGATACAGGTATAAAACATACAGATGGGGGAGATTATTTTTTAACCACTTTATTTCCTTCTAATCAATTACAAATTATGGATTATAATCGTGTTGTAAAAGATTTGAACGGATTAACTTTAGAACAATTTTTCGATTTGTTAAAAAATAATTTTGAAATAATTTTAACGGAAAAAAATCAAGTAAAGCCCTCAACTTTACACGAATTTGGTATGTACTTCGAAAACAATTGGTATAAACTTATAGCAAAAAATGGAGTTTATACTAATGACCCAATAGGTGTTTTAGATGTAACCATTTTATCTAACTTAATTTTAGATGCTATTTTAGGAATTAAAGATCAACGCACCGATAAACGTGTTGATTTTGTTGGTGGAATAAGGGGGCTAAAAGAGTTAGAAAAAAGAGTAGATAGTGGTGAAATGAAAGTTGCTTTTAGTTTATATCCTGTAACTATAAATCAGTTATTTGATATTGCAGATTGCAACAATGTAATGCCACCAAAAAGTACTTGGTTTGAGCCAAAATTAAGAGATGGGTTACTAACACATTTAATTTATGAGGCTTAAAAAACAATTTATTTATACTTCTTAAAATATTATCTCACCTCTATAAATTTCAACCAAAAATTTAGTAGAGCAAATATTTTAATAATTAAATAATAAGTTGTAATTCAACTAAACAATACCAAAGGCCAAAATAATATTATACATGAAAAAAATAGTTTTAGCTGTTTTATTAATTTTTCAAATTGCAACGGTAGTGGTTGCTCAACCAAATCAAACTGCAAAGGAATTGCACGAAACAGCTAGAACATTTATGCGACAAGGAGATTATGACAATGCATTACTGGTTATAAAAAGAGCTGCCGAACAAGACCCAGATAATTTAGAAATTTTAAAAGACCTGGCATTTCTATACTTCTTAAAAAGAGATTATGCCAATGCAATGCAAATAGGAAAAGTTATTATTGATAGACCAGATGCTGATGTTCAATCTTTTCAAATACTTGGCCTAACCTACAAGGCTATTGCTGAATATAAAGAGTGTAAAAAATTATATAAAAAAGCATTGGCAAAATTTCCTGAAAGTGGTGTAATTTATAATGAATATGGCGAACTATTAGCAATGGATAATGATTTAAATAATGCCATTGTTCAATGGGAAAAAGGAATTGAAGTAGATGCCAATTATAGTAGTAATTATTATAATGCAGTAAAGTATTATGCACAAAACCCAAATCCAGAACTACTGTGGATTGCTTTACATGGAGAAAACTTTGTTAACCTAGAAAGCTATACTGCTAGAACAAAAGAAATTAAAAAAATTATTTTAGAGGCGTATAAAAAAATGTATGCTTATAGTAACTTATTAGAGAATACTCCTAAAAAAACCAGTGGATTTGAAACTGCTGTATTATCTATCTTAAACAATAGTAAAGACATAGCCAATAACGGAATTAATGCTGAAAGTTTAATGGCTATTAAAGCAAGATTTGTTTTAGATTGGTTTAAAGGCAAACAACAAAAATTTCCATTTAGATTATTTGACCATTATCAACACATGCTAAAGGAAGGAATTTTTGATGCATATAATCAATGGCTTTATGGCTCTGTTGCCAATGCAGATGCTTATGAACTTTGGATAAAAAATAATGATAAACAAGCAGAAGCATTTAAAAAATTTCAGAATGCAAGAGTATATAAAATTCCACAAGGTCAATACTACAAAAAATAATTCTTTATATTTTAACCATTAGTAGCTATGATTAAAAAAACATTAGCTGCCTGCATTTTAACTATTGCTTTTTGTTTAATAAGCAAACACATATTTGCACAGCCCGATTCTATTTTAAAAGTGTATGCTACCGATTTTCAAGAAGAAAGAATATTTATACATTTTGATAAAACTACATACTTGCCAGGCGAAACTATTTGGTTTAAAGCTTATTTAGCTAGTGGTATTGATTTAAGTTATACCAGTAAAAATTTTTATGCTGAATTTACTGATAGTGCTGGAAATGTTTTACAACATATTACGGCACCAATTGTTTTATCATCGGCAAAAGCAATGTTTGTTATTCCTAAAGATTATGCTTCTAACAATATTTTTTTAAGAGCATATACTAGCTGGATGCTAAACTTTGACAGCAGTTTTATTTATAAAAAAAATATTCCAGTAATTCAGCCTGTAAATACAAAAAAATTCAGAGCACAAAAGCCAAAAACTTCAATTACTTTTTTTCCTGAAGGAGGAAATTTAGTAAACAATATTAAAAGTGTAGTAGCCTTTAAAGCAAATACAAAAACAGGTAAGCCTGTAAAAATAAAAGGGTTATTGTTTAATAATAAAGGTAAAATTTTAGATTCAATTTCCTCTGTACACGATGGTATGGGCAGTTTTACATTAACTCCAATACCCAATGAAACTTACTATGTACAATGGATGGATGAATGGAATACAAAGTACAAATCAATTTTACCTACTGCAAATGAAGAAGGAATTGTAATGAATGTGGTACAACAAGAGTATGATAAACTAAATGTACAATTACATCGCCAAGAAAATGCAACAAATGAGTTTAAGCAATTAAGAGTAGTTGCAACCATGCATAAAAATATGGTGTACAGAAGCAATGTTAAATTGGTAAACAATACCAATATTACTGTTCCAATTCCAATAGCTCATTTACCAACAGGGGTTTTACAAATAACTATATTTAATGTAAATTGGTTACCTATAGCCGAAAGAATTTTTTTTGTTAAAACAGATAATTATGAATCTTTAGTAGATGCTAGAATTTTTAAACCAAACACTACAAAAAAGGCAAAAAATAATTTAGAAATTAGCATACCAGATGAAATGCTTACCAATATATCTGTAGCCATTACAGATGCAGGATTAACAGAAAGTGAAGATGAAAATATTATCTCCTCTTTACTACTTACAAGCGATATTAAAGGTAAAGTTTATAACCCATTATTTTATTTTTCAAACAATGCAGATAGCACTAAACAGTTTTTAGATTTAGTAATGCAAACACATGGTTGGAGAAAATTAAAATGGATGGATATAGCTCAAAATAAAACACCAGAAATTACTTACCCTAAAGACTCTGCTTATGTATCGGTTGCTGGTAAAGTGTTTGGTGCAAATGCATCTCAATTAAGGCAAGCACAAAGCTTAAATGTATTTGTAAAAACAAAAGATTCGGCTACTAAATTTTTATCCCTTCCTTTACAACCAGATGGCAGCTTTGTTCAAAAAGATTTTATATTTTTTGATACCGTAACTGTCATGTATCAATTTAATAAATACAAAGATTTATCGTATTCTACTGCAATTAACTTTTCTAATTTATTACTAAATTCAGAAAATAAAATTAATATAGATAGCTTGTATAGTTATAATGATAAAGAAGACACAATTGGTAATGCAAAAAAAATACAATTATGGGAGCAGCAGAAAAAATTAGCAAAACTAAGCCAGTCAACAACTTTAGATGATGTAGTGGTTACTACAAAAACTAAGAAGCCTGAAGATAAATTAGATGCACAATATGCTACAGGCTTTTTTCAAGGCGGTGATGCATATCAATTTGATATGGAAAGTAACAGAAATAGTGCTGCAATATCAGATGTATTAACTTATTTAACAGGAAGAATTGCAGGGCTTACTATAACTCATTCTGGTAATCCACCAAAAATTACATGGCGTGGTGGCACACCTGGTTTGTATTTAAATGAGATGTTGGTAGATGCTGCTACTTTGCAAGAAATTTATGTTAGCGATGTGGCTTATATTAAAGTAATTAAACCTCCATTCTTTGGTGGTATGGGTGGTTCTGGCTCTGCAGGAGCAATTGCAGTTTATACCAAAAAAGGTAAAAATAGTAATGAAAATAATTTTAAAGGGCTGGATAAAAAAAGGATTGCAGGATATACAGCTATAAGAGAATTTTATTCGCCAGATTATGATATGAACCCAGAACTGAGACAAGAAAAAGACATACGAACAACTATTTATTGGAACCCATACGTAATTCTTACATCTCAAAATAGAACAGTGTTACTGAACTTCTTTAATAATGATGTTACTAAAAAATTCAGATTAAGTATTCAAGGAATGAATGAAGAAGGCAAATTAATCAGTATTCATAAAATTATTGAGTAATTATTCAATAGATAATATGCACATGAAGGAGTAAATGTGCAAAAGCTATCTTAAAATATAACAAACTTCTGTTTTTATTCACAAGGCTTTTGTTTTTTTGTAATGCTGAGTATTTTAGCCTACCTCAAAATTTATACAAATGTTTTATTTATTGCAAGTAGCCGGGAATGTAGCAGATTCTGTAAACAAAATGAATACTGCTATTAATACTGCAGATAAAATTTCAATGATAGATTTATTAAATAAAGGAGGTTGGATTATGTATCCTTTATACTTTTTATTTGCTGCAACCATTTTTGTTTTTACCGAACGTTTTTTAGCTATTCGTAAAGCTGGTAAAATAGATGATAACTTTATGAGAATTATTAGAGATAATATATTATCTGGTAATGTTACTGCTGCAAGAAGTATGGCAAAAAATACTGGTAATCCTGTTGCAAAAATGATTGACAAAGGATTGCAACGTATAGGTAAACCAATTGATGCCATTGAAAAAAGTATGGAAAATGTTGGCAAACTAGAAATTTATAAATTAGAACGAAATACATCTATTCTATCTTTAATAGCAGGTATTGCACCTATGTTTGGTTTTTTAGGAACCATTGTAGGTATGATTGAATTGTTTTATAATATTAATAATAGTGGCTTTGAATTAAATACAATTGCAGGTGGTATTTATGTAAAAATGGTAACTAGTGCCTCTGGTTTAATTATTGGTTTAATAGCCTATTTAGCCTATAATTTTTTAAGTACACAAATAGATAAAACAGTTTATAAAATGGAGGCTGCAAGCTCTGAATTTATTGATGTTTTACAAGAGCCTACTAAATAATTTTAATAGAAAAATAAAGCATTAAAATTATGAATATCAGAAAACGATTAAGACAGAAACCAGATTTACACACTAGTGCTTTAAACGATATTTTGTTTATTCTATTACTATTTTTTTTAATTGTATCAACATTGGCAAACCCTAATGTGGTTAAAGTAAACAATCCTAAAGGCAAAAGCGATACAAAGGCTAAACAAAATATTGTAATTAGTATTGATAAGGAAAATAAAATTTATTTAGGCCAGGCAGTTATACCTGAAAATAATTTAGACTCAGTAATAAAAGTTGAAGTAGATAAAGTAAAAGCATTTATTGATACTCCTTCTGTTGTAATTAATGCTGATACAATTTCTTATACAGGTGGTTTTTTTAAAGTAATGGGAGCAGCTAAAAAGGCAGGTGCTAAAATTGTTGCTAACGTAAAAGATTAATTTTAGTTATTTACTCCAATTTCTTTTTCTATAAACCTTCAAGCTATTAATAATTTTGCTAACTTGAACAAGTTACAAAATATAATTATGACGAAAATTTTAGTTGTTGGTGCAGGTATGGTTGGCAGTGCAATGGCTTTAGATTTATCTAAAAAATATGCTGTAACCGTTGCAGATATTAACTCAACCAATCTTAATAAAATTCAGCAAAAAAATAATGCTATTCAAATAATTTCACTTGATGTTACAGATGAAACTGCACTTACAAACTGTATTGTAAATTTTAATTTTGTTGTTTGTGCTGTTCCAGGTTTTCTTGGATTTAAAACTTTGAGAACTATAATAAATACAGGAAAAAGCGTTGTGGATATTTCTTTTTTTCCAGAAAATGCATTAGAGTTAGATGCTTTAGCAAAACAAAAAAATGTTACTGCAATTGTTGATTGTGGCGTAGCACCAGGAATGGGAAATATAATTGTAGGCTACCAAAATACTCAAATGCAAATAAATAATTTTGAATGTTTAGTAGGCGGTTTACCCAAAATAAAAAAATGGCCATTTAATTACAAAGCTCCATTTTCGCCAATAGATGTTATAGAAGAATATACACGACCTGCAAGGTATATTGAAAATGGAAATTTAGTTGTAAAGCCTGCCATGTCGGATATAGAGCATATTGAAATGGATGGTGTTGGAACTCTTGAAGCATTTAATTCTGATGGGTTAAGAAGTTTAATTTATACCATGCCACATATAACCAATATGAAAGAAAAAACTTTGCGTTATCCTGGCCATATTGAAAAAATAATTGCTTTAAGAGATGCAGGTTTTTTTAATGAAGAACCCATAATTATAAACAACACCAAAATATCACCTCTTGAGTTTACCTCTAAAATATTATTTAAAGAATGGTTGTTAGGAGAGGAGGAAGAAGAAATAACAGTAATGAAAATTATTATTTCTGGAACACAAAATGACCAACCAATAAAGGTAGAATATAATTTATATGATGAATATAATGCTACAACCAAAACATCGTCAATGGCAAGAACAACAGGCTATACAGCTACAGCAGCAGTATGTTTAATAGTAGAAAATTTGTTTGTAGAAAAAGGCATTTTTCCACCAGAGTTGGTGGGTAAAAATGCAGTTTGTTACAATTATATTATTAACTATTTATTAGAAAGAGGTGTTAAGTATAAACAAGAAGTAACTATAGGATAAACATTTTTAAATTTTATTCAACTTGTAAAGCCAAATTATAAGCAATGATAAAAATAGCACCTAAATTTTTATGTGGTGGTACATAATCATCAAACCTTTCTTTACTAACACCTACAAATTGTTTTGCTAAATTTTTCCAAATTAAGGGCCAATTTAAATCTTTATTAAGCCTTAAATCATGTGTAATGGCATTAATTAAACCTATGTTTACTGTACCAGTACCAGTTTGTTTAGATGAAATGATATGAGATTCAGGGCAAGTTTCTAATACATCACTTAATCTTTGATAACCACCACAACTTCCTAATAAAACTACTTTTGCCGAGCTTGGGAGTTGATCAATTGTTGACCCAACAAAATAACTATGGCCCCTGTGTATTACAACTGTTGGGTACAGTTCATTTTCTTCTAAATATCTTCCTAAAGCTTCTTGTGCTTTTAAATCTAAATCTAGTTCATTATCTAAAGGCTTATTGCAATAAATAGTTATTGGAACTCCTTTTGTGCTATATAGTTCTACCCAGTTTTCTTTTTCTACTTTTTTCCATAAGGGTGCATGGTAATATTTAAAGAAAGAATTAAAAACACTTTTTCCATCTTTATCGCCATAAAAAAATTGTTGAATAATTATTCTGCCAGTGCTGTCTTTTAAACTACTAATTGGCATTTTGTAAATTCCATTAATTCCTAATCTACTGGCTAAATCTATTTTTTGAGATGAATCCATAGATAAGAAAATGGTATTTAGTAAACTGTATATAATTTGCCCACGTTTGTTTTGTTCTTTTTCGCTTTGTAAAAGGTTTTGTTCTATTTGATTTAAAATTAATTTCTTGATATTATTATTATAAATGCTTGCATAAGAGTTAGCAACATCTACAGCATCTTCAAGTGTTTTAGTTTTTTCTAAACCTGTTACAAAGTTTCTCATTAACTTTTCTGCATTGGCTTTATTCATTCTTGTTAAAAAATCGTCTAGTGTATTATAGTTAGCGGCAATTTTTATAAACTTTTTATAATAATCATAATCCACCCATTTTAATAAAGTATCTGCCACCGGGTGTTTCATTTTTAAGAAAATTCTTTTATAAACACCCAGGTAACTGCTAGTATAAATTTCTTCTTCGCCTAAAACTGCAACATAGTATAAATCTTGTGGCGATAGTTGTTTTAGGCATTCAAATCTTATGTTTTCTTGAGCATCGTGTAAAGCATTTATTTGATTAACATATAATTCAACAGCTTTAGATTTTAATTTATTGGTAAGCACATTCATTACCAATGGTGTATCATTTTGTTTTAATCTTTTTGCATAATCAATTTGTGTGGTTACTAAAAGTTTAAAGTAGCCTAAACTGTCGTGCAACATTTTAGTAATTGAGTCCATCGAAATTTTTTCTCGATATAAATTATCTAAAAAAGGAAAATACATTCTGCCGGTTTTCATTAAAGCCAATAAACCAATTCTTTTAACCAAGGGGTTGTTAGATGCTTGTATTCTTCGGCCTAAAGCATTTGGTGCTGCTGCATAGTTGTATAGTTGCTCAGGGTCTTTAAAAGCCTGGCTTACAATAACACTATCTGCAAAATATGCATTTGGGTTTTGCGATAGTAAACTCATTGTTCTATGAGGGTATCTTTCTATTCTTTTTAATAAAATAATATCTTCACTCTCTGCAACACCAACATTATTTTTTAGTGCAAAATTTTTAATTAGTATTTCACCAATTTCAAAAATATTTCTTTCAACAATTGGTTTTATCGATTCATTTTTCCATTCAAGTTCAATTGCTTCTTTATAACTAATAATTAAATTGTATAAAATATTTCCTTTAAAAAGTTTTACTCTATAGCCAGATATAAAGGAGGAGAGCATATCGTTTAAACTGCGTAGCCATTTGTATTTGTTATTTTCATCAATTAATTTATTTAATTCAATTTCGGCCTGCATATTATCTACTATAATTTGCAAAGCATCATTAGTAATTTGGTTTAAAGAATCACTAACACTTACAGTAAAAACTCCATCATCTTTTCCATCTAAACTTGTTATAAGTTTTTGGCTTTTATCAATAATATCATGATTTAACTGACGCATGGTTGGTACTTGTGGCATTGGTATTGGTACAGTTGGTACAAAACTTTGTGCAGCTAAAGAAAATCCTGTTGTTATAAAAAGTAAAATGGAAACTAATAATTTCATTCTAATTTGCTCTAATGTTTCACAAAAGTAAATATTTTATACTTGCCTATTTCTATATAAGTTGTTAATGACAAATAACAATTAGGTAATATTAATAATGCTGTTATACATGTTAGAAGATTATTTTTGTAGCATTAAATTGCGTAGAAATTATGCTAGATGTAAATGTAAAAAAAATATTAATTGCAGATGATGAACCAGATATTATTGAAATAATACAATATAATTTATTAAAAGAAGGCTACATTGTTTATACTGCTAAAAATGGAGATGAAGCAATAGATAAAGCCAAAAAAATAAACCCCGATTTAATTATTTTAGACATAATGATGCCTAAAAAAACAGGTATTGAAGTTTGTACTATTTTAAGAACCCAAGCTATGTTTAAAGAAACAATGGTTGTTTTTTTAACAGCTTTAAGCGATGAAGAAACACATATTAAAGGTTTAGAAATTGGAGCAGATGATTTTATTAGTAAACCAATTAGCTCTAAAGTTTTAGTTAGTAGAATAAATGCTTTGTTTAGAAGAATTAGTAAGGAAGAAGTTAAAGCAATAAATATTGGCAACTTAACAATAGACCCATTAAAATTTATTGTTCTAAAAAATGGTAATGAAATTATATTGGCTAAAAAAGAATTTGAACTTCTATATCTATTAGCATCAGATATTGGTAAAGTTTTTTTAAGAAACGAAATACTACAACATGTATGGGGTGCAAACGTAATTGTTGGTGATAGAACAATAGATGTGCATGTAAGAAAAATTAGACAAAAATTAAACTTAAATTGTATTACTACAGTAAAGGGGGTGGGTTATAAATTTGTAATTGAAGCGTAAATCTAACCGTAAATTGGTGCCTTGAGAGTTTGTTACACTATTAAAACAACATTATAACTTCATTTATTAAATCAAGCTACAATTATTAAATTATGTTTTGTAATTTATCAAAGCTAAATTGTAAGATACACTGCAATGAAAGTTGCAAAACATTGGCAAAGTATTATCCCATGAGCATTTGCTCAGTTTTTACTTTAATATTACTCATATTTTTTACAGCCTCAACAATTGCTTCAGTATCATATTCACACTCTCTATGTAGTTCTTTTAAAGTTCCATGCTCAACAATCCTATCAGGAATGCCTAATATTTTTATTTCAGCATTATAATGATGAGCAGCCATAAATTCTACAACTGCACTGCCAAAACCACCAACAACAGTACCATCTTCCACAGTAATAACTTTATTGTAGTTTGTAAAAACTTCGTGTAACAAATCTTCATCAATTGGCTTTACAAAACGCAAATCGTAATGTGCAGGATTAATACCATTAGTTCTAAGTTCTCTTATTGCAGCTTGTGCAAAGTTGCCAGGATGACCAAAAGTTAAAATAGCAATATTCTCTCCATCTTTTAGCTTTCTTCCTTTTCCAATGGTTAACTGTTCAAAAGCAGTTTTCCATTCTGGCATAACACCTTCGCCTCTTGGATAACGAATTACAAAAGGATATTTTGTAGATTCTAATTGAGAAGTGTACATCATATTTCTCAATTCTTGTTCATTCATTGGGGCAGCAATAATCATGTTAGGAATACAACGGAAATAAGGAATATCATAACAACCATGATGTGTTGGTCCATCATCTCCTACCAAGCCTGCTCTATCTAAACAAAGTGTTACTGGTAATTTTTGAATGGCAATATCATGTACAACCTGGTCGTAAGCTCTTTGCATAAAAGAGGAGTAAATGTTGCAAAAAACTTTCATGCCTTGCGTAGCTAAGCCAGCACTTAAAGTTGCTGCATGTTGTTCGCAAATGCCAACATCAAAAGCTCTATGAGGCATTTTATCCATCATAAATTTTAAAGAAGAACCACTTGGCATGGCAGGTGTAACGCCCATTATTTTATCATTCATTTCTGCCAACTCTATCATAGTATGTCCAAATACATCTTGGTATTTAGGAGGCTGTGGTGCAGTGGGTTGTTTTTTATAAATTTCTCCAGTTATTTTATCAAATAAACCTGGAGCATGCCATTTAGTTTGATCTTTTTCTGCCAATGCATAGCCTTTGCCTTTTACAGTTACAATATGTAATAGTTTAGGACCAGGAATGTTTTTTAAATCCTTTAATGTATCCACCAACTTAGTAATATTATGGCCATCAATTGGTCCAAAATATCTAAAGTTTAAAGCTTCAAATAAGTTACTACTTTTATTTACTACACCTTTTACAGCATGCTCTAGTTTGCTTGCCATTTCTCTGGTAAAAGTTTTACCAATTGGCAATTTGCCTAATAGTTTCCATATATCATCTCTAACTTTATTGTATGTTGGGCTGGTTGCAATATCAGTTAAATATTCTTTTAATGCCCCTACATTGGGGTCAATGCTCATACAGTTATCGTTTAAAATAACCAACATATCTGCATCTGCAATACCTGCATGGTTCATTGCTTCAAAAGCCATTCCAGCAGTCATACTTCCATCGCCAATTACAGCAATACTTTTCCTGTTTTCTCCTTTATATTTCGAAGCCATTGCCATACCTAAGGCAGCAGAAATTGAAGTAGAAGAGTGGCCCACACCAAAAGTATCATACTCACTTTCACTACGTTTAGGAAAACCACTTAAGCCTTTGTATTTACGGTTGGTAATAAAATTATCTCTTCTGCCAGTAAGTATTTTATGACCATAAGCCTGATGGCCAACATCCCAAACCAATTGATCGTAAGGTGTATTATAAATGTAATGTAGTGCAACAGATAATTCAACCACTCCTAAACTTGCACCAAAATGCCCACCATGCACACTTACTACATCAATAATGTATTGTCTTAACTCACTACAAACCTGATGTAATTCTTCTCTGCTTATTTTCTTTAAATCATCAGGGCTATTAATATTTTGTAATAATTTTCCGGGAGTAATCTCCATTTTTATAAATTATTTGTGCTGTAAAAATAGTGTTTACGGCTTTTATTTACAACATTCAGTTATACATATTAATTTTAAAAGATTTTAAAACTAATTTCTGAGGTACAGAGTTAATGCTTAAAAAAGATACTTTTGTAAACTGCGGCTCAATTTTTTTAAAAAAAAGTAGATTAGTAAATAAGTTTATATGAATGTACAATTATTTGTGCCTTGCTTTATTGATCAATTATACCCAAACGTTGCTTTTAATATGCTAAAAGTGTTGGAGAAAGCAGGCTGCATTGTTAGGTATAACAGTAATCAAACCTGTTGTGGGCAACCAGCTTTTAATGCAGGTTTTTGGGGCGAAGCAAGAGATGTTTGCCAAAAATTTTTAGAAGACTTTTCTCACGAAGGTTATATTGTAGCACCAAGTGCAAGTTGTATTGGTTTTTTAAAAAATTATTATTCTAAAATTTTTGAAGGTACACAGTACTTAGAAAAAGTAAAAAACTTATCTGATAGAGCTTTTGAGTTTAGTGATTTTATGATTAATGTTTTAAATATAGATGATGTAGGTGCTATATTTAATGAGAAAGTAACTTATCATGATAGTTGTGCTGCTTTAAGGGAATGTAAAATTAAAACAGAACCAAGAAGGTTGCTAAGTAAAGTAAAAGGATTAGAATTGGTTGAAATGAATGATGTAGAAACTTGCTGTGGCTTTGGTGGCACATTTGCTGTAAAATTTGAAGCAATTAGTATTGCTATGGCAGATCAGAAAATAACCAATGCAGAAGCAACAAAGGCAGATTATATTGTTAGTACAGATATGAGTTGTTTAATGCATATTGATGGCTGTATTCAACATAAACATAAAAACTTAAAAGTAATTCACCTTGCAGATGTTTTAGCTTCGGGGTGGTAATTTTTTTATAATCTAATTTTTTTAAGATGAATTATTGGTTAGTTAAATCGGAGCCATTTAAATACAGTTGGCAACAGTTTGAAAAAGAGGGTCAAACATTTTGGGATGGTGTAAGAAATTATGCTGCAAGAAATAATTTAAAAGCCATGAAAAAAGGCGATTTAGTTTTTTGGTATCATAGCAACGAGGGGCTTGAAATTGTTGGTATTGCACAGGTTATAAAAGAAGCTTATCAAGACCCAACCACAGAGGACGAAGCCTGGGTTGTAGTTGATTTAAAACCGTATAAAAAATTAAAAAAACCTGTTAGCCTTGCTCAAATTAAGGCTGAAAAAACTTTAGCAAATATGGATTTGGTGAGGCTTAGCAGATTATCTGTTGGTACTGTAAGAAAACAAGAGTGGGAAAAGATTATTGAAATGAGCAAATAAGGTGTTTTTTAAAGCAAATAATTCACATTAAAAGGCAATCTGTTAGCAACTTTTAACTTTGTTTATACAAACTGATTATGTTCTTTGCAGAATATGAAAAAAGGGAGTATTGTTTTGTTGTTAATGAGTTTTGTATTTAGCCTACATGCACAAAATATTGAAGGTAGTTGGTATGGCATTGGAAAGGCTGAAACTGAATACAGCGAAGGAAATACTTATTTAACTGAATTGAGTTTAACACAAAATGGGAGAAATATAACAGGGCAATTGAATTTTTATTTTAGAGATAGCCTTTTTTCTAATACTGTTACAGGTACTTACGACCATGCTACAAGAGCACTGGTTTTTAAACCTACAAAAATTATTTACTATAAATCTAATAATACTTTAACAGGGGTTGATTGTGAAGTAGAGGCATATTTTTCTTTACGTTTTTCTAGAGTAGAATCGGTATTAACAGGGGCTTTTTATGCTACTAATAATTTTAAATATACTTGCCCTACTATTAATTTAAAATTAAAAAAGAATGATGTTGTAGTTCAAGAAGAAGAAGTTATCTCAACTATATATGAAGAGGAACCAACTACACCAAAGGAATTAATTACAACCAAAGTTATGGAGGTTTCAGACCCTTCATTACCTTTAAAAGGAAGTAAAGAAATACATCAAAATTTTATAAAAAGAGAAAAAATATTTGCAAAAGAAATTGAAGTTGAAAATAATGAATTGAAATTAGAATTTTATGATAATGGTGCAATAGATAACGATTCTATTTCGGTATTTTTAAATGATAAATTAGTATTAGCTAAAACTAAATTGGAGCATAAACCAATACAACTTTCTATTCAATATAACGATAGTTTACCCTACAACGAATTAAGCATGTATGCCGAAAGTTTAGGCTTAATTCCGCCCAATACATCTGCCTTAATTATTTATGATGGGAAAAAAAGGTATGAAGTTTTATTAACCAGCGATTTCAATAAAAATGGTACAATAAAACTTACTAGAAAAAAGTACTAAAAGATACTTTACAATAATTATTCTACCTGTGTAACTTTAATCATATTAGTAGGTAAATGTAGGGTTACAGGTGTACTACCAGTATTAATAACAATATTACCAGATTGTAAGAATCCTCTTTCTTTTAAAATATTTATTTCATCTGTTATAATACCATCTACACTTTCTTCTTCATCATAATAAAATGCTCTAACACCCCAGCTTAAACTTAATTGGTTAATTAAACTTTTTTCTTTAGAAAAAACATATAAAGGAGACTTTGGCCTAAAGCTGCTAAGCATAAAGCCTGTATAGCCACTTTGTGTCATACCAATTAATGCATCTGCATTAACATCTCTTGCTATTTTACAGGCATTGTAACAAATTGCATCGCTTAAAAAAGATGGGGAATGTGCTTGAGGCATTAAATCATTTTCTCTGTTGTATCTGTATTCGGTATTTTCAACCTGTAAAATTATTTTACGCATAGTTTCAACAACAAGTGCAGGATGATTTCCTGTAGCAGTTTCTCCACTTAGCATTACAGCATCTGCTCCTTCTAGTACAGCATTGGCAACATCTGTAATTTCACTTCTGTTTGGTTTTACACGTTCTATCATGCTTTCCATCATTTGTGTAGCTACAATTACAGGCTTTGCTCTATGTAAGCATTTTCTAATAATTTCTCTTTGAATTAATGGAACTTGTTCTACTGGTAGCTCAACACCTAAATCTCCACGAGCAATCATAATTGCATCGCTTTCTACAATTATGTCTCTAAGGCTTACTAATGCTTCTGGCTTTTCTATTTTTGCAATAATTTTTGTTTTACTTTTTTTCTCATCAAGCTTACTTCTTAGTATTACAATATCTTTTACACTTCTTACAAAACTAAGTGCTACCCAATCGCATTTTTGTTCAATAATAAAATCTAAATCAATTAAATCTTTTTCGGTTAATGCTGGTAAAGAAATTTTTGTGTCCGGTAAATTAATACCTTTTTTAGAAGATAATATTCCACCAACAGTAACAGATACTTTTACATTTTTATCTTTAGTAATATCTATTACTTTTACTTCAATTTTTCCATCATCTATTAAAATTATATTTCCTATTCTAACATCATCTGCAAGGTTAGGATAACTAACATAAACTTTTTCTTTGTTGCCAACACACTTTTCATTGGTAAGTGTTAATACGTCTCCAGGTTCAAGGTTTAAAGCATTGTTTTCAATTTCTCCCACTCTTAATTTAGGGCCTTGTAAATCTGCTAAAATAGATATATTAAAAGGTTGTGTGCCATTTATTTGGCGTATATGTTGAATAATGGTTGCTTTTTGATCGTTGGTGCCATGAGAAAAATTTAATCTAAAAACATTAACACCTGTTTGTACTAATTCTAATAATTTTTCATAAGTATCGCAAGAGGGACCAACAGTTGCAACAATTTTTGTTTTGTGAGATACGTGTTTAATACCAGCTTCCTTATCCATTTGAGCATGTGTGTATTTAGCTAAGTCTTTTGTCATATTGTATATACTAATTGTATTTGAATAATTTTTTATGAGGCAAGAATTTTTACAATCTTCATCCATTCTTGCCCAATTTTTTGTTTTTCTTTTACAGCTTTATCTAATGGGGTATAGAAAATTTTATTATTAATAACGCCAACCATTACATTCTTTCTTCCTAGCATTAAACTTTCCACAGCATAATAACCCATGTGGCTTGCAATTAACCTGTCTTGGCAAGTAGGAGAGCCGCCACGTTGTATATGCCCTAAAATACATACTCTAATATCGGCAGTAGGTATTCTTTCAGAAATAATTTTAGCTACTTTGTTTGCACCGCCCAAATCGCCTCCTTCAGCAACAACCACAAGGTTTACTAATTTTTTTCTTTTTTCTTTTTCGGTTAAAGAGCAAATTAGCTCCTCCATATCTGTTTCAGTTTCCGGAATTAAAATATTTTCTGCACCTGTAGCAATACCACTATGTAAAGCAATATAGCCAGCATCTCTACCCATTACTTCTACAATAAATAACCTGTCATGGGCATCCATAGTGTCTCTAATTTTATCAATTGCTTGTACTGCTGTATTTACAGCTGTATCAAAACCAATAGTAGTATCACTACCAGCTATATCTTTATCTATGGTTCCAGGTAAGCCAATACAAGGAATATCAAACTCGTTAGAAAAAATTTGAGCACCATTAAAACTACCATCTCCTCCTATAATTACTAAACCATCAATATTTAATTGCTTTAAATTATTGTATGCTTTTTTTCTGCCTTCATAGGTATGAAACTCTTTACTACGAGCAGTTTTTAAAAAAGTTCCTCCTCTTTGAATAATGTTGGCAACACTAATTCCATCTAATTTTTTTATATCGCCTTCTATCATACCTGCATATCCTCTCATTATACCATAAACTCCTAAACCATGGTATAAACCTGTTCTGGTAACAGCTCTTATGGCAGCATTCATTCCTGGGCTATCTCCACCAGATGTTAGCACTCCTATATTGGTAACTTTTCTATCCATTTCAAACTTATTTACAGTAACTAGTAAAGGTAATTATATTGCAAATTGTTCTTTTGTTAGCAGCCGGCAATATTACTCTATTATATAAACAATTCAAAAAAATGAAGTTTGTAACTCTTTCAAGTAAGTTGGTTAAAAGCTATTTTTTTAATATTTTAAAATTTTATTGGACTATTAGTTTGTACTTCAAAATCAACAAAATTTTATAAACTTTGCAATAACTTTACAAGAATGAAATCTTACCAAGGAAAAATTATTTGTAATACAGTTTTAATGAATGATGAAAATTTTATAGATACAACCATTTTCATTACAGAACATAACCAAAATGGTGCTATAGGTTTTATCATTAATAAACCATTTTATAAATCACTGAACCAATTAGAAGAATTTAAAAATTGCCTTGCTGTACCTTTATATTTTGGAGGACCTGTAGATAACGAACATTTATTTTTTATACATCAAAGAAATGACTTGATTAAAGGAGGAACTTTAATTACAAACAACTTTTATTTTGGTGGAGACTTTAAACAAGCTATTACCTTATTAAACCAACAACTTATTACAACCAGCGATATAAAAATTTTTATTGGATACTGCGGTTGGAATATGTATGAATTAGAAGAGGAAATAAATGAAGGTTGTTGGACAGTAGATACTTACAATATAAATCTGGTATTCCAATAAAACAAAAGCTACAATAAACTTATTGTAGCTTTTTACTATAAAATAAAATTATAAATTAATAAGCCCTAGCAAATAAAACCCTTTGTTTGCTTGGTTTTCCTGTTAAAATACAATTTCCTGCTTCTTCCTTATTGTTTAAAGGAATACAACGAATAGTAGCTTTGCTAAGTTCTTTAATTTTTTCTTCTGTTTCAGGTGTGCCATCCCAATGTGCATTTACAAAGCCTGTTGTATTGTCTAATGTTGTAATAAATTCATCCCAAGTATTTACGTTGGTAATATGTTCATCTCTAAAATTTTTAGCCTTATTAAACATATTTTCCTGAATTGTTGCAAGTAAGTTTTGAATATAAATATTCAATTCATCCATACTTACGCTTTGCTTTTCTTTCGTATCTCTTCTGGCAATTTCAACAACATTATTAGCTAAATCTCTTGCACCAATAGCCAAACGAATAGGCACACCCTTCATTTCGTACTCTGCAAATTTCCAGCCTGGTCTTGCATTATCGTTATCATCATATTTAACTCTAATATTATTAACTTTTAATTGATTTACTAAAGTGTTTACTTTTTCATCAATCAATGCTTTTTCATTTTCCGTTTTATAAATAGGTACAATTACAACTTGTATAGGAGCAATTTTAGGAGGTAAAATCAAACCATCATCATCGCTGTGTGCCATTACTAAACCACCAATTAATCTGGTACTAACACCCCAACTTGTAGCCCAAACATATTCAAGCTTATTGTTCTTATCGCTAAATTTAACATCAAATGCTTTAGCAAAATTTTGACCTAAGAAATGAGATGTTCCAGCTTGTAATGCTTTTCCATCTTGCATCAAAGCCTCAATACAATAGGTTTCTTCTGCTCCGGCAAATCTTTCATTCGCCGTTTTAATTCCTTTAATTACAGGTAAAGCCATCCAGTTTTCTACAAAATCGGCATATACATCTAACATTTTTTCAGTTTCAATAATGGCCTCTTCTTTAGTAGAATGTGCTGTATGTCCTTCTTGCCAAAGAAACTCAGCAGTGCGTAAAAATAATCTTGTACGCATTTCCCAACGAACCACATTTGCCCATTGATTTACTAAAATTGGTAAATCTCTGTAAGATTGTATCCATCCTTTGTAAGTATTCCAAATAATAGCTTCACTGGTAGGGCGAACGACTAATTCTTCCTCTAATTTGGCTTCAGGATCTACCATTAATTTCCCTTTATTATTAGGGTCTGCTTTCAATCTGTAATGGGTAACTATAGCACATTCTTTAGCAAAACCTTCCGCATTTTTTTCTTCAGCCTCAAATAAACTTTTGGGTACAAACAAAGGAAAATAAGCATTTACATGCCCTGTATCTTTAAACATTTTATCCAACACATCTCTCATATTTTCCCAAAGTGCAAACCCATAAGGTTTAATAACCATACAACCCCTTACAGCACTATAATCTGCCAGACCTCCTTTTAAAATAAGGTCGTTATACCATTGGCTATAATCTTGTTGCCTACTTGTAATTTCTTTACTCATAAAATTATAATAATGTATTTTTTTTGTTAGTCAGCTTTTAGTTATTTATTTAACTATCTTGGCGTCGCACCCTTCAGGGTTTATAACTTTTATCCTCATTTTAAAAATTTTAACATACTAACTTGTGTTAGTAAATTTTACGGCACCACATTTGTATTAAATATAAAAGTAAATAAATACTAAACGGTGGCAAATGTATGCAACTTCGCATTATACTAAATTTAAAACTATTTATTATGAAAGCTAAAATTTTCTATTCTATACTTTTGGTAAGTATTTTAACTTCCTGTTCATCTGCCTATAAAACAAGCCAAACACCCGATGATGTTTATTATTCACCAGCAGAGGGGAACTATTATGTAGAAAAAGAAGTTAAAACAGAAGATGAGGATTATTTAAGAATGAAAGTGCGAAACAATAGGTTTAGAACTATTGATGATTATAGTTACTGGAACGATGTTAGACTAACTTATACTAATTGTTACACAAATTATCCATACAATGGCGTTCATAATTGGAATAGTTATTACTATAATAATTATAATAGTTGGAATAACCATATATACTATAATTCACCTTGCATTGGCAGCAATTGGTATAGCTTTAATTACAATCCTTGGGGTAGTTGGAACAGCCCTTTTTATTATATGGTTCCATACAAAAATCCTACTGTATATACAGGCAATACAAAAGCAAGCTATGTTACTGCCTATACAACAAAAAGCTATAGTAATACCAATGTAAAAACTGGTATTAAAGCAGGTACTAGTTCTACAAACAGAAATACAGGTTTTGGAAAATTAGTTAAAAGAGTATTTTCTACAAATGGTAATACTGGTAGTGGCAATGCAGGATGGGATAGACCAGCAAGAACTTATACTAATAGTTCTGGTACAACAACTTCTGGCAGTAGTAGTGCAGGTGGTAGAAGTGGAGGTTACAAAAGTACAGGTAGCAGTAGCAGTAGTAGCAGAAGTGGTAGAAATTAAAATATAACTGCTGCAAGAGTGGTTCAACCCAAATATTAAAAAACTTTTATTTCATTTCTAATGAAAAAAATATATTCAATAAGTTTACTCATAATTGTTGCTTTAAAACTAAATGCACAAGTGCCAGACGATGCACTTAGAACAGCATGGTACACTTTTAATGGAAGTGCAAGAAACATGGCTATTGGAGGTGTAATGGGCAGTTTAGGAGGAGATATTACTGCAGCTAATATTAACCCAGCAGGCTTAGGCTTATTTAAAACAAAAGAATTTATTTTATCGCCTGGTTTTAATTTAAACAATAATAATTTATTATTCAGAGGAACAGATACCACAGATAAAAAAAATAGTTTTAATTATGGTACTATAGGCTTTGTATTTGGCAAGCCAAATAACCCCAATTACAGTAAGTTTACAAGTAGTGCATTTTCCATATCAGTTAATCAGTTAGCAAACTACAACAATAGTATTCAATTTAAAGGCTTTAATAATTTCAGTTCTTTTTCAGAACAATATTTGGAAGAATTAATTGCAGATGGTGCTAACATGACTGCTGCAGAACAAAACTATATTTATGGATCTTCTTTAGCATTTAGAACTTATTTGATTGATACAATTGCAGATGCAAATGGTAACTTAATTGGATTTCAAAGTTTGGTGCCAATCTCTACTGGAGTTAATCAAACGTATAATGAAAAAACTAGAGGTGGATTACACGAAATTGCGTTGGGCTTTGCAAGTAACTTAGAAGATAAATTATATATTGGTGGTAGTGTTAATATTCCCATTTTATCTTTTCAAAGAGATTTTACTTACTCCGAAAATGATGCAACTAACAATACCAATAACGATTTTGATAATTTTATTTATACCGAAAAATTTAAAAGCTTTGGTGCAGGCTTTGGTGCTAAACTTGGTTTTATATATAAACCACAAGAACGCTGGCGTTTAGGTTTTGCATTTCATACACCTCAGTTTATGTTTTTTAAAGACAAAATTAGAACTTGGATGACAACTAATACCGAAGCTTATGCAGGTATTAAAAGTGAAAGCAGCGATGCATTAAATAGTGGCAATGCAGGAGAAAGAAAGTATAATTTAGTAACCCCTTGGAGAGCATTAGTAAGTGCAAGCTATGTTTTTAATGAAGTGAAAGATGTACGCAAGCAAAGGGCATTTATAAGTGCAGATATTGAATTTGTTAATTACCGTGGTGCTAGATTTGCAAGAAGTGAAGAAGATGATTACGTAGCTAAGGCATATTACAAAACTGTAAACGCAACTGTAAAAGATTATTACAAAGGAAATTTTAATTTTAGAGTAGGCGGCGAGCTAAAGTTAAATACATTTATGTTTAGGTTAGGAGCTGCTTATTATGGAAGCCCTTATAAAGAACGTGTTTTAAATGCAAATAAAATGATGTTAACTGGTGGAATAGGGTATAGAAATTATGGCTTTTTTATTGATTTAGCTTATGCTCATAGCTTTAATAAAGATGTTGTTTTTCCTTATCGTTTAAACGATAAGCCTAACACATTTGCAGAGCAAACAGGAAGTAGAGGAAATATTATGCTAACTTTTGGAGTTAAATTGTAATAAGTTATTTATTGATAAAAATAGAAGCATAGTTTACTTCTTAACATACAAAATAAACTTTTCTTTAAAATATTCTTCTTTAAAAATATTGTAAATACCCATCATAGAGGGTTTGGTTTGGCTTTCAAAAATTTCCTGATGCAAGTCGCCACCTTTTAAACAAATTAATCCGTTAGCCATTTCTTGATTTGGTAAAACTGCTTTTTTAATAATGGGGTTACTCCAATGCCACAATTCTTTTAATGGAGCAACTGCACGGCTAATAGCAAAATCAAATTTTTTGTTTTTTATTTCTTCCACTCTGGTATGTTGTGTAGTAATATTTTTTACTTCAATAGCTTCGCAAATTGCATTTACAACTTTCAATTTTTTACCAATACTATCCACTAAATGAAAATGAACATCTGGATAAAAAATTGCTAAAGGAACACCAGGAAAACCACCACCACAGCCTATATCAATAACTTGGGTTTGTGGCACAAAATTGCCAATTGCTGCAATACTTAAAGAGTGTAATACATGATGCAAATAAATTTCATCTATATCTTTTCTTGAAATAACATTTATTTTTTCATTCCACTCTTTGTACAAATTTTTTAGTGCAGCAAATTGTTCAATTTGTTTTGGAGTAAAATCATCGAAATATTTTTTTATTATATCCATTGTACAAAATCAATAGTAATTAACCCCAAGTTCTTTTAGGGCTTTTCCAAATGGCAGGAATAGTGAATAAATAATATAAAGGCATCCACAAATCCAATAATATAAACCAAGGAAATAAGTCTTTTTCGTTCAACTTCTTCATTGTTTTAAACATAATAATTGCCTGCACTATAAACCTTATAGCAAATACAGATAGAGTTAACCACCAACAATAAAAAACAGCACTTATTATTAATAATGGATAAATACAAAATAAGCTAAATGAATATAAGCCTAATAAAAATTTATGTATAGGTTTATAAAACTTGGCTGTTGTATAATGCCTGTATTTTTGTGTCATCCATTCATCCCATGTTTTTTTGGGCTCGCTAAGGGTGTGTGCCAAAGGATCTATAACAATAGCAGTATTCTTTTTATTGGTAACCTTATTAATAAATAAATCATCATCGCCACTTGGTATCATGTTGATGGAAGAGAACCCTTTATTCCTAAAAAAAATATCTTTTTTATAACTTAAATTTCTACCTACACCCATGTATGGTATGCCAGCCAAAGCATAAGAGAAATATTGTAATGCCGTATGAAAAGTTTCAAACCTAATGAGTTTGTTTAAAATACCTTTTCTTTTTTTAAAAGCACCATAACCTAAAACAACTTCAATATCATCATTATAAGCATCTTGCATATAATACATCCAATCTTCACTGGCTGGTAAACAATCTGCATCTGTTAATAAAACAGTTTCGTATTTAGCACTTTTAATTCCAATACTTAATGGAAATTTTTTACCCTCAATCATTTTAGCTTCTTGCGATAACTCAATTTGGTTAAGGTTTTTAAAACTTTTCTTAAACTCATCAAGTAAATATTTTGTTTCATCAACAGAGTTATCGTTTACAACAATAACCTCGTGTGTGGTTTTATAGTTTTGTACTAAAATGCCTGGTAAATTATTGGCTAAGTTATGGGCTTCATCTCTTGCACAAATAATAATTGAAATTGGATGTTGAACAGAGTTTGCTTTATTTTTTTTTCTATAAAATGCAAGCCTTGTAAAGAAAAATAAATAATAAAATAATTGGATAGCAATTACAGAACAAAAAGTATAAAAAACTATTGTAAATACAATAGGAGGGATATCAATTATCATAACGGCAAAAATAATTGTTGTTCCATCTGAAAGTGGATAAAAGTATGATTTGTGGATAAGAAAAAAGAGGAGCAATTTATTATAATGCCTTAAAACCAATTTAAAGCAATATTTTCTGCTACTTTTTCACCATCCATAGCAGCACTAACAATGCCACCAGCATAGCCTGCACCCTCTGAACAGGGGTATAAATTTTTTAATTGAGGGTGTTGTAAAGTTTTACTGTCTCTTGGTATTCTAACAGGAGATGAAGTTCTGCTTTCTGTAGCTACTATTATTGCTTCGTTGGTATAATAACCTTTCATTTTCTGTCCAAAAATTTGCAATGCTTTTTGTAGCCTTGTATATATAAATGCAGGTAAAACTGCTGTAATATCACTACTATTTATACCAGGTAAATAGGAACATTTGGGTAAATTAGAAGAAATTTTATTCGTACAAAAATCTACTACTCTTTGTGCTGGAGCAACAAAATTTCCACCTCCAAAAGTATAAGCCTTTTCTTCCACTGCTTTTTGAAAATTCATTAATGCAAGTGGAGAATTATTTTGATTCCTACATTCTTTAATATCCAAAATATCTTTCAATTCAACAGAAACAACCATGCCACTGTTAGCAAATGGGTTATCTCTTTTAGAAGGGCTCCATCCATTTACAACTAACTCATTGTTGTTAGTAGCTGCTGGAGCAATGATGCCACCTGGACACATGCAAAAACTAAATACACCTTTGCCATTTACTTGCTCAACCAAATTATAAGTTGCTGGTGGTAAAAAATCACTTCTTTTTTGTTTTTGGTAATTAGTTAAATGATATTGTGCTGTATCAATAATATTTTGTGGGTGTTCAATTCTTACTCCTAAGGCAAATGGCTTAGCCTCTATAAATATTTTTTTTGCATATAATAATTCATAAATATCTCTTGCACTATGCCCAGTTGCTAATATTACAGCATTAGCAAATATTTTTTCTTCTTTGTTTGAAACAATGCCTTTTACAGTTTCATTTTCTATAATTAAATCAGTTAATTTTTTTTCAAAATGCACTTCGCCACCGCAATTTATAATTTGCTCTCTCATTGCAGTTATAATACTTGGTAATTTGTTTGTACCTATGTGTGGGTGGGCTTGGTATAAAATTTTTTCTTCTGCACCAAACTGTACAAATAAATTTAGTATTCTGTCTATACTTCCTCTTTTATTGCTTCTTGTGTAAAGTTTACCATCACTATAGGTTCCAGCACCTCCTTCTCCAAAACAATAATTACTCTCGGTATTTATTTTGCCTTCTTTATTTAATATGGCTAAATCTCTTCTTCTACTTCTTACATCTTTACCTCTTTCTACAACAATTGGTTTTATACCTAATTCAATAAGCTTTAATGCTGCAAAAATTCCTGCAGGTCCAGCACCAACTATAATTACTTTTTTATTACTGTTGCTAACATCTTGGAAATTAATTTTTTCAATATTTCTTTCAATAAATTTTTCGTTTATGAATGCATTTACTGTAATATTTACCCAAATTTGTTTTCTACTTCTTGCATCTATACTTTGTTTTAATTTATAAAAACCAAATACTTCATTGGGACTCACTCCAACAGTTTTAGCAATAATTTCTGTAATAGTTGTATTACTAGCAGCTTCCGATGGTGTAATTTTTAATGAAATTTCTTTTTGCATGAATTAAAATATAAATGGCGTTACAGAGCCTTTAGTAAAATTTAAATTTCTTAAAATAAAGTTCACATTTGTAAAATAAAATTTATTACCAAATAATTGGTTGAAGTGGCAAAAATAATATTATATCCATTTGTATAATTTTGTATGATAATAAATGGCGAAATTGTTAATACTCCCTCCAAAGCAATAAATTATTATGTTATAAGGAACTGTTGATAATTTGATAAATAAATTTTCCAGTAGGGCAAAGAGAAACTATTACTGTTGAAGCATTAAAAATACTTTATGAAAAAAAATAAGCTTCTCCAAAACTCTGCTTAGTAAAAGATATCTTTACATATATTGTTATGACTAAAACAGAATTAAGAAAAATTTATAAGGAGAAAAGAAAAGCTATTTCTTCAAAAGATAAATTAAAGTACGACGATTTAATTTTACTTCAATTACAAAAACTTTACTTTGAGAATGTACAAGTTTTGCTTACGTATTGGCCTATGGAGTTAGAGCCAAATATGCAAATAGTAACCTCGTACATAAAGCACACAAATTATGCCTTAAGAGTTGCTTATCCTGTTACAAATTTTTCCAACAATACTATGTGTGCAATTGGTGTAGAGGATGATACAAGTTTTACTACCAATACTTTTGGTTTAACAGAACCGAAAAGTGGCGAGGAAATTAATGCAAATGAAATTGATATTGTTTTTGTGCCACTATTTATTTTTGATTTAAGAGGTTATAGAGTTGGCTACGGAAAAGGCTTTTACGATAAATTCTTAGCATCGTGTAAAAATGATGTTATTAAAATTGGGTTTTGTTATTTTGAACCTATAGAAAAAATTGATGATACCAATAATTTTGATATACCTTTAAATTATTGTATTACACCGCACAATATTTATGAATTTTAATACTTTATTTTTAAAATCATTTAGGGTTTTATTATTACCATTTGCCATAATTTATGGTATAGTAGTTAGCATAAGAAATTGGTTATTTAATAAAAACTATTTTAAAAGTGCAAAATTTAATTTTCCATTAATTTGTGTTGGAAACTTGGCAGTTGGTGGCACAGGAAAATCGCCAATGGTTGAGTATTTAGTAAAAATATTACAACCACATTTTAAAACTGCAACGCTTAGCAGAGGTTATAAAAGAAAAACAAAAGGCTATGCTTTGGCAAATACTCAAACTACTGCTTTAGAAATTGGTGATGAACCTATGCAATTTCATTTAAAATTTCCAGATGTTGCTGTTGCAGTGGGAGAAGAAAGATTGGTTGCTATACCGCAGTTGTTACATGATAAACCCGATTTAGAAGTAATAGTTTTAGATGATGCTTTTCAGCATAGATCTGTAAATGCAGGGCTAAATATTATACTTACTGAATATAGCAATTTATATACACAAGATTTTTTTCTTCCAACTGGAGATTTGAGAGATGAAAAAAGAAGTGCAGTAAGAGCAGATATCATTGTGGTTACTAAATGCCCAACATCTATTACACAAGATAAAAAGTATAAAATTTTACGAAGTATTAAACCACTTAAACATCAAAGAGTATTTTTTACAACTATTGATTATGGCACTCCATACCATATTTACAATAATCAAGATGAATGGGTTTTAACACCAAATGAAGAGGTGTTATTGGTGTGCGGAATTGCTAACCCAAAACCACTAAAAGAATATTTACATACTGCTGTACATACATACTACCAAAAAGATTATAGCGACCACCATATTTTCAATATTGATGATTTGAACGAGATAAAACAAGTTTTTGATAAAATAAAAGCCAATAGAAAACTAATTTTAACTACCGAAAAAGATGCTGTAAGACTAATGAAATTTTCGGAAGTACTTAAAGATTTGCCACTTTATGTATTGCCAGTTAAACATAAATTTTTATTTGATGATACACAGGTATTCCATAACAGAATAATTGATTTTGTAAATAATTTTAGATTAGAATTAGATGAAGAAAAATAATAAACGCCAACACCATACTACTAAGGAAACACATTTGCCTACTAACACTTTAAAGGGCATTTTAGAAGTAACTAATAGTGGTATTGGTTATGTAATTATGCCAGAAGGGGTAGGAGATATTTTGGTAAGACAAGATAATTTTAATACTGCATTTCATGGAGATACTGTAAGAGTAAAAGTAATCAAAGAAAATTTTAAATCAGGTAAAAGAGAAGGAAAAATAACTGAAGTTGTACAACGAAAACAAACTGAATTTATTGGTAAACTACAGCTATCTAATGCATTTGCTTTTTTTATTCCAGATAGCAATAAACCAATGCCAGATTTTTTTATTCCAAAAGATAAAATTAAAACAGCAACCAATAACGAAAAAGTAATTGTACGCTTAGTAAAATGGGAAAAAGGAGATAAAAAACCTGTTGGAGAAGTGATGAGTATTTTAACATCTGCAGATGAAAACGATGCTGCTATGAAAGAAATTATTGCTGCTGCAGGTTTTGCATTATCTTTTACTGATGAAGTTATAACAGAAACCGCTCAATTGCATGAAACCCTTTCTGAAAAAGAAATTGAACAAAGAAAAGATTTTAGAGAAGTATTAACTTTTACTATTGACCCAGTAGATGCAAAAGATTTTGACGATGCTATTTCTGTAAAAAAAATAAATGACGAATTGTATGAAATAGGTGTACATATTGCCGATGTTAGTTATTATGTAAAGCCAGATACAGCTTTAGATGAAGAAGCATACAAAAGAGCCACATCTGTTTATTTGCCAGATAGAGTTAATCCAATGTTGCCCGAAAAAATATCCAACGAACTATGTTCTTTACGCCCCAACGAAGATAAGTTTACCTTTTCTGCTGTGTTTGAAATATCTACCAACGGAAATGTAAAAAATTATTGGTTGGGCAAAACGGTTATTCATTCAAACCATAGATTTACTTATGAAGATGTACAAGATATTATAAATGGCAAAATTGGTGAGTATGAATCTGAAATATTATTACTGCATAAAATAGCACAAATTATTAGAACCAATAGGTTCAAGAAAGGTGCTATAAATTTTTCATCGCAGGAAGTAAGATTTAAGTTAGACGAAAATGCTAAACCAATAAGTATTATTGTAAAAGAAAGCAAGGCATCGCATCAGTTAATTGAAGAGTTTATGTTACTTGCCAATAAAACTGTTGCAGAACATATTGATAAATCCAGTAACAATAACCCAATACCTTTTCCTTATAGAGTACATGACCAACCAGACGAAGAAAAGCTTTTACCCTTTATAGAATTTGCCAAAAAATTCGGGCATACATTTAATATTTCATCACCCGAGAAAATTGCAGAAAGCTTTAATACTCTTTTAGAAAATGTAAAAGGCAAGCCAGAGCAACAAGTGTTAGAACAATTAGGAATAAGAACAATGGCAAAAGCAGTTTATACAACAAAAAACATTGGCCATTATGGTTTAGCCATTCCTCACTATTGTCATTTTACTTCTCCTATTAGAAGATATCCAGATGTTTTAGTACATAGAATTCTATATAGTTTTTTACAAGGTAAAACTATTATGGATAAAAAAATGGAAGAGAAATGCAGGCATTGTAGCGAAAGAGAAAAGGCTGCCATGGATTGCGAACGTGCAGGAAATAGTTATAAGCAGGTGGAGTTTTTAAAAGAACATTTGGGCGAAGATTTTGAAGGTGTAATTAGTGGAGTGGCAAGTTTTGGATTTTGGGTAGAAACTTTAGCCCATAAATGCGAAGGAATGGTAAGTATTGTAAGCCTTAGCGATTATGACGATTTTAAATTTGTAGAAACTGATTTTTGTTTAGTGGGCAAAAGAAGTGGTAAAACTTTTAGAATAGGTGATAAAGTAACCATTAAAGTTGTTGCAGCTAATTTAGAAAAAAGAAAATTAGATTATGAATGGGTAACCAATGATAATATGGAAGCTACAAAACCTGTAAAAAAGAAAATCAAAAAGCAAAAGTAAATTAATGGCTATTTGCTTGTAACCATTGTTTTAACCTAGGAAATGCAATTCTAAACCAAGTTGTAAATTGCTCAGGTGTTGTAGCAATTAAATCTTCAATGGCATCTAAAGCTACAAATTTGAAATCTGCTACTTCTTGTTCGTTAATACTAATTTCTCCATTGTATTCTCCTAACAAAACATGGTCGTATTCATGTTCGGATAAACCATTTTCAAAAGCCACATTATAAATAAATTGAAAGATTGGTTTTAATTTGGTTGTAAAACCCATTTCTTCTTGTAGTCTCCTTTCTGCTGCATTTGTTACATTTTCATTAGGTCTTGGATGACTGCAACATGTATTGGTCCATAAGCCTGCACTATGGTATTTATTTAAAGACCTTTGTTGTAATAAAAGGTCACCATTTTTATTTACAATAAAAACACTAAATGCTCTATGCAATAAGCCAGCTTGGTGCGTTTTTATTTTTTCTTCAATACCAATTTCATTATCATATTCATCTACTAATATTACCTTTTCCATGCTATAAAAATAAGGATTGAGTAATAAAGTTTATCAACTGTTTTAATTTTTATCGGTATGTAAGTATCCTTGTAAAGCTTTTACATATATTTCAAATGCATGTACTCCTTGTTTAGTAATTGAACATGTAGTTAAGGGATAATTATCTTTAAATTGTTTGGTTACTTCAATATAACCAGCATCTTTTAATTTTTGTATTTGAACAGATAAATTGCCTGCAGTAGATTTTGTTTTTTCTTTTATAAAATTAAAATCAGCTTCCTTTACCCCAATAAGTAAACTAATTATTGCAAGCCTTAGTTGAGAGTGTAATATAGGATCTAGGTCTTTAAACATTGCTGTTTTTTTGTTGCAAATAATTTCTTCTTAAAATTAAACCAGGAATTAACCAACAAGAAATAGCTGCTATTGTACCTGCTAACATATCGTATTTTGTGCTGGTATAACAAGATATAATAAACAAAACATAGGTTAAAATTGCACCCACTATCATGGGTTTATAATTTTTTACAATACCAGTTGTAAAAGTTGGTAAAGCATATAATAAAATAAAAAGAGAATAGCTGCTTGGTGCAAATGGGGTTAATGGTTCATCGGGTTTATTGGCATCTAAATAATGTTTAGTAAACTGCCAACCTTCTTGCGTAGCAAGCTTTATACTTGAGTTAGGAATAATATTTAAGTATAATACTAAACCCATAATAGAAATTCCAAATGCTAACCAAACAGCATTAATTGCAGCATCTTCAAACTTTGTTACCTTACTCTCTTTGGCTGCTTTTATTGAAATATAAATTTGAAATGCAATGGCAATAATTGTTAAAAGAAACGGGCTAAAACTTAATTTAAAATTTAACTCAATACTTAAATAAGTTAATAAAGAAGCAATTGCTATAACACAGCCCCAAAGTATAGCATTAGTTCCGGTTTCATGATAACTTGCTTTTGCATTTTGTATCATGGATGTTATTAAATCTAAACTTTCTTTTTCTGTTAATGGTTTATTACTCTTCATAACTATTGTTTTTATATTTAGCTTTTAATAAATATCCTGGAACAATCCATGCTGCCAAAACAGCTAATGCCAATAGTAGTAAAACATAAATATCTGCAGTAAACTTTGCTATAAAAGCCAAACCCCAGCAAACAATTCCACCTATTTTTAATGGTAAAAACCTTATGGCAACACCACTTATAAAAGTAGGTGTGCCATACATAAATAATATTATGGGATATAAAGTAATCCAATTATTCTGATTACCAATTATTATAGAAATAAAGAACATGGTAAATCCAAACCCCATCCAAACATAGCCTACAATTTCATCGGTATAAGATTTAACTTTTTTCTTCTTTTCTTTTTTTAGGATGTAATAGATTTGGTAAATAACAGCTCCCCAGGTTAAAACCCAAATATATTCTGGATACTTAATTATATTAGTTTGCAAAAGTATAAAATGGCCAATTGAGCATATAAAAATAACCCAACCCCATAAAAGGTATAAAGTGCTATCATCGCTATAATTGCTTTTGGCTTTGTTAATCATGTTTTCAATTATAGCCAAACTTTCTGTAGGAGTTAATTCTTTTTCCATTGTAACACTTTTAATAAATTTGGTAAATATTTTACTTGCAATTTTTTAAAATTTGTTCAACCATTTCTTTTCCCCAATTTGGATGAATTTCAGATGCAGGTTTAAAACTATTAAACAACTCCATTGCTTTTTGTGCAATAGGTTTGGCAGCATTACAACCACCACCATACTGTTCTGGTGTGTTAACTAAGTTACTCGATTCTAAAATATACGGACGAGGATTATTGGCATCTGCTTTTTTTGCTTCTGCTAAATATTTGTTTATTAATGTGCCAAATTCCATATACCTGTTTTGTGGATCTACAATCATTTTAGCAGTTGCAATCATACTTTTAATTACTAAAATTTCACAATTGTTTTTAGATAATGCCTCTGCTTTATCAATTAAAGATTGAGCCTCGTCTGCAACTTCATCTTTATCTCCACCAATTCCCATAATACTCATTTTAGCTTTTATGGTAGCTGCATAATAATAAGGTAGCCATTCTGTTTTCTCAGCTTCGGCAATACGAATAAATTTTTGAGCAATAGCAATGTTTTCTTCTGCTGTTTTAGCTGCCTCATACTCTTTAATGCTACTGCTCATTGCTGCATTAAATTTGTCGGATTGGGCAATAATACTTGTACTAATAAATAGTGTTAAGCATAAGATGATTTTTTTCATGATGTGTGTTTTAGTTGTTTGTAAATTTTATAAATTATTATTTATAGCATCTTGTGTTTTATCAACTCCCCAACTTAAAAAGCAGCCAATAAAATAAAACTGCTTGGCTGTAGGGGTAACAGCAACTTTATTTAAATTATTATAAGAGTAACGGTAACTATAAATTTGGTTAGAGTTTAAAACATTGGTAACACTCGCAACCAATACAATAAATGTTTTAGCATTTTTTTTACCTAAGTTGGGTAAATAGTTTAAACTAAAACCTAGGTTATGATAATCTATTGTTTTGCCTTCGTCTAAAATTTCGTATTTACTTAAATTGTTATTATAAACAATATTGTAGTAAGGCCTGCCCGTTGCAAAATTATATGTTAAGTTAAAGCCAGTTTTCCATTTTAAAATAAATGTTTTGGTTACAATGCTTAGGGTATGTGGTGTTGCAAAGCTTGGTTGCAATGTTGATGGATAGTTTAAAAAATCTCTTTTAGTATCTAAATAACTATAACTAATCCAATAATCAATAAATTTAATTGTTTTTTTATCTCTCCAAAATATTTCAAAACCTTTGGCATAACCATTTCCATTAACTGTTGTGTCGGGAAACGTTTTAATTAAGTTATTATATTTTTTATAGAAAGCCTCCACTCTAAAAGTTTGAAGTGAAGTGTTTTTAATATAGTTGATTAAATAATGGGTAGCTTTATTAAAACCTGTATTAATTACAGTATTGTTGTATTGCATTATTTGGTCCAATTCTGGTTTCTGAAAAAAAGTACCATAAGCTACACTCATTTGTCCCTTATTGCCTAGTTTGTAAGCCAAAGAAAGCCTAGGCGAAATATTGTTTTTGTTTATTAAACTTGAATTTTCGAACCTGCTACCTGCTTTAAATGCAAGGTTGTTGGTTAGGTAAATATCTGCTTCGGCAAAAAGAGATGTGAAGCGGTCTTTGAAATTTGTTTTAAAACCATTAAAGCTATATTCATTATTTGCAAACCAATATTCTGTACCAAATCTTACTACACTAATTCCCTTTATTCTCTTTTCTGCAACAGCTCTTAATACTGTAAGTTCTTGTTTTGTTCTTAAAATAAAATTTTTTGAATCAATATAAATTTTACCTGTAATTGTTGGCTGATTATTGTTGTCTATTACTTTATTGTTTATTTTATCGGTATTAGTGCTAAAGCTAATTCCTGTATTCAGTTTCCAACCTTTACCTAAATTTTCTTTATAAGTTATAATATTATACCAGTTATTATTTCTTAATTCAAATTGATTTTTAAGAGTTACACTATCAATATCAATTGTTCTTAAACCCATTTTGCCGTCAGAAAAACTTGAATAAAACTTAATCATTCCATTTCTCTTTGTTTTAATTCTAAAATTTGCTTCTACATTTTGATAAGTTGGAAAAATACTAAAGGTTTGTTTTTGCTTAACTACCGAAAAGTAAGGCTGTAGGTTAGTATAACCATAATTTATTCCTATGGAAGATTTTTTGTTTTTGGCTAAATGTTGAAAACTGGCACCTGCAAAAACTGAAGTGATAGATGCACTAGCTTCTGAACGTTCAGGCATGTCAATACTTTCTAATAATAAAACACTGCTTAGTGCTTGCCCATAAAGAGCACTATAGCCACCTGTGCTAAATACATTTCCCTTAAATAATGATGGAGAAAATCTACCACGTGTGGCTATATCTGGTGCTCCAGAAAAAAACGGATTATTAACAACTAAACCATCAATCATTTGTTTAGTTTCGTAGCCTGCACCACCACGTACAAACAAGCCTTCTTGTTCTCCAACTTGTTGAGTGCCTGGTAAAGTTTTTATTGCACTAGTAATGTCTCCATTGGCACCACCTGTTGTATAAACATCTAAAGCAGTTAATACGGTAGCAGTTCTTTTTTTATCACCAGCTTCAAAACTGCCTGCGGTTACTGTAACTGCACTCAATTCATTAATTTCTTCTTTTAAAATAAAGTTTATTTCAACATTTTTGTTATCTAAGTATAATGGTTGAGTGGTGGTTTTATAACCTAAACATTTTACCTCAACAGTAAATTGTCCCTTTTCGTAAGTAGTAATTTTATATTTACCTAAAGAGTCTGTTATGGTACCATCATAAGTACCAACAATGGTAATGCTTGCTGCAATTAAATTCTTGTTCTTATTACCTTTTACTGTTCCATAAATTTTTGATTGAGCAATTATTGAATTAATGAATAATAAATTAACTAGTGTTATAACTATACTTTTTATCATTTTACTTCTTTTGATAGCACAAACGTAAAGTAGTTTATAATATAAACCAAATTATTTTTTATTAATTAAAAAATTTTGTTCTATAAATTAATTCATTTTTCTTTATATTTGTAGTTCATGCAACGCTTCATGTATTAAAGTATATGTAGCGTTGTATTTTTTTTATAAGCTGTAAATATTTCTACAATGAGTGAGTATGTAACACAAGAAACATTTGATAAAATGAAGGAAACGCTTCAAAAAATGAAAGCTATTGACCGTCCAGCTGCTTCAAAGGCAATTGCAGAAGCAAGAGAAAAAGGCGATTTAAAAGAAAATGCTGAATATGATAGTGCTAAAGAGGCACAAGGTTTATTGGAAGCTAGAATTAAACAATTAGAAGGTGCTATTGCAACTGCCAAAATTGTTGATACAACCTCTATTGATACTAGTAGAGTAAGCATTTTAACTAAAGTAACTATAACTAATGTAGCTACTAAAAAAACAGTTACTTATCAAATTGTAGGCGAAAAAGAAGCCGATTTAAAAATGGGTAAAATTTCTTCTTCTTCACCAATTGGTAAGGGTTTAATTGGCAAACAAATAGGTGAAATTGCTGAAGTGCAAGCACCTAATGGTATATTAAAATTTAAAGTAGAAGAAATTGCCATATAAAGCAATAGCTTTCAAAATATTCTCCAAGCCTCAATTATAAAATTGAGGTTTTTTTATTGGTGGTATTGTAATAAACCTTGCATTGGGCTTTTGCTAAAATTGCCAACTTCTAATTCATAACTGTGGCAAAGTTCTTTAATTACATCTTTATATGTATATGCTATGCCACCAGTAAAATGAATAGGGTGTAGCCAACTTTCTCTATACTTATAAATGTGATTTTGAAAAAAATCATTTAAGCCGTCTTCAATAATATTTTCTATCATATAATGTCCTCTATTTTCTGATAAAAAACTTGCAAAACTTGCTAAATACCTATTGGGTGTATTGCTTTTATAAATTGAGTTTAAAATAGTAGCCTTGTTAGTATTGTAACTTTTATCAAAATTTATAGTTAGTTCTTCATCAAAAGTTTGATATAAATAATACTGTAAAACTTTTTTACCTAAATAAGCACCACTTCCTTCATCTCCTAACACAAAACCTAAGGAAGGGTTACTTTTAATAATTTTCTTTCCATCGTAATAGCAAGAATTGGAGCCTGTTCCTAATATACAAGCAATACCTTTTTGGTTACCACATAAAGATCTTGCAGCAGCCAACAAATCTGTATTTACTTCTATTAATGCCCCTTTAAATATTTGCTTTAAAATTTGTTTCATTTGTTGGGCATTCACCTTATTGCCAATTCCGGTTCCATAAAAATAAACTTTTAAAACAGTAGTATTTTTAATTTTACTTAGTAATTCGGTTATTAAAAGTTGTTTTACATTTTCGGCACTTAAAAAATATAAACTAAAACCTTGGGTAACTATTTTTTTTACTTTGTTGTTTTCAAGCAAACTCCAATCGCATTTTGTTGCACCACAGTCTGCAATTAATGTAGCCATAATTTTATTTTTGTAAATTACAGTAAAAGAAAGTTTCGGTTAAATATGAAATATAATTCAATTTAAGGAATTTTGTTAAGGAATAAAAACATTTTTTGCTTGAACTAAAAAGAATTTAGGCAAGTTTTGAAGATATACTGATATTCGTGTTTTAATAAAAAGTACTCACCTAAAGTATCAAATTTTGATGGATAATAATAAGAAACAAATTTGGCTACCTCTATTTTTTGCTATTGTAATGATATTTGGAATGTTAGTTGGTTATAATTTACATAAACATACAACTAGCAGTAATTT
>Ga0268298_10000596_pt1 | contig 45889 bp, 55 predicted proteins | sample WWTPWeurt_MetaG_FD_194462 | JGI IMG/M metagenome (GOLD analysis project Ga0268298, IMG submission 194462) | Activated sludge microbial communities from WWTP in Nijmegen, Gelderland, Netherland - WWTP Weurt | ecosystem: Engineered > WWTP > Aerobic digester > Activated sludge | place...
CCCATCAGCCGTGTGGGTATCCGAGAAGAAGGCCACGCCGTCGTACGCCGTCGGGTTGCTCTCGAACAACGAGAGGATCAGTTCACCCGGGTGGCGTGCGGCTTCGGGACCGAGCTGGCGGACACGAGGCATGATGAGGCCGAGCTTGTCGTCTTCGAGTGCTGTACGTTCGACTTCGAGGCCGGCCTTGTACAGTGCATTCTCGATCGTGAAGTTGTACTTCGTGAGGCCTTGGAGGGTCAGGCCGTCGTGTGTGACGTCCTGCATCTTGGGAGCGGTTCCGAACCAGTTGTATGATTCGATCTTGCCGTTGCTGTTGACCCTGGTCGCGAGGTTCGGCCAGAACTGCGTGGCGGAGGCCGCCGCGAAGTCCGACGCGAAGATCGCGCGGAAGTTGGTCAACAGGCCGGTGAGGAAATCGCTGTTGACTACAGCCATGACTTCTTACCCCTGATAAGATGATGCCGGCTGTTAGCCGAGGAGGTTGTTGTTGTAGGCGGCCTTGATGGCGTTGGCCAAGGCCTGGGTCGTCGCCGCGTCCGAGCCATCCGCGGTTGTGATGCCGATGCCGACACCGCCGAACGGAATGTGGACCCAGCCTTCGGTGGCAGACACGTACTGGACGAGCCGGCCGACCTTGATGCCGTTAGTGCCGAGTGTGTCGTCGAACGTCTGGTCGTCCACGACGTACATCATTTCCCCGAGCATGGCCTGGGTGATGGACGTGGCGGCAAACTTGAACGCTCGACCGGACACGACGCGGCAGTTGAGAGCCCCGTCAGCGCCGGAGCCGTTGTCGACCTTTTCATCCGCGACGCCCACGACCTTGGCGGCTGCGAGGTCAGAGGCAGGGATGAGGTAGCCGGCCGCGTTGACAGCGACGATCGCGCCCTTGTAGATCACGCTACCGCCATCGACGGGGTAGACCTGGATGCCGCCGATCTTCGACTGAGTATTGCGGTCTGCAGCGAGAGCAGTCATGTTAGAACACCTTTCCTCTCAACGGGTACTTCATCTTCCCCGAAGAGTGAACTACGAGTCGTTGAGGTGGCTGTTAGGCCTTCGCCTCTTCCTTCTTCTTACCGAACTCCACGGGCACGCTCACGCCCTTGGCCTCGGCCTTGGTGCGAATGAGGGACAGCCGGTAGTCGTCGGACCACCGTCCCATGCTCTTCGCGATTTCGATCTCGACAGCGGTCGGCTCGAAGTCAGCAGCGTTGAACCCATGCGTGACGCCGCCGCCCGTGCTACCGCGTTCGCCGAACTCCAACAGCTTGGGCTGGCTCTCGACGAACTTGTTGAACCCTTCGAGATCGCGGATTGCGAACGCGAGGGATTGCTCCTTCTGGGCCGGCAGGATCTTGCCGTCGTTGATGGCGATCGTGACCGCGGCTTCCGCAGCGGACTTGAGACCAGCCGTCTCCATCGCCAGAATCTTGGACTGGGCATCGCTGAGGTCCTTCTGGATCTTCGCGAGCTCGGGGGCTGCCTGGTCGCCGGCTGCCGGGGTCTTCAGCTTGTTCACCGCTTCGAGCACATCGTCCTCGTCGCCGAGGCCGAGAGCTTCACGGAGAGCCTTTTCGTCGATGGTCATCTTTTTCTCCTGTGTTGCCGGGTTCTTGGCCACGCGGCGAAGTTCTTCCTTCGCAGCCTGGACGAGGTGTCGGAGCTTTGGTGCTCCCCGTTGTCCGCGGATGAGGGCTTCCGCTTCGGCGACCAGGTCGTCGAGCTTCTGCAGAACCCCAGCCACGGGATCGTCTTCCCCTCGGTCGAAAAGGAAGACATTCGCGTCAGCATCCTTCTCCAGGGAGAGGGAGGCGTACAGCTTCTCGATATCGCCGAGACCTTCGACAGCAGGCAGGTCAGCTCCGAGCAGCGCGAGGCCACTGAAGACCCACTTGTACTTCTTGCCGTTGATCTCGGCATCCGGACGGATCTCCGAGGACCGCTTTCGGTAAGCACCAGCCGCCATGAGGTCGCCTATTCGTGCGGGAACGTCCTTGAGGTCACCCACCAGCTTAGTGCCAACCCGACGTAGGTTGGTAACCCAACCAGCAGCAGGGTAGCCGTCAGCCTGAAGGAGTTTCTGTTTGTCGTCGTGACCCAGTTTGACCGGAGCATCGAAGACGTCCTTCGTCGCCTCGTAGGCAGAAACCATGTCATCGATGTCCTCCACCGTGACCTTGCATCCACCGACAGGGCAGTTAGAGCCCTGCCAAGTTCCGACGGCGATCAACTCGACGTCCTTGACAACGACCGTTTTGAGATCGGGCACTTTTGCCCTCCTTAGATGTTGGATTCACGGACGTCGAAGTGCGTTTGTTCCGCAGCTACTACGTCACCAGTAGAGACGACGCGAACTTGCCATCGACCAGCCTCAGTGAACAGATGGTTGTATCGGTACACCCCCGTACTTACATGAGTGCAATCGGCCTGAGTTTTCACGGTCTCAGTACCCGATGGAGCCTGGAAGGTGATGGTGAACGACGTGGGGTCCGCGACAGCCCCATCAACGTCTGTGAACGTGAGTGTGAGTTGCGGCTGATCCCCGACGTCGTACGCCATTCTACACCTCTGATCCTACGATCGTTATCCCAGCCACTCGATCTACGATTCTCACGTAGTGTTGACTGACTGAGATGTTGACGTGTCCACATCGAACCGTTATCTCGACCTCGGTTGGTAGGTTGAAAGCCGAGACTACGTTCCAGGCCAGCTGCAGGATATCCGAGACCGTGGCGAACACGTTCCAGGAAGCCTGAAGTTCATCCCTGACTACAGCGATGACGTGCCACTGGGTCTGGAACGAATCCCCGACCGTCGTGTACACATGCCAATCCACATCGAGTGACTTGGCCGCGATCGAGCGTGTATGCCAGGCTACGTCTAGGACGTCCTGTACCAGGGCTGCGACGTTCCAGCTTGATGAGAGTTGGTCTGCTACCGCAGCCCTGACGTTCCAGCTCGTAGTGAGCACGTCGTTGATAGCCTGTTGAACGTTCCAGGTTGACGATACACTGTCGAGTACCGTAGCCCGAACGTTCCAGGCGAGGTCCACCTGGTCGCCTACAGCCGTCACCTGGCCGAGCACGTTCCAGGCGAAGTCCTGCGTATCCCGGAGTGTGGTGAACACATTCCACAGAGACTGGAAGGTGTCCTGAACCTTAGCCCGTACATTCCATGCTAGATCGAAGCTGTCCTGGACTGCTGACCGGACATTCCAAGCTAGGGCTTGGCTGTCTCCCACCGCGACAGACACGTTCCACGAAGATGCGAACGTATCCTGAACAACGGCTCGGACGTTCCAGGTTGAAGCCAGCGTGTCCTGTAGAGCAACACGAACTTTCCAGGCCAGGTCCTGAGTATCTTGGATTGCCTTGGCGACGTTCCAGGCGAGGACCTGTGTGTCTTGTATGGCGGCTGCGACGTTCCAGTTACTGCTGAACGAGTCCTGGAGGGTGAACGTGAGGTTTCGGCTGATCTCGAACCACGGGTTGTTCGCCGCAGTTCCCGTTTCGTTCTCGGCTAGGTCTGAGATCGCGTTAGAGCCGAAGCTCATCGTGCCAGTTACGGAGGTGCCACCAGTAGCATCGACCTGGCCCCCGACTTCGAGGACCAGGTAGTCTCCTGCAACTGTGGTGTAGTTCGTATCAAGTGTGTCACCATCCGCCAGTTGCTTGTTTCTGAGGGCCGTGTTCCACTCGGTCGTGTTGGGACCGTAGGCTCCCAGAGCTTTGAGCGTGGCCTGCAACGTCGTCCCGTTGTACACCTTGAGACACAGAGGTGTACGGTTGATGTTGTCGTTAGGTGCGCTCTCTTGACAACGGATGACACACTTGATGGTGTCCGTCGTAGCGAACGCGATGCCTGGGGTCAACTCTCCACTGCTGAATTGCACGAAAAGAGCTGACCCGTTAGCCGCTGGTGACGTGTTAGCCCAGGCCGTCTTGTTGGCCAGGGCCGTACCGTCTTTGTTGGTGGACATGATACGGCGGACACCCTCATTCGTTCTCGTCCAGGCTGCGAAGCCAGGTGAGTTGGCCGGGGTAGTCGCGCTGCTCGTGAAGTAGAACCTGGTCGCCATGGAGCTCCCTCCTTAGGCGGCCGTGTCACCCTCGACAGCGATTGTGACGCCGTCGTTGTCCAGTGCTGCGCTGTTAGCGGCAGTACGCTTGACCCATACAGCCCGACACTGTCCGGCGGGGATGGTACCGAGGGACAGACCCGTGCCTTTAGAGGTCGGTGAGCTGAACGCTCCAACACCGGCTCCTGGGGCTGTGTTCTCATCCGCGATCTCATCAGCCTGAGCACTTGCTGAACCGATGACTGAGGCGGCCGCATCGTCGATGGCAATCGCGATGGAAGCTCCACCGCCAGTCTCTGCAGACAGCCACACGACGACGTTCTGGTAGGACAGAGAACCGTGGTTGTTGTGGACGAAGAAACAGCGGTACTCCGCTTCACTGGCGGCGTTCTCATCCCCCGTGATGTCATCGAAGAGGTTGTTCAACGCGGTGCCAGAGATGGCGGTAGTGCTGATGTACTTGCCAAGCGAGCCAGCGGGTGTACCGGCCTGGCTATTACCAGCCGAGCCAGTCTTCACGGACAGCTTGAAGAGGATGTCGGTAGCTGTGATGGCCACTACTGTTTCTCCATGTGGAAGATGAGCACACATCGGCAGTTTCCCTTGCCCTCACAGAGACGGTAGGGTGGCCGATAGCGTTCCATTTCAGGCGATCCGTACTTGAGGATCTTTCCATCCGCTTCATCACAGGGCCCACAGGTTCCGTCATCCATAAGGGCTGAGAACTCGGCCGAGACGATCCGGTCTTTTTCCTTCGACGCTTTCGTCTCACGCCCGAAGTTCAGAGCTTCACTGACAGTGCCGCCAGCGATCTTCTTCGCTTCTCTGTTGCTGAGACCAGAGAGGCTGGTTGTGAACGAGGTCTTGTCGAACTTGCCAGTCTTAGCCTGAGCTAGAGTCTCCCATACGAACAGTGACTTAAGCTTGTCACCGAGGAGGTTGGCAAGTGCATTGGCTCGATGCCGCAGAAAAGCGACCACGTCCTTGGAGTCACCCGGATCGATGGGGTCCGAGAAGACGATTGTGGCGTCCTGGTAGCTGAGCTCCTTCTGGACCTCGCGCTGGCCTGCTTGGTAGAGACCGACCAATACCTCGAAGATAGCGTCGGCGAACTCCTGACGGTAGGGAACCGAGATGTCCGGAATCTTCTCAAGGTCACCTTTCTCAACAAGTGACTCCGCGAGCTTGGTCAGTGTGGCGACCTGTCGCGACTGGATCCCCTCGAGAGCGACGAGGATCTTGGCCTCCGCTTTATCCAGGGCATCCGTCATCGCATCGAAGTCGACACGGACACCGCCAGAGCTGAAGCCCAACCCCGCCGACCCTCGTCGCTTCGAAGCTGGAACGCGCCCGCCGTTTGCATAGCGAGGCTTGTTAGACCGCCCTAGCTGACGACGTAGAGCTCCCTGCGGCGGAGTAGTCCCGGCTTCGGTGGTAGCATCCGGAGCAGTCCCGTCGCCTGTCCTAGCAACCGACTCAGGGGCAGCCGTGGGACGTGGACGATCAACGTTGTCTTCCGGACGTTCGGGCAGACCCAGAATCTCGCGTGCCATGTCTTCGTCAGCGTCGTCAATTACGACTACGCCCTTGTCGACCATGATGCCGAGAGCAGACGCCCAGGCTTCAATGTCCCTGGCGTCCAGCTTGCTATGCGAGATCTTGGGGTACTGCGTGACAGCCGGGAAGTTGTAGGCGACCATCTGTGGGATGAGGTATCGGTTGATGGTTTCGGTGATCATCTCCCCGATTCCCTCGAGTGCCATCAGGAAGAACGAGCTCTTGTCCTTGTGCATCGCGAGAGATCCGCCCGCGGTCATCGCCACGAACTCCGCCATGATAGACCGAAGGATCTGAAGGTCGTGGTGCTCGATGCTGGGCATCCCGTCCCGACTGCTACCGCGGCCGAGACCTTCAACGCGATACTCGAACCAGTCCGGCTCGATCAGGAAGTTCTTCTCGTGAGACCTGACGCCCATCAGCGCCCGTTCTGCTTGGGACTTCTGATTGGCGTTGACCTGGGTCTTGAGCTTGCCGACGTCGACGCCGAGGCCCCGCTTCTCCTGCGTGATCGCGTCGATGATGTACATCCGGTCCTTCATATACCAGTGCTTGTAGGCAGCACGAAGGAGACTAATGCCGCGGAAGTTCGAGCCCTCACGCTCGTTCACGAAGACGAGACACTTCTCGCCGGGGATCGTGATGGTCTCATACGAGCCGTTCATGATGACAGACTGCTCGATGCCAGCGAACCCGCCGTGGTCATCGACCAGCCAGCCTGTCACGGTCTTGGGCATGCGAGGGGCGAGCTTGCGAAGGGCGATGATCCCGTCACGCACCTCCCAGACTTTCTCGAATGGCATCGAGCCGTAGTCGAGCGCGAGCAGGATGTGTCGAAGGGTGTCGTGCCACGAGGAGCTCATGCCACGGATGAGGTTCTCCTCGATCATCTCTGCGATGTCGACGTCCTGTGTGTCCTCGGAGGCTGGCTCCACGGACCAAGTGGCGCGGAGCAGCGGGAGCTTCACGACGCCGAGACCTGCTCGGACAGTACCGTCGCTCTGCCGCATCTTGTCGTAGATCTCATATTGCTTGCCGCCCTGAAGGTCGCTGTTGTAGTCCTCCTGGGTCAGCAGGTTACCCCAGACCATCGTGCCTGTGCCGCCGAACTCCGTGGTCAGTTCGTTGCGGTTCAGCTCGGTCTCAGGGACGAGGGTAGGGTTCGACAGCTTAACCGTCGGGGTGCGGGTGAACATACTCAGAAGGCCCATCTGCGAACCCTACCTTTCTCGTCGGAGGAGCCTAGCCGGGAGCTCCGGTCCCTGCTAGCTGTTATCGGCCGCGTCGTCTGCGGCGGGAACGCCATCGAGCAGAGGCCCGAGAGCCGAGGCCCACTGGTCTGCCGAGAGGGTCAGTGACGAATGCCCAATAGGTGACTGGACTTGGACGGTTCCGTCACTCTTGCGGCGGACACGCCATCCTTCGGCGATGCCAACCCAGTCGGTTGCGGTGGTACTCGGGGCCGGCTCTGGCCGTCGTGTTCTTCGGGGTTTGTCTGCCATCTTGTTAGAACTCCTTGCTGAATAGGTCCCCAACTGCGGTCTCTCCGCGGCTGTAGTCCTCCATGACTTCTCGGTGGTACTCTCGAGTCATCTCGTCTCGGCCGTACCCCGTAGCAGCGTTGTGAACGATGGGATCCGCTTCTCCGTTCATCATCGTGAGCTCTGCCATCACCATGACGACGGCATCTCCGGTGTCCGTGCTGCGCCCGATGCGCTTTCGCACTTCATCCTTCGACTCGATCAGGATACGCCCTCCGGAGAGAACGCGCCAGCGTGGTGCTGTCAGGTCTCCGATCAGTAAGTCGTCAGGTGGGAGTGCGACGTTGTGGTCATTGGTGGGGTCGAGCATCTCTCGGAGGTTCCACCACGCCCATGCTCGTTTGTTCGCGAAGCCCAGTTCTCCTGAGGCATCTCGACGGTCTGTGCCTTCTGCTGCGTTGAAGGGTACCACCGGGACATCCATCTCACGGAGACGAGCAACCACACCAGCACCGACACCGATGGAGTCAACGACAGGATAGCAGTCGTCAGCGAGTGGCTGTCCATTGAGTACCCCCTGGATGCGGCCGACCGTTTCCATTGTGTCTCCGCGACCGAAGCGACGGATCTCAGTGATGACGTTCCCGCGCCGAAGTGCGAAGATGGTCATGTCACCATCACTCTTGCCGCCGCCGACGTCTACGCCGAGTCCTTGGATTCTGGGGTTCGCGGAGATGGCTGCAGCGTTCTGATTCCAGAGATCCACGGCCCGCTCAACCCATGCAAGGGGAATGACGCCGGTGGAATCGGAGCTGGCGAACTCTCCGAGGACACGGTTCTTGAAGACGACGGAGGTCTCGCCCCACTGGAGTCGCCTGGCTTCGACCCACTGCCTGGAAACACGTCCGGCCGATATCGCCTCGTCGATAGTGACCCGCCGTACGTACCAGTCTTCGAACCCCGGCTTCCGCGTGCAGATCTCATAGAACCTCCCTTGCTCCTCACCTGGCGTCGAGCAGGCCAGGGCGAATGCCTCAGCCTTGACGTCACTGCCAGCTCCCGAGAACGCACCCTCTACAGCGTCCCACGATTCAGCAGGGATGGCCTTGCTCTCGTCGAAGGTGTAGAACAGTGAGTCGGCGTGCGCCCCCTCCAGTGATGACGGTTGGTCGCTGGCTAGAGCGAAGGATTCACCATGCGCCAACTTGATCGACATCGCGAGGAGATCGCGCTGCTCAACCCACGGATCCACGCCGAGACGGTTCCAGTCCAACCTCTTCGCCCACTTGTGGACTTCCGGCCAGAGGAATTTCTCGAGCTGACGCCAGACCGAGGCGAGAGTCGGGTTCTTCCAGTCAGTACCGGCCTCGTCTCGAGTGATGGAGAACCACAACAGAGCGAGAGACTCGAGGGTGGTCTTCCCAAGGCCATGAGGTCCATAGGCGGCGACACGTCCATGAACAGGCAGATGTGCCAGGATGTCCTCCTGGTACGGCGTGAGGCCTTCTCCCTCGGGCCACCTGATGATGTCATGCACGAATGCGACCGGGTCATTGTAGTACGGAGCGAGTACCGAAGGACGGAGCTTCCGCTTGAGAAGGATCGCAGCAGCGAGGGGGATAGCCGCCTCGATCCCTCTGGGCAACGTGCCAGTCGTGAAGCTCCGTCCCTTCGGCATCTAGCCCTCCACGGCCGGAGTGACGTCCTCAGCCGTGTTCAGGGGATCCCACTTCTCAAGGATCTCCGTGGCCAGGTCGATTAGCTCGTCCGGATCCAAGTCGAACCGAGATGCAAGATCAGTGACGCGATCCTTGATCTGGCTCTCCGTCCTGACGCTGACTTTGTCGCCGAACTTGTCAGGGTTCGTGCCCTTCAGCAGGAACATCATCAGCGGGTCGCTGTACTCGAGTGCTCGCTCCCTGGCCGCCATCTCCAGCTTCTCAGAGCTCCTCAGCGCAGCATCTTCGTAGGCATGAGCGAAGATGACGTTCTGTCGCCGATGGATCATGACGACATCTCGTGTCGTACCACTGACCTCGATTGCGTGCATCAGTAGGCCGTTCTCCGCGAAGTCTTGCAGGAACGGACCTACCCAATGCTGAGGCAGATTCTTCGCCTTGATGAACTGCCGTATGTTAGGCGACAACGGGTTGTTGTGGTCTGTACCTGGGTTGTCGGCGACCGGCCAGAAGATGTTCTCCGGGTACGAGCCCAGAATCTCCGTGACCCGAACCTCTGGGACACTGAACGGTGCTGGTGACGATTTGACCAGGCCGTTCTTCGTGTGGACCTTCTTACTTCGAGTGGGTTGAACCCTCTCGAGATGTGCCTGCCCGAGATGTGCCTGCCCGAGATGTGCCTTAGCCATACCTGCTGTCTCCTCCCTGGATCCTGTTCTCTACCCCTGTTCCCTACCCCTGTTCCCTACCCCTGCTGACTAGGCCTACATACGCACACCCCTAAAGGGTGTGCTTGTAGTGGTGGGTACTGGGATCATCTCCTGGGTTCTCACCGGGTTCTCTTACGGATTCTCTCACATGCTTAGGTCCCCCTGGAGACCCGCATACCTGGAGGGGACCTACCGTCAAGCAAGGAGTCCAGCAGGAGGAGGGGTCTACCGAGGGGGACCTGAGTAAGGGAGAGTGACCATGAATGCTGGTGCTCAGGTCCAGCGGCCAAGCTCTGCCACGATCCACAATGCACAGGACGGTCCCCTGGATGCAAGGAGCTGGAATGTACCTCGAACGTGAATCCCCAGGCGTGTTGACGCTCTGGATGCGCTACAGTGCCGTTGTTGCCAGTAGAAGTGTACGCAGCCCTTGAAAGAACCGTGAGACACTGGGTGCAAGCGCACGTTCCAGTGTATTCGTTGTTGCCAGTAGAGTAGCGCACTGCGTACAATGCTACTGGCAACCGGAGGTGCTCCATGTAACGCTGCCCTGAGACTGATCCATTCCGGAACACCCAAGGAGAAAACAGTTGGCAAAGAAGGAACAGTCAGCGGACGTCGCGACAGCCGTCCAGGAGAAGGCCAAGGACAAGAAGGCTAAGGAGAAGACAGCGGCAGCAGTCGCGGACATCACGAGCATGGCCAAGGTGGACACGTCCGAATGGCAGGAGATGCTCGATGACATGGGCACCGAGTCCAACGACCCGCGTATCTACTTCATCAAGAGCGGAAGGAACCGCATCCGCCTCGTGCCCGAAGACAACGACCCGAAGAAGTTCTTCTACAAGTTCTCCCGCACGTACGAGGGCGTGACGCGTGCCAAGTTCCTCATCCGCGGCGTCGTCATGGGGAAGAAGTCCGACGAAGCACCCCAGATCCAAGCGATCAGCGTTGGCAAGATGGTCGTGACACAGATCCTCAACCAGCTCGCCGAGGGCTACGACCTGTTCGACCCGAAGAAGGGTCGGGGAGTCACGATCGTCAAGAAGGGCGAAGGGCGGGAAGGCACGAGCTACACTACCCTCGTGTCCCCGGACGCCGTTCCCCTGCCCAAGGGCCTGCTTGACCTCACGGATTCCCTGGCGAAGATCGCTGCTGACATCCAGGCTGCGGACGACGCCCGCCAAGCCGAGGGAACCAAGGGACGTCGCGGCGCTGCTGCTAAGCTCGGCAAGACGAAGGCCGAGGACGACGAAGCCGGCGACTGGTAGCCGACCAGTGAACATCCGCGATCCAGGCATGTGGCCGGAGACTCCAACACACCTGCATCCAGTGGGTGCTTGGCCAGAGATGATGAGCATGAGGGAAGCGACGTTCAGGGGCTTCGCTGAGCGTGAGGCTCGGAAAGGTCTCGTGTCGCTTCCTGTAAGCCTCAACACGGCCCGGGGCCAGGACATCGTGAGGCTCTACGCCTTCAGGGCCTTGGAGGAGTACAACGAGGCTCTGGAAGCGTCAGACTATGACCACGTGTTGGAGGAGCTCATCGACTCCTTCAACTATTGGACTAGCCTGCGGTTCCTGGAGACGCGTCCCTGGCCCCACGCTGCTACGTGGCCTGTTACGTTTGCGAGCGTGCGCCCCAACCTCCACGACCTAGGTGCGATGACAGCACGGATCGCGTCCGTCATGGACCTGTTCCGTAATCGTAGCTGGATGGAGAACGCACAGGACATCTACTTCGGCGGCTACGGTCAGCTGAGTCAGGCCATCGACTACGCGGTGAATCTTATCGCTTCGTCATTCGGCAGCTTCGACGAGTTCTGGCACTTCTTCGTTGCGAAGGACAACGTGCTTCAGTTCCGTCTACGAACGAACTACTGAGATGGCTCGCCTGTTCTCAGACCAGTACAAGGCTGAGGTCTCCAAGATCGTCAGCCAAGACATTAACGCCGAGGGTCTCATCCACGACTACAGGTACGAGAAAACGGAGCACGTTATGGGCGTGTCCCGCCGCACTCTCGTCGTCCATTTCTCTCATTACGAGAAGGCTCAGGAGGCCACTACCATGGAATACACCGTCAAGCTCCAGTTCGTCGCCGAGGAAGGCGTTACTGCTGACCAGGTGAAGGATACCATCGAATCAGGCGACTGCGGCGACCTGGACAAGATCATTGACACGATCACCAAGCTCAAGGTCAAAGTCGTCCCCGAGGTAGCAACCCTCTCTGACGAGTAACCCGTGGTCCGCCGGCGGGACTACACCATCGACCCGGTATCGCTTGCCCGGAAACCCCTCCGGGCACGCTGCCGGTATCTCTTGCACGTGACACGTCGAGCCACGGTCTGTGGCAATGAGGCATCGGAGATCTGGGAACAGTTCGGACAAACCAACCCGATTGACCTTCCCCTATGTCCGCGTCACGTGCTCATCATGGTTCGGTTCTTCCCGGACCTCAAACTGGAGAAAGCCAATGAGAATGTTCGAGAACATCCAGGAGGCATACCTGGAGATCAAGCGGGATCTGGCCAAGTCCCCGAAGTTCACCCAGACCCGAGTTCAACACCTGGCCTTGGAGGCTGACGTCCGGGAGGCCATGAACTACGTGTACACGGTCATGGAGTTCCCGGACACCCTGGCTGAGTACCTTCAGATCGGAGTAGCCCTGGAGGCGCTTACAGACGACCAAGCCGCTAAGCTCGCTGTCTGGATCCCTGAAGAGCTCGAGGCCCGACTACGTTGGCAACCTGGCCGCGTCACCGAGCATCTGCATCCGGCACTGTCGACGCTGCTGGAAGGGAACGAGCCCAGCTACGCCTACACGGACCGACTTCGTGGTGCTGCGGACTCCCTGGTCGAGACCCTAGCCTTCACCCCGGACACCCGACGAGCGTTCTGGCCGATCTTCATCACTGAAGATGCCGTGCGTTCCTCGCGGATGACTCGCATCCCCTGTTCCATCGGCTACCAGTTCGCCATCCGGAACATGGAGGTCCATGAGTCAGACTACCTGCATATGACCTATCTCATGCGGTCATGCGACTTCGGGACGTTCTGGTGGTCGGACTTGTGGCTTGCCAGGCAGTTCCAACGTCACATGCTCGATGAGCTGAACGACCGCATTCTGATGCAAGCTGAGTCTGATCCGCTTAGCATGGGTCACCTCACGCACATCGTGCTCAGCTTGCACAGCTTCATCGACGGCGAGATCTACTAGCCGTGAAACAGAAGCGTCTCATCGAAGAGCCCCGAATACGGACGCTAGGGCTGGACCCCTCCCTACGTCACGGAGCTCTCGTCGAAGGGGTCTGGGACTTCAGAGATGGCGTAGATCTCAAGGAGACCCATGTCGTGGCCAGGTGGGATACACCTCGGAGACAGCGCGGTGTTCTGCACGCCGAGAGCACGAGCACAGAGATCATGGAGTTCTCAAACTGGCTCGTAGCCCAGGTGGCCCAGCGTAACCATCTGAAGGGCGTGCCCATCGGAGTCGACTGGCATCCGATGTCGGTGTTCTGGGGTAACCGTAAGGCCGGCTTGAAGCTCACGTTCTTCATGGGCTACCTCTGTCGGGCACTGCAGACCCTGGGCTGTCCGGTCGTATTTATCGAACCAGAGGAGGTGCGTGTCGCGTTCGGCCATAGTCGAGCCTTGACAAAGGAAGAGGTCTGGGAGTCCATCCCGTTCTTCTCCGACGCAACGGACAGCGATGAACGCGATGCGTTAATCCTCGCCTATCTTGTCGCGGAGGGGTTGAGACAGAATGGCTGAACGAATGCCCCGGTTGGTCTACCTGGCAGCCAAGCTCGAACGCCAGGCCATCAAGATGCCAAGGGAGATCCGGCGGTTCGTTCCGAACTTCGACCTCTACGAAGAGACCGCGAAGAACGGCCTCGAGGGTGCTGCTGAGTCCCTGGACGTGCCCCGCGCCCAGATGACCAAGCTCTACGACATGGGACGTGAGCAGGGGAAGGCCGCAAGCCTTGCGGAGTTCCGGATGCTCATCGCCCGTGAAGTGCTCGACAACGAGTCCCTCGAAGACCTGCCCATGCCACGTCGCTTGTCGATGATGGCTCTACTGGACCGCTTCGTCAACAATGCCGGCGATGAGATCATCGCTACAGACGAGGCGTCACTCTCAACGACCGACATCCCGCCGGACATCCCGAAGTGGAAGACAGGCTTCGAGCCCGTGGACCGTGTGTTTGGCGGCGGCGTGTACCAGGGAATCCTCATGCTCATGGCGCGTCCCGGGGAAGGCAAGACGTCAACGATGCTGTCCATCATGGAGTGCATCAAAGCCGCCAACCCGACCTGGCAGATGATGTTCTTCGAGCAGGAGATTCCCCTCCGTCTGATGCTCGCGCGTATGCGTCCCATCCTAACACGCACCAAGTTCCATGACAGCGACCTGATCGTCTGTGGCCAGCTCACCATCGACGAGATCATCCGAAAGTTGGATAAGCCCCCAGCCAAAGGTCAGAAGCAACAGAAGCGGGTCGTCTTCATTGACAGCCCCGATGCGATGCCTGGCCTGGACGGCGAGAACAGCACGCGCGAGCTTGGCTCCATCTTCCGGAAGCTGGTAAAGATCAAGGAGAAGGCCGAGCTCGTGGTGGTGTCCACACAGCCAAACCGTCGAGAGTCCGGCAAGATGACCAAGACGTCCACGGCCAACTCCTGGGAGAAGGTGTGGTACGTCGACATGATGGCTGCGATCTACAAGATGGGCGCGACTATGCAGATCAGCAGCCTCAAGAACCGGTTCGGAGTCGAGGGGCTCGAGGTACAGTACCAGTATAACCTCGAGACCATGACGTTTGATCCGAACCTCATCTCAGACCTTTCTGAGGACAATGACTGGTCAGACATCACCGAGAAGGAGTAACACGTTGTCCGAGACAACCCGCTGCAAGAACCACCTGACGCTGAAGGCACGCTTCACATGCGCGACCTGCGGCGTCCACCTCTGTGCTGCCTGTGGCGAGGCACACACCTGCGACGAGGGCCAGGGCGATGCCTAAGGCGATGCCTCCGTTGTTCTTACGACGCCTCGCTGATCGGAGGCGTGAGCTCTATGAGTTACGGCACGCCTCAGCGAAGAAGACGGGGACGCGGCCTGTCACGCCCTGGGAGATGTCCAAGCGCGTCAGCAACCCCGACTGGCTACACAAGCACGGTCTGAGGCACGAGCCTACTTGGGGCGGAAATGCTCCTGTTGCGCCCAAGCGCGTCCACCGTCAGTTCCGCGTGCTACGGGGAGGCTACCAAGGGCCTCGTAAGCACCACAGGGTGCTCATAGTGGCCTGGGAGAGGGCTTTACTGTGTATCCAGTGTAAGCAGCCAATCCAGACCACTGCGGTCCGTGGGGTGTACGAGGGCCGACAGGGTCTCATCCACAAGCATCACCTGACGTGACGGGACGTCCAGGGGAACGAGTAGGCAACGAGCTCTGGCTCCGCTGCCCCCATTGCGGAGACAGCCAGAAGAACAAGGATAAGGCTCACTACAGTGTCAACGCCGAAGGTCTTTATCACTGTCTCCGGTGTGGAGCAGGAGGTCGACTCCATCTCCGCGACTATCTCGCTTTCGTCTGGAAAGACCATCGAGATCTCATCAAGCCAGAAGCCCTCACTGGTCCAGACACCGATTGGGAGGACGTTCTTGATGAGCTCATCCCAGGCCCGGGTTACCCACGACAATCTGCTCTTGACCGATTTCATGTCCAGACAGCAAGCGCCCTCTATGATGCGTTCCTTTCTCGGAATACCCGTGGAGATATTACCGGACTCTGTCTGGCCGATCTGGACAACCGTTCTAAGATCGTTGTCGGAACCAAAACCCTTGGGTGGACCGGAGAACGTCTGCTATCTAGTCCCGACAGACCTCTTCGAATTGTTGAAGGACCTTACGATGTTCTTTCCGACTCGGACGTCTGCACCTATGGACTTCCCACGAAGAACCAGCTGAAACGTCTCAAGGGTCACTACCTGATCATCTGTCCCGATGGCGACGTGTGGCCCGACCCAGGGAAGCGAGCAGCGATGCTCAATCTCCTACGAGTAGAGGGACCGACCATCCTGGGGTTCGAAGTGCTGGATGACGGAATGGATCCAGACGATGTACCCTACAACCTACGAACTCGCCTAGCAGTAAAGGAGATCAAAAAGCCATGGGCACAAAGAAACCGACTCCGTCGAGTGATCAAGAACCTAACGTCGTAACAGGGGAAGGCCAGGAGCTGGTGCAGCGGCTCACCGACTACTACGGCAGCCTGTTAGCCCTCGTATCTCAGCGCGGCAGCGGCGATGGCTACGGAGATCCCCTGCGACCCACCGGCGGCCTGCTGTCCCTGTACATGATCATCGAACGCAAGATGGATCGTCTCCGGAGCCAGTTCTATCGGCCCATCCTCGCAGGCAAGCCGATGAACCCGAAGATGACGGACAGCATCGACGACCTGATCAATTACCTGGCGTTCCTCCGGATGGCGATTGCCGATGAGGTCCCGGCTTCGTGAAGTTGTTCTTCGACGCGTGGCCTGTGCAACGGGATACGGTGCCAGGCTACGGGACGATGCCGGCCGAGTACGTCTTCGTATCCGCCGCCCCGGCACTGTCTCACAAGGACAGCACGCCACTACGCCAAACGTCCATGCGGTTCATCGATCAGCTCGTCGCACGTCTCAACGGTACGTACTACGTAACGAACCTCGTCAAGACACGCCATAACCTGTCACGCAAGGTGCCGAAGGGTACAGTACGCAAGTGGTACCCGAGCCTAAAGGCCGAGCTTCAGCTGGCCGGTCCGCGGCGTGTGATTGCACTGGGCATCGAGGCAGCCGAGACACTGTGTCCGGGATTCCAGACGATGACCGAAGACCACGGGACCCTGTTCTGGAACCCTGACCTCAACTGCTACGTCACGCCAACCCGCACGTTCCACCAAGCCATGATGGGCCGTGATCCCCGGGTCAAAGCGGAGTTCATCCGTGACCTGGCACGCGGTCTAACCTTGCCCGATCCCGTCCAGCCTAAGGTCGTGTACTTTCGAGACGAGATCAGCATCCCTGTTCCAAGAGGAGCCCGATGCTGGCTCGACATCGAGACTACAGGCCTTGAGCTTACCGATGAGATCACACGCGTTGGTCTGTCGTGGCACAAGAAGAAGGACAAGGTCTATGAGCTTGTGGATCCAACGCAAGCCGAGATGCGCCAGCTCCGGGACGTGCTCGTGGAACAGCAAGCCACGGTCGTGGGCCACAACCTACAGTTCGACCTGACACGGCTCAGCTGGAAGACGCGCAAGGACTGGCTCCTCCCTGTCGAAGACACCCTCGTACGGGCTCATGTAATGGGCGAGCGCGGCGTCGAGGACAAGACTGGATCCCTGTCCCTCAAGCACCTCACCAGTAAGTACACTGATCGTCCAGGACCCCATGCGTACGGCCATGCGTTCAGCAGCGGCTCAAGCCTGGACCTGTACCTGGCCGAAGACGTTCTCAGCACTCGAGACCTCTGGAAGTACCAGGAGTCTCACCTGGCCGCCCAACGTCCCTGGATCCTCAACCTGTTGAATCGCCTACTGCCCCACATGGTAGCGATGCAGATCAGGGGCGTGTACATTGACAGACCTCGGCTCCAGAGTATCGAGGACGTCTACGCAGAACGTGTCCGCAAGCTGACCAAACAGCTGACGAAGTTCGGCGACATCAACTGGAACGCGTCAGAGCAGGTGGCCTTGTGTCTCGTAGCGAACGGCGTCCCACTAACGGAGAAGACAGATGGTGGAAGTTTCTCTGTGGCTGAGGCACCGCTCCTCAAACTCAAAGATGATCACAAGGTCGTTCAGGTCCTCCTGGATTACCGCGCTGCTACGAAGGATCATCAGTTCCTTCTGTCCTACCTCACCCTTACCACGCCAGACGATCCATTCCTACGGCCCCGGCTTATTCTCACCTCGACTGAGACTGGACGTCTCTCGTGCCGTGGCCCTAATCTCCAGCAGGTTCCTCGGGTTGGACCCATTAAGACAGTCTTTCGCTCGCGTCACAAAGGGGGAAAGATTGGTCTGTGTGACCTTTCTCAGGCGGAACTCCGCGTGGTCGCTCTACTGTCTGGCGACGAGCTCCTCCTCCGAGCACTCCTCTCTGAGGATGTACACCGCGAGATCGCATCGATGGTCTTCGAGCTTCCCCCTGATCAGATCAGTAGTGCTCAGCGGAAGAAAAGCAAGGGTGTCACCTTCGGCCTTCTATACGGCGGAGGAGATGAAGGCCTTGCTTCACGTGTCGGTGTCCCCACCGCAGAAGTAACCGAAGTCAAGAAAAAGATCTTCGCGACCTTCAAACGGATGAACGCCTGGATCCTTGGCCAACACAAGATCGCCATGGACACTGGCCGTAGCACTACGCTGTTCGGGCGTGTCCGAGATCTCACAGGCCTGATCCGTAACGAGGGCTTCAAGTCCGCGAGCAGGAAAGCGACGAACACGCCGGTTCAGTCCATCGCCAGCGACTGTGACCTTGTGCTCCTCTACTTCATCACCATGGCCTGCATCGAGATGAACCTGAAGTCTCGCCCGATCTTGGGTGTCCACGACAGCATCCTCTTCGACGTGTATCCAGGTGAAGAACGTCAGCTGGCCGAACTTATGCTCGAGGCATTCCAGGCTCTCAACGATACGCCTCTCAACACCCTGTCTCTCTGGGGCAAGCTACCCCTGGCAGGTGAGCTCGTCATCGGTGAGTCCTGGGCTCACTGTGAGGGCACTAACGAGGGATTCGACCCCGAGCGGGTGTATCCGCTTAACTCGTGGGAACACACGACCCTAGTGAGCGACACAGAAGCTCGTAGGCTGGCTAAGGAGGCGAAGGAGGAAAAGGCGGCATGAGATGTCAAGAGTGTGGACACCGCTGGACCGAACACGGCTCCCGCGGCTGTAGCCACTTTTCGGGCACAACCATGTGCAGATGTAAGTTCACGGAGGCACCAGATCTTTGGTCAAGAAGTCTAAGTCAACAATCACTGGTATCGGAGCGTATGTCTCGGCAGGCGGATTCTCTCACGGAGTTCGTGCTGCAGGCGTCCGGATTCTTGCCCATCTTACGGATGGGGACTATGGCCGGGCAACGCTGGAGCACAACTTCCCCGACGTCGCTCACTACGCCCCGTACGAGTCCTGGCCCTACGAGCTCCTCGAAGCTCTCGAGCCAGATTTCTTTTACTGCGCTCCGCCGTGCGCTCCCTGGTCTCGCTCAGGCGGTCGGGGACTGAAGATCGAAGAGGATCCTCGAGTCAAGAAGGTGGGCCATGTCATCGAGGCGGGCTTGGCACTGCGCCCGAAGATCTGGTTGGTGGAGTCCGTGCCACAGATGCCGGAGTGGACGCCGGAGTTCACGAAAAAGCTGGAGAACACCTGGCTCGAGGCCGGGTACAGCGTGACCCATTTCTACACCAACACGCTTCTGCACAACACGCCACAGAACCGCCCTCGATACCACATGATCGCCCATCGCGTTCAGCTCGTGTTCCCAGAATACAACGTAGGCGCAATCACGACCGCGGACGTGCTCGCTGGACTACCGCCTCCTAAGAAGCGCGAGATGATCCGTACGCGGGACACGGAACGCTATGGGTGGCTCTTACCCTACACGCCACAAGGAGCTCGATTACGCCAGGCGTACCGTCACCTAGCGGGCATGCCCCTGGGCTCCGAGAACCGCACTGGCAAGATTGGCGGCCCGCCGTTCATGCTCGCACGTCTCAGATGGGATGCGCCGTGTTTGACCCTCGTCTCGGCTCCTCGACGGTTCCATCCCCTGGAGGACCGCTACCTGACCTACAGGGAAGGGCTCGCTGTCTGTGGGTTCAACGACTATCCAGGGTTCGAGTTCGTCGGGGCTACCGAGGAGGAGAAGTTCGGCCAGATCGCTAAGGGCGTACTGCCAGCAGTCGGAAACTATCTGGCTCGTATGGCTATCCTAAGCATCCAAGAGGGCGAGCAGCTTGACGAGCCTCACACCGAGGTCGTGGACTTCAGGCCCTATGCCCAGGCCATCATGCGGCGCATCCCTCGACGGCCCAGGTTCCCCAGCAGTACCCACGGCATCATGCCTCACTTCAAGGACCCGCGTCATCGGCCGTCCATGGGTGAGGATCCCTTCGAAGAGGAGGACGACGATGAAACCGAAGACTGACTGGCTCGGGATGATCGCAGAACTGGAGGACGTCGAGGAAGACGAGCCGTTTGGTCCAGGGAAGCGACGTGCCACGCTGCTGGCTGACCTGGCTGATGGTGGATACCTCTCGTGGCTGTACGGCTCGAGTGAACTTCGTCACCAAGCCTGGCCACCGAAGTTCTTGGGTCCTAAGCCGCTGGTCGTGATGGACAGCAGGTCTCAGCTGTACCGACGACAGCGTTCTCCGCATTACAAACTCAACCGAGAACTAAAGCGGAGTGACGACACGAAGATGCGAGATCGTACCCAGCTCGTCCACGAGTTCCGAGAACTTGTCGAGGAGGAGGATGGTCGCTTCCGCTTCGTGCGTATCGAAGGGCTGGAAGCAGACGACTTAGTGGCACTCGCAGCCTGGCGCTACGGCTCTCGTAAGCGTCCTGTACGCCTGATGGGGATTGACAAGGACTTCCTACAGGTAAGCTCACTCCTCATCTCTGACAAGGATAACGAGCAGGTCACCTTTGAACGCTTCCAGGCACGCCTGCCTCTCGCCTGTCAACAGCCCGTGATCTCTGAACCGTGGCAGATACCACTGACGCTGGCACTGTTCGGTGACAACTCTGATGGAGTACCGCGGATCCTGGCTCCACGAGCACCTGGCCTCAACTTTCTCGCTAGTCTGTGGGCGATGGATCCAGCTGAAGCCTACGTCACTGCCTACGACCATTACGGTGATGACTTCCAGCGGAACCTGTACGACGTCGCGTTACCTGATCCGCATATTCTCAACCTCAGCTCTGACGAATGTCTGGAAGCGTTTGTCACGGGCTGGTGGGGCCCTCAGCTTTGGGACAGTGTCTGGTCCGAAATTCAACAGGAGGTAGACTCGTGGAAGTTGTTACCCTCGAAGAGCTCGAAGCACAACTAACGAACGTCTCTGATCCCCTGGAGCGTCGCCGCCTCAGGGGCAAGATCAGAAGACTCCGCCGACGCCAGGGACTCGGCGATACTGTCAGCGTAACTCGGGTAAGGTCTGTCCGGAACCGCAACCCTTACGCTGATGAAACCTGGCAGGAGAGCGTCCAACGACTCCGGATGCAAGCGGAAGATCTCGGCATCCGCGAGCACGCTGAGTCGTTGGACCCTCCGAACAGCACGTGGATGGGCTACACGCGCACGAACGACCTGCAGACGTGCGTAGAAGCGTTTATCGCCTCACACGGTACAGCACCCGTGAACTGGTGGCCCATGTACTTGACCCAGCCTGGCTCCGAGACCGAGTACCGGGACGCCGTGCTTATGCTCGGGCCAGTGCCTAGCTGAACCGCCGGCAACTAGCTCGTATACGAGTGAAGTGCCCATGCGCTCCATGCCAAGGCGGAATGACGAAGTCCTTGCACTGTCCCGGATGCCGGTGTACGATGACCTCAGTCAAGTAAGGGAGTCGCAGCCATGAAGCCACGCACTGGGTTCCTCGTAGTCAACGGCCGTTACGTTAAAGCGTCCGTCGACACGCCGGAATACTACCGGAAAGCCTACGGCGGCTACGAAGCCTCTACTCCGCCCCTGGGCAGCCAGCCCTACAGTCAGCCTAAGGAGGCACTCACAATGGCAGCAAAGTCCACCCAGGCCAAGGTCGCTGAAGCAACCGAAACCGCCACCGCCGCAGTCGCGGCCACCAAGGGCAAGGCGAAGACCCCCGTCGCGCCGGCCACCACCAAGGAGCCCAAGGCCCCGAAGGAACCTAAGAGCACGGAACCGGTATCGGACGCCGAGCTCGCCAAGCTCCAGAAGGCCAAGGATGCCGAAACGGACCCCAAGGCCCGTGCGGTGCTCCGCCGCAAGCTCCGCGCTGCTCTCCGCAGCCGCGGCGAGTTCGTTCCGGTCTCGGACCGCCCCAAGAAGGAAAAGCCGGCCAAGGCTCCCAAGGCCAGCACTCCCACTCCGGCGGCCAAGTCCAAGAAGTCCAAGTAAGCTGCCCGTCAGCTGCATCCAGGGGAGGCCTCTCGGGGCCTCCTCTTTTCTTTGAAAATTTCCTCAACAGGCCCTTGCATGTTACTCGCTGTTGCCTTACGATTGACGTAGTCAAGTCAAGGAGCTCAGCAATGGAAATCACGCCCACCGCCCTCACCAACGCCAGCATCGCCGCCCGGGAAGTCATCGCCGCCATCGAAACCCAGCTCGCCGAACTCACCCGCATCAAGAACGACCTCAAAGTCGTCGCTAACCTGGACCAGGCCACCTGGCCGCACGTCAGCTCCCTCAACCACACCAAGGAACAACTTCAGAACGCCATCAATCACTGGAGCTTCGTAAAGTGAGCCAGACGTATACGTTCGAAGAACTCGTAGCCTGGAAGGCCCGTAGCAAGGATCCGGTGGAGCAGAAGAAAATCCGCCGGCTCATCCGCAACCTTCGCGCAGTGGACCCCAGCGTCCCTAGCCTCCGTCGGGGCATCAACGCCGACAGTGCCGTCCGCCAGCCCAACGTGGACACCGCGAACTTCGATCCAGGGGACAAGGCCACCTGGCCAACCACCGGCCGCTGCAAGGCCTGTAAGCACCCCCAGCACGTCCACAAGCGAAAGGGCTGTACTGAGTGCCAGGCGAAGCCCGTTCAGGTCGTAGCAGCCCGTACAGGAGCCCAGGTGATACCCGCAGTCCACGTATGCGAGCAGTATGTCCCGGACTACGATGCCAGCCTCTGGACCGAACAGATGCACAACGACTTCATCGACTGGATGGCCCGGGAACGTCCGCTCCACGTCAAGGCCTACGTCGATGCAGCCGGCGTCCCCCAACCCGGATGCACTGCATCTTGCTGCCAGGGGGAGAACTGGCCAGCGTACGACGCTCTCGTCGCTACCGCTAACGAGGAGATGCGCCTCGCTGCTAAGGCGGCCAAGAAGCTCAAGAAGCAAACGAAGAAGGCCAAGCGTGGATGAGCCCGTTCCCCTGTACGCCCTGCCCCCTGTCTCCCTGGATGACGTACGGCAGGAGAGGGCGCTTGCGGCACTGGAGGGGAAGGTAGTCCACCGCTCTCGGTTCGCGTACCAGCGTAGGGATCGCGAGTACGGCTACGGGCTGACTCCACAAGATGACTGGCAGTCGCCGTTCGCGCCCCCTGCCCCGGATCCAGCCGTAGTGGAGTCCCTGATCACCTGGGTCATGAGCCAAGAGCGGCACGTCGCTGTCCGGGTGATGGACTATCTGGACTCCCCGAGCCCTGAGCTTCTCGAGCGTGTGAAGGAGGTCATCGACGTAGGCATGACACTGGAGACCCATAGGCAAGTCCGCGAAGTAACGCTCACAGACCTCATCTGTCGCGCACTGCCCGCGAACATGACGACCTTGTACGAGCTGGCACGTCGGGAGCATATGTCTCGGCGTCCCGAGGCCGCTGTACGCCAGATCATCCGCAATCTCCGTAAGCGCGGGGCCATCGACATGGACAGCGAGGAGATGTGGCATGCAGTACAGCGCGGCTGACCTGGAGATCATTCGCCGAGCTCGTCACCTGGCGAGCACCCTCACAGCCTCGGACCTGTCCCTGATCCAGGTGAAGGTCCCTGTCCCCTACAATAAACGAGGGAAGGGAAACGGCCCACCCAGCCGAACGAAGGGTGGACACGCCCCCATCGACTTCGATGCAGTTGAGACACTGGAAGACCTAAGGCAGGTTCTCGCCACGGACCGGCCTGACCCAGAGCGGGTCATTCCCCTGTACATCCGACTCCGTGGCCTAGTAGGAGGTTAACCCATGAACAACGTTAAGCTGGCCCTGTTCCTGATCCTGGCCCTGATACTCACGACCGTCAGCTGCGACCCGCCAAACACGCCCCCGAACACCGGCGGCCAGACAGTCCAGGATACGCCTACTGTTCGAGGATTCACGCCCAGTGTAAGTACACGCCCTGTATCCCCATCCCCGGCCACTACGGCCACTACAGAGCCTCCTACGGCCATCGTTGAGCCTACTGCTACGCATACACCTACGCCGATTGCGCCGAACGTGGGAGATTCCGCAATCAACGGCTGGGCGACACACTACGGCGAGCGGTTCAACGGTCAGACGATGGCGTGTGGTGGAACGTACCAAAGCAACGACCCGGACATCGTCGCAGTAGCCTACCCAGCTCGAAACCTGGACTGGCCGTGTGGCACCCGACTCCGCATCACTGGACCAGGTGGCACGTTGGAGACGATGAGGACCGATTCCTGCCCGGGATGTGGCCCGAACCACGTGGACCTCTCGGAGGCCGGGAGCTTGATCGTGTGTGGTCGAGTCGGGAACTGCGACATCAGAATCGAGGTGTTGAAATGAACGATACAGAACGAGACGTGTACTACTTAGGAATGGCGGCCGCTGCCGCGAAAGCCGGAACATGCCCGAGGCGCAAGGTCGGAGCCGTGGTCGTCGCCACTAACCGAAGACTGAGCTCGGGGTTCAACGGGGCACCTTCAGGGCTCAGTGACTGCCGAGAGGTCGGGTGCCTGATGGTGAACGATCACTGTATGCGAACGGTACACGCCGAGGTGAACGCCGTGCTCATCGCGGGCAGTGACGCCCAGGGAGCCACGCTCTACTCGACCTGTCGTCCCTGTTGGGAATGCAGCAAGGTGATCATCAATGCTCGCCTGGCCCGTGTTATCTGGATCAGCAAGGAACCCTATGCGGACATGCGCGGGGATGAGCATATGCGGGCTGACATGATGTTGAACCAGGCCGGGATCACGACCTTCGGCTACCTGGATCCAAGCTGACCCACGGTGGCGGGTCCTTGCATCGGCCAACGAAAGCTGGTACGATGAACGCATTCAATAGGAAAGGAGGTGATAAACATGAACCATCCGGATGAAGTCGACGCCATGGTGTTCGATATGCGGAACGCGGAGATTATCGCTCACGCCGCTATCCACCATTGCGAAACGGCTGACCTGGACGCCGTGCTCGCTTGGCTGGTGGACCCCGACGGGGACTACCGCATGTCTCAAGCACAAGCCGAGGCCTGGATGCGGGAGTACACCGAGCTCATCATCACGTATGCCCCCAGCATCTTCGAACTCGTCAAGCTCGACGTCTACAAGTTCCTGCAGGCAGCGCGCAAGCCGTAAGGCTGGTCCACTGCCCTCCGCCCGCCCCCTGTCGCCTAGCAAGCGGCAGGGGGCCTTTCGTTGTGAGGCGCAGGTGCTCACCTTTCATGGCCAGGCCACCGAAAAGATTTCTCGAGCAGGCCCTTGCAGAGCCGTTGGCGCTGGTGTACGGTTGATTCATCAAGTCAAGCAGGAGCCAACCAGTGGAAACCACCAACCCCCGCAAGTCCCGCCTCATCGCCCGCATCGCCCGCGCCGCCTACGGCCAGTGCATCGGCTGCCACACCAACCTCACCCCTCGCGTCGCTCGCCGGGGATTCATCCAGTGCCAGGAGTGCCGCACTGCTCGCGTCGGGCACTACATTGGTCGCAAGGCCGCCTAGGGAACGCCCTTGCATGTTCCCCTGGAACCGCGTAGAGTCAACCTAGTCAAGCAAAGGAGTCCCGCATGTTCCACCTAATCAGCATCGACCCCAACCAGACCGCTTGCGGCCTCGCCATCGAGTTCCCCACCCAGTTCAACCTCACCAACGTCCCCGTCCTCCTCAGCTGCCCGGAGTGCAAAGACATGCTGCCTCCGGTCAGCAGCATCACCATCAACACCGACCCCGACCTACCTGTCGTCTGCCAAGACTGCGGAATCGCTCTCAGCGTCAACGAAGTCACTGTCCTCCGGGACCGCTGGCGCAAAGACGTCAAGGCCTACGCCGGGACTCGCATCCCTGTCCCGGACAGCATTCCCGCCAGGTGCGCCCGCTGTCGCCGCCAGTTCCGAAACGGAGACCAGTCATGAAAGCCCGGGGTATCGCTCCTCATCATCTGGACCAACTCTTCCGCATTATGCGGGTCGCTAACTGCGAAGGAGACGCCATTTGCAAACAACCAGTCCGCCACATCACTCTGAACCGTGGCTCGGTCAGCGCGTTCTGCGACTACCACAACCAACCCGTCCAAGACGAGTTCACCAATCTTCCCCTGGAGGCCTCTCAATGAACATCCCCATCCCCACAACCCAAGCCGAACACCTGGCCGACGTTGCGGCCCTGGCCCGGTTCCGACACGTCACCAGCGAGGAGCTTCTCGAGCTTCACATGCTCGTCATAGCGCACGCCAAACCCGAGGTGCAGTGCTTCACCTGCGCCACCATCTCCAACACGCTACGCCGGCTGTGTTGGGCGTTCACAAGCCAAGCGTATCGAATGTACCGACGGCGGATGCTCGACTGGCAGCACATCGTTCGAGCTCACCTGGATGGCTACGTCGAGAACGCCCTGAACGTCGTTAACGTCACGACAGCGGACGGTCCGCAGTTCCACCTCAGCCGTACCTACGGGGACTGGCTGGACGAGCTCCACGATATCATCGCTGACGCGGAGGATTGGTAAGCCACTCACAAAAGATTATCCGAGAATCTCCTTGCACGGCTGAGCGGGCCGTGCTACGATGACTCCAGTCAAGTTAAGGAGTCTCACGCATGGCCAAGACAGTCGACTACCAGCGAAGCAAGGTCTACAAGTTCGAACAGGACACGAACCTGTTCGACACCCACACCCTCCCCCTCGCGACCCCAGCCGACGCCCTCCGCTTCATCACCCGGGTACTCGCCGACTACAACATGGGTCCCTGCCAGCTCCGCTACGTGCCAGGTCGGATCCGGGGTACGGCTACCGGCGGGGAGTACATCACCATCGGTGAACAGTACCGGGCCAGCCGCTACGTCCTCCACGAAGTCGCCCACATCATCCTCCACCGCCGCAACCCGGCCAGCACCCGCTCGCTCAACGGTATGGAGAACCGCCACGGGCCGCAGTTCGTCGAGCTCCTCATCGAGCTCCGCGCCCGATACTGCGGAGACAGCGTCAGCGACCTCAAGGGTGCTGCCTACAAGCACCGCATCATCAGCGCCCCCGCCGACAGCAAGATGACTGAGCTTCTCGCACTCAAGGCCCAAGCCAACGCCGCAGGGGACAAGGCCACCGCTAAGCTCGTACGTCGTCAGATACGGGCCCTAAACGCTGCCCAGCTACGGGAAGCCGCCGGTACTCACCTTCCCGCCCGTACGCCCGTTGTACGACGTTCCAGGCAGTACAGCGTCGGGTGCCAGGAGTGCGGCAAGAAGTTCCCTGGGTTCCCGGCCAGTGAACGCTGCGGCCGCTGCCACTCCTCTGACCTGGACTGGCTCGACTAGCCCAACAGATTTTCCACCCGGAGGCCCTTGCATTGTCCAGGGGTCTCTGGTACGGTGGACCCATCAAGTTCAGGAGTCAGCCAAGTGTCTACCGTCACCAACATGAAAAGCCGAACAACCCACACCATCATGGAAGCCCGCATCTCCGGCGATAGCCTCTGGTACAGCGAAGCTCCCGTCACGAGCACCACCTGGCGCTGCAATGGCTGCGGCCTCATCTGGGCCATCAAGTGGCACGCGGAAACCTGCGAGTCCCGGAAGCATCGCGCTACATGGGAGCAGGTGTACACCGTCCGCGCCGAGGGGTTCACTCGCACCGGGCAGTACAAGCAAGTCAGCTACCCGCGCCAGGCAGTCGGCAAGGACGTCGCCTACGCCAAGACCCTCAAAGCCTCGTAGTCCCTCTCACTCAAAAAGGCCCCCGGCCCCTCCCGTCAGCAAGGAGGAACCGGGGGCTTCGACCTGGGAGCCACCTGGACAGCACAAGTGGCACCCGACCTTAAACGAGCGGCTGGGGGTGGATCACACAGTCACCGAGCCACCAGAGCGTGAGCACTGTCAATAGCACCAACATGACCGCCCTCACCGTAGGCTCGTGTAGCGGGCGGTAGTGGGGAGGATTCGAGCTGGATGAGTGTACATACCGCTAATCCCCAGTTCTGGCCGTGTTGGCCATTGTGTAAAGCCTGGACAGGCCTACGACGTGCCCCGGCGTGCTGCCAGGGACGCCAGCAGCTTGACAAGGCCGGCGATGAGGCCCTGGGCAGTGACTCGCGCTGCGGCGATGCTGGTAGTGATGAACCAGGCTCGCCAGTCATCAACTGGCGCATCACCCGTGGCCACGAAGGCTCCCAACATGAACACGAGCCAGGTGACCAGCGCGAAGAGAGCTTCGACTCTCCACAGGAACTTGTACTCAGAGAACACAACCGACCTCCCTAGGTCACGATGTTGAGACCCTGGATCACAGCACCCAAGGCCCCGAGGGCTACGGCCACGCGGGTAGCGATGACCCAGGCAGATGCTGCTCTGTCGTTGATCGATGGAGAACGTCCCTCCACCACTTCATTCATCCGGTACAGAGCATTCTCGAGTCGTTTGGCACGAGGTAGGTCCTTCTCCTCCTTGCCAGAGTAACAGGAGATTACGAGGTCTTCGTACTGTTTGACTGTCACAGCTGACTCCTCAGTGTACAGGCCCTGTTCTGAGCCGAACGTTTCGTTGTAGTCGACGGAGTGTCCATCAATCGTGGCTCCCGCCCCCTGGATGATGTGCGCGTAGGGGTAGCGCTGATACCCGCTCCAGCTGGCGGCTCCCGCTTGCCAGAACCAAGACGCTACACCGTTGGTCCTGAGCATCTCCAGCACGTACAGTCCGCCGTAGGCTCCGACACACAGGACTGGCCGAACTGAGACGACGCCCCTGAAGTAGTCAAGCACCGCGGGATAATGGCTTGGCTGCGCGTTGAAGTCAACGGCGAAGTACACCACCTGGTCACGGGGGAGCCCTGCGATTGCAAGACCTTCCTCGGCTTCACGTGCGTCCTGTACGCCAGCGGAGAAACCGTCCAGGGTACGTGAGTCCGTTTTCTCAAACACCACGCCCACAGCGAGCCCCTGGGCTGTCGCAGCTTCACGTTCCTCGCGGGTCAGGCCCTTACCACCGTGGCCGGGATAGATCAGGTATCGCATGATGAACGAGAATCCGAGCTCCACGAGCCTGCTGGGTGTTGGGCGTCCCCAGGAATAATCAACTCCCCTCATCAGCATCCCCTTTCGAGTCAGTTGATGATGTGTGACCCGTCACGTGGAGCATCAGCATCTGAATCTGATTCGTCAATGCCTGAAGCGCGCCCGTTACCGTCAGATCTCGGTGGTTTCTGTATCGGATGTCTTCGCGAAGGTACTCGGTGAACTCCGCCGATGCCTTCTGGGCTGCCTGGGTCATCGAGTGTACGTCTTCACGCATCGCAGTAATCTGAGCGTTGACCAGAGCCATCACCCAGTTGAGAATCCGCTTCGTTACCCAGCTGAACAGAAAGATCAGCACAACAGTGATCCCACCGAGTGCTCCAAGTTGGCTCCAGTCAATCGGTATCATCTCACCTCAAACCCGAAGTTAGATATAGTTCTTGATACGGTCTCTGATGGCGTCTCTGGCAGCGGCTAACCGAGAACGTTCCAAGGCGGTGAAGGTGGCAGCATCCGCTCCTCCGGTATTCGCCCGATCGAATGCGAAACTGAGAGCTTGCCAAGCTTGGGCGAGTTCAGCTAGACCTTCAACTCTCTGTTGTAGAGCTGATGGTCGAAGACGTGTCACGACCTCTGGGACGGAGATATGTGCAAGGATCTCGTCGTCGGTCGGATCATGGTCGAAGTCGGCCTGGTGTTCAACCCCGAACTTGTCCCTGGTCTTGATGAGGAACCGTTGGCCGGTGATTGTGACAATGCCACCGTCGTCGATGGCCGTTTGGTAAGACCTTCGTTCGATGATCTCCATGTGTGCTGTCTCCCTTACTTGTAGTAGGCCATCCAGCCGTACATCTTCGCTGAGCTTGATGCATCGGCAGAGTTAGCTCCCCAATAGACACAAGCATGAGGGTTCCCCCCGGTACTGCCGCCGTAGGGGATGTTTGTGGACTTCGTGATCTTGAGTGTACCGTCAACGTAGAGCCGTACAGTACCCTCTTCCCATTCAAGTCGGAACTTGTGGGCGTTATTGTCGGAAGTCTTCGAAGCCTCGGCAGCATTACTCTGGGTCGAACCATCATACGTCGTGATGGTCCAGCCATTCGTGGAGTGTTGCCAAACCTGTACATGGCGGTAAGTCGTAGAGAAGCCACCATCGGTGTTCCCGGTCCAACCGAATCCTCGGTCGGCATCTCGTGAGGCGGCTCCGAGAATAGCGCCGTAGAACTCGAGGGTTAGGATCTTCTTCGTGAAGTCCGGAAGTAGGCCAACCGCCGAGGAATCACGGTCGAACGAAAGGCCGTCGAGATTTCCTTCGCAAACGAGGCCACCAGGAAACGGTACGACCCCAGAACCGAACGTATACCTCACGTTGAACACAACGCCAGTTGTGTTGCCGTGGTACCACATCTTCAAGGTGGAATCCCAAGTTGCGATGACCGTACCTGTGGTCGTTTCCGTACCAAGACCATACAGGAAAGCGCCAACCCCCCTGGTAGCTGTAGCTCCGACGAATGGCGTGACGCCGAGAAATCCTGTGGTGTTCGTCCCAACCCCCGACTGCTTTCGAAACGTTGGGCTGCCCGGGTTTGCAACGAGGTACTCGATGCGTTCGAAGAGGTTGCCGTCGATGTTGGCCGACACACCAGAGCTATCATGGACGCCCTGGATGGCCTTGTAGTTGAGCAGATCTTGGACGGACATTAGGCTTCCTCCAACCCCGAGACGTGAAGAAACACATCGGCTCCACTGGCCTTGGCCGAGATGAAGTCTCCAGTTTCCAGCCAGGTGTTCATCGGAAAGACCATCGGGATGCCCTGGGGAAGGTCCATGAGATCCATAATGGCGTTGACACCAGCACCAGCTCCATCATCAGCACTGTCTCCTGATTCGACGAGACACAAGCTCACGGTCCGGGTAGCCCCAGCGCAGTTGGTCACGATGATCTCAGTGACACGCGTCTTCGTCGAAGCCGGGACGGTGTACTGTGTGACGTAGCTCGTGGTGAGCTCGTTATTGACCAGGTTCTTGGCTGTCAGAGCCATGGCATGCCCTCCTAGTTAGCGGATGCTCCGCCGTAGTACATGATGGACTTGGGGTCCGCCGTAGCGAGCGTTCCCCCGTCGGCGGTATCACCGCTATGGTCGTGGCTGTTCCGCATCCAGTAGAGGAGCTCGAGCACGTCCAGGAACTTGTCTTCAAACAGAAAGTCACCAGCCTGGAAGTCCTCGATGGTCAAGCTGTTCTGTGTGGGGGTTGGCTCAGTCACGTTACCACGCTATCCTGTCTCCGGAGGTCGCCCCGGCTGCTACGATAGTCGAATACTGTTTGCTGACGTCAGTGGAGCTTGAGATTCTGAATAGACCACCTCGAACGAAGTCTCGGCTCAGAAGTGTGAGCCTTACAGTGGGCAGAGCCCCGACTGAGAAGTTCCACTCGACGGTTTCGACGTGGAAGTCCTCATTGATGTACAGACCCTGAGCAGCATTGGAAACGTCGAGGGTGATTCGATCACCGAAATCCAGCCGAAGAAGATTCTCGAGAGCCGTCGTAGTCTTGGGAGTAACCTCGACGATCGGGCGGGGCTTCAAGACGTTTGACACATTGGCGATGAAGTGAGCGAAGGCCAAGATCGCATCGCCGTCGTCATTGCACTCGTACGATTCCCCGTAGATCTGTTCATTCACGACTGGGGACACGACGTCTACGCTGATCTCACGAGAGTCATTGGACTGCTCCATGGCGATGGCTCTGACGGTTAACATCGTGAGGTAAACGTCGCTAGCATCTCCAACGTTGAAGGTGATCTGAAAACCTCCACCGTAGTTGGTGAACTCGTGGACCGTAACCTGGGCCGTCTTGTCAACACCCGAGCCATCCGGCTGTGTATTGAACGTCCAGTCCGTGACCGTAACCGGAGTGATGACGTTAAACCCGCCCGCCGTGTATGCAGCGTTGATCGTATTCTCGACGCTCGTGTATCCGGGCTTCATCAGCTTTCCGGTTGGAGAAAGCGTGAATACGACCGTCTCTGTCGAACCTTCGACCAGACCCGACCTCGACAACACTGTATGGTCGATGAAGTCTTCCCTCCGGAGTCCAACGGAGGTGGTACGTGCTTGAGAGATCGTAAGACTACTCTCTTTGGCACCTCGCCAAGTCTTTGTGCGGAAGACGAACCGTCCATCATTTCCAATGAATGAGGTCGCTCCCAGATCTTCACGAGTAGCCCGTTCGATAATGTCCCGAGCTTTCATGTTCCAGGCCCAGTGAGCCTTCAGGAAGTTTGCGGCTGTATCGAGGTCAATGATCTCACTAAAGAACACTGTCTGGAGCGTTTCCCAGATGATCTCATCGGCTCTGACTTGCTTGAGTGCGTCGAGCTTGACACGACCCTCACCGAGTCCGAAACGTTCCATTGCATCATAGGCCGACGCAGTAGCTACGTTGACTTCACCGACGGTGGCCTGTTGACCGAAATCCCCGAGGTCACCGAAAAACACCGGGAACGTCCCGTTGGCCGTGACAACCTCGAACTTGACACGCCGGCCAGGATACATGCGACCATACAACGGGGAACCACTGTTGAATGGTGAGTACACTCCGGAGGGGTTCAAGAGCCCAAAACTCATCTCACCAGGAGCGACTGTGTCTTGAATAGAAGATCGACCACGCTTCGTTGAGATGAACTGGAGATCTGACGAGACGTCTTCGTTAGTGTCATCAAAATCTCCATCGTCGTTCCAGTCGATGTACATCTTGATGGTGTAATCGATGCTCATGAGATAGCGAGACCTCCTCGACGAAGTTCGCGCATAATCTCCCTGGCTACCTCAGTCTTGGAGCCGAGATAATTCGGCATGTTCAGATGGACGTGATAGGTATCCCCGCCATGGCCATTTTGAGATATGGCCGAGATGGAGCCACGACCCATCAGACTCTGGGTCTGTTGACGAGTCAAGACGAACTCGCCGGGGGTCAGGAGTGCTGGAATGACGTCTCCAACCCCGGAGCCCGGCACGAAACCGCCACCGGCGAACTGGAGCATCGGAAATGCCCAGGTGAACCCGGGGACGACCGTCTTTCCCGCAACACTGATCCCGGGTACTTCGATCTTGATGTTCTCGTGTGCCCACCGCATGGCCTCGTTGATGCCCCTCCGGATCGCATCCTTGAGATCCCCACCGAAACCAGAGAGAGCCTGGCCGATTCCCTTGACGCCGTCAGCAACACCGTCGATGATCGCAGTGCCCAGGTCAGTAGCTGCGGACTTCAGGGCTCCGACTACTCCGGAGAGAGCCCCCGGGAGTGCTGTGATGAACCCGGCCATTGCACTGATCTGATCGCCCACGAAATTCTTGGAGGCTCTGAACGCATCCTCGAGAGCACTGCGGACACCAAAGGCATCCGTAGCCAGAGCCACTAGCGGGAAGAACGGTCCGGAGATAATCGCGGCAATCTCAGGCCAGTTTCCTTTGACGAAGTTCTTGACGAAGGTGAACGAGTCTTCGAGCTTGGAGCGGACGCCGAACATATCGGTAGCCAACAGCACCAGGGGAGCAAAGGGTCCAGCGATGATGGCTGCGATCAATGGCCAGTTAGCCATGACGAAGTCGATGGCTGCTGATACCCCGTCTTTGAATGCGGAGAAGGCGGCCTTGGCTCCGTTAAGGGCTGCGCCCAATGCGGGCACTTTCTGGGTGATTTCATCCCAGTGTTTCACGAGCAAGATGATACCAGCGACGAGAAGACCGACGCCAGCAGCGATAGCGATCAGTGGCGCATTCGCCAACAGGAATGCAGCGGCTGAAGCGATCAGAGCCGCAGCTTTCACAGCCTCAGCAGCGGCCCATGCATACGCGGCGGGGATCATGCTCGCAAGGATCGTCGCTGCGACAGCTCCGATAGCGGGCCCGATGATGTCCATGTTATCCGCGAGGAATCCGAAGATGGGCTTTAGAGCGTCTAGTACAGGACCCAGCTGACCAGCAGCAGAGCCGATGAGACCGATGGCTACACCTACTCCCCGGAAAGCTGGCACTGCGGCTTCACTGAGCAGTAGCGTGACCTGTGTGATGGCGGGTGCGAGGGCCATCGCAAGTTCTTCTTTGGCCTGGGCCATTGAGGCCCGCATCTCCGCCTGTTTTCGAGCAGCGGTCCCAGCACCATTAGCGAACGCGTTCTGAGCGTCTGTTGACTTGGCGAAGACCATCTCCTGAATTGCCAGGGCCTTCGCTTGTGCCAACGCTTCACCAGTGAGATCCTTCTGACCCTTGGCGAGCAGTGCTGCATCAACGTCAGCGGCGGAGATTGCGATGCCAAGTGACTTCAGGCCATCCGTTTCCCCGAGATACGCTTTAGTGAGGATGTCCGCTACTTCAGTGGCAGACTTCGTTCCACCAGACCACTCAGCAAGTGCTCCAGACAAGCCAATAGTCTTCGTGGCCATGTCTGCGGCAGCGTCCCTGGTCATGCCCATCGGCACCAACAGGTCACCGAGTCCCGCGGCAAGCGTGCTCGCCTGGGTCGTCGTGAGACCCATGCTCTTCGCGTTCTCGTTGGCCCACTGGGTTACTATCCCAGTGCTGTCCCCGAAGACCGTGTTGACTTTCTTCTGCTGAAGCTCCAGGTTAGCGGCCTGGTTGGCCATGTCCATCATCAAACCAGGTCCCTTGATAAGAGCCTGACCGACAACGAACCCACCCGCTACTTGAGCGACACCGCCGAGACCAGACGCGAGCTTCCCTGCGGACGACTCCGTCTTCTTGAGATTGTCATCGAGGTGTTCAGATTCCTTGCTGAGCTTGTTCGCGGCTTCCGCCACACCCCCGAGGTCTTTCTCAGCACCTGAAAGGGTGGAGCCGAGGGTCTCATCGCGACCCTTCAGGACTACGGTGATCTCCTCGGCCATTCTACACCCCTATTCTTCCTTCGGATCCCACGGAAAGACTTTCTCGAGTGTGTGATCCAGATCCATGAGCTCGAGCAGTGTCAAGAACTCGTGGGTTGGCCACTTGTCGACTTCCCAGTAGGGTACGTGATACTTCTCCCCGATCTTGTACCTTAGATAGAGGCTGGGGATGGGTCGGGGGTTATTGGTTTGTCGGTATTGGAACCAACGGAAGAGAGCTTGGCGAAAGGGTCATCGAGCTTCTTCTCGACCTCCCCAGTCTGGGTGACACCAAGCGTCACGAGCTTGTATCGACTCATCATCTGTGTCACCAGGAGCTGAGGCATCTTGTCGAAGCCCTCGACAGTATGTGGGATCGGCTCCCCTTCCTCGTCGACGAAGTTCCACTCGGGGATGAGCCGGAGGAGAAGCTCGCGACCTTCCTGCTCGGACTGGATCTTGGCGAGGCTGTCTGTCAAGCCAAGGGGAGCTGACGTCCAAGCTAGACAGATGAAGCCCGGGAAACCTGCATCGTCGAAGTAGATGGGGTCCAGCTTGTGGGGCATCGCGGGGGGTGTTGGGAGTGACATTGCTGACCTTTCTTGCGTAGCAGTAACAGAGGACACCCTGGAGGCCTGCTGTGACGCTCCAGGATGCCCGTAGCGGCTCGTTATCCGGTTCCCCGGTCTAGTGCTAGGGGTTCATGCCCTCGGTCACAGCCCCGGTCACCTTGCACGTCACCACGAAGCCATGAAGCCCTCCGACTGCGGCCTTCCGTTCATACTTCGTGATGATGCACTCCATGGAGGTCACCGGCTTGCCCGAGCCAGTGCCAGCCCAGTGGATCTCGCAGGTGCGGGTTGAGCCGATGCTGTTGAAGATGACGTCCGGACCGGTGGTGGCGGTATCGTCGTAGTCGCCTTCGAGTGTGAACTCGCCGCCGTCCTTGAGATGGGCCTGGTGTTCCCGCCAGGTGTCACCAAATGCCGTTGTATCGCCAGTCTCAACGGAGGGCGCGAACCCACCGATGCTCTTGACGTAGTTCGACATCGTCTGGAGAGCGTTGCTCGCGTTATCGAACTTGAGGACCAGGTCCGGCGAACTGTACTTTGCCATTTCCGTGAACTCCTTGTGTTGGCGGACCTAGCCGCGGGCGAAACCGATAGCGAAAGTGGCAGTGCTGCCGCCTCCTGGCCAGCCTGTACCAGCCCAGCTCGTCGCCAGGTGGCGGTTCACTGTTCCGGAGACTGTCTTGCGTTCAGCGCCGAATGCGGTCAGCGCCGTAAAGGTAATGAGGTCCGCATACGTGATGTCATCGGCTGAGTGTCGGATCTTGGCGATGAAGTTCGTTGCTGTTCCGAGCGTGAGAGCTGAGCACTCGAGGATACCAGCGCCACCGTTGGAGCTGGACGCTCCGGCATCCTGACTGAGGGCTCCTTCCGTGTTGGAAGCTCCCGTCTCGGCTCCGAGAGCATGAAGGATGATCCCCTGGTCCACCTGCCCAGACACCGTGTACCGGCCAGCAGCCGCGTGAAGTTCCCCAACGGAGGCTTTCCGATCGAGGCCAACCTGGATCAGACCCTCCCAGCCAACGTAGGGCTTCCCAGCACTGTTCCCGTTGAAGTTGAACATTCCGACACGGTTTGTCCCGTTCCCTGCCTTGAGCTGGTCGTGGGTAGCACCCGTCGCGTCATCGAAGAAACCGTCTTGGGTGATCTCTCCGGACTTCAAGCCGAGATATTGGTGTTCCCTCCAGGCCACGCCTAGGGCAGTCTTGTCTTTGACCTCGGCCTGGCTGTTCTCGGACAGCGAAGTCATGTAGGCCAGGATACTGTAACCGCCAATCAAGCAGAACCCACAGTCGGCGCTACTGTACTTCGCCATCGGTGTCCTCCTCGCTGTAGATGACTTCCACCAAGCCCTGCTCGATGAGCCAGTCTTTGGAGAGAGCCATCCTCGAGTGGAACTGCTCGGACGTCATCAGCTCGCCCATTTCTACGCGGTGTTCTTCGCCGCGTTCTGGGATGGGGATCTGCTCGCCGTTGAAGATCCGTGTTTGGATCTCCTGACTCCAGTAGGTCAACCCCGTCTTCGCCAGGTAGCCGACGACTTCCGGGTCTTTCTGAACGGTCTTTGTCTTTCCCACTTATCGTGACTCCTGAAGCTGGGCTCGGATGACAAGCTGACACTCGCCAAGGTAGGTGGTGTCAGGATTGACCAGTGTTGGTGAGAAGCCGATGGCTGGACTGCCATAGATTTTGAAGCCAGACAGGGCCGCGGCGAAGTGTGCGCTGACGATCGTTTCCCAGAGTGCCCTGGCATAGCGGTACGCTCTGCGTTGCATGACCTCGGGGTCTTGGTCTAGCACGATGACCGAGATGGTGATCTCGTGCATACCGTTCGACTGGGTGTTGTTCCAGTACTCGATGTCGGTCTGGTTTGCGAGGATGAAGCCGGCAGGAAACTCCTGGATGGACTCCACTGACTTTTGGCCGACATACCACGTGACAATGTCGTCGAGGACGACCGTGTCCGTATACTCGACGTCAAGAGCATCGAGCTTGGCGGGAAGGTTCGTGGTCAGGTATGTCTTGATTGCATCGATGAGGCCCTCGACCATTGTCCAAGCCATCAGGAACCTCCGTAGGACAGCAACCCCGAGTCACGTGCTACGCTGACCAGGTGACGCTGCACGAGCTTGACCCACTGTTTCTTGTCGGCTTCGGTAATCTGTATCGGTTCACGTCGTGGCATGTTGCGGGTGCCGAAGAAGTGGAAGCGCACCTTCGGATCCCTTGAACCAAGGCGAGCTTCAGACCTACTGAGCTTCTTGATATTGCTACCACCAGGTCGCGTTAGAGATCGTCGCAGATCTCCAGTCTCTACCAAGATGCTTGGCCCCTTCTTTCGACGCAACGTGCTAGGCGCGAGAGGGGCCCAACGCCGGATGCCGCTAGCACCCTGCGAGTTGAACAGATTCTCTTCCATTTGGTAGAAGTCTTCAGCGATCAGATTCCAGGCGGGTGTCCAGTCGTCAATTTTGTCTGCGAACCGGCTGAACTTGGTCTGCAGTGCGACATCACCTTCGACAGTGATCTGGAAGTTGAAGCTCATTCGAAGGGGTCCCAGATGATCACACTGCCGGGTTGTGGACCTTGACGAACAAAGACCACCATCATGAACTCGTCACCTGGCTGAATGGTGAACTGAGCGAGGTCCTTCTTGCTAATCTCGAGCAGCATGAATTCCGGATCACCTGTCTTGATGATCCGGCCGACCTTTAGCATCTCTGCCGGGAATTGCATTGGTGCTACTCCTCGCGTAACCCGCAGTAGGTACATCGCCCTAGGACGATGAAGTGGTTCCCTTCTGGGTCGTTGAAGTTCTCGACACAAGCTACGTCGCTCGTAGTCGGGGGAACCATCCCGCGGCTGTCAGGTTTGGGTGGCTCAGAAAGTCTTGCTGCTCTTGAAGAGCGGTTCCGCGATCTCGCCAAGTTCTTCCTCCTCATCCGGGTTCCGGGTGAAGTACGTGCTGACATCCAGCAAATCGCTGGACGTACCCACGATGGACGAGATGAAGTCTCCGTCCTTCATGAGCTTGAGGGCATCCTGGTATTGCTTTTCAAAGAAGGCGTAGGCCGGGGTCTCAGCAGGGCCGAGCTGGTCCGGGAACATCGCTTTGAGGGTCATGGCCGCTGTACCAGCCTGGGCTACCTTGCGGAGCCAGGTGACCAACGTAGTCGGCGTCGTGACTGGAGTGCTGACCCCGCCACGTGCGAGGTAGATATCGACCTCAGCGGAGACGTCATCACAGAATTGTGTGACCTGGGTGAGGTTCGGTTTCGTGCTGGCCGAGAGGGTGAACTTGGGCAGCAGAGCTTGGACGTCACTTGAAGTACAGTACGCCACGTCAGGACCTCCCTCTGGGCTTCACGTGCTGGCCGACACGGCCGGGGACCAGGGAATGTAGCGTGTACACACCCTGGGTCCCCAAAACTGGCCGTGTAGAGCGTTTGGGCTAGCCGAGGCTAGTTATTGACCTTCACCGCGCGGCGGAAGTTCGACACGCCGACCGCGTATCGACCGCGGACAGTGTAGATGAACTTGTCGAGCAGGACGCCGCTTTCGCTGTTCGGGGATGTGATGCCCTCGAGCGACGGAGCGACGCGGTCCTGGAACACGAACGGCTTGTCATCTTCACCGGGACCGATTGCCAGGACGTACCAGTCGTTCGTGGCCGTCAGGAACGGGTTCTCGATTACGGTGTAGCCGTTCTTCTGCCACATGCCACCTTCGCCGGAAGGCGGAATGGCGTCGACCTTGCCAGCACCGAGATCGAAGTTCAGGGCCTGGAAGGCGGTCTGGTTCAACTCGGGCGGGATGACGATGGTGTTGGGCCGGAGCGACATTGGTCGACCGCGATCGTCCTTGAACCGACCCATCTGAGCGCGGGCCGACGCAAGGTCAGCCTGGAACTGCGCGACAGTGGTACCGGTGCCAGAAACGATGTTGTCGATGGTGCCCGAGTCCCCATCAGCCGTGTGGGTATCCGAGAAGAAGGCCACGCCGTCGTACGCCGTCGGGTTGCTCTCGAACAACGAGAGGATCAGTTCACCCGGGTGGCGTGCGGCTTCGGGACCGAGCTGGCGGACACGAGGCATGATGAGGCCGAGCTTGTCGTCTTCGAGTGCTGTACGTTCGACTTCGAGGCCGGCCTTGTACAGTGCATTCTCGATCGTGAAGTTGTACTTCGTGAGGCCTTGGAGGGTCAGGCCGTCGTGTGTGACGTCCTGCATCTTGGGAGCGGTTCCGAACCAGTTGTATGATTCGATCTTGCCGTTGCTGTTGACCCTGGTCGCGAGGTTCGGCCAGAACTGCGTGGCGGAGGCCGCCGCGAAGTCCGACGCGAAGATCGCGCGGAAGTTGGTCAACAGGCCGGTGAGGAAATCGCTGTTGACTACAGCCATGACTTCTTACCCCTGATAAGATGATGCCGGCTGTTAGCCGAGGAGGTTGTTGTTGTAGGCGGCCTTGATGGCGTTGGCCAAGGCCTGGGTCGTCGCCGCGTCCGAGCCATCCGCGGTTGTGATGCCGATGCCGACACCGCCGAACGGAATGTGGACCCAGCCTTCGGTGGCAGACACGTACTGGACGAGCCGGCCGACCTTGATGCCGTTAGTGCCGAGTGTGTCGTCGAACGTCTGGTCGTCCACGACGTACATCATTTCCCCGAGCATGGCCTGGGTGATGGACGTGGCGGCAAACTTGAACGCTCGACCGGACACGACGCGGCAGTTGAGAGCCCCGTCAGCGCCGGAGCCGTTGTCGACCTTTTCATCCGCGACGCCCACGACCTTGGCGGCTGCGAGGTCAGAGGCAGGGATGAGGTAGCCGGCCGCGTTGACAGCGACGATCGCGCCCTTGTAGATCACGCTACCGCCATCGACGGGGTAGACCTGGATGCCGCCGATCTTCGACTGAGTATTGCGGTCTGCAGCGAGAGCAGTCATGTTAGAACACCTTTCCTCTCAACGGGTACTTCATCTTCCCCGAAGAGTGAACTACGAGTCGTTGAGGTGGCTGTTAGGCCTTCGCCTCTTCCTTCTTCTTACCGAACTCCACGGGCACGCTCACGCCCTTGGCCTCGGCCTTGGTGCGAATGAGGGACAGCCGGTAGTCGTCGGACCACCGTCCCATGCTCTTCGCGATTTCGATCTCGACAGCGGTCGGCTCGAAGTCAGCAGCGTTGAACCCATGCGTGACGCCGCCGCCCGTGCTACCGCGTTCGCCGAACTCCAACAGCTTGGGCTGGCTCTCGACGAACTTGTTGAACCCTTCGAGATCGCGGATTGCGAACGCGAGGGATTGCTCCTTCTGGGCCGGCAGGATCTTGCCGTCGTTGATGGCGATCGTGACCGCGGCTTCCGCAGCGGACTTGAGACCAGCCGTCTCCATCGCCAGAATCTTGGACTGGGCATCGCTGAGGTCCTTCTGGATCTTCGCGAGCTCGGGGGCTGCCTGGTCGCCGGCTGCCGGGGTCTTCAGCTTGTTCACCGCTTCGAGCACATCGTCCTCGTCGCCGAGGCCGAGAGCTTCACGGAGAGCCTTTTCGTCGATGGTCATCTTTTTCTCCTGTGTTGCCGGGTTCTTGGCCACGCGGCGAAGTTCTTCCTTCGCAGCCTGGACGAGGTGTCGGAGCTTTGGTGCTCCCCGTTGTCCGCGGATGAGGGCTTCCGCTTCGGCGACCAGGTCGTCGAGCTTCTGCAGAACCCCAGCCACGGGATCGTCTTCCCCTCGGTCGAAAAGGAAGACATTCGCGTCAGCATCCTTCTCCAGGGAGAGGGAGGCGTACAGCTTCTCGATATCGCCGAGACCTTCGACAGCAGGCAGGTCAGCTCCGAGCAGCGCGAGGCCACTGAAGACCCACTTGTACTTCTTGCCGTTGATCTCGGCATCCGGACGGATCTCCGAGGACCGCTTTCGGTAAGCACCAGCCGCCATGAGGTCGCCTATTCGTGCGGGAACGTCCTTGAGGTCACCCACCAGCTTAGTGCCAACCCGACGTAGGTTGGTAACCCAACCAGCAGCAGGGTAGCCGTCAGCCTGAAGGAGTTTCTGTTTGTCGTCGTGACCCAGTTTGACCGGAGCATCGAAGACGTCCTTCGTCGCCTCGTAGGCAGAAACCATGTCATCGATGTCCTCCACCGTGACCTTGCATCCACCGACAGGGCAGTTAGAGCCCTGCCAAGTTCCGACGGCGATCAACTCGACGTCCTTGACAACGACCGTTTTGAGATCGGGCACTTTTGCCCTCCTTAGATGTTGGATTCACGGACGTCGAAGTGCGTTTGTTCCGCAGCTACTACGTCACCAGTAGAGACGACGCGAACTTGCCATCGACCAGCCTCAGTGAACAGATGGTTGTATCGGTACACCCCCGTACTTACATGAGTGCAATCGGCCTGAGTTTTCACGGTCTCAGTACCCGATGGAGCCTGGAAGGTGATGGTGAACGACGTGGGGTCCGCGACAGCCCCATCAACGTCTGTGAACGTGAGTGTGAGTTGCGGCTGATCCCCGACGTCGTACGCCATTCTACACCTCTGATCCTACGATCGTTATCCCAGCCACTCGATCTACGATTCTCACGTAGTGTTGACTGACTGAGATGTTGACGTGTCCACATCGAACCGTTATCTCGACCTCGGTTGGTAGGTTGAAAGCCGAGACTACGTTCCAGGCCAGCTGCAGGATATCCGAGACCGTGGCGAACACGTTCCAGGAAGCCTGAAGTTCATCCCTGACTACAGCGATGACGTGCCACTGGGTCTGGAACGAATCCCCGACCGTCGTGTACACATGCCAATCCACATCGAGTGACTTGGCCGCGATCGAGCGTGTATGCCAGGCTACGTCTAGGACGTCCTGTACCAGGGCTGCGACGTTCCAGCTTGATGAGAGTTGGTCTGCTACCGCAGCCCTGACGTTCCAGCTCGTAGTGAGCACGTCGTTGATAGCCTGTTGAACGTTCCAGGTTGACGATACACTGTCGAGTACCGTAGCCCGAACGTTCCAGGCGAGGTCCACCTGGTCGCCTACAGCCGTCACCTGGCCGAGCACGTTCCAGGCGAAGTCCTGCGTATCCCGGAGTGTGGTGAACACATTCCACAGAGACTGGAAGGTGTCCTGAACCTTAGCCCGTACATTCCATGCTAGATCGAAGCTGTCCTGGACTGCTGACCGGACATTCCAAGCTAGGGCTTGGCTGTCTCCCACCGCGACAGACACGTTCCACGAAGATGCGAACGTATCCTGAACAACGGCTCGGACGTTCCAGGTTGAAGCCAGCGTGTCCTGTAGAGCAACACGAACTTTCCAGGCCAGGTCCTGAGTATCTTGGATTGCCTTGGCGACGTTCCAGGCGAGGACCTGTGTGTCTTGTATGGCGGCTGCGACGTTCCAGTTACTGCTGAACGAGTCCTGGAGGGTGAACGTGAGGTTTCGGCTGATCTCGAACCACGGGTTGTTCGCCGCAGTTCCCGTTTCGTTCTCGGCTAGGTCTGAGATCGCGTTAGAGCCGAAGCTCATCGTGCCAGTTACGGAGGTGCCACCAGTAGCATCGACCTGGCCCCCGACTTCGAGGACCAGGTAGTCTCCTGCAACTGTGGTGTAGTTCGTATCAAGTGTGTCACCATCCGCCAGTTGCTTGTTTCTGAGGGCCGTGTTCCACTCGGTCGTGTTGGGACCGTAGGCTCCCAGAGCTTTGAGCGTGGCCTGCAACGTCGTCCCGTTGTACACCTTGAGACACAGAGGTGTACGGTTGATGTTGTCGTTAGGTGCGCTCTCTTGACAACGGATGACACACTTGATGGTGTCCGTCGTAGCGAACGCGATGCCTGGGGTCAACTCTCCACTGCTGAATTGCACGAAAAGAGCTGACCCGTTAGCCGCTGGTGACGTGTTAGCCCAGGCCGTCTTGTTGGCCAGGGCCGTACCGTCTTTGTTGGTGGACATGATACGGCGGACACCCTCATTCGTTCTCGTCCAGGCTGCGAAGCCAGGTGAGTTGGCCGGGGTAGTCGCGCTGCTCGTGAAGTAGAACCTGGTCGCCATGGAGCTCCCTCCTTAGGCGGCCGTGTCACCCTCGACAGCGATTGTGACGCCGTCGTTGTCCAGTGCTGCGCTGTTAGCGGCAGTACGCTTGACCCATACAGCCCGACACTGTCCGGCGGGGATGGTACCGAGGGACAGACCCGTGCCTTTAGAGGTCGGTGAGCTGAACGCTCCAACACCGGCTCCTGGGGCTGTGTTCTCATCCGCGATCTCATCAGCCTGAGCACTTGCTGAACCGATGACTGAGGCGGCCGCATCGTCGATGGCAATCGCGATGGAAGCTCCACCGCCAGTCTCTGCAGACAGCCACACGACGACGTTCTGGTAGGACAGAGAACCGTGGTTGTTGTGGACGAAGAAACAGCGGTACTCCGCTTCACTGGCGGCGTTCTCATCCCCCGTGATGTCATCGAAGAGGTTGTTCAACGCGGTGCCAGAGATGGCGGTAGTGCTGATGTACTTGCCAAGCGAGCCAGCGGGTGTACCGGCCTGGCTATTACCAGCCGAGCCAGTCTTCACGGACAGCTTGAAGAGGATGTCGGTAGCTGTGATGGCCACTACTGTTTCTCCATGTGGAAGATGAGCACACATCGGCAGTTTCCCTTGCCCTCACAGAGACGGTAGGGTGGCCGATAGCGTTCCATTTCAGGCGATCCGTACTTGAGGATCTTTCCATCCGCTTCATCACAGGGCCCACAGGTTCCGTCATCCATAAGGGCTGAGAACTCGGCCGAGACGATCCGGTCTTTTTCCTTCGACGCTTTCGTCTCACGCCCGAAGTTCAGAGCTTCACTGACAGTGCCGCCAGCGATCTTCTTCGCTTCTCTGTTGCTGAGACCAGAGAGGCTGGTTGTGAACGAGGTCTTGTCGAACTTGCCAGTCTTAGCCTGAGCTAGAGTCTCCCATACGAACAGTGACTTAAGCTTGTCACCGAGGAGGTTGGCAAGTGCATTGGCTCGATGCCGCAGAAAAGCGACCACGTCCTTGGAGTCACCCGGATCGATGGGGTCCGAGAAGACGATTGTGGCGTCCTGGTAGCTGAGCTCCTTCTGGACCTCGCGCTGGCCTGCTTGGTAGAGACCGACCAATACCTCGAAGATAGCGTCGGCGAACTCCTGACGGTAGGGAACCGAGATGTCCGGAATCTTCTCAAGGTCACCTTTCTCAACAAGTGACTCCGCGAGCTTGGTCAGTGTGGCGACCTGTCGCGACTGGATCCCCTCGAGAGCGACGAGGATCTTGGCCTCCGCTTTATCCAGGGCATCCGTCATCGCATCGAAGTCGACACGGACACCGCCAGAGCTGAAGCCCAACCCCGCCGACCCTCGTCGCTTCGAAGCTGGAACGCGCCCGCCGTTTGCATAGCGAGGCTTGTTAGACCGCCCTAGCTGACGACGTAGAGCTCCCTGCGGCGGAGTAGTCCCGGCTTCGGTGGTAGCATCCGGAGCAGTCCCGTCGCCTGTCCTAGCAACCGACTCAGGGGCAGCCGTGGGACGTGGACGATCAACGTTGTCTTCCGGACGTTCGGGCAGACCCAGAATCTCGCGTGCCATGTCTTCGTCAGCGTCGTCAATTACGACTACGCCCTTGTCGACCATGATGCCGAGAGCAGACGCCCAGGCTTCAATGTCCCTGGCGTCCAGCTTGCTATGCGAGATCTTGGGGTACTGCGTGACAGCCGGGAAGTTGTAGGCGACCATCTGTGGGATGAGGTATCGGTTGATGGTTTCGGTGATCATCTCCCCGATTCCCTCGAGTGCCATCAGGAAGAACGAGCTCTTGTCCTTGTGCATCGCGAGAGATCCGCCCGCGGTCATCGCCACGAACTCAGCCATGATGGACCGAAGGATCTGGAGGTCGTGGTGCTCGATTGACGGCATGCCATCGCGGCTCGAGCCACGGCCAAGACCTTCCACACGATACTCGAACCAGTCAGGCTCGATCAGGAAGTTCTTCTCGTGAGATCTGACTCCCATCAGGGCTCGTTCTGCTTCAGCCTTCTGGCGTGCGTTCACCTGCTCTTTGAGCTTGCCCACGTCGACGCCGAGACCACGCTTCTCTTGCGTGATCGCATCGATGATGTACATGCGATCCTTCATGTACCAATGCTTATAGGCGGCCCGCAACAGGCTGATCCCGCGGAAGTTCGAACCCTCTCGTTCGTTCACGAACACGAGGCACTTCTCAGACGGGATCCGGATGGTCTCGTAAGCACCACCCATAATGACTGACTGTTCGATGCCAGCGAAACCGCCGTGATCGTCGACCAGCCAGCCGGTGATCGTCTTGGGCATGCGAGGCGCGAGCTTGCGAAGGGCGATGATTCCGCCGCGTACTTCCCAGACCTTCTCGAAAGGCATGGAGCCGTAATCGAGGGCGAGCAGGATGTGCCGAAGCGTGTCATGCCACGAGGAGCTCATGCCGTCGAGCAGGTTATCCTCGATCATCTGGGCGATGTCGATGTCCTGCTGGTCCTCGCTTGCGGGCTCGACAGACCAGGTGGCGCGGAGCAGGGGAAGCTTGACGACACCGAGACCTGCCCTGACAGTGCCGTCGCTCATCCGCATCTTGTCGTAGATCTCGTATTGCTTGCCGCCCTGGAGGTCGCTGTTGTAGTCCTCCTGGGTCAGCAGGTTACCCCAGACCATCGTGCCTGTGCCGCCGAACTCCGTGGTCAGTTCGTTGCGGTTCAGCTCGGTCTCAGGGACGAGGGTAGGGTTCGACAG
>Ga0268298_10000597_pt1 | contig 45863 bp, 46 predicted proteins | sample WWTPWeurt_MetaG_FD_194462 | JGI IMG/M metagenome (GOLD analysis project Ga0268298, IMG submission 194462) | Activated sludge microbial communities from WWTP in Nijmegen, Gelderland, Netherland - WWTP Weurt | ecosystem: Engineered > WWTP > Aerobic digester > Activated sludge | place...
AAAGCTCAAGATGGGAGGCATCTTGGGAGTCGGGAAGGGATCGGAGATTCCGCCGAAGTTTATCATCATGGAATATCAAGGAGGTAAGAAAAATGAAGCGCCGATGGTGTTTGTCGGGAAGGGGGTCACGTTTGATACGGGCGGCATCAACTTGAAACCGTCGGACGCGATACTCGGAATGAATATGGATATGTCCGGGGGCGCCGCGGTGATTCATACGCTCTCTCTCGTGGCGCGCCTCGGGGTGAAAAAAAATCTCGTGGCGCTCGTGCCCGCGGTCGAGAATATGCCGTCCGGGTCGAGCTATCGACCGGGAGATGTCCTCCGCTCGATGAGCGGGAAGACGATCGAAGTCTTGAATACCGATGCCGAGGGGCGGATTATTCTCGCGGACGCCCTCCACTATGCCAAGCGCTACGCGCCGAGGCTCGTCATTGATGTGGCGACCCTGACGGGTGCCTCGCTCGTGGCGCTTGGCGAGCGCGCCTCGGCGATTTTTACGCGCGACCAGGCGCTCGAAACCAAACTGCGCGAGCTTGGAGAAATGTCTGGTGACTATGTGTGGCCGCTCCCTTTGTGGGAAGAATATGACGAGGAAGTGAAGGGGACGTTTGGCGACGTGGCAAATATCGGACGGACCAGGTGGGGCGGCGCCATCACGGCGGCGGCGTTTCTCGCGCAATTCGCGACCGACTATATGTGGGCGCATATCGATATGGCGCCGCGGATGACCGCTGTCGAAGGCGAGTACCTCGGGAAGGGCGCCGCCGGCGCGCCGGTGCGACTCCTCCTCAAGATTGCGGAGGAATTGTAGGGAGGAGCGAAGAATGAGGAATGAGTAATGAGTAGAGAGTAGTGAAGAGTGAGCAGGAAACAATGAACAGAGAAGAAAGGAAATGAAAACGGGACGACTGGTGTCGTCCCGTTTGGTTTTAGAGATATACGCGATACTTGAATTCCCGCTCCTCTTTCCAGCAGATCTGTCCCTTTCCTGCTTGTTTCGCTTGGCGGAGACATGTATCCGCCTCAGAGAGTATCCTCTCTAGGAGAGTTGATTCAGTTTTATCGCCTCTCCACCATTTCTCGAATTCTCCATTGGAGAACTCTCTGATGCCGCACGAGGTACTGATGCGTATTTCCGGCGGGATATTTCCATGCTTCGACATTAGGGCGTTCCGGAGCCACATTGAGAAGTGTTCCTCTATCTGGAATAGGCGACCGAAAGCCTGTTTTATTGAGCTCCCAACCAGAATGACCGTGAATTCATCGCCGCCGAGTCGCGCTACGATATCTCCCGGTCGTACTGAGGTGACGAGTGCTCGCGCCAAGAAGGTGAGTGCTATATCTCCCATTTCATGGCCAAGCTCGTCGTTTATCCTCTTGAAATGATCGACATCAAAAAAGAGGAGGGTACAGAGGGCTTCTTTATTTCTGCTGAGGAACGATTCAACGCGTCCCCATGCGTCATTGAGCCCCCTCCTATTGAGCACACCTGTGAGCGGATCTTCCGTGACGAGGAGCTCGAGCTCCTGAACTTTTTCTTTGAGCCTCTCGTTCTCCTCTTTGAGTTGGTTTATCTGGCGTGTCAGATTTTCCCTAAGAGCGCCTGGTTGTAGATCAATCATTTTTTCACCTCATCTTCGGATTGCAGGGTTTTGAGAAGGGTTTCGACACCTTCCCGATGTTTCTGGAGGTTTTCGAGAATGTTCTGTAATTCTCTGCGAACATCGGACCTCATTTTCTCGAGTTCAAATATGGCTCGGTGATAGCTCTCCCTGAGTTTTTTCATATCTCTCTGAGAGCGGAAATAAAGATACAGAAGCCCTACATTGAGTATGAGGCTTGGAATTAATGCAGCAAGCGTCAAGGTACTGGTGGTCACTTCAGCGCTCCTTTGAATTGTTCAAGGACAGCTTCTTCTCGCTGATGCTGTCGGCGAGAATCATTTCTGTATAACGTATTTTTGCTGAAATGTCAAGATTCTTCCGCTAAAAGAGAGCCGATATGGAGGGCTTTTCTTTTTTGTTTCGCGATATTTGACACAAGGGAAGCAAGTGGAATAAAATGGGGACAGAGTGGAAGAGAGTGGGGCAGAGTGGAGGTCTTTGAGAAAAATGGTATGTTCATCGGCGAGTATACCCACAGTATCGATACGAAAAAACGACTCTCGCTTCCATCAAAGGTACGCGGCGAATTGGGGAGTCGGGTGGTGGTGACGCGCGGGCTCGATCAGTGCCTCTTTGTCTATCCGATGAAAACATGGGAGGCGCTCGCGGAGAAGCTCGGTTCGATGCCGATCGGCGAGGGGGGGACGCGGAGCTTTGTGCGGCTGATGCTTGCGGGAGCCTTCGATACCGAGGTGGACAGTCAGGGACGAATCCTCATACCGGATGCCCTCAAGGATTATGCCGGATTGTCGAAGGATGTGATTGTCGCCGGACTCTGGAATCGGCTTGAGGTGTGGGATGAGACGAAGTGGAAACACTACAAGCAGGATGCCGAAGGAAACTCCGAACGAATCGCGGAAGAATTGGGGAAGATGGGAGCGTACTAGGGAAATGCAAAATGTAAAATGAAAAATGCAAAATGATTCTAAATTTTTGAAATTCAAAAATTATTTTAAAACTTGAAATTTATTATTTGAAATTAGCTTTCCGTACTCTGTTATGTCTACGATCCATATTCCGGTGATGCTGTCCGAGGTGATTGAGGGGTTGAACCTTAACAAAGGAGATACGATAGTGGACGCCACTCTGGGGGGAGGCGGACACGCGCTCGGCATATTGAAGCGGATTTTGCCGGACGGTCGACTCTTTGCGTTTGACGCGGATGAGACGGCGATCGTTCGCTTCCGGGATCGCCTCGAGCATGAGAGAGATTCTCTGAACGGACTTCGTGATGGGAGCGTTGCGCTCATCCACCGGCAGTTTTCGGATATCGGGGAAGCGCTTCGAGATCGGGGTATCTCATCCGTTTCCGGTATTGTTGCCGATCTGGGATTCTCATCCGATCAGCTCGACGATCCGGCGCGCGGGTTTTCATTCCTTCGCGAAGGGCCGCTCGATATGCGACTTGATCAAAGTGATGGCGAGACGGCGGGGAAGATAGTCAATACCTGGAGCGAGGGGGCGCTTGCCGAGATATTTCGAGAATACGGGGATGTGCGCGATGCCGGAAGAATGGCGAGGGCGATTGGAACGCGGAGGAAGGAGCGAACATTTGAGACAACGACCGAATTTGCGGATTTTGTGAAAAGCGTTTCGCGCGATCGGCGCGCCTCGATTCATCCGGCAACCAAGATATTTCAGGCGCTTCGCATTGCGGTTAATCATGAGCGAGCATCACTGGAAAAATTTTTGTATGACGCGATCGGGCTTTTGAAGGAAGACGGGAGAATAGCGGTACTTTCGTTCCACTCCGGCGAGGAGAGAACGGTGAAGCGGATATTTGCGGAAGACGCCAGGGGATGCGTCTGTCCACGTGAATTTCCGGTCTGCCGGTGCGGAAGGAAGGTGCGGCTCAATATTATTACGAAGCGAGCGATTGTCCCGAGCGATAGAGAAACACGGGAAAATCCGCGAGCGCGAAGCGCCAAGCTTCGAATAGCGGAGAGGATATCAGGGAAAAAGGGGCAATGAACAGGCCTGCCCGCATCGCTCCCCGATGAATCGGGGTGCGGGCGGGGAGTAATGAATAAGGTCAATTGCTGGAGGCTGATTGCTGAGAGCTGACCGCCGCGAAGTCTAAAATAAAAACAACAACGCGATGTACCGGAAACATATGACAATGCGAGGGTGCGCGCCTCATCGTGACGAGGCGGAGACATTAGGGTCGGGGGGGCGACTGCGAATTGCAAAGATACTTGCCTGCCTCAGTCTTTTTGTTGCGGTGGTCGGGTATCTCTTCTCGGTGAACCGGAACGCGGTCGCGGGGTATTCTATGCGCGCCGTCGAGAAACGGATGATCGAGCTTTCGAATGAATCGCAACGGCTCCGCATACGAGAGGCGGAGCTCCGATCGCTCTATGGTCTGGAAGAAGCGAGTAGTTGCCTTGATATGAAGCCGATTGAGGGAGCGATTTCCCTTGAAGAGCCGGGTACGGTTGCCTACGGGAAATAAATTCAAAATCACAAGTTCCAAATAAATTTCAAATCACAAATATCAAGCGAGAATGTTTCTACTATTTTGAATATTGAAATTTATTTGGAAATTGGAGTTTGGATATTGGAACTTATGCCGTAATGTTCATGCGGAAAACTGCTCAAAAACGCGCGAAGGCAGCTTCTCCTCGGAAGCACTGGAGGATTTCCGCTCTCGTGCTTTTTATTTTTTGTCTTTCTCTCGCGCTCGTCGCGAGACTTTTTGTGCTTCAAGTCGTGCGACGCGATATTTCTCTCGCGCTCGCGGAAGAGCAGCAGAATGTTTCGAGAGAGCTTCCTTCGGACCGCGGAGAAATTTTTCTGAGCGACGCGAATGACCTGTATCCCGTCGCGGTGAATCGCGAGTACTTCCTCGCCTATGCCGTGCCGGCGGATATTCGCGATCGCGCGCAAACGGTTCGCCACCTCGAGTCGGCGCTCTCGCTTGATTCGTCATTTATTCTCGAGAAACTTTCCAAGGAAAACGATCCGTTTGAAATTTTGAAGCGGCGACTTTCGGATGAAGAAGTTTCGCGTATGCGCGAGCTTAATTTGGAGGGTGTTTCTCTGTTGCCGGAGACGTATCGGTATTATCCGGGCGAGCATCTTGCCGCGCAGACGGTCGGATTCGTCGGGATGAAGGAAGATGCGTTTGCCGGACGCTACGGAGTTGAAGCGTCGTTTGAGACTTCGCTCAAAGGAGAGCATGGATCCCTCTCCAATGAACGCGACGCGAGCGGACGGTGGATTCCGCTTTCGGGAAAAATTTTCGCTCCGCCCGAACATGGGGCGAATATCGTCCTCACCCTTGAGCGGGTGATTCAGTATGAGGTGGAGAAGATTTTGAAGGAAGCGGTGGAGGGATTTCACGCGGATGGCGGGACGATTCTCGTGCTGGAGCCGAAAACGGGAAGTATTCTCGCGCTCGCGTCTTTTCCCAATTTCAATCCGAACGAGTATTCGAAAGTGGAGAATCCCGAATCGTTCTTGAATCCGGCGGTGAGTCTTTCGTATGAACCCGGATCCATTATGAAGCCGGTGACGATGGCGATTGGTATCGAAGATGGGAAAGTGAATGCGGCGACCGAGTATGTCGATACGGGAATGGTGAAGGAAGGGGGCTATGTTATCAAGAACGCCGAGGAGAAGGTGTATGGTCGATCAAGTATGACGCGAGTTTTGGAGGAATCCATCAATACCGGCGTCATATTCGTCGAGCGGCAGGTTGGGAATGAGCGGTTTCGAGAGTACTTGAAACGCTTCGGTTTCGGGGAGAAGACGGGCGTGGCGCTTCCGGCGGAGGCGGCGGGAAACATCAAAAATCTCGCAAACACGAAGCGCTCCATCGAATTCTATACCGCTTCCTTCGGGCAGGGTATTACCGCTACGCCGCTTCAAATGGTGAATGCCTACGCGGCGATCGCGAATGGCGGCGTTCTGATGAAACCGAGAATTGTGCGACGAATGATTCTTTCCGATGGACGTGTCGAAGAAGTTGCTCCCGAAGAGATTCGGTCGGTAGTGAGCGAAGGGACGGCGCGCGCGATGGGGGCTATGCTCCGGAATGTTGTCGTGAACGGTCACGGGAAGCGCGCCGATGTGCCCGGGTATGAGGTGGTCGGAAAAACCGGGACGGCGCAGGTTGCGAAACGCGGCGAAAAAGGATATGAAGAGGGAATGAATATCGGGTCGTTTGTCGGTTACGCGCCACTCTCCGATCCCAAGTTCGCCGTTTTGGTAAAGATTGATAACCCCAAGGATGTCGTCTGGGCGGAGTCGAGCGCCGCGCCGACCTTTGGCAAGGTGATGAAGTTTCTGCTCGAATACGCCCGCATCGAGCCGACGGAGGCAATGAGGCGTCAGTAGAGAGTAGCAAGTAGAGAGTAGCGAGCGAATACTTTTTTGTCTTTTCGGTATGAAATCTTTTCTTGTGCGTTTTCTAGAGTCGGCGCTTCGCCTGATGGCGATACTTGTTTTGCGGCGGCATCGACCGATCGTTATCGGGATTACCGGGTCGGTCGGAAAGAGTTCGACCAAGGAGGCGATTGCGACGGTTCTCTCGGCACGGTTTCGCGTGAGGGAGAGTCCGGGAAACTTCAATAACGAAATCGGTGTTCCGCTCGCGATTCTCGGATCATCGTCGTCCGGAAACTCGAAGCTTCGTCTCGCGTGCGCTCCCTTTCGATGTCTCGCGACGCTTCTTCTCCCGCGAAGTCGATATCCGGAGATGCTTGTGTTAGAGCTCGGCATTGATCGCGTGGGGGATATGGACTATCTCCTCGGGTTCCTGTCGCCGACGGTCGGAGTTTTGACCGCCATTTCAACGAGTCACCTCGAGTTTTTCAAAACGGTGTCGGTGGTTTCGCGCGAAAAAGGAAAACTTATTACCGGGCTTCCGAAAAACGGACTCGCCGTCTTGAACGTGGATGAGCCGCGCGTGATGAAATTTCGCGACAAAACGAAAGCGACGGTCTTGTCGTACGGCTTTGACGAAGCGGCGGATGTGCGGGCGACGCATATTTCATTTTTTCGCGATACGGTGGGCGCGCCGATCGGGACGAGTTTCAAGATGGAATATGAGGGAAAGAGTATTCCCGTCCGTCTGCCGAATGTGATTGCCGAGCATCATATCGGAGCGGCGCTCGCCGCCGCCGCGGTCGGTATTCATTTCAAGATGAATCCGCTCGAGGTGGCGGAGGCGCTTCGGAATTTTCGTTCGCTCCCCGGCAGGATGCGGCTTTTTGAAGGGGTGCATCGCTCGCTCATTGTTGACGATACGTATAACGCTTCGCCGAAATCTTTGGAGGCCGCGCTCAAGACGCTGGGGAGTCTCGGCGGGGTTCGACGTCTCGCGGCGCTCGGCGATATGCTTGAGCTGGGCGCTGAAAGTGAATTTTCGCACCGAGCGGTCGCAGAGTGGCTCAAGGGGTGCGATGTTCAGGAGGTGTTTCTTCTTGGGAAAGCAATGCTTTTGGCGAAGGAAACTCTGGAGCGATCGGGCTTCCCGAGTGAGCAGGTGCACTGGTTTTTGGATCCCGAGTCGCTTGGAACGCAGCTCGCGGCTTCGCTTCGCGAGGGCGATATCGCGCTTCTCAAAGGTTCCCAAGGAATGCGACTTGAAAAGGCGGTCGAAATTGTAATGGCGGAACCGTCGCGCGCGCGCGAACTGCTCTGTCGTCAGTCGGAGGAGTGGAAGCGGAAACCATTCACTGTCGCTGTCTCTGATTGAGGTATAATTTTTCTTTGAAAGTGTGTTTCGTTAGTTTTTTTAAACAAAAAAATAATACCTTGCGTATGAAAAACCAGCTGTATCAGAGAAGATTCATCACCCCTGCTTTTCTTTTGGTTTTTGCGTTGTTTTGCGTGGCTTCTCTAACCGCGATCCCATACAATGTGATGGCGGCGACTCGGGTATTTTATGATGGATTTGAAAGTGGGAATACGAGCTTGTGGAGGCAAGTTGATCTTCGAAATAGATGCACGGTTGTTGCGTCGCCGGGGGATGGAGGTGCTGCTCCACAATCGGGGAGCCGAATAGCTCAGTGCAATTGGAATGGTACGGTTGAATGGAATGACCCGGCGAGTTATGAAACCATGGCGTTCCCTTCTGTTTCCGGAAATGAACTCTTTTTTCGGGTGTATATTCGGGTATCTCCCAACATGACGTCAACGGGTGCGGGTGGAGATAATACTGGACCAAAGTTATTGCGATTTTTTAGCCTGTCTGGATATGAGGCATACTTGGGTATGGAACAAGTAAATCCCGGAACAGATCCTGCTTGGGTGGGCTGGATACATGATACTCCAACTCCGGGAAATCATCAGTGGTATATGGGATCGCTCTCTCGTTCCGCTTGGACGAAACTTGAGATGTACTTCAATAGGGCAACAAACTTGCATCGCATTTGGATCAACGATGCTCTCATTAGAGATGTGGCAACATATGATGTCTCCGGTGTAACGGATGCGCCTCTTTACCTTGGGTCTAACTGGTCAGGTGTCGCTGGAACACGTGTTCATGATGCTGTAAATCACGTTTATTGGGATGAAATGGAGGTATACACAGACTCTGCCTCTGGCACTCCCGCAACTGGCAATATGGAAAATGGCGATGTGCTCATTGGTGGCACTTCCGCCCCCACCTTCACCTTTACAGCCAATCCAACAAGCATTACCTCCGACGCTTCCTCTATCCTCAGCTGGAGCGTTGTCACCAATGCGACAAGCTGTACGGCAAGTGGGGGTGCCTTCACGGGAAGTAAATCAGTTGGAGGTGGCACGCAGTTGGTTTCCCCGATAACTATGACCACATATACCCTTTCCTGCGTAGGGGCAGGTGGTACAACTAATCGAAGTGTAACCGTGACGGTGGGAGGGAATGGGAAAGTGCTAATGAATGAATGTAACTCTACGCAAAGCGAATGGGTGTTTTGCAACGACTTCGACACTGGCGTTACCGCGGATTCGCAGCGTCGCGCACAGTGGGACGATTATGATGGAGCAACGGATGTGAATTTTATTGTCAATTCCGGTCCATCGAAAAATGGAACCAACCATGTTGCACAATTTCGCGCGCCTGCTGGAGAACGAGGGGGAGCGGATTTGGTGAAGGAACTTCCTTCTTCTTATGATCGACTCTACTCTCGTTGGTACATTCAATATGAGCCAGGATTTAATTTTAGCGCACCGAATCATGGTGGAGGTCTTCACGCCGGTAGTCGCAACCTCTTGGGGCAATCAGGAAATCGACCAAATGGTTCTGACTGGTTTTCATCATGGGTAGAATATGATGATGACTTTCCGCATAGCCCATACTTCTACTCATATTACCGTGGCATGTATCAAGACTGCTCGAATCCGTCCGGATCATGTTGGGGTGACTCGCTTCCTTGTGTTTATGGTTCAGGTTACTGTACGAAGCCGCAACATTTACCGTCGACGAGCCTTCCTGATTTACAAGCGGGACAATGGTATTGCGTTGAAATGTTATTGGATGGTGGAACGCCAACTCAAACTGAATTAGGGGCAAATGGAGCAGCTGCACTATGGCTTGATGGAGAATCAGTCGGTTCGTTCAATGATCTCTGGCTTCGTACGGCACCAAATCTCAAGATATCTCTTCTTTGGTTAAGCCTTTTTCATCATGACGGCACGCATAGCGTTGGTGGCGCTCTGTATGACAATGTAGTTGTGAGTACGAGCCGAATTGGTTGCGGTGATCCGCCGTCTTCCGACACCACCCCTCCGACCTCTCCCACCAACCTCGCCGCTACTTCCCCGAGTCAATCTTCCATCTCCGTTTCTTGGACCGCGAGCACAGATAATGTCGGCGTCACCAGCTACATAGTCGAGCGTTGCCAAGGCGCCGGCTGCACCAACTTCACCCAAGTCGGCACGCCAACCGCTCCTCCCTTCGTTGACTCTGGGCTTACCGCAAACACCTTCTACAACTATCACGTTCGCGCACGAGATGCCGCCGGCAATCAATCGGGCTGGAGCAATGTGGTCGGTGCGACCACCATAACCAGCCCCACCGAACTTATCATCGACAATACCGACTCCACCGTCTCCCAATCCGGCTCTTGGAGCCCCTCCACCAATTTCCCCGGATACTACGGCGCCAATTATCACTACTCTCCAAACCAAAGCGGAGAATGGTTTGAGTGGCAAGCAACCGGTCTCACGGCGGGAACCTATCAAGTCTTTGCCTACTGGAACGCAAACGCCGACCGTCCCACCGACGTCTCGTACCGCATCACCCATTCGGGAGGCACTACCACTATCAACAACATAAACCAAACGCAAAACGGAAGTCAGTGGAACCTCCTTGGCACCTATACCTTTGGTACAACCGGAACCGTCCGCGTGATAAGCGGTGCAACCGGAGCGGAAGGAACGGTTGCCGATGCGGTACGATTTGTCAGAACGAATACGATTTCCTGTAACACTGTCACTACATCAAACTTCTCCCAATCCACCTACGACAGTTACGGCGCCCCCTTCGATGCGTTCCAAACGAGCACCAACCTTATGAACGCAAACTGCTCATCATCCGACCCGCACACCATCCAAGCCACCCTCGGACAAATGGGCGACACGACCCGGATCGTGTATACCAAGGGGTACTACTACGCCAACAATGCCTGGACACAGTACTCCGGCACCTGTACCGGTGCATTAAATGGCGACTGGTGCCAGGGGAGTGTCTCCGCCATGATCACCAACCCCAATATTTCAACGGCAAGTGCGAGCGCACCGGCGTACTTCGTTGGGATGACGTGCAGTGTCCAAGGCGGCGGGTGGAAGTGTGGGTGTCGGGATGCCACGTGCGGGAATTTCTATTGGCAAGTTCAAGGAGCGGGGCAATAGCCGGCCGCCGATTGCCGAGAACTGAAAACTGCGAAGCATCAGGGTGCGGGGATGCAGGAAATGCAAAATGAAAAATTAAGAACTGAAGACTGGTTGCTGGGAGCTGAGGACTGTGAAGCATTGGGGGCGGGCAATAGCGTGGAAATATGTCTACCCATCACTCCTCGATGAAATGGTGTTCGGGTGGTGGTGCTAGGATATGTTAATGAGCAGTTCTTTCTGTTTATGAATAGGATGATTGTCTACAATTTAAATCCTTGTTGACTTAAGCGGGGTAGGGTATAATGAACGCAGAGCGAGCGGGGAGGTAAAATGCTCGCAGGATAAACCGTAATTCTTTATGAATGCGTATGACCGAGAATGCAAAAGACCGGGAGTTTGTGGAGTATGTCGTGAAAATGCTCGTCGATCATCCGGAGGACGTGAAGGTGGAGCGAAAGATCGATGAGATGGGTGTGCTTATCACGCTTGATGTGAACTCGGAAGATATGGGGATGGTGATTGGTCGGGAAGGAGTGACCGCGAAGGCGCTTCGAACGCTCCTTCGAGTGATTGGCGCGCGGAACAATGCGCGTGTGAACTTGAAAATCAATGAGCCCGCCGGCTCGACGCGCGGCAATCGCGAGTTTTCGGTTCCTCGTCGCGCGGAGGAAGAATCGCCCGTAGCGCCGCCCGAGAAACGCAGTCTTGATGAGGTGATGGACGATATTCGGATATAGTTTTTCTTGAAATTTTTCGGAGAGCGAAAGTAACGCGAAGCCGCCCCGAACCAATCGGGGCGGTTTTGTATCCGACCCTTGACAAACACTCTACCCCATTCTTTTTTTCTGCTATACTCTCTTTAGAGAACGACGCTCGATAATATCAACTTACACTAGTCCCTACTACCTTGTGAGTCGCCTCGACTGCAAAAAATAATTTTTTTCACATGCTCCTCTCTATCGGAGCAAACTTGAAAAAAAATATTTTTTGCAGTCTCGGCGCGCAGAGTAGAAGCCTTCAGAGTAATTTGTTATAACTCATAAAACAAAAAGCGTATGACATGGCAAAGCTCTTCTCAATCGAACAGGCTGTTGTTCTGGTCTTTGGTTGCGCTCGCGATCGCGATGGTCTTGGCGGTCGCCTTTGCGATCCGAGGATTCAATCGGGATGTATCAAAAATGGATGGAATTACTCCTTCCCAGAACACCGACGGAAAAACCGGAGACGCTCCCATGCCGGAAAGCGTTGCTTTGTCTCAATCAAACGCGCTTGCCGGTTTTGTTTCCGGTGTCATCTCCAAAGAGAACTCCTCCGAAAAGTGGATTGAGCTTTCGGTCACCACTCCGGAGTCTATTCCGACCGACCTTCCCAATAAGCGCGCAACGATAACGACCGCTACCAAAACCGCCACCTATCGTTTTTATCTCGGCGAAGCGACTGATGGAGGAAAAGATATCACCGGTGGAGAGCGAGCGATCGTTTCATTCTTCGGCGAGCCGTCTGAAAAGGAATATGTGGGAGCGGTAAGGATAGAGAGACAAAAGGAATAGAAAAGCAGAAAAACGTTCGTGTACCATCGCTTCAGAAAACATTCATAATATCAAAACCTATGACGCCACTCTCTTTTAGATTGAACTCTTTTTTGAGGAAAGTCTCCCTACTTTCTTTTTCTCTCCTGATATGCGGACTCGGTCTGTCGGTACAGACGGCGGAGGCACAACCATGGGGGGGTGGAGGGTGGTGCCCTCCAACTGGATGCGAAGGCTCAATGAATGTGAGCGGTCCGTTTGGAGCGTGCCCCGGAAACTTGGTAACCTGCCCAGTGTCCGGACAGGGCTGTATGATGGGGCAAAGTGGGAATTGTTGCAGCAACTCATCAACACCGGAGTTGTATTCGTTTGTCTGCGAAAGTAACGGAGGTGGCGGTGGCGGAGGCAGCGGAGGCGGAGGTGGATCTCCAACAAACCCAGCCCCCTCGCTTTCATATACCTGTAATGTCGCGGGCACGCAGGCACAGCTTTCTTTTTCCGGAGCAACCTTTAATAACACCTACGCCCTCCGCATCGATGCCAATCCATCGTCATGGACAAACACATGTGCGCGTGTGAATCCCGGAGATTTTTGCGGGAACGTTACTGGAAACCAATCCCCGTATCCTCTCAATACCGTGCCAGGAACGCCATACGCGGTATGGATTCATACCATTGATAGGATATGCGGTGCGTTTGGATGTTCAATAGATCCGGGAGCGGCAACACGTATAACGTTTGCCTGTCCCCCACCCGCACCCCTCGCGCCAACAGTTTCCCTCACCGTCTCTCAAACGACCAATCCCGGAAACACCGCCGGACACGGTGGAAGCATCACCATCCCCAGCAATCAGACCGCGACACTCTCGTGGCGTTCTACGGATGCAGTGTCCTGCACCGCCACGGGGAACTGGGCAGGAGCCAAAGGCGCCGTGAGCGGTCAGGCGTATACGGAAGTAACAGGTCCTCTCGGGGGAGGTCTTGTCTATACCTACAATCTAGAGTGCCGAAATAGCGCCGGAGTTTCTGCGACAAACTCCGTAAGAGTTGTGGTGAATGTTCCCCTGATTGAACCAATTTCAACTGCTATATGTTCTCCTACTGGTGATTCAGTGACGCTCTCGTGGAATTCGGTTCCAACGGCTTCAGTCTATCCACTTCGCATCAATGACACAGTTGATCCATGGGGACCGAGACCAGGTCAGGGTTGCGCTTTTTCAATGTCCCCAAACGATACGTGCTTGGATTCCATAGTCGCCTCGCCATATACTCGACCGGTTATTCCGGGGCACACCTATCAGGCGTGGATGCACTCCTGTCGACCGGGAGAATGTTCCCCGGGATTGGCAACGACTCCGTATCCATTTCGATGCGATGCACCTATTTCTCCGCCTGTTGCGACGCTTGATATCAATCCTGCTGTTATAAACATTCATCCAACGGCGAATCAAAAAGCGACGCTCACATGGGGTTCTTCGGGAAGTGTGACGCGTTGTGATGGAACAAACTTTAACACGGGTAATGCAACATCGGGATCCATTCCAAACTTTCAGCCGACAGCTACAACGACCTATACGGTTGTATGTTTGGGTCCCGGTGGGAACTCACTCCCCGTGTCAAAGACACTCACGGTAATAAATGTCTGCAATCCGGACCCAACCTGCGGCGGAACTCGTTCGAATCTGTGTACTGATGAAAAGTGTTCCGATGTTTGCGGGAAGCAATACGATGGCACTAAAGATTGCCGCCGGCCCTATATTGAAGTGAATCCGTAGAGAAAGAGGTTTCCTTCTCAAGGATCGAAGTCCGTTTCCAAAAAGGGAGCGGCTTTTGGGTTGGAGTGATGAGGAGAGATGATGTATAATAAAAAAGAAGAATTTTGATTTCTTAACGATTGATGCCTATGTCTGTCATTACCGATGTTCGGGGGAGGGAGATTTTGGATTCGCGGGGGAATCCGACGGTGGAGGTGCGAGTAACACTCGAGAGTGGGATTTCGGCGACTGCCGGAGTGCCGTCGGGAGCGTCGACGGGATCGCTCGAGGCGATTGAATTGCGAGACAATGATCCCAAACGTTATGGCGGGAAGGGCGTGCTTCGGGCGGTTGCGAATGTGAATGGCGAGCTTCGAGAAAAACTCATCGGTATGAACGCGCTGGATCAGGAGCGAATAGATCGGGCGATGCGCGATCTCGATGGGACGGAGAACAAAGCGCGACTCGGAGCAAACGCGATTCTCGGCATCTCGCTCGCCGCGGCAAGAGCGAGCGCGGTGCTTGAGGGTATTCCGCTCTACCGATACATCCGCAACCTGTACGAACATGGCGAGAGTGACGCGCCGACGGTCGGCGATGGGTTTCCCGTCCCGATGTTCAATATCTTGAATGGCGGCGCGCACAGCGATTCGGGATTGTCGGTGCAGGAGTTCAAGCTCTTTCCGAAGGGGATTCAAAAATATTCCGAACAACTTCGGGCGGGCAGTGAAATTTTTCAGGCGCTTCGCGGCATCCTCGGGAAGAGCGGCTATTCGGTCGGTGTGGGGGACGAAGGCGGATTCGCACCCAAACTCGAGAGTCACGCGCAGGCATTTGAAATGATTCTCCTCGCGATTGAAAAGGCGGGATACGCGGCGGGGAAAGATGTGTTTCTTGGCATTGATGCTGCGGCGAACTCGTTTTTTGTCGAGGCGGAAAATGTGTACGCGCTTGAGCCGGAGCATGTCCGGTTGACGCGTGATCAGCTCCTCAATGTGTATGCCGAATGGGTGGAAAAATATTTCCTCGTTTCGATCGAAGACGCGCTCCACGAGGGAGACTGGGAGGGATTCGCGATTCATGAGGAACGCTTCGGCAAGGGAAAAGGTGTCCAGACAATCGGCGATGATCTCCTGGTGACCAATCCGAAGCGCGTCGAAATCGCGATTGAGAAAAAGGCCTGCAATGCCGTCCTCATCAAGCCCAACCAAATCGGCACACTCTCCGAGACGCTCGAGACGATGCGTTTGGCAAAAAAGAATAACTTGAAAACGGTGGTGTCGCACCGCTCCGGCGAAACGACGGACGATTTCATCGCCGACCTCGCCGTGGGTGCCGGCGCCGACTGTATCAAAACCGGCTCTCTTTCGCGCGGTGAACGCCTCGCCAAATATAATCGTTTGCTCGCGATCGCGGAAGAATTGGGACAGTAGGAGAATGTTGAATGTTGAATGGAGAATTTTGATTTAATATCGAATGCCTGAATTTGAAATTTCTGATTTCTTCTTTTTTCTTTATGTCAAATGTCATTTGTGTCGGGTCGGTGGCGAAGGATATTTTTTTCCCGACGTCGGAGGGGGAATTTTTGGACACGCCCGAGGATGTGACGGCGCAACGGAAAGTGATGTTTGAGGTGGGGGCGAAGTATCAGATCGAGGATCGATATGAAGCGCTCGGAGGTGTTGCCGCCAATACGTCGGTAGGACTTGCTCGACTTGGTGTCCCTGTCTCGTGCTATGGCGCGACAGGGGATGATGATATCAGTGCGTGGATTCGGCGCGAATTTGAGCGGGAGCATGTCGACACGAAGTTGTTGGAGGAATTTCCAAAAGTGAAGAGCGACCTCTCGAGTATTCTTGTCTTTACGAAGGACGGCGAACGGACTATTTTCTACAATCGCGATTCTGCTGAACGGCTCCGCGTGGAGGCGTCGAAATTTTCCGGCGCGTCGTGGGTGGTGGTGAGCGCTTTAAATGGCGCGTGGGAAGAGAATATGCGGCAAACGATGGCGGGCGCGAAAGTGGCGGGCGCGAAGCTTGCGGTCAATCCCGGACAGAAGAATATGAAAGACAATCCCGCGCTTGTTTTGGAAGCAATCGGACAGGCGGATATACTGCTCCTCAATAAAGATGAGGCGATTGAATTGGCGCTTTTTGCTTGTCCGGAAATGTTGAAAGAAAACCTAAACGATGAGAAGACGCTTCTCCATATCCTCTTTGAGAGGGGCGCGAAAAAAATCGCGATGACGGATGGTATGCGGGGCGCGTGGGGGTACGATGGCAAGGAATTGTTTCGTGCGATTTCGAAGCAACCGGAACGAGGGATTGATACGACCGGGGCGGGGGATGCCTTCGGAAGCGCGTTTCTCGCGGCGACCATTCTCGAAAAGTCGCTCTCGGAGTCGCTCGTCTGGGGCATGATAAACGGCGCGAGCGTCGTTCGCCACTACGGCGCGATCGAAGGACTTTTGCATCAGGAAGAAGTTGCGTCGCGTATCGGTGATATTTCCGTTCAATCTTTGGGTTGATTGCCAGGGCGATACGGGTGAGTGTAAATTGTGGTATACTGTACTCGTGATTGAATTGCTTTCACATTGCGTGGTGTTATTTTTTTAGGACTTCCTCACTTTGCGCATTTCTTCGTCAAAACCTGCGCTACTCACTCGAAGTATTGCGCATACACCTCCTTCCGTTGCTCGGTTTTTTCTCGAACTGCATCAAAGTGAGGAAGTCCTATTTTTGGAAATTGAGAATTGGTGATTGATTATTTCTTGTCGGTATGGGTCTTTTTTCAAAAGTTTTCGGACAAGGGTCGGGCGAGTATTATTTGGCGCTCGATATCGGGACGGAAATCGTGAAGGCGCTTATCTTTCGAATTGAAACCGGCGGACGCGGCGTCGTCGTCGGTGTTGGCTGGGTTCGGCAAAAAATGGGCAATATGCAAAGTGGCGCCGTCTCGGATATTGCCGGCGTGATTGAGTCGTGCCGCGAAGCGATTCTCCTTGCGGAGGAGCAGGCAAAAGTGAAGAAGGTGAGGAAAAGCATTGTCGGTATCGCGGGAGAACTTGTGAAAGGAACAACGACAACCGTGCATTATGAACGCGTGAATCCGGAGGTGAAGATCAGTTTGTCGGAGCTTCGTATGATTGTCGAGAAGGTGCAAGAAAAAGCGTATGAACGTATTCACAAACAACTTGCCTGGGAAACGAATCAGTCCGAAATCGATGTGAAGCTCATCAACGCGGCGGTCGTTGATGTGCGGATTGACGGGTATCGCGTAACCAATCCGCTCAATTTTCAGGGGCGCGATGTCTCGATGAGCATTTTCAATGCCTATGCGCCGATGATTCATTTGGGAGCGATCGAGAGTATCGCGTCGGATCTTCATCTCGATCTCATTAATATCGCGGCGGAACCCTACGCGGTCGCGCGGTCGGTTGAGGTCGAGGATATGCTCGATTTTAGCGCGATATTCATCGATATCGGGGGTGGCACGACCGATATCGCGGTTGTTCGGAATGGCGGATTGGAGGGGACGAAGATGTTTGCCTTGGGTGGACGCGCCTTCACGAAGCGTCTCGCACAAGAGTCCGGCGTGAGTTTTGAAGAAGCTGAGAAATTGAAAATCAACTACTCACTTGGGAAACTCGACAAAGAGGCAACCGAGGCGCTTCATGAATTCTTCCGAGAGGATTGTCATGTATGGCAGGGTGGCGTCGAGCTTTCACTTGCCGAGTTTTCGGATACCGACCTTCTTCCGACCAAGATATTTCTGTGCGGTGGCGGGTCGGGACTTCCCGGAATTCGGGAGGCGCTTCTTTCCGAAGAGTGGAGTGCGAGCTTGCCGTTTGCCAAGCCGCCGCAGGTAAGTTTCCTTCAACCGCACGATATTATCCGGATAAGCGATACGACCGGTGTTCTTTCCAATCCTCAAGACATTACGCCGATGGGGCTTGCGAATCTTGTTCTTCACCTCGCGGACGAAGAGAAGTCTCTTGCTGGAATGCTGCGTCGTGCCATGGACACCGTCCAGAGATAGAACCTTCAAAATCCGGCACATTCCTTCGTTGCAATTTCCGGTGCTCGACACCGTATGACTACATACGGCTTACTCCGCTCCTCGATTGCGCCTTGGACTGCACCGAATTTTGAAGGTTCTCAACCTGGGAACACTTGAAAACAAAAAAATCAAAAAAGCTTATGTCGCACCTTGTGTATATTGATCCGGATGAGGAAATCATTTCCGTTATCGGACGACTTCGAAAAGTGACCGATACGGAGGTGTTTTTTGCCGTTCCGAAACGAGCGGCATTTCTTCAAAGTCTTGTCAATCTTCGCCTTCTCGATCGCGAGTCCAAAAAACTCGGGAAACACTTGTGTTTGGTGACGCAGGACGAGACGGGGCGACTTCTTGCCGAGAAGGCCGGTATCGAAACGAAGAGTTCGCTCGAAACGGTTGATGGCGTCGCTTCTCGAGCGGAAGATGCCGCTCTTCCCGCGCGACTCTCTCGCGTTGAGCAGTCGGCAGCGGAGGATTGCGAATCGCTTCCAGGGGTGGGATCGGCTGAACGGCTTCATTCCGAATCGATCGGGTCGTCGAGTTTCTTCACAAAAAGAGAATCGGTTGTTGAAGCGTCGCCCGGAAACGAGGACGCGAAAACGCCGGTCTACCCGAAAATCCCTTCGAAAGCGCTCCCCGCAACCCCCTCCATTTCGTCGAGCATACCGCGAACGATTCCCGTCAGTGATCGGACGCCGAAACAACTGACAACGCTCAATTCGGTTCGGGACGAATCCTCATTGAAGGCGCCGGCGCCGCGGGTTGATACGTCGGTTCCTTCGCGGGAGATGAGTCGGCCGATTTCAACGCCGAAGCCTTTGGCGACATCGGCGTCTCCCGCATCCTCCTCTGGAGGCGTCCCTCGAGTTTCGTTTTTGTTTCAAGCTCCTCCGACGCCGTTATCTCCGTCCCCCTCTCGCTCTTTACAGACACCGAAAAATTTTGATTCCGTTCCCGCTCCCGCTTCGGTCATGGCTCCGAGTTCACCTTCGGTTTCGGCTCTTCCGTCAAAAGTCGCCAGTGCACCCCCTCCTCCTCCACAGCCATCGCTCGAAACCCCGATTGCTCGACTCTATCAGCATCGCGCTACCCCCTCGGCGTCCTCGGAAAAACAATCCCCCGAGATTCCTTTCGAGAAGAAATCCGGACGGCGAATTTTTCCGTATTTTGTTTTTGGGTTTGTCGCGGTATCAATACTCGCGGCGGCGGGCGTCTCGGCGTTTATCTTTGTTCCTCAAGCCGAGGTGGCGATTCTCGTAAAAGATAGCTCGGAGTCGATTGACGCGGAAGTTTTGGCAAAGACGGATCAACGAGATGTCGATACCGAAGGAAAGATTATTCCACTTCGTTTTCTCGAAATGGAAAAAGAAATCAGTCAGTCATTTCCGGGGACGGGGAAGTCGTCCGCGTCCGATAAACGCGCTCGCGGAACGATAACGATCTCCAACGCGTTCGGGAAAGATCCACAGTCCCTTATCGCAACCACTCGCTTTGAAACGTCGGACGGAAAAATTTTTCGCATTGTGAAGGGAGTCACGGTTCCCGGCGCGAAGGAAACAGATGGAACATTGACACCCGGGACGGTTGAGGCGGAGGTGGTGGCCGATGTGTCGGGAAAGGAATACAATATCGAACCCGCGTCATTCACGATTCCCGGCTTCAAGGGAAATGCCAAATATGAAAAGATTACCGCTCGATCCACGCAACCGTTTTTGGGTGGCGGCGAGGGGGATGGCGGGATCGCTTCCGTTTCGGCGGATGACGTAATACGCGCCAAGGAAACTTCCGAGCAGAAACTTTCCGAATTGATTCGTGTGGAATTCGAGAAGGATTTGAAACCGGGTGAGAAAATTTTGGATGACGCCATTCTTTTTGAAAAACTTTCTTCGGGCGCTTTTCCGGGCACGGGCGCGGTCGCGCCAAGTTTTGATTATCGCATTCGCGTGTCGGCGCGAGCCTTTGTTTTTTCGGAGGCGGATATGCGAGCGGTTGGTGCGACTCTTTTTGAGGAGAAACTTTCTCCGGAAGACGTGAGTCTCGAATACACCGTACCTCGTCCGGATTTTGTTTCAAAGTCAATGTTGATAAAGGCGAAGGTTTCTTTCTCGAAGCGCGCGACCGTGGATGTGGAAAAAATAAAACAAAGCCTTCTCGGAAAGAGTGTTGGCGAGGTGCAGGGAATTTTCCCGGAGTATCCGAATATCGAGAAGATTGAGGTGGTTTTCTGGCCGAAATTTATGACGACCCGTATTCCGAGTCGCGCGTCGCAAGTGACGGTAACGGTAAAGGAATAGCCTCGCGTATTACTTTCTTTTTTCTTGCGGCTTGATTTTTTGCTTTCCCTCGGTATTATGGAGGGAGTGGTTTTTTGTCACTGCAAATGTATGGGATTTTTCGGACCAAGACAGACGACGCAACCTGGCCCTCATGGAAAGACGCTTTCTGACGTCGAGCGAAGAGCGGCGATTCGTCGCGTCGAGTCGGATCTTTCAATACTCTACAGCGATCGCCTCAAGCTCACTCGGCGCAAAACCGATCGAGATCTCGCGCTTCGGAAACTCAAGGATCAGCGCCGGCGCCTTGATATCGAGATTGAGAATATAGAGAAGGAGGTCAAAAAGGACGAAGTGGAATCTCGAACGGTCGAGGAAGACATTCGCCTGGCGAAGAAACGGTTGGTGACGTTGTAACTTTTTTGGAAACCTCTATGAGCTACCTCGATGTCAATCAGGCGGTGCGAAAGTTTGTCGAATGGAGAAATTCCCAAGGAAAGAAAATCGATTGGACCAGCTTTCATGAAAACAAGGTAAACGATATTCGGAGGGACTTTACGTCGGGAAAAATTCAGAAGGAAGAGGTTGCCGGGAAGCTTTTTGCTTGTTTTGAGACTCTTGGAATATATCTTGAACCTTCGGAAAAAAGAGAACTTGAGAAGATTATAAAATATTACTGATTGCATTCGATATAACGCAACGGGTTTCTATGACTGCCAAAGAAATACGGGAAAAATATCTTCGATTTTTTGAGGGGAAGAGGCACTCGATCGTGCCTTCTTCGTCGCTTGTGCCGGAAAATGATCCGACGACGCTCTTTACCGGGAGCGGGATGCAGCCGATGCTCCCGTATTTTCTCGGCGAGGCGCATCCTTTGGGGACGCGGATTACCGATTCGCAGAAGTGCTTCCGATCGCAGGATATCGAGGAGGTGGGCGACAATCGCCATACCACGTTTTTTGAAATGCTCGGCAATTGGTCGTTTGGAGATTATTTCAAAAAAGAGCAAATCGAGTGGATGTGGGAATTTTTGACCGAAGAACTCGGGCTTGATTCGTCGCGGCTCTACTTTACGTGTTATGGCGGCAATGAAGCGCTCGGCATTCCGCGCGATGAGGAAGCGGCAAGGAGATGGAAGGAGTTGTTTGAACGTTCCGGGGAAAAAGAAGTCCGCATTGCCGAATATTCGGAAGCGAAAGAAATGCTCCCCGGTGAACGAATTTTTTATTACGGCGACAAAAAAAACTGGTGGTCGCGCGTTGGCGTGCCCGAACATATGCCGGTCGGCGAGCCGGGCGGACCCGATACGGAAATGTTTTGGGATTTCGGCTTGCACCTCGGGCTTCACGAACGCTCCTTGTGGAAAGATATGCCGTGCCACGTGAACTGCGATTGCGGACGTTTTGTCGAAATCGGCAACAATGTCTTTATGGAGTATGTGAAGACACCGGATGGATTCGCGAAGCTTCCGAAGCCGAATGTTGATTTTGGCGGGGGGCTCGAACGGATGGCGGCGGCGGTGAATGATAATCCCGATGTGTTTCTTGTTGATATTTTTGACGGCGCGCGCGAAACTCTCGAGAAACTTTCCGGAAAGCGCTATGGTGAGGGAGAAAAAGAGACCTACTCGTTTCGCGTTATCCTCGATCATCTCCGCGCGGCAACTTTTTTGATCGGGGACGGTGTCTTTCCGTCAAATAAAGATCAGGGGTATTTTGTGCGGCGACTCATCCGGCGCGCGGTGCGATTTGGAAATACCCTCGGTATTGAAAGGGACTTCGTTTCAAGAGTTTCTCGTTGTTTTTGCGAAGTATACGGATCGGCTTATCCCACTCTCTTTGAAAAAGGTGAGAGTATAATCACGTCTCTTTCGGAGGAGGAGGAAAAGTTTAGGAAAACGTTGACGCGGGGACTTTTGCAATTTGAGAAATTCTATGAAATTTCCGTGCGTTGGTTGGAGTCAGGGGAAGGCGAGCGTCGTGAAAAGCGAATTCCCGGCGCCGTTGCTTTTGATCTTTTTGCGACGTACGGATTTCCCATCGAACTTACAATTGAAATTGCTCATGAAAGGGGGATGCAAGTTGATATTGATGACTTTGAAAAGGAGATGGAAAAGCATCGTGCGTTGTCTCGCACGGCGAGCGCCGGGAAATTCAAGGGCGGACTTGCCGATCATTCCGAAAAAACAACCAAACTTCATACGGCGACACACTTGATGCTCGCGGGACTCCGGAAGTTCTTGGGCGAGGGTGTCCATCAGGCGGGATCGAATATCACTGAGGAGCGGGCGCGGTTTGATTTTACCTTTCCCGAGAAGGTACCCCGGGAGATTCTTGATAAGGTAGAGGCGTATGTGAATGAGGCGATTGCGGCGGGTTGTTCGGTTGAAACGGAAATTCTTGAGAAGGAAACGGCGAGGAAACGAGGCGTCGAGGGAAGTTTTTGGGAGAAGTACCCGGAAAAAGTGACGGTCTATCGAGTGAAGGGAATGGATGGCACGGTGTATTCAGAAGAGCTGTGCGGCGGACCGCATGTGTCCATGACGAACAATATGGGGCGTTTTCGGATTGTAAAGGAAGAGGCTTCGTCGGCGGGCGTTCGGAGAATAAAGGCGGTTTTGGAGGACTGAGATTTGACAGATGTCGCATTTTTGAGTAGAGTGAATCGTGCTTTGTTTTAGAGAAATTCTATGATTGCCATTATCAAAACGGGTGGGAAACAGTACGGTGTCGAGGTGGGGAAGAAACTTCGCGTCGAAAAACTGGAGGGAACCGCGGGTGAAAGCGTCGCTTTTTCGGAAGTACTCCTCGTTGGCGATGAAACATCGGTTAAGGTAGGTATACCCTTTGTGCCAAAGGCGGTCGTTTCCGCGACGATTCTCGAGCAGGGAAAGGCGGACAAGGTGCGGGGCATCAAGCACAAGCCCAAGAAGCGCTACAAGGTTAAATTCGGTCATCGCCAGCCATTTACGGAGGTCGAGGTGACGAAGATAGCGGCATAGTCTTTTTGATTTTTTGACTTTCGGGAGCCGTCTCGCGCCAAAGAGGCGGTTTTTTTTATTTCCCCCTTTGAAAGGGCGGCTGTTTCCTCTATACTGAGGGAGGCGTTATTGATATGGACACTCTTATGCGTCTTCTTGCTCTTTGGATGGTGAACGCGGTCTCGTTTTTCATTATTGCCAATGTGGTGCCAGGCATAGAGGTGCGGGACTTTTCGACGGCGCTGTGGCTCGCTTTCTTGTGGGGGTGTATCAGTATTACGCTCCGACCGATACTTCTCCTTCTGACGCTTCCTATTACTCTCTTGACGCTTGGATTGTTTACTTTCGTGGTGAACGGTTTTTTGTTCTGGTTGCTCGCGCAGTGGGTGTCGGGGTTTGTCATTTCGTCTTTCGGCGCGGCGTTTTTGGGTTCGCTCCTCTTCTCTTTCTTGAACTGGGCGTTTAATCGGGCATTCCAGAAAGAAAACAATGCATGATCGGGATTTTCGCGAGAACTGTATGAAGGTGGCCTTGGTGCATGATTATTTGGTTCAGTACGGAGGGGCTGAACGGGTATTGGAGGCGTTTACGGAACTTTTTCCGGAGGCGCCGATTTTTACGCTTCTCTATGACCGAGAGGCGATGCATGGTCGATTCGAAGGGAGGGATATTCGGACATCGTTTCTTCAGAAGCTTCCTTGGGCGAGGCGGAACCATCGGCTGTTCCCTCCGCTTATGCCACTTGCGATCGAGCAGTTTAATTTCCGCGGATTCGATATGGTTCTTTCCGATTCGTCAAGCTATGCCAAGGGTGTCATTACGGGTCCCGAGACGCTCCATATCTCCTATATGCATACGCCGATGCGGTACGCGTGGGATGATTGCCACAAGTATGTCGAAGACTTCGGGCTCTCTCGCATCGTGAAGCGATTTGTGCCATTTTTTATGAGTCCCATCCGGCTCTGGGATCAGGTGAGCGCGAGTCGCCCGGATCATATTATCGCCAACTCGCGGTTTGTGGCGGATCGAATCGCGAAGTATTACCGGCGAGAATCGGAAGTAATTCATCCGCCCGTCGACGCGGGTTTGTTTCACGTTACCCCCGACAGGGAGCGCAAAGAGTATTTTCTTATGGTGGGAAGACTCATTGCCTATAAGCGGCACGATATCGCTATTCGCGCGTTCAATGAACTCAAGCTCCCGCTCAAAATCATCGGCCGGGGACCCGAGCTTGATCGGTTACGGCGACTCGCGGGGCCGACAATTGAATTTCTGGGTCGGGTTCCGGACAAGGAGCTCCCTCGTTATTACGGCGAGTGTCGAGCGTTCGTCTTTCCGCAGGAAGAAGACTTCGGTATCGTAGCGTTTGAAGCGTTTGCCTCGGGGCGGCCGCTTATCGCTTTTCGTGGGGGCGATATCCCCGAGCATCTCGAAGAAGGCAAGATGGGGGTATTCTTCGATCGACAGACATCAGAGGATATCGTTGCGGCGGTTCGGAAGTTTCGCGAAAGCGACTACGATCCGGAGCATATTCGCAAAAAAGCGCTCGCCTTTGATCGCTCGATTTTCACGCAGAAAATCCGCGTGTATTTGAACAGAGTACTCGCGGAGCGTTTGGATAGTCGCAAGAAGTTTCCAATTTGAAGTTGAGATGGAGAGGAAATAGGATGAAGGTTAGGAAAGATGGGAAGGAGATGCTTGATTTGTAAAGAAAGAACTATGAAAAATCGAAAGGTACAAGTGAAGGACGTCGAGATACTTGTTTTTCACGAGCGAGAGAGTGATTATATTTCTCTCACAAATTTTGTTTTACCGTTGCTATACGTTCTTTTTTCAGGTGGCAAGGCTATAGAAAGGGACACCTACGCGCGCCAAGGTGCCAGGATGCCGTGATGACGAGATGAAATGAAATGGAAGTCTGAAAAGCATGAACGATTCGATTGAATCGAAACCCCTGTCGGGAAACTGGCGGGGTGTTTTTTATCCGAAAATACGGGTTTTCTTGGGGATTTTGGGGGACTGTTGACAAAAAAAGAATCCTTGGCTACAATGCTCAGTGCTCTCAAAAAACTCGAAATGGAGAAGTTCGGATCGACGCGGAAGAAGACGCTGGAACGAGGACTGACTTTCCCGATTGCCGCTCCCCCTCGTTTTTCGTTTTCGTCGTCGGCGGAAAAGTACCCGCCGATTCTTTGCGTCTGTTTTGGATGAGCGAATGGTTTGCGAACGTTTTATCTTTTGTTGTTTCCGCCTGCGGGCGTCGTATGGGTTCGAATACAAACAAAGAAATCATCCGCGTTGAAGGTGAGGTTATCGAGTCGCTTCCGAGCACGTCGTTTCGGGTTCGGCTTGAGAACGGACACGAAGTGCTCGCGCATATCTCGGGGAGAATGCGAGTCAACTATATTCGCCTTTTGCCCGGAGATCGCGTGATTCTCGAAATGAGTCCCTACGATTTGAATCGAGGAAGAATCGTCCAACGGCTCAAATAATTTTGGAAAAAGTAAAGAGAGGGAAGAAAGAGAGAATTTTTATCATCGGCAACGCGTATGAAAGTTCGAGCATCGGTCAAAAAAATGTGCGCTCACTGCAAGGTGGTAAAACGGAGAGGGACGCTCTTTGTGGTGTGCTCCGTCAAGAAACACAAGCAACGACAAGGGTAGAACATTCATCTTTGGCACATTTCTTCGTTGCCGGTTCCGGTGCTTGACACTGTATGTTTACATAAAGCTTGCCCCGCTCCTCACCTGCGTCTCGAACTGTACTCAAAGATGAATGTCCTCGGGCGAAATAGAAAGTAATGAGCGGTTATTGTTAAAGAGAATTTTATGGTTCGTATTGCCGGTATCAACATTCCTGACGAGAAGCGCATTGAAGTCGCGCTCACCTATATTTACGGCATCGGCATTACGACGAGCCGGAAGATTCTTGGCGAGCTCTCGATCAGTCCCGACATTCGATCGAAAAATCTTCCGATCGAAGAAGCTAATCGTTTGCGGGATGCCATTGAGAAGAAATATCGGGTCGAGGGCGAGCTTCGGCACGCGGTCAAAATGAACGTGAAGCGGCTCAAAGAAATCGGATGCTATCGCGGGACGCGTCACCAGAAAAACCTTCCCGTTCGCGGACAGCGGACCAAGACCAATACGCGTACCATTCGCGGCAATGTTCGAAAAACCATGGGAAGCGGGCGACGCAAGGCGGCGGAGAAGACCTAGAACAAGTGCTTGCGAGTGTTGAAGTATGAATCAGCTCTACTATTTGAAACTATGGCGGAAAAAACGGTGAAACCGAAGAAAAAGATCGAGGCTGTCGAAGTTGAAGAGACGGCGAAAAAGGATGTTTCCGAAACGGAGCCGTCCGATGGTGTCGCGGAAAAAGAAGCGGTGACATCGGTCAAGAAAAAAAAGAAGTGGAAGAATCAGGTCGTGCGCGGACGAGCGAATATTCAATGCAGTTACAATAATACGATTGTGACGCTCGCCGATATGAACGGATCGACACTCGCGTGGTCGAGTTCGGGACATATGGGTTTCAAGGGGGCTAAGAAATCGACGCCGTACGCGGCGACGCAGGTGGTGAGCGAGGTAGTGGAAAAATCTCGGAAATACGGGCTTCAAGAAGTGGAGGTTTTTGTGAAGGGAGTCGGAAGCGGACGCGAGGCGGCGATACGAGCGCTTGCAAATAACGGACTGTCGCTCCTGTCGATACGTGATATTACCCCGGTCGCTCATGGCGGATGCCGATCACGAAAAGCCCGCCGTGTGTAAGGTTTTTATTTTTTGATGTTTGAACGGATGTATGGCGAGAAATTTTGATAAATGCAAACTGTGTCGACGGGCGGGAGAGAAACTCTTTTTGAAGGGCGAGCGGTGCTTTACGCCGAAATGCGCGATGATTCGAAAGGCGTATGCGCCTGGTATGCACGGAAAAACCGTCTCCAAGGGACAGAGCGAGTATGGGAAACAGCTCGCTATGAAACAGCGCATCAAGCGTATTTATGGCATTTTGGAAAAACAATTCCGAAAGCACTATGAGGATGTGAGTCGCCGACAGGGAGTTGCTGGAGATTTGTTGCTTGCTCGTCTTGAGATGCGGCTTGACAGCGTCGTGTATCGACTGGGGTTCGCTTCGTCTCGAGCGCTCGCGCGTCAATTGGTGTCACACCGAGCCTTTCGAGTGAACGGGCGTTTGCTCTCCATTCCTTCGGCGGAGGTAAAGGTGGGCGATGTCGTTTCGCTTTCGACCACCAAAGCCGGCAAGGAGTATTTCAAAAACAAGAAGACTGAAATCGTGAACAAGAAGGATGTGCCGACATGGCTTGAGCTTGACAGCGCTTCATTTTCGGGGAAGGTGGTCGGAAAGCCGACCCGGACCGATATCGGTATTCACGTGGATCCGCAGGCGGTTGTCGAATATTATTCCAAATAAGCTCTCCTTATTTTTTACGTTTCAAACGTATGCATACCATATCTCTTCCGCAGGAACCCAAGTACACCGAGCTCGGACCGAATTCGGGAAAGTTCGAGATCGACGGGTGTCATCCCGGCTACGGGGCGACATTGGGTAACGCGATTCGCCGGACGCTGCTTTCGTCTCTCGATGGCGCGGCGATTACGTCGGTCAAAATCAAGAATGTTTCGCACGAGTTTTCAACGCTGCCGGGCGTGCTTGAGGATGTGGTCAAAATTATTCTCAATCTCAAAAAGGTTCGCTTCCGAATGCATGGCGATGAGTCGGTGAAGATAACGCTCAAAGCAAAGGGCGAAGGAGAAGTGCGAGCGGAAAAAATACATACCCCCTCTTCTTTGGAGGTTGTGAATACCGATCAAATGATCGCGACGCTGACCGACAAGAAGGCGGAGCTTGAAATGGAATGTACCGTGGAGCGCGGTCTCGGTTATGTGCCGGTCGAGCACCAAGAACGAAAAGAAAAAGAAATCGGCGTAATCGTGATTGACGCCATCTACACGCCCATCGAGCGCGTCAACTACACCGTGGAAAATATGCGTGTGGGAAAGCGAACCGACTTTGATCGAGTCACACTCGAAGTGCTGACGGATGGAAGTATTACGCCGGAAGAAGCGTTTCGACGAGCTGTTTCGTTGTTGATTGGTCAGTTCTCAGCGCTCCTTGGTGAATCAGTTCTTCAGACAGAGAAAAAATCCGAAGAAGACGAGACTGGGGTGCTTCAGATGTTTTCCGCTCGAACGAGAAAGGTACTCGACGCGTATGAAATACGAGCGCTCTCGGATATCGCAGCTCTTTCCGAAGGAGAAGTGCATGGATTTGCCGGTATGGGAGAGAAGGGTTTTGAGGAAGTGAAGAAAGCACTCCTCGAAGCGGGACTTTCTTTTCGTGAGAGTGAATAATTTTTCGAATGAAAGGAACGGAATATGGATCATCGATCATCGGGACGAAAACTTGAACGGAATCGAAATCAGCGGCGGGCGCTCGTGAAGAGCCTTGTCGAGAGCTTGGTGACGCACGGGCGCATTCGGACAACCGAAGCGCGAGCGAAAGAAATCAAGTCGCGCATCGATCGCATCCTCACGCTCGCAAAGAGAGGTGTTGAGGCTCCCGACCGAAAGGTAGCGTCGCTTCGATTGCTCAAAAAGCGGGTTTCGGAGGTGACGCTCGGATATCTTTCGGACACGGATTTTCTCAAGAAGTTTTCTTCGAGGACGAGCGGATTCACGCGAGTGGTAAAACTTCCTCCCCGCAAGAGTGATGGCGCCCGAGTGGCTGTTTTGGAATTTGTTGACTGATTTTTCTTTGCAAGAATGGTATGGAATCACATAACCGAAAACACTTTTTGATTGACGCGCAGGGAAAGATTTTGGGACGCCTCGCGACGCGAGTCGCCGAAGTTCTTTCCGGAAAGCGCAAGGTGGATTTTGCGCCGCATATCGATGGCGGGGATTTTGTTGTCGTGATAAATACCGATGGTATTGTCGCGACCGGAAAGAAACCGGACCAAAAGATGTATCACCATTTCAGTGGATACCCGGGCGGCATCACCTCGATCAGTCTCAAAGATCAGATGAAGAAGGATTCTCGAAAAGTCATTGAAATGGCGGTGTATGGTATGCTTCCCAAGAACAAACTCCGTGATTGCATGATGAAGCGACTTCGCCTTTTTACGAGCGCGACGCATCCGCATACGATCGATGAAACACTCTCATAATTTTCTCCTACGCTATGGCACCCAAGAAAGAAATCTCCAAAGATACCACTCTCCTTGTTAAGGAGTCAAAAGACACCAAAGACACCAAGGATCGCGAGAAGAAGGTGAAAGAGTCGGCTGTTTCGGTCGCAGCGATTTCGGAGAAATATTTTTCGGGTGTCGGGCGTCGGAAGACGGCGGTTGCGACCGTGCGCCTTTTTGAAGACGAGGGTGAAAGCGAACGCGAGGTGATTGTCAATAACAAGAAGGGAAAAGAATATTTCCCAACGCTTCGACTCCAAAATCTCTTTCTTGAACCGATCCGCGTGGTCGGACTCGAGAAAAAATATCGTATTTCCGTCCATGTTCGGGGCGGCGGTCCTATGGGACAGGCTTCGGCTGCCGGTTTGGGACTCGCGCGCGCGCTCGTTGTCGCCAATATTGAACACCGACCGCTTCTCAAAGCGGGGAAATTCCTGAGGCGTGACGCTCGCAAAGTGGAGCGCAAGAAACCCGGTCTCAACAAGGCCCGTCGCGCCCCCCAGTGGAGCAAACGCTAATGATATCTTGTTTTCTCTCGCATTTTCCATCCAAATCCCGCTTCTTGAGCGGGATTTTTTGTGGTAGGGTGGGGGAGAAATGTTTAGAAGGAACGAAGAAATTTGGTGATACTTTAAAATGAGCGTCGAATGGATTTGATTGAATTGAACCTCCGGAGAGCGGGATGCTTTTTCGGAGGTTTTTTATAGACCTGGCGAGCGAATGAGTGCTTGATGCTAGTGAAAAAATGGGCTAGGCTGGGAGAAGGGAGGTAATGTGCAAGAGATGCGCATACCGCTTTCGGAATAATATTTTCCCCTATGGATCTTCGAGAATTTTTGCGGTTGTTTTGGAAAGAGCGGGTGCTCTTTTCGGGGACGGTTGCGGTTTTTGTCGCGACGGGGTTTGTCGTCCAACTGCTCCAACCGATTCGGTTTGCGGCGGAAATCACGATGAATGTGGCGCGTTCCGGTGTTCGTACGACCACCGAATATGCGTATGACGACTTCTATCGTCTGCAGGCCGATGAGCGGTTCGCGGATACGGTGGTGCGCTGGCTCGAGTCGCCGCGTATCGTGTCCGACATCCTTTACACGGCAAAGCGAGATGACGAGATGATTTCTTTTGATGCCGACCGGCTTTCGTCACAGGTTATTCGCATTCGGTTCGTATCGAGAGATGAAAAAACGGCAGAGGTGGTTTCTCGGGCACTCTTTGAAGTGCTCAATCGGGAGACGGCATCGCTCAATCGGGATCGTTTGGAAACAGGCTGGTTCGCACTTGTCGGGGAGACGCCCTCTATCGTTGACGCGCGCTTCGGGAAGGATCGGGCTTTTGGGATAAGTCTTTTTCTCGGGGTATTTTTTGGGTTTTTTGCGGTACTGTTTCGATGGTATTGGAGTGAAAGCACGGGAACGATTGAACAGAAACGGTATGAAAATCGGCATTGATATACGCTGTCTGCTTGGAGGGAAACGGACGGGCGTTGAGGAGTACACATTGGAATTGTTGGAACATCTCTTCGCGACGGATCGCGAAAATGAGTATGTTCTTTTTTGGAATGCCTGGAAATTGCCGAAATGTCCCATGGATTGGAATCGTCGTTTTTCCAATGTTCGGCTCGCTTCGTTTCGGATTCCGAACAAACTTCTCAATTTTTCACTCTGGTATTTCCGTTTTCCGCATCTCGATCGTTTGATTGGTGGCGTCGATGTTTTTTTTCTGCCCAATCTGAACTTCGCTGCTTTTTCTGGGCGCGTGAGAGTTATTCTTACGGCGCATGATCTTTCGTTTGAGCATTGTCCCGAGACGTTCTCATGGAAGCGACGGTTGTGGCACTCGTTTGTGAACTTTCGCCGGCTCGCTCTTCGAGCCAATCGAGTGATTGCCGTGTCATCATCAACGCACGACGATCTCGTCGAGTATCTCGGTATGTCACCCAAGAAAATCGCCGTGATTTCGAGCGGTATTTCGGAGCGATTTCGAAGAATGGACCGTAACGATCCGAAGCTCATCGAGGTTAAGCGCCGATATTCGCTTCCGTATCGATATATCCTTTTTGTTGGGACGATTGAGCCGAGGAAAAACATTCTTTCTTTGGCGCGCGTGTTTGACGCGCTCGTGGCGGACGGCGAAGCGTCCGATTTCGAACTTGTTATCGCCGGGACAAATGGCTGGAAATATCGCGATATTTTCAAAGAAATAGATCGTTTGTCGTCAGGCTCGAAAATTCGCTTTACCGGATTTGTCCGCGATGAAGACAAGCCAGCTTTGTACAATTTGTCAAGTATTTTTGTCTCCCCATCGGTGTATGAAGGCTTCGGGTTTCCGCCCTTGGAAGCCGCGGCATGCGGGGTACCGGTCGTGGCATCGAATACCTCGTCGTTTCCCGAAACAGTAGGTGAAGCCGCGATTCTCGTTGATCCACTTCGTCCCGACGACCTTCTTCGCGCGCTTCGCGAGCTTCTCCGCGATCCGGTGCTTCGTGAAATGCTTTCTCGAAAGAGTGAGGAATGCGCTACTCATTTTCGTTGGCAACAAACGGCGCGGAAAATGCTTCGAATATTTCAAAGAAGGATCGGGTGAGGCGCGATATCCTTGTTTTTTTCGCCTTCTCGGATTACTCTCGGAAGAGAATAATGGCGGAGCCTGGGGAAGAAGGGAGTTTTTATTTTACATAATTACCAAAGTATGAATACTTCCATAATTGGAATTTCCGGAGAGCCGGGAGCGGGAAAGGACACTGTGAAAGAATATCTTGTCAAGCGATACGGAGCGCAAAGTCTCAGTTTTTCCCTTATTTTAAAGGATATTTTAAGTCGTTTGTCGCTTCCACTCGCGCGAAAGAACTATGCCGCTCTCGCGGAGGCGCTTCGCAAGGCCTTTGGGGAACATATTCTCGCGACCGTACTTTCCATCGATGCGCGAAATTCATCGAAGTCGATGGTGGTCATTGATGGTATACGGAAGGTTGCCGAACTCGAAGAACTTCGAAGGCTTCCGAATTTTTATTTTATCTTTGTGGAAACCGATCTCCGTATTCGATATGAACGCATCAAACGTCGTGGGACGAAAGCGGATGATCGAGAAAAGACATTTGAGGAATTTGCGCAGGATCATGAACACGCTGCCGATCGTGAGGTATATGTGCTCAAAGAGATGGCTGATGCCGTCATTGAGAATAATGATACCGCTCAATCGCTCTTTGCCCGTATAGATGAAACGTTTGCGCTTCGCGAGCGTTCCGCTCTGGAGAAGGTGTGAAGAAATTTTTAAGAAAAAAAGTATTTTTTTCAATTTTTGTCTATTTTGTTGGACATTCATCATTGACAATGATTCCAATATGAGTTAGCGTATGATCATACAAAACAAAAAGGTGTCTTGCGGTTTTTTTGCACCTTCCCAATTCGTGTGTGCGCCAGCTGTGGCGTTCTGCGTGGGAAGGTTTTATTTTTCCAAAACGTTCTTCATCCAACGCAGAACGTCGTGGTGGCGTTCACTCAATCAAAGACCTAAGGAGGTCTTATGAAAAATATTGTGGGCGTGATTCTTCTAGTAGCGGCATTGGGTCCAAACCTCGCATTTTCTCAGGGACAGGGAACCCCTGTTGATCCGAAGCTCTTTGCCGAGTGTCAGCAGTTAAGGCTAGGTGAGCACGATTTCAAGAAGTGCTTGCGCGGAAATCTCGCACAGATGCAGAGGTTGCGCGGTGATGCAGTATCTGAACAGCAGCCACTCAGCGCTTCCGAGGTTCCGAAGCTGTATACGTATGAAGTCCAGGGGCAGGCGTATCTTTTCTATAGAAACCCTGTTCAGCGGTGCGATTACCGCGGGCATCCTTCGGAGGAGCAGATTTCCAGATTGCTGGACTCTCCGGAGGAGATATCCACAGAAAAGGGGTTCTTGGCAATATTGAACTGTGGTGGCAGGGAAGTCATTGCCCGAGTTTCAGACCCGAGCTTTCAGCGCATAGTGATCAAGTATTCAGATCAAAGGCGCATGGAAGAGGGGTATACGTTGTCGGTGTCAACGTGGCCGCTCCCGAATAGCCCGGGGTATGAACGGAAAGTGCTTGAGCTAGCCTATCCGATAGTTGAGAAGGATGGGAGGATTGTAATCGATAACGGTCTCGAGTATATCCTTCTGGTAAACAGGGGAAGCCGGGGACTCCTCGATCATCCCGAAATTGATGCGGGGGTGTGCAAAACGGAAGTTGTTTCGCTTATGATACCCAAGGATCGGGTGGGATATTTTCCGGGCGAAACGGCGAGTGCCTACGCTGATCAGCTGGAGGAAGCGATTTTTAATGAAGCTTCGACCGGTGTTCTGCCGGTGAAATCAGCATTTTGTCATGGCGGATTGTATATCGTGCTTCTTCCGGATTTTCAGCCTGACGCTGAAGGGAATTCTGGTTGACTTGGCTGGCGTAAGTGTACCTTGAGGTGGAAGAAAACAGTTGTTTTCTTCCACCTCTTTTATTTTTGCCAAGTAGGTTATTTGTGCTAGTATAGGCGAAGAAAGAAGGATATTGTTTGACATTTGGCTTTACGTGATTTTTTTATGAAATACATTCCCGTGATTGGTATGGAGGTGCATGCCGAGTTGAAGACGAAGTCCAAGATGTTTTGCGCCTGCGCGAATGGGCGGGGGCTTGAGAAAGAACCGAACGTGCATATTTGTCCCGTTTGCACCGCGCAACCCGGAACGCTTCCCGTGCCAAATGTGAAGGCGATCGAGTACGTGCAGAAAGTGGGGCTCGCTTTGGGGTGCGTGATTCGTCTCGAGTCGAAGTTTGATCGCAAGAATTATTTTTATCCCGATCTTCCGAAGGGGTATCAGATTTCGCAGTTTGATAAGCCGCTCTGCGAGAAAGGCGCGATGGTAATTGATGGTAAGACATTTCATATCACGCGTATTCACCTCGAAGAGGATACGGGGAAACTCGCGCATATTTCCGGTGGGATGACTTCGGTCGATCTCAATCGCGCGGGTGTGCCCTTGATGGAGCTCGTCACCGAGCCGGACTTTGAGAGTGGCAAGGACGCGCGCGCATTTTGCCAGCGACTGCGACAAATTTTGCGGTATCTTGATATTTCCGACGCGGATATGGAAAAGGGGCAGATGCGGTGCGAAGTGAACATTTCGCTTCACAAAAAAGGGGAGAAACGTTTGAGCGGGACAAAAGTGGAGATAAAAAATCTGAATTCTTTTCGTTCCGTCGAGAAAGCGGCAGACTATGAAATAGCGCGGCAGACGGAAGTTTTGGAAGGTGGCAAGGAAGTAAAGCAAGAGACGAGAGGGTGGGATGATGCTCGCGGTACGACGGTGTCCCAACGTACCAAAGAATCGGCGCACGATTATCGCTATTTTCCCGAACCGGATATTCCCGCTCTTGTTTTTTCGGAGGAATATATCGCAAAGCTTCGCCGAGCCCTGCCGGAATTGCCGGAGGCGAAGGAATCGCGGTTTATGGAAGAATACGGGCTTCCGAAGGCGGATGTAGTGGCGCTTGTTTCCGAGCGAGATACGGCGGACTATTTCGAACGAGTCGCGAGCGAGCTCCTTGAGAAGCGGGTTTCGGGAGAGGCGGAGAGTAGCCGTAAGAAACTTTTCAAACTCGCGGCGAATTATTTTCTCACCGAAATCAAGAAGTTTCTTTCGGAGCGGGGTGGCGATATGTCGAATTTTCCCATTACGCCCGAGAATTACGCCGAATTTATCGGGCTTGTCGCGGATGGCGCGGTCAATTCAAGCGCGGCGCAGCGAGTGCTTGCCGAAATGCTTGCGAGAGGCGACCATGATCCGTCGCATATTATCGAGCGCTTGGGGCTGTCGCAGACGAATGATGAAGGAGCGATTGACGCGATTGTGACGTCCGTGCTCGCGGCACATCCAAAATCCGTCGCGGACTATCGCGGCGGCAAGGACAATGCACTTCAGTTTCTCGTGGGGAAGGTGATGGCGGAGAGTAAGGGAAAAGCCAATCCGCGTATCGCCCGTTCATTGCTTGAGGAAAAACTGAAGCGATAAGAAGTGGTAAGAGTATCGGAATCGAAATGCTATTTCCTGGTATTTTCCGTGGGAAAGTCCCTGGCTTTCCAATCATCGAAACTCGATGAGAGCGTGTAGGTGTTGAAAAATCCGAGATCGAAGAGGAGGACGCCGGCGGCAAATCCCTCTCGATCAGTGTCTCCGTAAACAAAGATGTTTGCGGTCGAGGGAATTGTTTTTCTGTTTTCTTCGATTGTGGGGAATGGAATGTTTATCGCTCCGGCGATATGATCCTTGGCAAACCATTCCGGGGATCGGGTGTCGAGTATAAACCACTTTCCGCCTTCCTCGATTTTTTTCTTTGCCTCTTCCGGAGTGACGAGGCGTATCTTGGTGACATCAATTGGCGATGAAGGGTCAGCTCGTCGTATGACGAGGCCGGTTTTCTCTTTCCATGTTTCGTAGGTGCCGTCAAAAACGCGAATGCGCTCGTCGGGAATTTCTCGCTCGCGAAGGAGCGTGACGAAACGACCGGCAAGGGAAGTGTCCGGGGATACGAGAATCCAATGCTTGGTTTTCTCCGCGTCGGTCGGCTGAAGCGATTGACTCGCGTCCTCGTACATGAGGTTTTTCGATCCGATAATGTGTTCTTCCGCCCAGAGCGATGACGGTCGAATATCCAGAAGAATCGTTTCTTCGCTTTTCTTTCTTTCCAGTACGATATCGCGAAGCTCTTCGAGAGAGATTTTTTGAAAGGTAACCGCCTCTTCGGAGGCGGATTGCGGAGGTATTTCTTTTGATGCCCCCTTCTCGGAACGAAAAAAAGACCAGACTCCGATGGCGAGTACGAGGAAAAGTCCCAAGAGAATGATAGCCGAATCTTTCATGCTTCGATTCAAAAATCGAGCGAGCGCTTTGTTGAATTATTCTCACTCTCGCTTCTTTGAGAGTTGCCTCGACCGCGAAAAATATTTTTTCTCATATACTCCTCTCTATCGGAGCAAACTTTCGTCCCGCCAAGGCGGGATTCACGGTCTCGGCGTGCACGGTGGAGCCGTAAGGTAATTTGGTATTATTCAAGGACTGCGCCGATAAAGTCGGGATAGCCGCGAATGAAATCGGCGATATCGACACGTTCCTTTCCTTCGAGTTGCACCTCGTCGAGGAGAATGATGCCGCGCGCGGTCTGAATGCCGACGCGGTCGCCGATTTCAAAAACTTGTCCCAACTCATGGTGTGTTTCCGGACTTTGCTTCTGCAATGAAACGCGGTGGAGCTTCATACGAAGGAGCGAGCCATTTCGTCTCCAGAAGGAGAAGATGCCCGGCCAAGAACTGAGCGCTCGGTAGCGATTATAAATGGTTTCCGCGTTATCGTTCCAAAAAACCTTTCCATCTTCGCGTTCGATGAGTTGGCAGAGAGTTGCAGTCGTTTCGTCTTGTGGCGTTGGCTCTCGTCTCTTTTCGAGCCACTCGGGGAGTACGGAGAGGAGGAGTGCCGATCCGGCTTCCGCCAATTTTGGAAGCAAGATTTCCGTGGTGTCGTTTGGAGTGATTGAGACGCTTTTTCGTTCGAAAACCGGTCCCGTATCCATACCCTGATCGAGGAGCATAATCGAAACGCCGGTTTCGGTATCACCCGAGAGGAGTGCGTTTTGTATGGGGGAGGCGCCGCGCCAGCGAGGGAGGAGCGAAGCGTGAACATTGAGAAATCCGAAGTGGGGAATTTCGAGCATCGCTTTGGGTATGAGTTTTCCGTAGGCGGCGATCACGACGACATCCGGTTTGTAGGAGGCAAACGCATCAATCGCGTTGCCGTCGAGGCGACTGGGCTGTTCAATCGGTATTTGTTGAGCTTCGGCGAGGATTTTGACCGGACTTTTGACGACCTCCTGCTCGCGACCGGATGGCTTGTCGGGCTGGGTATACACGGCGACGATGTGATATCGAGCGTCAATGAGCGACTGCAACACCATTTCGGCGAATCGCGGCGTCCCCATAAAGACGACTCGGGTTTTCGATATATCGAACATAGGGAGAAGGTTAATTTTCAATGATTTTGGAGTGGAATTTTAGTCGCCTCAACCACAAAAAATATTTTTTCTCACACACTCCTCGTTGGGCTCGGAGCGAAGTTTCGAAAAATTATTTTTTGTGGTCTCGGCGCGTATATGTGTAGAGGAGAGTTTAGCGTATCACAACGCGTACTGTTTCTTGTTTCTTTGGTTTTTGAAGCGATCGCAGATGAGTATCCCGTCCAAGTGATCCACTTCGTGTTGAACGACGATGGCGAAGAGTCCGGAAGCGCGCTTTTTTATTTCCTTGCCATATTCGTCTTCGTAACGCACGGTGATGCGCTCGGAGCGTTCAATGAGAAGGTATTCTCCCGGGAGACTCAAACAGCCTTCCTCGAAGAGGATTTTTTCACGCGAATACGAAGTGATTTTCGGGTTGATCATGACGGTTCGTTTTCCTTCGACCTCGATGACGGCGAGACGAATGGAACGGTCGATCTGGGGCGCGGCAAGCCCGATACCCTCCGCGACGCGCAGAGAATCAAACATAATCGGAATGAGGTTTTGGATATCCGGATCAAGCGGATTTTTTACCCGATCGGTTTTGCGATGGAGTATTTCGGTATTTTTGCCGGTCACTATGGGAAGAAGAGTCATATGCGATTTCGTTCAATAGTCCACGCGCGAGAGAGATCTCGCAAAATTGTTTCAAATACGGATAATGACGGAGCGTGATTGGAAGAGGTTGAACCCTCCCGGATGATGACGCGCTGTTCGGAATACCGCTCTCGTGTTTTCCGGACGATTTCGGAGATGGTGATATATGTTTTTTGTCGGTGATTTTTTTGCTCCATCTCGAGTTGGTTGCGCACGTTTTCGACTTCCTCGCGAAGTTTTTTGTCGGCGGAGTGGCGACACGTGAGGCGGATGATACTCCCAAAGGGCGGGTAGAGAAACAGCCGACGCTCTTCCTCGATGGTTTTGAAGAAATCGACGAGTCTTTCTTGTCTCAGGTATTCAAAGAGAGGATTTTCCGGATGAAATGTCTGAAGGAAGACATCGCTCGGATGCGCATCCTCTCTCCTTCCCCGACCGGAGAGAGCGAGAAATATCCGAAGCGCCCGCTCATCGCCGTCCCATCGGGAAATGCCGAGGAGCGTATCCACGTCTATCATAGCAATGAGGGAAACTTGGGGCAAGTCCCAGCCGCGAATGCCCTGTTCGGTCGTGATGAGAATATCTCTTTCGCCCTGCAAAAAGGCGCGCAGTTCGAGGCGCGTTTTCTTAAGCTTTTTGGTGTTTTTGTCGTATCGAACCGATCGGATGCCGGGGAACTTTCGGCGGAGATCACGCTCGACGCGTTCGGTGCCGATGCCGATATGTTTCAAAACGAGGGAACCGCACGAAGGACATGACGGTGTCGCTCCCGCGCTCTTCTTGCAGGCGACGCAGAGATACTCACCGTCCTTTTGGTATGAGAGCGCTCGCGAGCAAGTTTGGCATCGCACAACATTCTTGCACTCGGCGCACACCGAGAACGCGCTCATTCCCGAACGGGAAACGAACAGTATGGCTTGTTTCTTTCGCTCAATCGCGGAGGCGATCGCGTATCTCAATTCATCCGAAATCGGCGAAAGTTTTTTCTTCCACTGTTCGAGACGGAGATTGACGATGTGCCAGGTTTTGTTGTGCGCGGATGGTGGAGCGGGAAGTTCGACGAGTCTGCCGTTTGTTTGCGCGCGGAAGAATGAGGCATATGACGGTGTCGAAGAGGCGCGAATGAATTTCGCGGCGTGAAGCTCGGCAAGTTTTGAGGTGATGGTATGTGTCGGGAGAGTGATGTTTGACGCTCCCGTTTCATAGGAAGGTGCGTCTTCGTCATCAAGGATAATGAGGCGGAGATTGTGGAAGGAGAGAAAAAGCGATGAGTTTGTGCCGATAACGACGCGCGTCACGCCTTTTCGAATATTTTCTCGAAGCGTTGATTGCTCGTCGTTTTTCATGCGCGCGTGGGAAATGCCGATCGATTGCTTTCCAAAAATATCCCCGTAGCGTTCTTCCTCTTGGAGAAGGATGGCGTCATCGGGAACGAGAATGAGTGCTTGTCCGCCCGATTTGAGGAGTGTCCGGATGAGCTCAAAGAAGACAAAGGTTTTCCCGGATGCCGGGGGGCCAAAGAGGAGCGGAGAGCCGTCTGACACGTCAAGAAGCGCTTTGGTCGCCTTTTTCTGTTCGGGCGTGAGGCGATATTTTTTTCCGGAAGAAGCGGGAAATGGCTTCGATTTTTTTGGTGGCACATTTGAAGTCACTTCGAGTATCGCGGGGACAAATCGATTGAGCGTCGTGCCGAGCGCGATTCGAGACTCATGCGCCATATATTCCGCGAGTGCCAGTTGTTCCTTGGAGAGGAAAGTCTCCGCCAGTATTTTTCGAATCGCCTTGTAGCGAAAGCGTCGTATGAAAGGTGGGTTTTTTGCCGGCGCATTCCATACCACGCCGCGCACGATTCGCGCTCCAAAGGAAACGGAGACGATGGATCCGGGCGGAACCATTTCCCCGTTTTTTTTCGGGAGATACGAAAACAACCCTGATTTTCCAAAGGGAATCGGCACCAAGGGAGCGATAGAGAGGAGGTGATTTTTGACGATTGTCATCCGTTCCATACTAACAGAACCGCCCTCCCTTGAAAATTTGCCTTAAACACCGCTTTTTGATAGGGTAAGACCATATGAAAGCGCGAAAAATATTTTTGGGATTCCGAATTCCGAAGGAGGTGGCGAAACGAGTGGGGAAGCGACTCGAAGCATGGAAAGATCTTCCACTTCGCCTTACCAAGGAAGAGAATCTTCATGTGACGCTTCTTTTTATCGGGTTTCGATACGATGAGGATATCGCGCTCGTGGCGGAGCGCCTGCGGGAACTTTCACCTCGTATTGAAGAGTTTGATCTCTTTTTTGATCGAATCGCGCTTCTTCCCGAAGAGGGGAAAAACGCGCGTAGTCTCTTGTGGTACGCGGGTCCCGAGAGTACGGAACTCTTGGCGCTCTACAACCATGTCCGCGAGGCGCTCGATATCGAAGACGCGCCGCGCAAGAGTTTTCGTCCGCATATAACGCTCGCTCGCGTCCGCAAAGAAAAATGGGACGCGCTCTCCGAAAAGCCCAATCTCGAATCGTCCTGGGCGACGTCCATTCCCGTTTCAAGCATTCTCCTTTTTGAAAGCGTCTTCTCAAAAGAAGAAGGCTTGCGATATGAAGCGCTCGAAGAGTTTCCGCTTGAAGGGGAGGGGACACAATGAACAAGGAACAATGAACAAAGAGCAAAGATTCTTTTTTGGGATTCCCTTATCGAGTCTTTCAAAAAAAGAGGTTCTTTCTTGCGTCCGATCAATTTTTACAGGGAATTCTTTCTTTCGTATCGCGACCGTGGGACCGGAGTTTTTGCTTCGGGCGAGGGAGGATGAGAAATTCAAAGAGAATCTTTTGAGGGCTGATCTTCGCGTGGCGGACGGGTTCGGCATCACGCTTGCCGGGTGGCTGTACGGAAAACATATTGAGCGTTTTCCGGGCGCCGACCTTCTGCACGAAATCTTAAAAGAAGCGGAAACGCGAAATCTCTCAGTTTTTCTCGCTATCAAGAGAGATGGACTCTCCTCTCTCAAAGAAATTCAAGCCGCCCTCCTCAAAAAATATCCAAAACTGAAAATATATGGAGAGGAGTCTGAAAAAACTACTCACTACCAACTACTAACTACTAACTGCCCTATCGTCTTCTCCAATTTCGGCGCCCCCGACCAAGAATACTTCCTCGAGTCCTTGCGGGGACGGGCGAACTCGGTGAGACTTGCGATAGGCGTCGGCGGCGCGTTTGATTTTCTCACGGGGAAGCTCCCGCGTGCTCCGAAAGTGTTTCGCGTACTCGGCGTTGAGTGGCTCTGGCGACTTTTCCTCCAACCAAAACGCTGGCGACGAATCTGGCGAGCGGTAGTGGTGTTTCCGGTAGCGGTATGTGTGGATCAATTGAAGAGGGAAAGTTTGTGAAGAAGTGAAGCGGAGCACTCGTTTCTACGAATGGGTAATCGCGTAGCTCTGGAGGAAAATTTGAAATGTAGCAAACACAAAGAGGTTAAAGAGAAAAAAGTTTTATGAGCAAACAGCAAATTATTCGAAGCATTTCAGAGACAGTGAGATTTTGTATTGCTGACGGCAATACTTATTTGTATGCAAAGTGTGTGCCAACAGTTCGGGAGGATGATAAGAAAATGTCTATAGGTGGGGGGAATTTCACAATATTACTCTCCACCCTTGCAACGATAGAGTTCTTGGGTACGATTGATGCTATTCTTGAAGGTAAATCAGGTGATTTTTGGAGCGCAGGGGAAGTGCAACAATTAGAGAAAGCAAAAGAAAAAGCAAAAGAACAATTAAAAGCATGTACGGCATGTGAAAAATATTTTTCAAGCTTTCGTCTTCCACGGTCAGGAGAGTTAGAGAAAAGAAGTGGAAAATGTCTACAGGATTTTCTTAGAGACACAAAACATATCACGGGGATTACTGATGATTTAATAAAAAAAATTAGTCGTATTAGAAATAAGCTTGCTCATGAATTCACGCCAAAGATAAGAGGTGCTCTTGGAATAGATTTTGTTCCTGGTACGGATTTTGTTTCTCTAGTACTACTTTATGATCAAAGAGATGTAGCCTGTATGTCTTCTAATAATGAAATTGGTATCGACTCAAATGCGTTAAACCGAAAATTAGAAAAACTCTTAGGATATATTACAGTAAAACTGAATAAAACTTCCGAGGAATCGGACTCCATAAAGAAAATAGGGGAATATATCGAGCGACAGTAATAGATGCTTCATGTCAACAAGAAATTATGGCAAATCGAAAGAAAAAAACGAAAGCAGTGACTATTCGTTCGTCGGCGGCGGAGTATTTGACTTATGTATCGGCCATTGGAGAGCAAGAAACGGCGGTCGAACTTCGCTATGAAAATGAGAATATCTGGTTGACGCAAAGACTAATGGCGATACTCTACAACGTAGACGTTCGAACGATAAATGAGCACCTGAAAAATCTTTTTAGAAGTGGTGAACTGGACGAAAATGCAGTTATCCGGAAATTCCGGATAACTGCCGCGGATGGCAAAAAATACAATGCCTTGCATTACAATCTGCAGGCAATTATCTCGGTCGGTTTCAAGATAGAGAACGAACGAGCCGTGCAGTTTCGCAAATGGGCGCGCGATGTCGTGAAAGAATTTACCATCAAAGGTTTTGTCATGGATGATGAGCGCCTCAAGAATGGCGGAACCGTTTTAACAGAACAATTCTTCGAAGAGCTCCTCTCTCGTATACGAGAAATCCGACTTTCGGAGAGAAAGTTTTACCAGAAGATCACCGATATTTATGCTACCGCGATCGACTATGATCGGAGCGCGGAAACGACGAAGAAATTTTTCGCGACCGTGCAGAATAAACTTCACTGGGCTATTCATGGGCAAACGGCCGCCGAGGTGATTGTCTCGCGAGCTCGTGCCGACAAGGATCGTATGGGACTGACGAGTTGGAAAGACGCTCCGGACGGAAAGATTCAAAAATTCGATGTTTCGGTGGCGAAAAATTATCTCACCAAGCAAGAGCTTTTTTCTTTGGAACGAATGGTTTCCGCTTACTTGGATCTGGCGGAAGATATGGCATCGCGCCACATTCCCATGACGATGGCGGATTGGAACGAACGACTGGATCGATTTATTCGTATGACGGATCGGGCGGTGCTATCCGATGCGGGAAAGGTGACACACGAACTCGCCAGAGAGTTTGCTGAGATGGAATTCGAAAAATATCGCATCGTACAAGACCGACTTTTTGAGAGTGATTTCGATCGTTTTGCGCAGCTGGAAAGGGAGGTAAACAAGGAAATGAAATAATTATCACGAGAAACATTGGGAAAATCCCTAAACAAAGAATGGTTCTTGATCTATGCCTCAAAACATTCGCACGCAATCTATTGGTGTTTTTGATTCCGGCTTTGGGGGGCTTTCGATTTTGCACGGCATCGTGAAGGAACTGCCGGACTATGACTTTGTGTACTTGGGAGACACGGCGCGGGTGCCGTATGGGACGCGTTCGCCGGAAGTAGTGTATGAATTTACGCGGCAGGCGGTCGAATTTTTGCTCACGAAAAATTGCGGACTCATCATCCTCGCGTGCAATACCGCCTCGAGCGACGCGCTTCGCAGGATTCAACGGGAGTATCTCCCGAAATACTTCTCGGACCGGAATGTATTGGGTGTTCTCATTCCGGCGGCAGAGGAGGCGGTGGGGAGAACGCGAAATGGACGAGTGGGCGTTCTGGCGACCTCGGGAACCGTTCGTTCCGGCGCGTTCGTTCGGGAGATTTTCAAACTCGACCCAAAGATCAATGTTTTCCAAGAGGCGTGTCCACTCCTCGTACCGCTCGTCGAGGCGGGAGAGGAACATTCTCCGGCGACCGAACATTTCTTGAAACAATACCTGAAGCCACTCCTTGTGAAGAAAATAGACACGTTGATCCTGGGATGCACGCATTATGGTATGCTGGAGAGGCGCATCCGGAAGCTCGTTGGCAAAAACGTGCACGTCATTTCGGAAGCGAACGTGGTCGCGCGAAAACTCCGAAACTATCTTGATCGTCATCCGGAACGCGAAAGAACGCTCGCCAGAAACGGCGCGCGAACGTTTTACTCGACCGATATCACTGAAAATTTCGAAACACTGGGAAAGCGGTTTTTTGGGGAGAGAATCAATGTGGAAAAGGTGGTATTGTAGAGTGGGGTAAAGAGCTAGAATTAAACGTAGGAAAAACCTATGAAACATGAAACAGTGCGGGTGCGGTTTGCGCCGTCGCCGACGGGGTATTTGCATGTGGGGAGTCTTCGGACGGCGCTCTACAATTATTTGTTTGCCAAAAAACACGGCGGAACATTCGTCTTGCGTATCGAGGATACGGATCGGAAGCGGTTCGTGGAAGACGCGACGGAAAAATTGCTCGCAACACTCGGAATGTTTTTCAACTGGGACGAAGGGGTAATGCAAATTCAAAATTCAAAATTCAAAATTCAAAATTTCGGAGATTTCGGGCCGTATGTGCAGTCGGAACGGCTGGAAATATATAAGAAATACGCGGAGGAGTTGATAGAGAGGGGAAAGGCGTATCGGTGTTTCTGTAGCGCTGAAAGGCTCGAAGCGGTGCGAAAGGAGCAGGAGGCGCGCAAGGAGCCGACGCGGTATGATGGGAAATGTCGAGAACTCTCAAAAGAAGGGGTTGCCGAGCGGTTGAAAGAAAACGCGCCGCATGTTGTGCGGCTTCGCGTTGAAGGAGCGGGAGAGATTACCTTTGACGATATCGTGCGCGGGAAGGTTTCGTTTTCGCGGAAGGCGATTGATGATCAGGTATTGGTAAAGTCCGACGGCTTTCCGACGTATCATCTGGCGAATGTCGTCGACGATCATTTGATGGGTATCACGCACGTGATTCGCGGGGAAGAATGGTTGCCGTCGACGCCGAAGCATATACTTCTGTATGAAGCGTTCGGATGGGATATCCCGCAGTTTGCGCATTTGCCACTTCTCCTCAATCCCGACCGATCCAAGCTCTCCAAGCGCCAGGGCGATGTGGCGGTCGAGGACTATCTGGAGAAAGGCTATCTTCCGGAGGCGCTCCTCAACTTCGTCGCGCTCTTGGGATGGAATCCCGGTGAGGGGAAGACGCAAGAAATCTTTTCGCTCGATGAACTTGTCGAAGCTTTTGATCTCGCGCATGTGCACAAGGGTGGGGCGGTCTTTGATGCAAAGAAACTGGATTGGCTCAACGCGCAGTATATCAAAAAGCTTTCGCTTGATGATTTTCTGATGAAAGCGCTTTCGTTTCTCGAGAAAAAAACATGGTTCGAGACTGTGGATCCGGAGCGGAGGAAAGCGGACTTTGTGCGAAGAGCGCTTTCGATAGAACAGGAGCGACTCCAAAAACTTTCCGATGTCGGCGATGCGGTGAAATTTTTCTTTCTTGAGCCGACGGTTGATCCCGCGCTTCTTCCGTGGAAACAAAATACGCCGGAAGAAACGCGCGAGGCGCTCAAAAAAATGCGTGATACGATGCAGTCTCTTTCCGAAAGTGAGTGGACGCGGGAGCGATTGGAACCGACACTCCTTGAAGTGGCGGGGGAGAGGAAGGGTGATTTCCTCTGGCCGCTTCGTGTCGCGCTCTCGGGTGAGAAGCAGTCGCCGCCGCCCTTTGAAATCGCGTGGGTGATTGGGAAGGCGGCGACACTCCGACGCATTGAGTCTGCGGAAATGCTTCTTGAAAAAATGGTATAATGGGAAGAAGTCTGGTTTGTGATATACAAAAACGCTTTCGCATTCGGCACGTTCAAGAAATGCTCCGGGGCTTGGTAGGCGAGTTTTTGTGTTACGGATGGAAATAACCTCCCAAAGAAACTTTCGTTTGTGGTTTTCGTAGGTTTGCTCGCCGCTGCGTTAATTTCTTTCTCCCTGCCTTGCCGGCAAGCAGGTTTGCCAAATGC
>Ga0268298_10000598_pt1 | contig 45754 bp, 50 predicted proteins | sample WWTPWeurt_MetaG_FD_194462 | JGI IMG/M metagenome (GOLD analysis project Ga0268298, IMG submission 194462) | Activated sludge microbial communities from WWTP in Nijmegen, Gelderland, Netherland - WWTP Weurt | ecosystem: Engineered > WWTP > Aerobic digester > Activated sludge | place...
AAAACAATCAGGCAAAGGGGTGAGCTCATCTCGTCATCTCCTCTGAAATGGACCGCCCCGCTGATGCGGGGCGATCATTCTGGCTCCGGAGGAGGGATTTGAACCCCCGACCTAGTGATTAACAGTCACCCGCTCTGACCCCTGAGCTACTCCGGAAAAATCGGTCTTCCAGGGTAGCCGAACTCAGGATACACCTGAGTTCCCCGGTCTGGGGCATAGATCTTACTCTCCGCCAGAATGACCGAATTCCCAGGTTTGCCACGGTTTGGCACCTATTTGGCACCTGGTTGGGCCAACTTCTTCTATTGCTCAGGCGACTTGCCACCTCTCTTGAGGAGGCATTGATGCCCCACTATCGCAACGGACTGAGCCGCGTGGGCAAGGTCTATCACTACTGCTTCCGTATCCATGGGCAGCAGTTCAAAGGCAGCACCAGGGCGGTCGACCGGGCGTCGGCGGAACGCGTGCTCCAGGAAAAGCGCAAGGAGGCACTGTTTGGCCCTCCCGACCCGAAGGTCGTCATCCCAGTAATGAAGGACCTGATCGCCAATTGGATGGAGACCCACCGTCCCACCCACAGTCTCCAGCACCTTAAGAGCGTCGAGCACCTGACCCGGAACTGGATCATCCCTGCCATTGGCGGGACCCGAATCAACCGTATCAATACTCAAATGGTGCTGGACCTTCGTCGTCGCATCTTGGAAAAAGGACGATCTCCCGCCACTGCGAACCTGGTGCTTCGGGTGGTGAAGCTCCTCATGAATTTCGCGATCCGCCTGGACCTGATCGAGAAGATCCCCTTTCAAGTCCAGCAAATCAAGACCCAAAAGCCCCCGCGTCCGACCATCCCGCCTGAGCGCATGAGGGAGTTCCTGGCTGCCGTTGACAAGCGGGCGACCAGTCCCCAGGCGGCAACCCTGATTCGCCTCATGGTGGGGTTGGGGCTCCGGGAATCAGAGGCTCTTGAAGCCCGTTGGAAGTGGCTGGATATGAGCCGCCACACTTACACCGTGGGGAGGTCGAAAACTCGAACCCCCAGGACTATCCCGGTGCCGTCCTGGCTTTGGTCACACCTTCTGGAGATGCCGAAAACCTTGAGCGAGTTCATCTGCCCATGCCTAGACGGGACCGCCCACCGGGGTCAGTTCACGAAGAAGACCCTCCTGCGTGCCGCCAAGGACCTAGAGATCGAGGGCATCACGCCCCACTCCTTGCGGCGGACCTTTGCGACTTTGCATGCCCAACAAGGGACGGCTCTGTCTGACCTGCAAGGCATGATGGGGCACACCTCCCCGGTGCTCACGCTGCTCTACATTCAACAGAGCAGCGAGGCCAAGCGCATGGCCCAGGACACCTTGGGGCGGCGGCTCGGCTTGGCTTGAACCTGGATTTAGAGTTTGGAAAGGAGACCATGCCACGGTCTCCTTTCTTTGTCTCAGTCGGCTGTCGTAGGGTTCTGGTCCTGTAAGGCAGCCCGAATGGCCTTTTTCCCCATCTTACGCACGCCAGCTATGGCGGCCAACTGGCTCTGCCTCGGTCTGGTCTTTCCACTCTCCCAGTGGTAGACGGTCTGAGCAGACACACCAAGAAGGGTGCCCAGGTCTGCTGCAGACAGTCCCAGCTTCTGTCGCTGAGCCGCAAAGCGCTTGGCGCTGAAGCGGAACTTGGTGGAGGACTCACCATCTGCTTCAATCGCGAGTTTCTTCGGTCCTGCCTTTCCCAACCGGGCCTGCTGCTTCTCAAGGGCGACCACCTGCCGCTTCAAGGCCACAATGCTGGACCGGTATTGCGCCGAAGCCTTCTTGAGCCCATCGATCTCCTTGCGGACCTCTTTCCTGGCCAGGCGGAGTATCTCATCCTTCAGGACTGAGGCGAGGTTGGGCATCGTGTGTTCTCCTTCTTCAGGAATCGGTAACTGATTCTATTAGTGCCTTCTTGGCTTGTCCCCGAACGAAGCGATGGACGCCGAAGCAACCCGATTTTTCTAAACGGTTCCATAGTCCGAGCGTATCGAGTATACCAAATACTGATATACCAACTTTGAAGCATTTTACCGTGGGCACGGTCCAGTGGTTTCCTGTCTGAGATCCTCATTCGAGCACCACCACTGCTGTAATTGGCCCTCCTTCAAATGTTAGAACGCGGTTCCATGGATTGAGAGTTTGGGTGATAAGGCGCATGACCCTGGATCCGTGAGGTTCTGAGGAAACTGGTCGCTCGGGCACCGATATGCTCAATGGCCTACCCATGGAGGCCGATTTGGTGGTGCCTCCCGCGATGGGAATCCGCCCTGTCTGACCCAGATGTTTCAGGTGCCCCTCACCTGAGTCTTCCAGGATGAACCTTCGGCCCACCCTGACTTATGCAACCGGATTTCAGTTGTGGTTGGCGCTCAGGCTGCCCGCGCCAGGCTTGCCCAGAGTTCCAGGTAGGCCGCCCTTCCGAGAAGATCACGCCCCAGGGCCAATTATAGTTGGTTGTAGCCGGTCAGAATGCGGCCTGGCACATAGATCAACTCCTGGATGATGGTCCGCAGGCCCCAGTGGAGGGGGGGGCCCGGCGGGGGGGCCCGGCGGGGGGGCCCGGCGGGGGGGGCCCGGCCGAGGGGAGGGGCCCGGACGAGTCCAATTGGCATCTTTTCCTCGAATCCGTGCTGTCCGACAGCAGAGGCTATCGATTGCTATAGTCGTTATTACATTCGATTGTAATTGCCTTAACTTCTTTATTGTCTATCCTTTTGGTGGTGCGGATTCAAGTTTGTCCTATATTTGTCGAGAAGAGTAATGCATGCACAAACCTGATTTGATTTGTTGAACCAAGAAAGGGGGTGACCCAGCGCAGACCAGCAGGAATCAACGACTCGAATTCGAAGTTGAAACCAATTCGAAGTCACCCTTGCCATTCAATCCAATTTCTGGTGTCACAGATTCCAGCTTGCAACCGAGATAGATGACACATCCTGTCCTGGATACCAAGTTGATCTGATTGCATAACACCGATGAGAAGTGTGCGCCCCTTAACCATCGTGGTTCTGAGTGAGCTAACACGCCGAATTAGATTTCCTGATTGCGTTACATCCCGTGGACCTAGTCCATCGTAGGAGAGCATGTGCCTGAAAACGAAATTGACTCGCAAGAACCCAATCTTGTGCCTGCGTGGCAACAAGAGGAGGCTGAGCGTCTGCGCAGGGAAGCAGCGTTACTAACAACAAGAGCAACGATATTGGTTCAGGGTAACTCAGGAACCGGGAAATCTACCTTCGCAATCACAGGTGGATACCCCATTGTCCTTGCCTTTGAATACAAGACGCGGTTCTTGGCGCCGCTTATCAACCCAAATGCAAAGGTCGTCCCAATCGACAACCAGAAAACATTTGAAAACGTAATGGAGAGAATTGCCAAAATGACCACCGAGGACGGTCACTATGAGCGCTTTGTTGTTGACAGTTTTTCGGATCTTACAGAAAGGGCTCCGGACATCTTCGGAATAAGCTATCCGTTAACTTATTCTGATTACGGAACGATTGGACAGAAGGCGTTGGCCCTCATCGATGTGCTCCAGAAGTCTTGTTTGCCGACTATCGTTATTTGCCGCAGTGAAGACAAGGAATTCGGCAAATACCACCGAACTGTTCCGTCGTCACTTGGGAAAAGTGCTACGGCGCTTCCAGCGAAATGCATGCTCACTGCGGAGGCGCGCTACGACGAACGTTTGGAGTGGATTCTAGATACAAATCCAGACATCTATGCCCAGCGGTCCGGTCTTCCTTGGGTGCCACCAATCTGGAAAGGGACTGCAAACGATTACCTGGCGCTGATCGAAGGCCGATCAGGCCGAATAGTCGACAAATCAGAACGAGCACTGTAGCTGGTTCATCCATTCAATAGCGTTACCCCATGGTCGGAACCTCCGTGGGTCATGAGGGGTCTGCGCAAGCGACCAGCGCAGGCCCCTTTCAATCCTGGTCGTGCCGAATTGAGACAAGGGAGAGTTATGCCTAAATATACAGATCTTGGCCCTATGTGGCGTGATATCGATGCGAGGCTCAGGCTTGTTGGTTCCCATCAGAGGTTCCCAGCCAGTGCTCCTGGGGCAAAGACGGGGAAAATCCACACAGCCCTGGTAGACCAGATCAGCATCTCGCAGCCGGTAGGGCGCCCTGAGCGGCTGGAGGTCACGCTGGTGAACGGCCCCTACAGTGAAAAGCTTTTCTTTGATCTCGAAGATGATCTCCCGGCTGGTGGATTCCACCCCACCGAAGAAGAGGAAGCCTACGAAAAGCAAAAGCGAAAGATGCGAAAGCTCAAGTCGATTGCCACGATCTTAGGACTGGCAACTGAGTCTGGGCTTGATCTGTCAGAGAAAAAGTTAAAAGCAGCAATCGGAATCGCTGTACGAATTTCGGTCAAGGATAGTGGCAAGACCATCCCGAGCAAACACGGATACGAATGGCCAAAGCTCTTTGTTGACGTTCTGGGAAGTGCTCCTGCACTGGAGCCCATTTCAGAAGGACCTGACCGGGACTCCAATCCGATTGATGTCGATGACGACATTCCCTTCTAGGAGGTTGGACGTGCCAACCCAACATATCTGCCCCGTGTGTCACCAGGATGACGCCGTGCGGTGCCGGGATGATCCGAGGTTTTATCTGAACGGCAAACTAATGGGGATTTGCTTCCACGGGCACAGCGGCAAAGGCCCTGTCCGATTTGAGGTGGAAACCGGGAACCTGATAAGTCAGGCGCCCGCTATCCAAGACTTTGAGCGCCTCTACCTTGAGGCCACCGAGGACAATGCCCGAGGGTTCCCTGGTCCATTTCTCGCTGAGTATTGCGGTATTTACTGTTTGAGTCGCGAGGCAATCCACCGAGCCAATCTCCCATTCCCAAACGAGAGGGATTTCCTCCAAGCCCAGAAGGTAGGCGGGATAATTACCGTCGCTCCGCTTTACAGCCGTGGCCATATGTCCGGTATTCAGTGCCGGACAGTCATGCAAGGCGCAGCGGTTGAACCGAAAAAACGTTTCCAAACACTCGGGGTCGCTGGTTGCTATATTGCAAACACACTCATTCAGCCCCAGGTGGTTGTGGTCATGGAGGGTGTCTGGGATGCCGTTGCAGCGGCCTTGGATGCATTCAATGCGGGTGAACCTCATCGCTATGCTTGGGTCGGAATCTCAGCGAACCACAGCGCCCAGGACCTCAAGCAGACCTTGGATTCCTTCTTCCCCGGTGTGCCCGTCCTTGTAATCACAGATCAGGACAGCGCAGGAATCGCGGCGCGGCGGCGATTCAGTGCTGTCGGGACGCTTGCCATATTGAATGGAGTCGGGCTTGCGAAGGACTACCGTTATGCCCGCCCCAACCTCCGCTGGCCTGCCCTGTTAGAAGCGATGGAATTGGCAATTAATGGTGCTCCACCTGGCCAGGAGACTGGTCTAGCCAAGGTAGCTCGACGGGCACTGGAAGGCGCTAAGCGCGCCATGGGCAGTGGTGAAGGAGTCCATCAGGCGTGGCGAACCGGGCAGCGCTGTGGCGGATGCTGCATGGCGAACTATCACAACAAGAAAATCTTCTCGTTGCGGACCTTGGTAGCTGGCAAACCCGTTGCCGAAGGACAGCACGAATTCAGCGCCGTCTTGGGACACTCCCTTATGCGGGAGATTCGGCAGACTTACCCTGACCTTGCCGCGATCATTGAGGGAGGGGTCACAGAGGTCTGCTGGTCACCAGATTGGTGTCCCCCACAGTTCTTGGCGGATGGCCGTCATTGGACGGAAATCCCAGAATCAAACCGAGATCTCATGGCTCAAGAGAATGGCTGGGAACCTTGGCAAGGCTGCAACCCTGGTCCGCCAGAACCCACAGACCTCGATGTGTTCGTTGGAATGGCACTCGGACTGTTTGAATGCTCGTGCACACCAGTTAATCCTCTTGTTTCACCGGGCCACCAAGTGGCTGTGATTTCACTGGCCATGGCTCTCTCGGCGTTTGCAGCCGAAGAGTCATGGCGGCACAAGAAGTCGATTGGATTCCTCCCCGGTGTGTGGATATACGGGGGACCTGGTTCTGGGAAGGGAACTGTCGCAACTATAGTTGCCGCAGCAACCACCGGCGCCATGGAAACCTACGGAAACGAATGCTTCGATGGATTCCCGTGGGCATGGCTCACTGAGTCGGTCCTCCATTGCCCCGTTGCCTACCGAGATGAGATTGAGGTCCCTTTTAGTGCTCCGGAGCGTGGAGACCTCAAGGCATTCCTTGCGGGAGAAGCTCTCCACCTCCGGAAGAAGTATGCCGCTGGCATGAGCATCTACCCAAGGCCGGTCTTGTTTACAGCCAATAGGATGACATTACCAAATGACCCAGCATTACTTCAGCGAATAATTCGGTGGAATCTGGAACCTGATCTCGGATTACCGGTGCAAAAGCGCGAGGATCGATTCGCTGAGTTCTACCAATGGTTAAAGTATGACGGCGGAACGAACTGCATCTACCGGCTTGGCTTGGCTCTCTATAGACAATTCAGAACCGCGAAGCCTTCCTTATCAACCCGATGGACCAGAAGTTCAATCTTCGATGGCGCAGTGGCGTTTATCGCCAATCGGATGGGCTTGAATCCGGATTCAATCATGATCCCACTTGGCACCAGGGAGATTGATCCGGGCTTAGCCTCTACTTCTTGGTACCAAGCTCTCCAGCAAACCGTGGTCCGATTCAGCGCGGAAGTTTTACATGTGGAACTGAACCTGATGGAAGCCCTTGGACTCACCCGTTCAGATTCGGATCTTCGAAAACTGAGGCGGTGGGTAGAAGATATTGACAACGTCGCTAGACGAGGACCATTTCGCTTAGGTGAGTTCCAAGCCAGCCTCGGCCCACCGGTCGTGACACCAGAACGGACCATAGAATTCGACCATGTTTACGAGACTCCCTTGAATGAATACAAACCAACTGGGCGCAACTGAATGACGGACACCCGGACATAGGCTATATGGGGTATTTGTTTTAGTATTTACGAGAGTATGTTATCCCAATCTCTATACCCTACATTGAGCATGTCCGGATGTCCGTTACTAGCCTGTTTTCTGGGTTACTTTCCCTGGTTTTTGACGCCTTTAGGTGCGAGTAGCCGATGGGCTTCTCGTCCTTTATTGACCCTTGTTACCGACCGATTTTCTCTAAGTTGGAGAAGGCAAACTGGATTGCCTGCTCGGCGACTTCATCTATGCCAATACCGGCGGAATGCCCGACTTCTCGAAGTTCTCTAAGGATGGGCTCGCTCAAACTCAGACGGACCTTAACGGCCTTCACAGGGGTTTTGAGGACCATTTTTCGCATGCAGTCTCCAGATCTATGGTCAAATTGACCATGCTATATTTTAACAGATCTTATTATTCTTTTTTTATTTTTATTTTTATTACAATGAAAGAGCGTCATACACCGCGACGCAGGCTAGTGGTCCTTGGGCATACGCCCAAAACCCCTGCGACATCCCGCCCTTCGGTTGTCTGTCGCCGCCTGCACTGTGGTATCAACCTTCAGGAGATACATGGATGAGAAGCCGAGCCCCTTCAATTGCTGACTTCCAAGTCACTGCTCGAAACGCTCGTATCGCTATCAGAGCGACTCCGGCCGAAATTGCTGATTTACAGCGGAGAGCGGCGGACGATGGATGTTCTATGAGCACCTTTATTCGTCAAATACTAGGACAGCGAAAGGATACTTCATTCCCTTTGCCAAAAAAGGAATCATTGAAAACGGCATCACAGCTAGTCGAAATTAGTACATATTTGCAGTATCTGATACGACTTTGTGAACATAATACGGTCACTACACAAATCACCATGGAAGAGATTCGCCCAGTCATCGATTCAATCCAGACCACCCTCTGGGACCTCACCCTTGAACTTCGTGGAGCAAGGTGATGAGTCGGGCTTTGATTGCCAATGTCACTTCCGGGGCCAACCTTAGGAAGCTCATCCAGTACGACTTAGTAGGACGTGATTCGCGGAACCCACGAAGAGGAGCAGAGTTGCTTGCCAGCAACTTCGCAACATCTGATCTGGGCCAAATCACAAATGAGTTCGAAAAGGTTCTTGCTCAAAGGAAAGACTGTAAAAAGCCACTATATAGAACTTCGTTATCCATCCCTGCCGGAGTCTCCTGGAGCCGCCTGGACTGGATTGCTACAGCCAAATTATTCATGCAGACCCTTGGAATGGGCCCTGACCTACCCTGGATCCTCACCCACCACTCAGATACAGAGCACCCTCATGTGCACTTGATTGTCGGGCGTATCCCATTCAATGCTAATAGCTGTCTTCCATTCGATTCCGAGAGGAGGCCATGTGGCGGCAGTGGCCTATGGACCCGTCCCTTTCAGGGATTTCAAGAAGGCCCAACACGCGTGCCAGAAAGTGGCCAGGACCCTGGGCCTAGAGGCCCTGGTGGCTCGTCACGCGCTTCCGGCGAGCCCCGAACGTGATCTTTCGACGGCACTCAAAGTCATCCTCCAGGAGGTCCTTTCGACAGGTCCGACCTTGCCTGCTTTCCTGCAGGCATTGCAGCGACGTGATGTGCGGGTCGAGGCCAACATCGCCTCAACAGGCCGTGTTGCTGGAGTATCTTTCCGTGCGGCTGGAAAGTCATTCAAAGCCTCATCCGTTGGGTACCCTTGGACCTCCAAATTGCAACATCTGCTCAAGTTCGACCCTGTGCAGGATCTCGAACATCTACGTAGGGCCCATCATCAGGTAACCCAGATCGAAATCCCATCGATCCAGCATGGAGATCCCCATGAACAACTACTGGGACGACTGGAGCACCTTGGAGCCCCTTATGCGCGCGAACGGAGTCCCCTTGAACATCGGCCCGGATCTCTCTGGACTGGTGGGAACCTGGTACCGGACGACAATGAACCATTGGCAGGAAGAGTACAAGCTGAGGCAGACATTGGTGGAGAAGGAAGTAGCATATCTTGTCGAGCACCGTTCCGTTCGGAAGGCTATGGCAGAGCAAATAGAGGATCCGAACACCCAGGCTCAGAGGTTGGCCCACCAGACAACAGCACAGTGGTTCGAGACATTCAAATCAATGCTGCTGCACCAGATCCCCATGACGACTCTCGAAGCCCTACTTCGGATAATGACCCAGTCGAGCTTCACAATAAATCCACCACCATTTCAGAATGCCAGCGAACACCTGTACCTGGGACTGACTGGCACTCAGAGCGCAGCGCTTGTAATCGTACCGATGGCAGCCTGCGAACCGGGTGGCGGCTTCCAGAATCAGGGGCAGTTATTCGCGTTACCTGTTCGGATGGAACTCCTCTCCAAACGGGATCCACTGCTCGAACCGCCCGAACACTCACCGATATTCCGCACGATACGGTTACGCCCAAAACGACAGCAGAACCATCAGGTCTATCACAGCCTCCAGGTGGACTCCTGGCGTCCGCTGACCGACCAGGGGGACGACTGGGCTTGGCGCTACCTTGCGCTGGGGTGCCAGAAAATGGGCGACCTCCTGCTCTGGGCCGGAGATCCATTCGCGCCCCAAACCGACGTTTGGCCCCGGGTTGGCTGACACATCGAGAAGGGTGGCATGCCCCGGTGTCACACACTATTGCCACCGCCTCACACCGTGATTGTTTCACCAATATGCAGGCCAAGTCAGGACGGCGCTGGCGCGGGTAGCACACCGCAGGCTCCGGACCGTGATGTTCACTTTGGATTACAGGTTTTCATTCTATGGAACAGGACACTTACCAGAACTCGAATGACATCTGTGAGGAAAGGCCGACCGCAAGAACCGGTCGAATTGAGGGGCGGGAACCACAGAATATTTTGGATTGAATGGCCCAAAAGCTCCAGTCCAGAACATTCTCAACGGACCTGGCGGGTACTCCAATGAGGTTGCCACCTTACAGGGTGGTTCCTAATTCAGTGGTTCGTTAAGGCCATGCGAATGGTGTCGGCCCATTTGCAACTGACTCCACTCCCAAACTGCTAGATCTCTCCAACTGCTTCCTCCTCTACCCACTCGGGCTCTATTTGTGCCCCGAGGTGGCTAGAGGAGGAAGAAAATGGACGCCGAAACGACCCATCAAGCCAAGAATCGAGGCTGTGTCGAGCTTATCCAATGGCTTAGGTCCGAGGTCTGCTATTGGGAGATGGTGGAGTCTCTCGAAAAGGTCATTTCGCCGGAATATTGGATCCGTCTTACGCCGATGGAGGTGTGTTTCTGGACATTGGTGCGCTGCCGCGAGGAACTTCGGGGCGCCCTGTTGAATGATCCAACCGGTGTAGTTGCGAAGTCTCTTCGAGTTCTTGAGCACGAAAGGATTATATTCATCCTCGAAAAGGCTGTTGAAGAACAGCCGTGGCAGGCCGATCCCCATTTCGTTCGCTTCACCACTTCTGTCGTGGCCAGTTGCCTGGAGGCTTGCTCCCGCGACCAGAACCGGTTGCCTTATCACCTCAAGCCTAGTGGCTCTTGACACCATTCTTGACGCAACTCAATTGGAGTCATCCAGGCCATATGTCTGCCCTTTCTGTGCCCCATCCATCGCCCCGTCAGTGGGTGGGGGGCGACGGCTGGGACCCAGACGGAGCAGGCAGAAGCCAGTGCCCATCGGACCACCAGCTTTGGAGGATTTCGATAGGAGGCTCTGGCTCTCCCACCGGAGCATTAGATTTGTTGGATATGCGGGCGATTCCTTAACAGCCATTACCGTGGAGTACCGATGTACATGGAAGGCATCCAATGGCGTCCGTTCCGGCAAGAATTTCCACTCGCGTTCGGTGATGGGACTTTCATTTCGCTCTGGGTGGGTCAGGGATGGCACCAGATCTTGTGGAACATGTGTATTGGACTGGAGATCCTCGCTCGCCAGCAGGTAGCTGCAAGATTGCCGCCGATGCACCTTATTCAAGTCAAAGAGAAGGACGGCGTTCTCGCTTGTTTGATCGCAAACGCCACAGAAGAAGCCAACGTCTTACTCCTTCAAGCACAGCAACAGTCCCAATCAATCTGCGAGGCCTGTGGCAGACCTGGCAATTTGGTGACTATCAATGACTGGGAGAAGACCTTATGTACCTACGACCAATTGAAAGCGCAGGCATGGCGCATGCAATAAGCACAAAATCGAGAAGAGGAAACAGGAACCAAGAAAGTAAAGACAGCAGGCGGGGTCCGAGTTGAGCGGAGGGTTAGGCGGCTGGAATGCCTATTTGGCTGGAGTAGTTACTCTCAACCTAAATGGCATCGTCAGTTTGAAGCGAGCATATTGAGGTACACCATTTAAAATGACAGGCGAAAACTTCCATTTTAGGGCATATGCTTCGGCGGTGTGACGAAGCTCTATTGGACCAGATAGTGCCTTCGCGGAAGTGGGAATACCGTGCGTATCGACGGTCAATTCAACTACAACAGAACCTTGTATACCGGATGCCTTTGCTTCAGATGGGTATGGTGGAGCAGGTGGCTGATGGATGACTCGAATTTGACTGAAATCGAAATCGGCCGCACCTGGATGTGTTGAGGTGGAAGCCGCAGTTGGAGTTCTATCCGTACCTTTGGAAGGGGCTGGAATCGGATGATTGCAACCAAAGTAGATGAGAAGGCAAGAGAAGGGGATTACTTTCACAGTAGCTCCTGGGGATACCGAAATGATGCGGCATAACGGATGGAGCTAACCGGCCTAACCGGGGACCTGGGGAAGCGGTATGAAGGGATGTTGGTCACGGTTGGGTCCGGTTGAGCGGAGGGTTTGGGCACATTGTCACTCAAGTGCGGTGAGGGTTTTTGAAAAACCAGGGAGATCGTGTTCTGCGGATATTTTCGTGAATTCGGAAGATGTCATGGGACCCAGGATTGGGGGATGTGGTGTTCGTCCCCCTTCAAATGGACGGCGTGGAATGACATAGAAATTGGTCGTAGATTTAACGCCACGAGGATGCTGTTTTGCAACGATGAATTTAGCATTCGCGCCAACTGCGAAAACCTGGTTGTGAACAAGCGGCTCTGATGATCCAGAACCCCAGTCGTAAGAAAGAGTCACCTCATCAGGCTTATCAATCCACAGGAGCATATACTGGCCATCCCTCCATGGCTGTCCCGAGTCGAAGAGAGCGCAGGATAGCCCTAAGAGACAGAGGGCTGAAACTGCGGCAAGTCGACGAAACATCACTGGCATACGGATATGGCCTAACGGATAAAGCTAACCGGACCCGCCTGCGCCGAAGCGCTGAACGGAACCGAGGAAGCGAAATGATGAGAGAGAGCGGAAGGCAATTCAGGTGGGGTCTGGGTTGAGCGGAGGGTTAGGCAACTGAAGGGAGTGTTTCATTATCGGATGATCGCGAAGAACAGCATGAAGAGGCCGATTCCAATTGGGAAGGCTGAGTATGTGACAAAGACGAACCAGAACTTAAAACCATCTGATCGATATACCGGAGAGCCATGCAGGTAATAGACGCCAGCCTTGATGCCCCACACTTGGAGGAAGACACCATATGCGACAGAGAATGCGCCGATTAGGAACACGCTGATGCGCGGGAACCGATCCAAGAATTCCGGGGCTACCATTACGAGTGCAAGCGCTAGGCAGATGACGCCAAACCAAAATAAGGGCGAGTGCCATAGTTTTCGGCCTGGTGCTGTCAGCGTTTTTGATTTTTTTCGCCTAGAAATGGGCATGGTTGCCTAACGAACCAGGCTAACCGGACCCGCCTGCACCGAGGCGCTGAGCGGAGCCGAGGAAGCCGGAGGATGAGAGAGAGCGGAGGACTTTTCAGGCGGGGTCCGAGTTGAGCCGAGGGTTAGGCAGACCAGTCTAGCAACCACCACCACCCCAAACCTTGAAACGCCTGGTGATTTTGCCTGTCCGAATGGTCATGACGCCCTGAAAGTCAGACTCTTCATATCGAACGGCCGTTACCCGGCAACGGAACTCAATAGAAACTGATTCATTGGACCAGCGCTCAATGAAAGAGCTACCCACAAAGCCAGGCCGCTTCGGGGATGAGAGATCTTTGCGTGAGATCAATCGGACCCGTTGTCGGGTGCCATTGATCTTGATGAGCGCGAAATCCAAATCCTCGTCAGTGCTAAAGACGGGATGCCGGTCCTTGGTGATGGTTGGAGAAGTGAAATACGCAGTGCCACAGCCTGGAACAACATCTTTCGCTTCGAGCGGTGCCACTTCTAGGACTGACTTTATCGCCTGAGCCCCGGCGAATGAACCGAGGGCGAGGCTCAAAACGGCAATTCGTATCAGATTTGCTCGGCCCTTCATGGGGATGCCTAACGGAAGAAGATAACCGGGCCAGGCGCTTGCGCCTGGGTCCGGGTTGAACGAGTGGTTAGGCCGCGTTGCCGGGCCGTTCGATCAGTGGCCAAAGTTTTCATCAATAATCCGTTGGAGTTCAGCAGTCCGGGATTTTGTCATGAGTGTGATAGCGCGGAGGTGGATCTGAGGCTTACCAGTTCCCCCCTCCCAGAAGAACGCCTCGAAGTCAGCGTTCAGCTTCCGGTAGTTCAGCCAGGCATCTTGGGAGGACTGAAGTTTTTTCTTCTGGGCTTCCTCATACAGCAGAGATCGTAGTTTGCTGAGCACCTTCTCTAACTCTGCCTCAGCAGCTTCGAGTTCCCTACCTGCCTGTTGTCTCATGTCGTAGGTGGTCATGAACTTAGGTTCTGCTGATCCCTTCGCAGCTTCCTGCGCCTGGACTGCCCCCGAGGAGGTGAGGCCAGCGACCAAAAAGCCTGTAAGGACGAGCCTTCGCATGGTTTCTCCTATGGTGCGTCAGCGGCCTAACGGACAAGGCTAACCGGACCCGCCTGCGCGGAGGCGCTGAACGGAGCCGAGGAAGCGAGAAGGTGAGAGAGAACGGGAGACGATGCAGGCGGGGTCCGAGTGCAGCGGAGGGTTAGGCCGATGATTGTCATTTGGATTTCACATATTCGGTAGAACTATCAGAGTCGTTTACTGCAATGACAAAACTGAGACTGCCCATTCCGTTTGAATTGTTAGAGAAGAGGACGGTCCATTGTTTGGCAAATTCTGAATAGAGCACTGGGCCTCGCCATAGATTCCTAACATCGTAGCCATCCTTGGTCGCGCGAGCGCATGCCAGCGCATCAGCTTGAGACCTACGTAGCTTCGCCCCAGGAATAGGGGCATTATCGGCTTCGGACAGAACCTGGGTTTCCCGATGCGTGTGGACATTGACAGCCTTACAGCCAATCGCAAGGAGTGCTATTCCGCTGCAAACCAGGGTTAGTCGAATGAACATTGTGGGAGGCCTAACGGACAAGGCTAGCCGGACCCGCCTGCGCCAGGGCGCTGAACGGAGCCGAGGAAGCGGGAAGCTGAGAGAGAGCGAGTGGCATTTCAGGCGGGGTCCGAGTTGAGCCGAGGGTTAGGGCCCCTCGAAGCGCAATGATCTTTGCTTGGATGGCTCTTGCGGAACGCCCACGTAGCCGAATGAAGAACCAGTCGGACCCCAACCTGAATTCTGCCCGACGAAAGACGGGTAGCAAACTCTCTTCCAACGGGCTTTCTAGGGTGACTTCCTCCCAAGGGATGGAAATGGGCCGATGGAATATGACTGGCAGCAAAAAGAACGAGATATGGAGATAGCGTTCCCCAAGACCGAAGCGAACCATGGGCCTGTTGAGGAAAACATTTAACGAGGCGCGCCAGGTGAAAAAGTGGCGTTGGATAGGGTCGGATTCAGCGTGAGGGTAGGTTTGATAGAGTTTCCGAATTCCCGTACCAAAACAAAACATCCAATCGAAGGCGTACCAGAGAATGACCACTCCGGTGACTATCAGAAGGAGGATGGTTTCAGCCAATGGTTGAGCCCTAACGGAGGAAGGTAACCGGCCCAACCGTGGGCCGAATGCAGAAGGGAAAGTGAAGGATAGTCACGGTTGGGTCCCGGTTGAGCGGAGGGTTAGGTGCTTCACGGCTGCTGAACTTTGATTTCTTGTTCTGATTGTTCACTTGCTGGGATGAATCGCCAGCCGCTGTTGTTGGATTTGGTGAAAGTGGCCAAGTAGTTCGGGGAGACCCTTGTTGGTGCAGGATTGCTTTCTATTGTGAGGGTGTCGAGGTTAACCCCCACTACCTCGAATGGGCCTTGCACAAGAATTGATCTAGGACCAGTTGAGTAGATGTTGAGTTTTCCGTAGCCGCCCGTGTCATTGAAAATGCGGGAAGTAGCCTTCTGTTGGCCATTGCTGACGATGAGCGTTCGTTCGTATTCGGCGAGGTATGGGTGAGTAGGTTTCAAAACGATTTGCAGACTGACATTTGTTCCAGGAACAGAGAAAAATGACGAAGGAACCGATCGGTAGAGTTGGCGGACAGTGAGAGTTGCGCCGACAGCAAGGGCGAGGGCTACGGGAAGTAGACGAATGAGCCAGGTTCGGCGAACGGCGTTCATGGCACCTAACGGATAAGGCTAACCGGACCGCCCTGCGCCGAGGCACTGAACGGAGCCGAGGAAGCCGGAAGGTGAGAGAGAGCGGAGGACATGGCAGGCGGGGTCCGAGTTGAGCCGAGGGTTAGGCATTCGGGAAGTCAACTAAGGTTAGCGCCCAAGTTGCAATTTCTTGCTCCATGAATTGAAGGCCAACTTATCTGCCACACATAAAATTGCCTTTGAGTCACCTTGCCAAACCGGTGACTCAAACCAAACCCGAACCCCATCTTTCTTAATGACTTTGGCTCGCTTGAATTGATCAGGTTTAAGTATTGTCCCCATGCTGCCATCCCCATCGGCTTCTTGGTCAACATCATCAACTTGGTAGGCAATCCCAAGGGTTGGATGATAGGCGAGTCTCAATCCAGCATCCGACTCTGGTGGGGCGCAAGCTAGATAACACCGCTTACCATCAGTATTCAGCGCCCAGAGAGATCGAATGTCCTGCTGCGTTTTGGTTTCATAGAAGCAGTATATGGTTCGCTTTGGGGTTCCCCAGGAAAAGACATCTGCAGAACCCCAACCATCGTTGGGGAGAACAATTTTAAGTTCGCAGGCGTTGAAGGCATCCTTCAGCCAAACCATTTTGAGTGGAGCTGATTCATTGTTTGAATTGATGTCTTTCATGAGTAATAGAGCATCCCAGCGCGATTCTTTCTCTATCCGAACCCACAAAACTTGATCGTTTGCCCAAACCTTGCGAATCAGAGGCGAGAGCGATTTGAGGGCTTCAGAAGGAGGCTCATATTTGTCTCTCCATGTCGGATCAGGCCATTCCTTCAGACCCAGTCCTTTTGCTGCAACATCAACACGATTCAGCATGCTCTCAAGGTTTGGAGCCTGTGACTGCATTGCCTTGGGAATCCCGGGCAGCTTTGCCCCCGCGCCCTGAGCATAAAGAGGCAGGCACAGCATCTGAGCAGCAAGGGCTAGGTTGACGAGAGTACGACTGATCATGGGAATGCCTAACGAACTAGGCTAACCGGCCCCTCCTGCACCGAGGCGCTGAACGAAGCCGAGGAAGCGGGAAGCCGAGATAAAGCGAAAGGCAGTGCAGGCGGGGTCCGAGTTGAGTCTTGCACCAGGTTTCAACCCCTATATTGTGAATTAGTAACGCCAAGCCAAGCCGATGGGAGATTGGATGGCGGGTTTCCCTGATTGCTGGACTACTGATTGGTACGTCCTCTCAGGAGAGGCGATCTTGCTTACCCTGAGGGAACCAGGCCCATGGATTACCGTCTTTTGATAGGCGACTGAGTTGTTATCCCAGATCGCATCAGCCAGGAGTACAAGATTATTTCCCTCCCACCCAAGTAGACAGGTATCAAGCCGATCAGCCTGCCTCCATTCGCCCGGACGCACTGGGAAAAGGATCCACGATCCTGAGGAATCTTGAAGCGCCGTAGTTAAACCAGTGCTTGGATCTGCTAGGAGAGCAACTTGCCCTGTGGCTGGCATGTAAAAGGCCCTTTGGCTCAGAGCGTGGCCAGTATGATTGTAATAAAGAACGTGCTTAGCTGGCCCTGTGACCCCATTCGAGGTTTCGTTACAGACCAGTTCATAGTCCGAGATATAGCTAGGCGAGTTCCTTTCTGAAAAATGACTGACCGCGAAGAATGAATAGATCAGGTTATCTTTTCCGACTGCAGTGATTCTCGGGGTGGCAACACTTGCCCCGACTGTGGGAATTGAAGTTTGTGTCCATGTGGAGCCATGGTCACTGGATTGAAAAACAATCGACCTTTCGAAGCCACTAAATACCTGAACCCAGCTTCCATCCGGAGCGAGTTGAAACGGTTGGGGGTCGTGAGATGAATAGGGTTCAAAGGTAAAAGTTGCGGTGGCAGTGCTCCACCCCCCATTCTCCAGCCAGTAATATTGTCTCGTGGCGTGATCATAGTCCCCTAGGGGGGACCGAATGTCTCTGATGAGCTGGGAGTTCCCGTTCGGACCGATGCACTGTTCCCAATCTGAGAGGAACCCGGGGATTACATTGATGTCCTGCTGCCACTGAGTGACAGACTCTTTGACCCATAAGCCATTCTTCAAATAGGTATAGAAGAGCTTCTGGAGTCCAGGATCGTAGGGTGCTTGGGGGTTTGGTGGCTGTCTGTAATAGAAGTAGGGTTGGCCCTCAGAATTGATCCGAACTCCTGGTCTTACAATCCCGGTTACAGACGGGAAGATGGTTGTTTTCCACTGATTGTTCTCGTACGAATAGATTTCAAGGTGGTCATCAACCCCCATAAACCAGAGCCAGGGGCCGGATGGTGCCCCACCAGGAATCCCATACGGGAACGGGACGCTGAGTATGCTCTCATCGACAACTGGCCTGGTCTGTGGTCCCAGGTAACGGATCGGGAGGATCCCAGTGTACCGATTGTTTGTCGGAGAGAGGGTCTGAATGTAATAGGCAAAGTATCCAGGTTGGTAAGGCGTATCGCTCCAGCCTGCAAGGTCGAGATTCCCGGTAGCAAGGACACGATTCCCAGCAGGCGGGTCCCCTTGTAACGAATAATCAGCGCGTGATAGTTCGACCCCTGTGGCTACTTTAGACCATGACTTCCAAGCAAGATTGACATTTGTGGAAGTGACCGTGGCGGTGAATGGGTCTGGATTAAATAGGTAAACTCCCACAGGAAGAGAGAACACTGGGTCCCCCGAGAGTCCGTTCTTTAGGTTTGTGGCCTTATAGATGTAAGCCAGTCCTTCTGTAATGCCTGTATCGGTGTAAGAAAGAGAGGCATTCCCCTCATAGGGGAGGTCGACTAGTGGTTGCCATGCGCCGTGAGAGAAGGAGTTCCCTTCGGCACGCAGGACTCTTACCTGATCCGCACCAATGGAAACACGATTGATACTTAGAAGGACCGCTCTTTGGGGTGCACCTGTTGCCTCGAAGTTTGCAGCTATTGTAGGGCGTGAAGGTCCAACTGAGACAAACTTCGAAGTAGTCCAGGCAGAAGGCACATTGGATCTAAAGGCCCGAGCTTTGATTTCCATGGAAATTAATTCTGGTCCTTTGTAGACCCATGCGGATCTGAGATCTAAGGCGGAAACCAGATTTGATCCCTTTGCAGAGCTTGTTCCTGGAGTCACGGAAGTGTAAGACCAAGCGATTTCGTAGTAGTCGACTGTGCCCGGGCTCGAATCCCAGGTTACGTGAATGTCTGAGTACTCATCTGCGTAATTCGGTCTTTGCTCTAGAGCAGCCTGCAGATTGGATGGTGGTTCGGGTGTGGTCACAGGCGGGGGGGGAGGAGTAATGGGAGAGGTTGAACCTCCGCCCCCACCACCGCAGGCCATGGCCAGGATTACGACACCAATCATCACCAAGCCGAGAATTCGATTTGATCGCATGAGACCTTCGGACAAAGTGGAGTCTATGGTCAACTTCTCCCAGGGTGATGCGAGTCACAGTTGAGGATCTCCGCCCTTGTCGAACAGCCCTGGCTGTAATGCCACCATGACTGGAGCAGGCTGCAGCCATTCAGGCATTTCCGGCACCAAGTAAGAGTCTTCCCAATTTGACACTCAGCCACGATGAGCGAGCAGTGGCTCCAGGATGCTCGTCGGTGCGTGATCTAGGTCCCAGCCGCAACTCTGCCGTGTGACGAGTAGGACTTTGACAGCAGCAAGCCAGGGAAGTCGAGAATCGCCATTGGGGAAGGACGCAAAGACGGGTGCTGTGGCCATGCAGGCAAGGGTGAAGGCAACCAGGAAATCAGTTCGTCGCATGAAAGGCGTAACGAACAAGGCTAACCGGACCCGCCTGCCCCGGGACGATGATCGTAGCCGAGGATGCAGGGAGAAGAGAAAGAGCGGAAGGCAAGGCAGGCGGGGTCCGAGTTGAGCGTGGGGTTAGGTGTGCAGAATGAAGGTTAGTTGTTATTTTTTAAATAAATAAATTGCAGAACTTGAATTTGAAGATACTCTGCCACCGGTAATAAGAATTTGATCATTAAATAAATTTGTTGCTACATGTTGGGACAGAACGGTCGGGAGTAGGTTGCTTAACTGCTGCATGTCGCCAGTTGTAGGATTGATTATTTCTATGTCATTAAGTTGTAATTGAGCTTGCCCAGCAATTACTACTACATATCCATTTGATAATGCATTAATAGTGTGCCCAGATCTAGGATTAGACATTTTATTTAAAGATTTGAAAGAATTAGAAGCGTCATCATAAATTACAACTGAGTTTAGACTCTGCGGGGAAGAATTGGAGTTAAATCCACCCGCAAAAATCACACGGCCATCCGGAATTTTCGTGCAATATGGGCCAAGCCCCGCTACTCCAGGAGCAGGTGCCGTTGAGAAGGTACCAAGGTCGGGGTCATAAATTTCGGACGAATTTGTTGCCCCTACGACGTCGCTAAATCCACCGACCACTAGGACTTTCCCACTATCGAGCAAAGTTAATCCGGGTGCTACACGAGTAATCGACATGTCCCCAGTTGGATGAAATTTTCCTAAAATGGGATTGTACAATAATGCTGTTTTCAAGAACCCACCAGTGCCAGATCCACCGACTATTAGTATCTTCCCGTTCTTCAGCAGGACGCTTGAATGATGTGCTCTTGACTCTGGGATAGAATCAGTAATTGATGTTTGATTTAAATTTGGATCATAAATCTCTGCTACGGTGCAATCACTGTAATTTGAATTATTACCATCCTGGCCCCCAACCAACAATACTTTCCCATCATTTAATCTAGTTGCTGTATGTGCATTTCTACTATAAGCCAGACTTCCAGTTATGCTTATTTTCATCGTTTTTGTATCAATTATTTCAAATGATTTTAGTGTTCTGTAGTCTGCTGATCGATATCCTCCTGCAATTAAAACATTCCCGTCCACTAATAGTGTTCCAGTATGATAATACCTTGCATCATTTAGTGATGAAACATGTGAAATTATATAAGCTGTTTGTGCGGGATTCTTTGAACTAGAACCACCACATGAAATAAAAAGGCTGATAAATATGATGGTTGAAATAAATCTATTAAACATAATTGTTCCTTTTGTGGTGAGTGAGTATTTTTGGATAATGCATGACTGAAGCACCTAACGGACAAGGCTAACCGACCACGCCTGCGCCGGGGCGTTGAGCGAAGCCCGGGAAGCCGGAGGATGAGAGTGGGCGGAGGACATGGCAGGCGGGGTCCGAGTTGAGCCGAGGGTTAGGGCGATGGTTGGAATCAAAGGGCCTTAATGAAGACTATGGCCGAGTAGATAACCCCGGTGAATAGCAATAGAGCCATGGCCAGAGGAACTAACCCAACAATGCGGTAGTACGAGCTAGAGGCTTCGCTCCAATCCCAATAGGTTGTTCTCGGGGAAAGGTTTGTTAGTTCATCGCCCGTGGTGGAATTTTGATCGAGGTGGTCGACGGCCCATGCCTTGAAATTGTCAGGAAGGAAACCCAGCCAAACGCCTAACCAGCCGAATACAAGTGCTGCGGCCAACGCTAGAAGGAATTTGGGTAGGCTTTCGATGCCCATGGCGGTAGCCCTAACGAACAAGGCTAACCGGACCCGCCTGCGCCGGGGCGTTAGGCGGAGTCGGGGAAGCGGGAAGTTGAGAAAGCACCGAAGACAATGCAGGCGGGGTCCGGGTTGAGCTGAGGGTTAGGCCGACGAGTGGATTCATATTCACCCTCCCACCGGATCAGAGACACCAACGGACTTGAACCAGGCAGCGAGTTTTTCAGCCTGCTTGCCTGAGGCGAGGGGGATTGACCTTCCTCTCTTGATGTCGTTGAGGCTGAGTGAACTGTAAATCCGCTCTAGAGCGACTGTCGCTATTGGCCAAACCTCCCTCTGGGTTATCCCGATTGGAATTGGGATTCCATTTATTGGGAACCAGGCTGTGGGCACCTTATGGAAAACAATTGACTCGCCTTCGAGGCTGACCTTTCGTGGGAATGTTCGAATGCCGTACTGAGCCACTGCATAACAAAGAGCAGAGTTGAGGCAACCCGCTAAGAGATACCCGAATTGCCTTGCCTGGATTGATTCGATGAGTGAACTGATCGCGAACCAGACAGCCGCAACTAACAGGAATCGCTTGATGAATAGCCCATATCCTGAAACCTCGATGACGAATTCGGGGTTCGTGCTGGGATTCAGGCGTTCAGGTTCCATAAGAGGCCTAACGAATGATGCTAACCGGCCCCGCCTGCGCCGAGGCGCTGAGCGGAGCCGAGGAAGCGGGAAGCTGAGAGAGCGCGGAATGCACTGCAGGTGGGGTCCGAGTTGAGCCGAGGGTTAGGAGCGGGGGGCACAGTTGTGAGAAGTATTTGTACAGCCGTCAGAGAGGATTCTGGTAGAGACGGTAACAATGCGCTGGCCTACCTGAGTATAGGAGCTGACCCCAATATCAAGATCGGCTGTCCAGGGGCCGGAGCATTCAATCTGAATAGGGCGGAAAACGAATTTTGAAAGGTATGACTGAAGTTGATTATAAATACCTTCATAGCCATAGATGCGTGTAGATCCCTCGATCCGGCCTTCTGAATTGATACGAACCCGTACAAGCAATGAGCCGTTAGGTAATCCGTCCAGCCCGTATATAGAGCCTGATTTTGGGGAATAACCAATTTTAATAAATTTGACATTACTCTTTGGGGTTACACCTAACTTCTTGGGTGGATTATGGTGAGAGCAACCTACCATAGAAGCTAGAATGAACACGAACACGGCTGGAGATTGTTTTAAGTTATGTAGCATGAATGCTCCTAACGGAAAAAGAATCTGAACCAGCCTGGGTGATGGCAGGATTCAATCGGGGCAATGGAGTGCTCCTAACGGAAGAAGCTAAGCGGCCACGCCTGCGCCGAGGCGATGAGCGAAGCCGAGATAGCGAGATGCTGAGAGAGAGCGAAGGGCAATGCAGGCGGGGTCCGACTTGAGCGAGAGGTTAGGCGCATGCCGACCAGCCTATTGTTTGGGCGTTGAGACCTTTGGGAATTTCCTTTTCACCCATTCTACGAGGAGCCTAATGGGTTTGTGCGATTTTGCCCGTTCGTAGTCATCTCGATACAGGAGACGGATGGATACTGCATCAATGTCGATTTCCACCGATTCACCATCGCAAATGACGACCACACCCTTTGCCGGAAGCGAGAGAGCGTACGACTCATTTTTGAGGCTTTGAAGAAGCGGCCTCAATTTCATGAGTTCGGATTCTGTGAGTGGAACTGCCTTGCGTGGCTCACCCTGTTCAGTGATTGAGCAAGTAAGTTCGTCCTGCCCTTCGATTGCATCACGAATTTCAAATCGAACCACACCCCAGGACGAATATTGGAATACAAGGTTTGGCTTTCCCTGCTTTCGAGGACCCTGGGCAAATAGACCCGAACCCAACGCGGTGATTAAGGCGAAGGGGAGCAAGATTCGAGCAGAGGTGCGTAGGTGGCTCATCGAGCGCCTAACGAATGAAGCTAACCGGACCCGCCTGCGCCGAGGCGCTGAGCGGAGCCGAGGAAGCGGAATGCGGAGAGAGAGCTGGAGACAATGCAGGCGGGGTCCGAGTTGAGCTGAGGGTTAGGCGCGCGACAAGGATTTTACGCATTTGAGCCGCTGATTGCTTGATCTGGGTGTTCGTTGTTCCACCAGGTCTTCCAGGAGGAATAGGACACTCCCACTTTCGCCCCGGTAATTCGTTCTAGGGCGTCTATGCAATGACGATGCGTGCATTCGAGACCAACATTCTTACCTTCGTATTCGCTGTCTGGGAAAAGCCTCAGGGCACGAATGAGATGGGGAACAGAGGATGAATCACCATCGGAGACAAGGCCAAGAAATGCATCGTGGACAGTTTCATTCGCCACATTGGCGTTATCGAGAGTGCGATGTAGCTTTTCGCGCCTGGTTGCTGTGGATTGCCTAGCCTTAGAAGGTTTGGTTTCTGACGAACTGGCAAAGGAGACTGTGGCCATCAGTGCCAAGCCTACGACCAGGGCTGTTCTGAACTGAGCCATGTAGCGCCTAACGGAGGAAGCTATCCGGACCCGCCTGCGCCGAAGCGCTGAACGGAGCCGGGAAGGCCGGAGGATGAGAGAGAGCGGAAGGCAATGCAGGCGGGGTCCGACTTGAGCGGAGGGTTAGGCGATGGTCAGATTGCTTAATCATGTTTTGCTTGAAGGTGTTTAGGAATATTGATTACCCCAGAGCCGACTACTTTGACCCCACCTTTGGTCGAAACCAGGCGAACTGTCACTAGGAATTCTGGCCAGTCCACTCCTTGCAGGACAACATATCCATCCTGATCTAGGCAGCGAAGCAACTTAAACCCCTCATCGGGGTAATCCTGGCTGTCTAGAATGACATCGCTGTCCCAGCCTAGCTCTGGATCTTGTGCAAGGCCCTTCGCTTCTTCGGCCTGGTAGCCAGAGATGTATTTCTCTGTAACAAGACTATTGGATTTGAGCCACGCTACGACATCCATCGTTTTTCCGGATCTAACACTTGTATCGCGGAAGGTCACGTACTGATTCATGAATGTAGTGGCTATGCGTGCCTGCTCCTTACAGTCGCCGCAACGTGCCAACGACGAAAGCAGTAGAAACAAGACGGGGATGATAGGCCTCATGGGAAGCGCCTAACGAACACGGCTAACCGGCCACGCCTGCGCCGAGGCGCTAAACGAAGCCGAGGAAGCAGGGAGATGAGAGAGAACGAGAGGCAATGCAGGCGGGGTCCGAGTTGAGCTGAGGGTTAGGGCGATCGTTGAATTTGTAATTATTGTAGTTTGAACGGGATTCGAAGAAGAAATTTAGAGGGAGCCGCTTTGCCATTCAAAACGAGTGGCTCAAATAGCCAATTCCGACCGTAATCAACTGCGGCTTGGCGAAGTTCATCAGGGCCCTCGATGACATTGGTATCTGTTACCTTGCCATCAACACCTACCATTAGAACAACCAAGACTAGTCCTTGAATGCCAGCCATTTTGGCTACTGGTGGGTATAGAAGCGTTGGAGGGCGGTATTTCACTTTGAGAATGTAACCACCGAATTTTAACTTCGTCAAAAAGTTTTCTGCTGTTCTACCGTATCTATCATAGAAATTCGAAGCTATTGTGACATTCAATTTTAATAGCTTTTGATAGCATTCGATCACTTTGTCAGGCTGATCGTTATGATCATATACAATCCCAAGCATAAACCATGCATTAATGTAACTAGGATCGATTTCGACAGCATCTTTTAGTGATATTAGTGCCGCCCCTGTATTACCGAGATGGTCTTCGGCTTCACCGAGAGTGGTTAATGTGTAAACGGATTTTGGGTTTGTTACTAAATATTCAGAGCATATTGATTTGATGCCGTGCCAATTTTTGAGTTGACGATTTTCTGAAATTATTTTGGACAGAACCTCTTCTGGAGCCGTTGATTGCTCAACCTCCTTATGTTTAATCGCCATAGTTGAAGGTTGCTGGCAGGAGATCATGCAGGCAATAACTAGGATAAGGATATGTATGTGTTTCATGTAGAGCCCTAACGGACAAAGCTAACCGGCCCCGCCTGCACCGAGGCGCTGAGCGGAGACGAGGAAGCGGGAATATGAGAGAGAACGGAAGGCAATGCAGGCGGGGTCCGCGTTGTGCCGAGGGTTAGAGCGCAGGGATGCATGCTCGTCACTTGCCAACAATCTTCACGACCATAGATTTCAGCAATTTCCCAAGCGCATCCTCAGCCTTTTCAACTCCGCCTATTGCTGCTTCGGAGAGATGGACATCAATCCACGTGTCGGCCTCTACCCAGTGGGCTTTGATATGGACTCGCACACCACCAGGATGTTTGGTCTGGTACTTGATTCCATTCCATTTGGACTCGGAAATGGTGGTGATCTGGTGCGGCTCTAGCTCAGGCTTGCCCTGCCACTGTTTAACATTTGCGGCCCAATCCTCTTCCACCCCTTTAAATCGGGATGCAGGTTCAAACCAACCTGAGAGGATAGTACCTCTATTGGTATCTTCAAAATAAAAATATCTAGGACTGGCTAACCCTCCAGATCCTTTCTGCTCCTTTTGAACAAAATTTCCCTTATCAAAAACTAATGCCAGTTTGCCTGCTGGTACGAATACGCCTATTACGTCATCTTTAACCAAGACGTGGACTCGTTGCATCTTTGCAGATTCGTCTTCAGTTCGTGGAACACCGAGAATTGGGAAGGAGATCAATACGGCTAGCAGGATTGATTTCACAAGTTCTCCATTGTGCATTCGAGATTGGGAGGCGTAGAGAGCGCGCTAACGAAACAGGCTAAGCGGCCACGCCTGCGCCGAGGCGGTGAACGAAGCCGAGATAGCGAAATATTGAGAGAGAGCGAGAGGCAGTGCAGGCGGGGTCCGACTTGAGCGAGAGGTTAGGCCGGTGCGTAATCATTGAGTATTGCGCCTTGGAAACTCAGGCTGCAATTCCCATGCAAGGTATGGATCGAATTCAAGGGCTACTTCAATTGATACGAAATCTTCCTTTTTCATTGGCAGATCAAAATTGACTCTCTTGAAGCCGGGGGACCTAACGGTGACACGGTAATTGCCAGAGTGAGGCAATTTGAGCCTGATCGGAGAATTCACATGAATTGATACAAAGAATTTGGTTACAAATTGATAATCCTTGGGATGCTTATCTAAACAATTAAATTCAAAAATTGCACCACTTAGTTCGACCGTGTCGTTCTTAAATGGCAATAATACGATTTGATAGCCTGGATTGGGATGATTTGCTTCAGCCACAAAATTATAATGCTTAGGCGTCGGGAACATCGGTGAATTACAGCCCGGTATTATTATGGTCGAGGCAAGAAGGGGTATCGCAAGACATGAAGTTCTTGAAGTCATGTGTCGGCCTAACGGAGGAAGCTTACCGGCCCAACCGTGGGCCGGATGAATCGGTTTGGGTGGCAAGTGGTCACGGTTGGGTCCGGGTTGAGCTGAGGGTTAGGCCGATGGCCCTTGCGCTTTTCGGGAGAACAGACGGTACGAGGTCGTTAGATATTTTACTGCCCATGGGGCTGTTACACCCAAACCGATCAGATCACTCGGTTGGGATGCCTGGACAATTCTGTACAGGAAGTAGAGGCACGGCACCGCAAGCGCCAACCCAAAAGTCAGAGCCCAAGCAGGGAGAATTGTCCCCGGAGTTATAGCACCGCAGTGATGGCACCATTCGGCCTTTGGACTAAGGCCCCATGAACAGTGGTTGCACCTTCGGGTCATTTCGGCGGCCTAACGAAACAAGCTAACCGGACACGCCTGCACCGAGACGATGAGCGGAGCCGAGGAAGCAGGGAGACGAGAAAGAGCGAGAAGCAATGCAGGCGGGGTCCGAGTTGAGCTGAGGGTTAGGCCGCTCATGGGCGAGACTCGGTTTTGTACTCGTTGATGATGTATCGATTGTATTTCTCGGCATACTCGGCAGCCAGTAGAACTAACCCACCATGCTCGTCGTTGAGTAAGCCATCCGTGGTGCCTGAGATTGGATTGATTCCGTATTTTTTCTCTAAGGACGAGAAGTCCTTGCGGTCAGTGCCAGGAATTATTGTTGTTAGGCCGTGCACCGCCCGAAGCCTGTGATCGCCCTTGGCAAGCGCCGCTTTGGCATCAGCAACTGGATTGGCCCCATCGAGCCAGCGAAGTTCTTGGATGACTTGGGGCTCAGGGGATTTGGATTCCTTTTGCCGATGGCATGCAACAGACGGAATGATCACTCCGGCAACCATCGGGACCAGAAAGTTGATAAGCCTCATGGGGAGCGACCTAACGAACCAGGCTAACCGGACCCGCCTGCGCCGGGGCGCTAAGCAGAGCCGGGGAGGCCGGAGGATGAGAGAGAGCGGAGGACATGGCAGGCGGGGTCCGAGTTGAGCCGAGGGTTAGGGCGCGTGTCACTTCGATTGACGCTTGAGAACAATGAAAGGTGTCGCTTCTGGAACAGACGGGCCGTCTTGGGAGGTGCAATTGAATAACCTGAGACTGCCGTCATGGAAATCAAATGCCCAATCAATATCTGGCCCAAATAGGTAATCGAACTGGGCCTCGAAGTGGTCACACCCTACACGATAGGAGAACTGACGATCAGGTGTTGATGCCTTTCCATCTTGCCCAAAGACCCATTGCCGACCCTTTGGATCGAGGTAGCTCCCGACGACGGTTGTAGCACGAAGGAAGTCTTCCGTTGAGCCAACGAACTCGTATTGACCTTGGAATGCACCAGGCGTCCTGACGGAGAACGAGTGGTCGGAGTTGAGATCGATCTGAAAGCCTTCCTCCGGATGTAGGTTGTCACTACGGGAAGCTCGCAGACCTGGCAGGAGCCTGTACTCACCGCCGCTGTCGTGGAAGTCAACAATCGGTAACAGACTGACTATTCCTCCGGATTCCGTGACGACAATTTCAAGGACTCCACCTTTACCAATGCTCTTGAAGGGAGAGCGAGTCTTCTTGAGTGCCTGAATGTAGGTCGACTTCACATAGGAGCCAGGCTTCAACCCTGCAGAAAGGGGCGACAGAGCGCCGAATGCGAGTAGGAAAGAAATCAAGCCGGGAGTGATGTTCATTCAGCGCCCTAACGAATGAAGCTCACCGGCCCCGCCTGCACCGAGGCGTTGAGCGAAGCCGAGGATGCGAGAAGCTGAGAGAGAACGGAAGACAATGCAGGCGGGGTCCGAGTGCAGCGGAGGGTTAGGCGCTGGCGTGTCGAAGGAAGAGTGCTGTGATCGCATTGGCAAGAAGATGCGGAAGCCATGCGGCAATGATTGCAACCTTGATGCTTACGTCGCACCAAGTCAGATAAGCCACCGAGAAAAGAAGGAATGCCCAAGTAGCGCCTATGAAGTCGTAAGGAATAGCGATTCCGTGGAGGATACCCCAACACAATGCTGACACAACGGCGATCCGAATCTTCGAAGCCGACGTGTTCCTGGCAAGAATAAGAGTCAAGGCTAGGATCAAGGTTTCAACCAGCGGGCTGAACACAACCGCCATCACAAATTCCATACGGGTTGCGCCAGGTCCCGCGAATTGAGGCTTAATCGAGGTGAATCCAAATTTGTCGATGATTACATTCTGTACCGCCTCAACGATTAAGACTGGAACCAGGATTGCTAAACAAACTAATAGACTGTATGGAATCAGCCGAAGACGTGTTTTGAAGAAACGCGAAGGATCGAAGTGCACTTGGCGCCTAACTAACACTTCTGCGACAACGAGGTTTGGAGAAAAGTCGCAGAACGGGATAACGATGACACTCTAAGATTTGATGCATCTTTGGTTGTGACATGGCAGTCCAATTCTCCAAACAATTACGGAACGGATGAGAATTGATTCAAGGCGTAGACTGGGATTCCCTAGGCCCGGGGTAATGCTTCTTCAATTGCTGTAGAGCACCGTCTAGGCGGAGCGCGGACATTGATTCTGCCAAGCATTTGTACAACACTTCAAAGTTCCCCGCTGGATCATCCTTCCGAAGCGCGGCCACGTCCCATGCGCTCTGAAACCAATCACGCATTTGATCGAAGCGGGCTCTGGTGCGTAATTCTGCAGCCACAGCCAAGTGAACTTCCTTGGGGAGGTCGGCGAGCCATTCGCCTCGGGGCCGCGGCACCGCAAGATCCAATGAGAATGCGTACGGGGAGATCGGAGTCGGCCTGAAGGGTAGCCACGCGATCCAGATACGCCAAAGCTTGCGGGAGCTGGGCCATCGGCCGAGGGCCGCCTCCAGGCTGGGCATGAGTTTGGCGGCTTGTTGTTCCCAGACCTTGGAGTTGGACAACCATGGCGCCTTCCGGTCGAAATCCAGGGGAATCCATGCTCGGGCCGCGTCCTCCGCGAGGACAGACTCAAGGACGGGGAAGGGCATCCGGGGGCGAAGCAGGCCGAACCGTTCTCGTCGCGCATCAAGGTGATCGGGGTTTTGCCGGATGAATCGATCTAGTTGCTGAAGACGAGTCTGGCCTGCCACACTCAGTTGGAGCGCCAGCAAACGCGGGTCCGGCAGAACTTGACCTGAGGCGAGGATGGTGGTGGGACCTTGAAAGGCGATCCACCGCGGAGGTTGCAAGCCGAAGCGGGCCAAGGCAGCCTCTTCTTCCAGACTAGGCGCCTCCCAGCGAATTTCATCAACACTCCATGGGGCAAGGAGTGCGGATTTGGGGAGTTGCAACCAGTCTTCGGCCCAGGACGGGCTACCCCAGAGGACCATCCTAATCGGGAGAGCCCTGGACGGAGGGGGCAGGTCTGGCGCGGGGTCGCTTCTGAGCAGGTCCAGGAAATCTATCGGCGGTCCCATTGGCTCCGGCGGAGCGGAACCTTGAGCGCCCTGGCCTTGACGATGGGAATCAACTGGGTTCCCTTGATTGCCCGAATTTTCCTTCCGGGACTGGCTGGCAGTTCCATCGACGTTGGCTGGCTGCGCGGGTTCCGTCACCTTCGAGGGTTCCTTGTCAAACTCCCTGAGAAGGCCCATCCCCTTCCAACTTGAACCGGACCAATTTCGACATTCTTGAAGGGCGAGCGTGGCCTGGCCCCACCGTCCTTGTTGAGCGTAGGCCCTGGCGAAAAGGCCTGAAAGGCCCGCCTGGCGGAATCGGAATGCCTTCCATTGGGCCGAGTTGAGCGGTCCATCCGGAGGTTCGGCAGGCACAACCTCCAGGAAATCGAGCAGCGCCTGTGGATCACGGATCGCGTTCGCCACAAAAATGAGAAGATCATTTTGCGGGAAGGTCTGACCTGGAGAGGGCGTGAGCTTGGGCAGACTCGTGATCGTCCCTCCATCGAGAACCCATGTGCAGGAAATCCATAGTTCCTGGGGTCCCCAGTATGTCTGAGGATCAAAGGCCCCTTCCCTGTTGGGGTTCCTTGCCCACTCCGCCAAGGCCGCATCGCGCATGGTATGCAGGGTGGCCCGCATACGAGGAGACGCTCCGGCATCGAAACCTTTCAGGGTCAGTCCGAGTCCGAAGATGGAAGCTGGCGAAAGGCGCCAGCCGTCCGGCAAACCATTGAGCCGCTCAAGCGTATCTACCATCTCAGCGAAGACCCCGTCCGCTATCTGGCCGGGTTCATTCTGGTTTAATAGGAAGGCCCCCGGGTTATCCAGACGGAATGGGCGGGCCTGGTTGTCTTCAACGAGGACACGGAACCGATCCATGGCCAGAATGCGCGATGTGGCAAGGCGGGCTTCCAGGGCCTCACCATGTTCCGGGTGTTCCTTCAGGAAGGCTTCCCGTTGCTCCCATAGCGTCCTTTCCTCGACGTTGTGGATGGCGGCAAGGATATCTTCTCCCTTTGGAATTCCCTCGCCCTCGAAGATGTTATCCCCCGAACGGCCCATCAGTAACCAATGCGCGCCATTCCCCCATTCCTTCACCTTCCACAAGGTTACTGAAGCATCCTGGTCTAGCAGTTCGATGGAGAGTTCCCGGTCTGCCACGAGTCTGGCCAACCCTTCGTCGCGCCGCCACCAAGTGTCCTTCTGGTCCCCTTTTCGGACCCGGAGGGTCCAGGACCTGCGTTCCGTCTTGCTCTCACGCCACCCTTGGACGTAAGCGGCCCAGGAATCTTGTGCCCAGCACAACGAACTGCCATGGAAGGCAACTAGTGCTGCAATAACGAAAAACGCCCTTCTGATTCGCATGATAAAGCCTATCTTGAACTCCATCGTTTTCAGTTCGTTTTGCAGCCTAACTTTGAGCGGATCCAGTAGAGGTCGGGGTGTTCTTGCGGGAGCCCTAACGAAACAGGCTAACCGGACCCGCCTGCGCCGAAGCGCTGAACGGAGCCGGGGAAGCCAGAGGATGAGAGAGAGCGGAGGACATGGCAGGCGGGGTCCGAGTTGAGCCGCGGGTTAGGCCGCTCTGGTTCAGAAGTTGGGGAGGATACCCTTCTTGATATCGTACGACTTGATAATTTCTCGGCGCTGTAAATCAAAGAGGAAAAGTAAGGTGACTGGAGTATTCCCGATTGGGCGATAGCCTTGTGCCAAGCAATATAGAACCTGCTTGCTTGAGTCGAGGCGAATTGCAGACGGATAAACATAATCACCCGGCCTGCCAGCTACTCTTGGCCCAGATTCATCGGAGTATTGAACAGAGAAATCCCCGCCTATCCAGCCCGACGCTGTTACGCGAGCCGTTCCTCCGGTGGGAAGCTGTATTGTATGGTCCCATGCACGCTTCGTTTGATCTGTGATCGAAGGGTTGGTCATCGGAATCAGCGTTGCAGCCTGAAAAGCAGAAATTACCGTATGTGTCGGAGTGCTAATGCTCTGGTAGCCACAGCCAAGGGTGGCGAGTACCAGCGGCAATAGGTACCTATGCATGAGCGGCCTAACTAGGGATTCTGCGACAAGGACGTTTGTGTAATTGCCGTAGAACACCTGAAGATAAACATCGGATCTGCTGGCATGTGGATTCTTCCTTTCTTGGATTCTTATTACGCAAACGTAATGGTTGTCGGATACGAGGCCATCCAGCGGAATTTTACAGTGCGTAGGTTTGCCTCATATTCTTGCAGCATTTACGTGGTGCGTGTGCGAACTGATGGGTGGGACTCCTCCAGCCCTGGTTCGACCATTTCTGTCTAATCCCCTGGCCCACACTGGCCAGATGCTCCACCCATTCCAGACCGACACCTTCGACCCGGGCTCCCCTGACCTGCTGAAGGTCATATATCAGGGCCGGAAGCTCCATGAAGGGTTCCGCATCGGTGCCACAGCCTTTGAGGTGGATGGAGCCCGTTGGATTCTGCTCCATCAGCCCTACCCCCATCCGAATCACTACCCCATGCCAGCGGGGTTCTTCCACTCTCTGGCCTACCCAATGCCTGAGGTCTACGGTGAGGACCCGTTTAAGGCGATGAAGGCTTTCGAGGACCACTGGAACGCCGAGCGCCGACGCCTGTGGGAGTTGGAGCCAATGCCGGAACCTCCACCCCTGCCGCCTTCAGCACCCGCAGCGGCTCCCAGTCGTTCACAGCCTCGAAGACCACCCAAGGGCCGTCCAGTCGCACTGGCAGGCGCCGTTCCTCTGCCAGGTCTAGAACCCTGGACCGCGTTTGGGCGTCGGGGATGAAGTGGAGGATCCGAATGCGGGCAGCGTGAAATGAAAAACCCCACCCAGACGATCCAGGTGGGGCCTGCCCTCAAGCCTTGGGTACGCTTGAGGCGGACAGGCTACCAGGCCCGCCCATCGGTTGGGCCAGGTGCTAGCACTTTCTCGTCTACAGACTCAGCAGGGGTCCTTGCGGTACAAGGGTTTACCGGACCAAATCAGTTGCACCTCTATTGCACCTGCTCTACCATTTCCGTCCCTACAACCCCTCGTGCGCGAGTCGGCTGACATCTTTGGTAGAAATAGTAAAAGCCTGAAACCGTAAGGCTTCAGGCTTTCATTCTGGCTCCGGAGGAGGGATTTGAACCCCCGACCTAGTGATTAACAGATAAGCGGTTTATGGCTTAACGGGTATCAATCAAGCTTAGTGTGCTTGAAACCAGAAGAGTTATAATTTATCAATCACTCGGTAGATCTAGATATTCGCTACACTAGCTTGACCTTTGCTTGACTCAGAAAGCCCTCGGTTCTACCTTCTAGGCATGAATATTCCCCTGATCTCCAGCCTAATGTTCTCATCCTCTGCAACCTCGTCAACCTCTGCAATCAGGTTCAGGTGATATGCCAAGGCTCGGAAAGGAAGTCTCAGAGACCGGCCTTCGTCGCCTCCTCGCAGATGCCAAACGAGAAACGCGAAGGGCAGTCGCCCTCGGCAATCCACGCGGACTCTTCGTCCGCCTGAGCCCTGGGAAGCAATCCAGCGCCGCATGCTACTACACCTATCGCATGGCCAAGGGTGAGCCCGTCCAGTGGATGCCCCTGGGCAGCTACCCCGAACTGAGCCTAGTTGAACTGCGAGAGGCTGCCACCAATGCCCTCCGGATGAAGCGCGAAGGCAAAGACCCTCGACACGAAATAGCTGAGGAGCGGAAACGACAAGCTGAGGTCACCAAGAAGGCGAAGACCGCTCCTGTGATGAAGGATGCCTGCAACCTATACCTGGCCTATGCTTCGGATCGGGCCAATGTGAAGGCGTCCACCGAAACTTGGGCCAAGGCCGTGATCAATAGGCTGATCCTGCCTGAATGGGGCGAGCGCCTGGTATCCGAAGTTACGAAAAAGGACGTCAACGCCTGGCACAAGTCCCCGGCCTTGCGCGAGACACCCTCCCAAGCGGACGCCGCCCTTCGGGTGTTGTCCAAGATCTTTAATCTGGCGATCGAGGAAGATTGGAGGACTGACAACCCCGCAACCCGTCTTCCCAAGTTGGTGAGAGGGGCCGCGAAGGTCCGGGAGCGGATCCTAACGAAGGCCGAGCGCAAGGCCCTGGAACGCACCCTCCGCAAGCTGGAAGCAGAACAGGCCATCGAGGCGGCCGCTGCCGGGGCAATCCGGGTCCTGCTTCTCAGTGCCATGCGCCTGCAAGAGTGCCTTTCGCTTCGCTGGGATGAGGTCGCCTGGGATGAGCCGAACACAGATTCTGCAACCGGAGAAGTGCAGGAGGTCTTCACGGGCTGGATCAAAAAGGAAGATCACAAATCCAGCCGCCGATCCGGAACCAAGCTGGTAGCCATCACGCCGCAACTCGGGAGAATCCTGAGAAACCTGCCCACCCGAAAAGGGAGCCCATGGGTGTTCCCCAGCCCTCTGACCCCCGAGCCAGAGAAAGAACTCGGACACTTCATTGGCCTACAGAAGGTCTGGGAGCGCCTGCGAGAACGCGTCACCAAGGATGAGGCCGCCCTTGTGGCAGAGAAAAAGAAGAAGAAGTCCGAGGTCATCAACATCGAGGATGTGCACCTCCATGATCTGAGGAGGACCGCCCTTTCCGTAACCTATGGGAACGAGGGGCAGAGCATCGAGGCCCTTGCCAAGGTGGCAGGGCACGCCTCAACAGCTACTACTGAGAGAATCTATGCCCACATTGAATTGGATAAGCTGCGTGCAGCCGCCGAGAAAATCGCCAATGAGATTGGCATTGATATGGACGAGGAAACGAGATGAGAAGACATAGACAATTTGAAATATCGGGTAGTAGGTCCAAATTAAAATAGATTCTACTTGCATGGAACCTCAGTAGAAACAGCAGGCAGAGATCCCCCCACCAAGCTGGCTTCCTCGAGCCTAGAAACCAATTGATTGATTGAGTGGCCAGAGAAAACCGATCTCCAGCCTTTATAGAAAAGAGCATAGCGAACGCCACGAATTGATGGGTTTTCTTTTCTTAGTCTGAGTTTGATGGATTGAATAAAGGATCGAGCAATCGCAAGTGCTTCCCCCCGCTCATAAATGAGATCGATTTCAAGACCTCTCGCGTTCTCTTCGCGCGTTTCAACATCTACGCTAAAAAATCCCGTCACAGGTGAGGAATCGAAGGCCAGGACTTTCGAGACCCTAGGTATTTCCGGGTTTCGTGGCCAGGAATAAGCGAAGTGCTCGGAGAGCCCGCCCCCGAGAGAATGGCCGGTCGAATACAACTTGGCCCTTTTGAGAAATTCCCACTTGGGATCCATACTTCCCAGTTTTTTTAAGTACTCAACCTGAAAGGCTGGACTAAATTTCTTTTCGATTTTGTTGTACTGATCCTGATAAAAGGGGATGAACCACCGAAAGTTTGAGAGCCAATCTTCCAATCTTCCATTTGAACCACCGAAGGCTACGACTACTCTTGGATTCTTTCCACCCCCAACCTCGCCATCGTTACACCAGACCTGAACGCGGAGGTGCACCTTGTTGAGTTCGGTCGCTAGTTCTTGATCCAAAAATGACCACTGGTACCATCCAGATGCCTTTAGCCGAGAGATAGCGTCGGGAATTGTAGATTCCTTTTCGGTTAACTTGGCACCAGGAGGTTCTTGATAGGCCACCAGACTAAGCAACGCGAAATCCAAATCTTGCGTTGCTTGGGTGGCAGTATTTCGGAATTCGTCAATTCGACGATTCCCAGGTCTTCGGTATGCCACACATTTTTCGGTTTGCTGGAAGGAAGCGCAACCAAAGGCGATGACCGATAAAAAAAGTAGGAGAAGGTACAGTTGCTTGCCTGACCACCCCATAGATGCTCCTTTCTGGTTTTATGACCCGAATGTTATAACAGACTCTGTTGGTACAAAGGGAATCCAAAGCACCCTGTCTGAAGAGTCCCCTACTAGCTGTTTCGTGGGTGGAGTGTGGTGTCCGTATGGAGGTAGCGCGGGTTGCCGCCTGGCCTACTCATGGTCTGCCGGATGGACAGGATGACGGTTGACCGTCTGATGTTCCGCTTGGTGCCCTTATGCACGGTTCGGCTTGTGCGTTCGATTGTCGTTCGGCCTGCGTTGACTGGGCGGTTGTCAGGGCGTTCTTAGTCAGGTGTCGTTGCGTTCTCCCGTCCGTGCCCATGTGGGATGCACTCATGGAGGCCATATCGTTGCCGGATGGAATGACCAGTGGACTCCAATTCGTTTGCCTGAGCGTCTTCCCGACGGCAATCCCCTCGAACAACTTCCCCACGCGGCCTGCCCCCTGAACCCTTGTCGGGTCACACGGAACAGACATTGACCACGCATTGAACACGGATTGAACACACATTGAGTAGGCACGAAACAAATATTTGACCGCGCCCAGAACACTCACAAGCCGCGCATGGAACACCCAAAAGCAGGTACAGACCACTCAAACCGCCTGGTTGGACTGGTGCGTCTGGCGTTCGTGCTGGTTTGGAATAGGCTTCAGAGATAGCAATAGGATGGATTGAACAACTGGAGGATCGAATGCCGAATATTAGTGAGCCCAAACGCAAGGCCCCGGTGCGCTCCTGGTCCAATTTAGGAGTGATCTTCGGGGGTGGGATGTGAACGCAGCGGCGAGAACCCCCAGAACCACGAAGGCGGTTAGTAGGCCAGGCGGTAGGCCACGAAAAGGCGCAGGGACTCGTAAGGACCTCTGGCAGGCGAGGGAAGCGGCGAGGATGGTCCTTCGGGCATGGGAGGATCGAGGGGGCACGTGGGATGACAGCTATTCGAACCCTGTCGCCGTTCTTTTGACCAAAGACAAGGTCCGGTTATCGGCTCACCTGAAATCGCCACAACCTGCCCAGCTTGAAATGTGGTTTCCCATAATGGTGGTTGAGGAGGAGGGGAAGGCCATTCAGTGGAACCTGTCGACCTTGCGCGCCGTTCTTTCCTGGGACGATCCAGTTGTGATGGCTGAGGCTTTGGTGGCCTGTGATGGGCCGGGTTGGTTGAGTGAGTTGGCTGCAATGGAAAAAGGGGTGTATTCGAGGCCCAAAGAGAATGCGGTCAAGGCGGCCTTCAATACGCTGGTGATGACATGGCCGACGAGCGTGGACGGTCCGCGAGAGCGAGCTCATGTTTTGTTTTTGAGAAACGAAGAACAAAGACTGAAAATAAATAGGTTAAAAGACGACACGATTTCATAGTTTAAAGGTTCCCGCGAGCTTCTTTGCCGACCCACCCTCTTCTTGGGACGGTCACAAAGGAGGTAGAAAATGGGCAGCAAATACAAAGACGCGTTGGTGCAGGAGCTTTGGGAGAAGGAGCCCGACGCAACCTTTGAGAACGAGTCAGACGAAGAGTTTCGGCTTTATCAGTCTGTAGACGGATTTGCTGGGGCGATCCTCTGCGGGGATCAGGACTCCGTCACTGGGACCTTCTACGAGGAAGCAGACGAGCTGTCTGAAGCCTGGGACGAACTGGGCGACGACGAATCGTCAGATGTGGAGGACTAGAAAAGCCTCACGGCACTAGCTACACCCACGGAAAAGGTGGAGTCCAGTGGATTGCTCCCTGGCAGGAATCGCTGGACACCGTGAACCCAGAAGGAAAACCCTCCGTGCCCGATCCCAGCCTAGCGCCTGGTTCGGGTGGACCAACCATGCGCTGCTGGAGGCCCACCATGGCCCGAATTGATCCAAAAACCACCACAACCACCCCCCCTACCCCTGCTTCGCGTGTCCCTGTTGAATTCGTGACTGCCCGCGAAGCCGCCGCCTTTCTTGGCTTGAGCCTTCCCACCCTGGTTGCCATGCGACACGCCGGCCTCGGGCCTGCCTTCGTTCGGGTGAGCCCGCGCCGCGTGGTCTACCCCTTCGAAGGGCTGCGGGAATACGCACGCGCCCGCACTGTCACACCAACCCAAAGATGAGGGGCTGACATGACGCCCTCTTCCCCTCCAGAAAGACCTGAACGCCCTACCATCCTGGTTTGTCCGCCTGAGAGCCAGGTGGCCGAGGCCGCTCGCAAAGCATTGGCAACTGTACCCGGCGTCTATGGCCGCCGAGGCCGACTGGTTCATGTCCATGTCCACGCGGGCCAGGATGGCAAACGAATCATGCCCAGCGGGACCGTGGGTATTCGTGATGCGGGGCCGGCATGGATCCGGGAACGTCTAAGCGAGGCCGTCGACTTTGAACGGAATAGCAGGTTTCAGGATGGCCCCCTCCGGGCAAGCATGGTGCCCGAATGGTTGGGTCGCATGGTCCTGGAAGCCCCTGGCGCTGGCTTTCCTGAACTCCGCGCTGTTGTGACGATGCCCGTGTTGTTATCGGACGGGACCATTCACGATGAACCCGAGTCTCTAAAGGATGGGGTCCTGTACCTTGGCCCCCCTGACTTCCCCACCATTCCTCAGTTCCCCACGAGGCTAGATGCCGAGGCGGCATGGAACCGCCTCCAGGTCATTGTTGAAGACTTCCCTTTCGCTACGGATCCCAGCCCCGATGCTCACCGCGCGGCCTGGCTAACTTCGCTGTTAACCATCGTGGGACGTTACGCATTTGATGGACCTTGCCCCTTCGTAATTATCGAGGCGAACTCCCAGGCCTCGGGAAAGGGTCTTCTGGCGCAGGTGACCTGCACCATCGCCACGGGTCAAGGTGCTCCGGTCATGACCTGCCCTCGTGACGAGGTGGAACTAAAAAAGGGGATACTGCCGGTCTTGATGGACGGCACACGAGTACAGGTCCTCGATGAGGTTCACACCGGATTTGGCGGGCGGGCTTGGAATGGCATGGTGACTTCCAGTAGCTACCGTGATCGCCTGCTTGGGGCCTCCTCGTTGGTGGAAGTGCCCAACGATTGTGTGTGGATCTGCACCGGGAACAATGTGGGGCTCGCGCCTGACACGACCCGCCGATGCCTGCCGATCCGCTTGGAGCCGATGGAGGAGCACCCGGAAGACCGAACCGGCTTCCGGATTCCCGATCTGTTGGCATATGTCAGAACTCACCAGCCAGAGCTGATACGAGATGCCTTGACCATACTCCAGGCCTTCCACCTTGCAGGCCGCCCTACCTCGGGTCTTAAGCCTTGGGGCAGTTTCGAGGGATGGTCTGCCCTCATTCGTGACGCCGTGTTCTGGTGCACTAGGATTGACCCGGACTGTCGACAAGCCCTAGCATCCGTGGCTGACACGGGCCGGATCATTCATGCGGATCTGATGGCCGAACTTCATGCTGCCTTTGGTTCGTCTCCTTTCACCACAAACTCGTTATTGGAGAAGTCCGCAACCATTCCGAGTCTATTTGCTGCCCTAGAAGCCGCCTTCCCCTCAAAGGATGGGCGCCTCAAGGCTGTAAGCATCGGCAAACGGTTGCCCAGTTTCCGCCGTCGTCCCGTGTCCGGATTGATGCTGGACCGTAACCCCACAGTTGATCGTCGGGGCGGGGCTGTGTGGTTTGTCTGCCAGGTAAATGTCGCGACGATTCCAACCTCCGAAGGCGAGGCCTGGGAGGTTATCGAATGATCTCCGTTCGTGTTCACCAAGGCCGTCTTGAAGCGCGTGGAGCAAGGCCTGAGGACCATGACCTATTAATCAATCTTCGTGACCTGTGGGAAGAGCGGGCTGCCATTCTTGAACTTGAAGCTGACTTCACAAAGGTCGAAGCTGAGGAGTGGGCCTTGTCCGACCTAACGAACGAGGCTCACGGGACTTGCCTGTGCCCAGGGACTTAACGGATGGCCTACGCAGAATCCGAGGATGAGAATGCCGTTCAAGGTCTGATGAATCACAAGGGCAGCGCCAGCACCAAGATCTACATCCGCTTGCGTGAGGAGAGGCGCATGCAGGATGCGCTAGTAGTCGGCGCAGCGATGTGGGAAAAGACGAAGAGAAAATCGGTATAGCCCACCCCTGCGAAAGGATGTCTAACCTCACATTTGTATATTTTGAGGTAAATTATTTAAATTTTAACTCTGCCAAAGCTCTAAGAGCATGCTCATCCAATGATCCAAGGATTGCATTATTATAGCCAAGTAAGGTTATATTATATTTTTTTTCAATTGACGGCTGATTATAATTAATACTGTTGATTGAATTCGTTCTGTCACGATCGACACTGTCCTTTATGAGTTTAGCTTGGGTTTGTTGGGCAATCGTGGCATTATTTGAGGATAGAACCCCAAGTGAGACCACCTCGCCCATACCATCCATAAATCGTTGGAATCCATTTTTACCGTCTTCAATGATTTCAGGATTCTCAAGTTGCGCAACCATCGAGGGCAGGCAGACTGATTTTATTAGTTCTCCCAAATTTCTTGTTGCAACTTTCTGCAACCAGGGTCCATATTGATAATGAATCGTACTCATTCCAACAAAGGCAGGGACTACATTATTATTATTTATTTTTAATAAATATGAATTTCGTTTCAAAGCGTTATTTTGTGTATTTTTAGCAGATTGCTCAAGTCTCTGAAGTTCATCAAATTTTAATGAAAAATTTTTAGAAGTCAGAATCCAGCTTAATGGAATACCCTCTCCTTTTAGGGCCCCAAACGTCCCAAAACTACTCGGCAGTAAATCAACAGATTTTTCGTATTTTATTGTTTTCATTTTTTTATCTATCGACAGCTCTGAAAAAGATAAATCATCATAACAATTAATTTTTATAGTCCCGACATTTAAAAACAAATTTGAGATTTTAATAAAATCATCAACATCATTATTAAATAGCAATGAATATATCAACATATTTTTAACTTCAACATTAAAAGGGGATAGTGAGAATAATTGATTTGCATTTTTAATAAAAACAAATAAATTATATTTTATAATTTCTTTATGTGCTTTGCCGATTTTTTTTTGTTTTTCATTTCCATTAATTACCCACTCGTTTAGGAGTTTGTGGTCGGTGTATTGAAAGGATTTTGTTTCAAACAAATTATCTTTCACATGCGCGATCATAAGCTCTGGCTCACAAGCGACTGCATAGACTGATCTGTAGAACGATGAATTATAATTTATGAAATTTAAATAATTTGTTTCTCTACGATTTATTTCTTCCATGAATACTGAATAATATTTTAAATTAAGTGATTTTATGACTTCACATTCTTTCTTGGCTTGCGCAAAGTCTCCTTTGAGGATGCTCAAATTGCACTTCAATACCAACCGCTGAAACTCCGTTAGGGTAGGTACCGCTATTGCCTTCTCCATGTATGAAGGGTCATATTTTTCAAACGATTCTTTCACAAGCTTATCAACGTTGAAAATGCCCTCATACACCCCAATATCGGACTCCATTTTGGCTAAGGTCTTAGTAATATATTTGTCTAGAGTCTGCCGATTCTTTTCAATAAATGCTCTGGCTTCATCCAATTCACCTAAGTTCAATAGTGAATAGAAGTAGATAATCTTCAGCTCAGTGTTCTTCGGGTCAAAAAGGAGCTTCTTCTTCGCCAGGTCAGCAGCTTCTTCATATCGTCGCGCCAGGAACAGGTCTTCCGCTGTCGCGGTACCACCGCCCCCTGAGGACGGTCGTTTCTCTTGGGGCTGAGCCTTGCCAGCACGAGCGTTGCTTGACTGCTTCTGGGCCTCGCCCAGGTTGCCAGTCCCATCACAGCGGCTGCAGGCCTCTCGTCCAGTCCCCTTGCACGGGTCATGCATCGACTTCCCATTGCCATTGCAGACCGTGCAACGAACCGCGGTGGCCCCGTACCCCACTGACCCTTGTCCGGAACACAGTGAACAGCCCTCGTAGCCAAGACCGCTGCAGCCGTCACACTTGACGTATCCGGTTCCGGCGCAGGCTGTGCACTCAACCAGGTTCCCAGCTTCGAGTGCCTTCAGATTCTTCTGAATCTCCTTCTTCTGCTTCCTGACCTCCGCTTCCCGCATGGATTTGTAGACCCCTTGCCCAAGGGCCGCAATGCCGTCCTGGCGTCCCGCTGTTTGTGGGTCCTGCCCCAAGAGGCAACCCACCAGCAGCAGGAGACTCATCAAGGTCTTCGCAATTCTCATGGCTCTCACCGTGGAATCAGGGTTCAGTGTTGGAGTGTTTGTACATGCATTAGGTAATTTGGTTATTGTTCATTAAAAATGATCATGATTATCGATATTTATATGTTGCTAGTGCTCTCAAACCAATTTCATCCTTTTTTGAAACTACCGTATTGCCGTACCCAATAATGTTAAATTCGATATTATTTTCAAATGATATTCTGTCCTCAGTCGCCTTATCCATTTTTCTGGCATTATCTTGATCTATAATATTTCTTATACTTCTAGCCTGTTCCTGCTGCGCAGCGCTAGCCTTTCCTGATGAAAGCATGCCCAACGAGGCAACATCACCAAGAGCTGCCATAAAATTAGTGAATCCATTTGAACCATCTTCGATGACATCAGGATTTTCTAATTTACTAATTGTATTAGTTGAACATAGTGACTGCATCAATAATCCTATGTTCCTTGTTGCTAACTTTTGCATCTTGGCACCATATTGATAATGCACAGTCCTCATTCCAATATATGATGGTACAATGTATTTTTCATTGCTATTAAATTTGAATAAGTAGGAATCTCCTTTAAGTGTGTCAAAAGCTCCAAGTGGTTTATTTTTTGCGGATTGTTCAATCACATTAATTTCATTAAAACTGAGTTGAAAATCTGAAGAGGGCATTACTAACTTAAATGGAACCCCTGCCCCTTTAATACTACCGAATGTACCGTACATCTCAGGTAATAATTTGTTTAATTTTTTGTATTTAATAATTTTAGCTTTTTTATCTATCGTTAAAGTCGAAAAAGACAAATTATCGTAACATGGAATATTGATTTCACTAAAATTTAAGATTTTTTGTGCAAATTTTAGAAATTTGGAGCCATCCTCTTCAAAAATTAATGAATATATCATGCCATCAACTACAGCCTTATTGAATGGGGCAATTGAAGCTGCTTTAGATATTTTTGATATATTATTGATAATATTAAAATTTTTTAAATTTAAGATATTATTATGAACTCTTTTTTCAGGTTCGGAGGCCTTTGGTGTTTTTTTAATAATATATTCTTCCCAATTAAAATATTTGATTAATTTCGTTTGATAAATATGAGATTTATCAATATCGATAGCATGCTGGGGCCCTTCAAGTACAGTATATAGAGAGAATTTATAATTATTAATGTCAGAATACATTTGAATGAAATTCGACTCTTTGTCATTAATAAAATTTAAAATTGATTTGGATAGACTTAGATCAATTTCTTTAATAGTTTCACAATCCTTCTTGGCCTGTTCGAAATCTCCTTTGAGGATGTTCAAATTGCACTTCAATATCAACCGCTGAAGGTCTGTCAGGGTTGGTATCTCAATTGCCCTCTCCATGTAGGCTGGGTTGAATTTCTCGAACGACTCCTTCACGAGCCTTTCGACGTTGAAAAGGCCCTCGTATACCCCGATATCCGACTCCATCTTCGGTAAGGTCGCATTTAAATATTTGTCCGTCGTCTGCCTGTTCTGTTGAACGAAGGTTTTGGCTGCATCCAATTCGCCCAGGCTCAACAATGAATAGAAGTAGATGATCTTCAGCGCAGTGTTCTTCGGCTCAAACAGGAGCTTCTTCTTCGCGAGGTCCGCAGCTTCTTCATATCGTCGCGCTAGGAAGAGGTCTTCCGCCGTCGCGGTACCACCGCCCCCTGAGGACGGTTGTTTCTCTTGGGGCTGAGCCTTGGCAGCACGAGCGTTGCTTGATTGCTTTTGGGCCTCGCCCAGGTTGCCAGTCCCATCACAGCGGCTGCAGGCCTCTCGTCCAGTCCCCTTGCACGGGTCATGCATCGACTTCCCATTGCCATTGCAGACCGTGCAACGAACTGCGGTGGCCCCGTACCCCACTGACCCCTGTCCGGAACACAGTGAACAGCCCTCGTAGCCAAGGCCGCTGCAGGCGTCGCAATTGACGTATCCGGTCCCGGTGCAGGCGGTGCACTCAACCAGGTTTCCAGCCTCGAGTGCCTTCAGATTCTTCTGAATCTCCTTCTTCTGCTTCCTGACCTCCGCTTCGCGCATGGACTTGTAGACCCCTTGCCCAAGGGCCGCAATGCCGTCCTGGCGTCCCGCTGTTCGTGGGTCCTGCCCCAAGAGGCAACACACCAGCAGTATGAAACTCATCAAGGTCTTCGCAATTCTCATGGCTCTCACCCCGAATCTATGGCTAAGACGGCCTTTGCATTGGTGCGTTTCCACTTAGAGATGATGCAAACAGGATGAGGGGGGGAAGGGCACCTCTGCCTACGAGGTAGGTCGAACAACAACCCAGCCTGTTACTAATAATTTATGCATTGACGACGAATTTTCCGCTATGGTTTCTTGAATTTATTCACAGCACAAGATGTTTTATTCCCAACTAGTCAACATTAATATTTATAGTTTTTACAGATCGCAATTGCAATTTTACCTAATGATCTACTTTATCACTTCCGAACAGACAGGGGTCGGTGCCTGTTAAGTGCGATGCAGCTTAAGGAAGCTGCCCCAAAGGCGGGCATACCTCAGCCTCAAAAACAGCATTGATTCAATTTTTAATCGTGGATAAGGCGATCCTCTTCAACCTCATAAGGACTTCTGCATATAGGGATTGTGTCGCGTCCAGCTCCGACCTACACTCCCTTGGATTCTCTGCCGTTTGATGTGAAATAGAAGTTGCCTCTAGCGCTGTTCCAGTCAGTCACTTTGGCCTGGTTTTCCAGGCACCCCCAGTGGAGTTGCTCTCATGCATCCATTCCGTGCTGTCCTAGGCTTTGGGGTTTTGTCTTTTGCACTCTCTGCCCAAGCCCCGGACAAACCGAACGGCAACCCGCCCAAGGCTGTGCCCCCAGCACCGGCCAAGAATGCGATGAGCCGTGTCGATGCCCAGCGCCTTGACCGTCAAAAGGTCCAAAGAGCTGAGGATGCCAAGAAGGCAGAAGAACGAAGGCTGGCGAAAATCGAGGCCTTTGTCGAGGCTTTCACAGCTACCCCCAAGGGCACGGAAAATAAGATGCGAGAGAAATTGGTTGGTGATGCTCTCGACGCCGCCGGCTGGAATAGCACTGAGAGTTTGAAGCGGAAGATCAATAAGGAGTCTGACGGTCGCGAACTCGGAGGAAAAATCGTAGAACAGGAGAAGGAAGACGAAGCTAGGTCGTTTGAGGTCGCAGAGGCATTCACCTCTGATGTAAAGGCGTCCAAAGACAGGGACGCGTCTGCCCGAGCGCGAGCACGGCTAAAAAGGATGGAAGCTGACTTTGCCTCCCAGGACCGTGATTACGAGAATGTGACCTCACCTCAGCCAAGGCTCAATCCAAATCCAGAGCTTGGTCGGACCGCGGTTCGGCCCACCACGAAAGTTAGTCCAGCCAGAGCTTCGTCGCCGAATCAGCCGACATCCTACGAATCACCTACCTACGGACTGGACAAGCCAGCACCCGCCAAGGCCCCTGCTCCATGTAAGGCGCATGGGCGTGCTCCTTGCCCTGATTGTGGCCAGCGCTGACAGACGGGGCCTCCCTGCTCGAATTCCCTGATCTTGAAGTTATGAGCGAGAGGATGCGTAGCCCTCGTTCGAATCTGCCCTGCACATTTAACAACCTCAGCGCAATCCTCGGCAGCCATAAACCCAATGGCAGTGCGGTTCTAACTCACTGCTGCAGAGGTTGCAGAGGAACGCACTAGTCTAATTTTGAAGAGCAAGGAGGAGGTGGCATGCCGTGGTTCCAACTTCATCTCCGAATGCGTCCATCCAGGCAATGTGCCATTCGCTTGCTTGACTCTAGCTTGACCCAAAGGAAAAGGCCGCCTGGTCAAGGCGGCCTAAGTGCTTGATTTTACTGGCTCCGGAGGAGGGATTTGAACCCCCGACCTAGTGATTAACAGTCACCCGCTCTGACCCCTGAGCTACTCCGGAAAGGCGAATGACCATTCTACCGGACGGGGGCGGGGTTTCAAGGGCAGGGC
>Ga0268298_10000599_pt1 | contig 45741 bp, 35 predicted proteins | sample WWTPWeurt_MetaG_FD_194462 | JGI IMG/M metagenome (GOLD analysis project Ga0268298, IMG submission 194462) | Activated sludge microbial communities from WWTP in Nijmegen, Gelderland, Netherland - WWTP Weurt | ecosystem: Engineered > WWTP > Aerobic digester > Activated sludge | place...
TGGCGGTGCTGGGGGCGCGAGGGGTTTGTGTGACCGACTTGGTGCGCAAGAACGTGCTTTCGTGCCAAGACCCGGTGAAGCTCGACCGGTGGCTGGTGCAGGCGGCCACCGCTGCGTCGCCGGATGCCGCGATCGTGCTCTCGGTGTAATGGGCCCCACCCGGCGGAAGGCGATGGGCGGTCGCAGCGTCGGGGGGTCGCGATGGGGAGCGGGGCGGGCCTGGGCTGTGGGGGGCGACTCGGGCGGTGCGAAAGGTGTCTGCGGCGACCGCGCAGGCATGTTCTTTCGGAAGAAAGGCCTGTGCGGCGACCGCGCAGGCGTTTTTTGAAAGAACGACGTCTGCGGTCCGCGACCGCGCAGTCGTTTTTTGAAAGAGCGACATCTGCGGTCCGCGACCGCGCAGGCGTTTTTCGCACCGCGCAAGGGTTTGGCCGCGACCGCGCAGGCGTTTTTCGCACCGTGCAAGGGTTTGGCTAAGGCCGCGCAGGCGTTTTTCGCACCGCACATGGATTTGGCCAAGACCGAGCAGGCGTGTTCTTTCGGAAGAAAGGCCTGTGCGGCGACCGCAGAAGCGGGTTTGGCAAACCGGCATGGGGCGACGTGGGATGCGCTGCTCAAGCCCATTCCCCACCCCATGTCTACCTACGCGGGCCACACCGGCGTTTGGCAGGGCGACGCGACCAAATTTGCGCAACGCTGCGTTTCTGTACGCGGGCGGTTATTGGAAGAGGGGCGGGAGGTCTTTGGAGAGCTGCGCGAGGATTTCCTTGTCGTGGCTGCGGAGGCTGCGGTTTTGGGTCACGCTGTCGTACAGAATTTCGTGTCCGCGCAGGAACGCATGGACGGATTTCTTGTAAAGGAGAAGGGCATCGTAGCTTTGGGTGAGGGTGTGTTGGAACAGGAGAAGGGCGAGGAGTTGGGCCTGGCGCTGCTGGCGACTTTGGGGGTCGGAATGGGTGAGGCTCTGTTCGACCAAAAGGAGGTTGCGGAGGCGGACAGAGAGACCGTTTTGCACCAGCGCGCGGGCGGGTTCACCGAGCAAGTTGGTGCGGTGAAGGAGTCCCTGGCAGAGGGCGACGATGTGGGGATGGGTTTCCTTGATGACTTGCTCGAGTTTGTGGCGTCTCCATTCTTCGGTCAGCATGGCGACGATCGAGGCCGCACCCTGCTGCATGGAGACCGACGCAGGGTCAAGCGACAGCGCACCGTAGGAGGACACGCGCTGGAGGTTCCAAACGAGGGTGCGGGCAGGGTCGGCGGAACGGTAGTCGTTGTGCTCGGCGAGGTTTTTGAGCGCGAGGGCATATTCGCCGAGGACTTTGGAATACTGCTCGATTTCGGAAAGGGCGGCTTGGACCTCGTCGCGTTTGCACGGGGCAGCAGTGTGAAGGCCGGCGAGCAGGTTTTCAGCGTCGCAATACAGCAAAAGGTCACGGGTGGCGGGCGCGCGGGCGGGAATCCAGGTTCCGATCAGGGCAGTGGCCGAGACGCTGCGCAGCGACAGACAACCGGTCAGCAAACAGAGACCGAACAATAGAAACGTGCCGACAAGCCAAGGTCGCCGGTGTGGGAAAGCCGACCCAGGTGCAACGCGACGAGTTCCTTTGTTCATGCGTCGGATGCTAGCATGCGCGGCCATGTCAACCTCGAGCAAACAAGAAGTCGGTTTGAGTCATGTGGATGAACAAGGTCGCGCGCGGATGGTTTCGGTCAGCGAAAAGCCCGAGACGCTGCGGACGGCCAAAGCGTGCGGGCGGGTGCGGTTGCGGCAAAGCACGCTGGCGCTGATTTTGTCGGGCGGTCTGCCCAAAGGGGACGTGCTCCAGGTGGCGCGGCTTGCAGGCATCGTGGCGGCAAAAAAGACGGCGGACCTGATTCCGTTGTGTCACCCGATTCGCATGACGCAGGTCTCGGTGGATTTTTCGCCGCAGGAGGCGAATCGTTCCGACCTGGGGGAAGACCCAGAAGACGCGGCGATCGACATTTGGGCGACCGTGACGGCGCTCGACCGCACCGGGGTCGAGATGGAGGCGTTGACCGCCGTGAGCGTTGCGGCGCTGACGCTCTACGACATGTGCAAGGCCAAAGACCGCAGCATGCGAATCACGGACATCGAGCTGGTCGAAAAAACGGGGGGCCGGTCTGGGACGTACAAAAAAGAGGGCGCAGACGTTCCGGCAGGGGACCACAAACAGATGTGAGGGTCTTGGTCCTATCGAAGAAGCTTGGCGAGGAAAAGGGGTTCGTCGAAGCGGTTTTTGGGGGTGAGGGCGAAGTGTTCGAAAATCATGTGGCGCGGAAGGTGGAAGGGACTCGTCGTGCCGGTTTTGGGAACGATGCACACGGCGTAGTCGTACCCGGCCTCTTTTGCGAAACGGGCCACGCGGTCGTCGGTGTCTCCGTTGGGATAGGCGAGGCCGGGACAGTTTCCGCACAGCGCGGTCAGGGCGGCACGGCTGTTTGCGAGCTCGGCTTGCAGCTCGGCATCGTCCAGGGCGGGCAAAAGAGGGTGCTGGCAGGTGTGGGAGGAAATCTCGGCCCCCATTTCACGCAAACGCAAGACGTGCTGGGCATCGAGATACTTGGGCGCAAGGGGTGACGCAAGGAGGGCGGGACCCACTTCAGCAAACAGGTGGGAAGCAAGGGCAGTCCGATCTGCATGCGGAAGGGTTTTGAGCGCGGCAAGCAGAAACGGAAGGCGGACAATCGGGGGAACGGGGGCATCGAGCGCGGGGTTTTGCCGCAACACGTCATGGGTCCGCAAGACAAACAGAGCTTGCAGGGCGGTCTCTGGGGCACAAAGGGCTTGCTGAAACACCTCGTACCAAGGCAACGGGAGGGTTTTGTCAAGGAGGCCGGTGATGACATACACGGTGAAGGGAACTCCCAGGGAATGCAGAATCGGTGCGGCGACTTCCAGGGTGTCGAGATAGCCGTCGTCAAAGGTCACGGCAAAACTCGGGTCTTTGGCTCGCCCGGAGCGAAGTTCAGCGGCTTGGGAAGCTTGGGTGAGGGGTCTGTACCCTTTGTGAAGGAGCGCGCGAATCTGCTGCTCAAAGACGCCGGCAGACACGACGAGGTTCAGATCGGGGCCGCGCAGCTTGGGAACGACGCGGTGATAGGCCAAAGACACCGCCTTTTTTTGCGCGAGCCAAGGCAGAACGCGGGCATAGGAAGCGCGCACCAGGCGAACGCTGGGGGAAACAGGTGACTGTGCGGCCAGAAGTTCGCAGATCAGGCGCACAAGGTCTTGCAGGGTTTGCAAAGAAGGAGGTTGTCCGTCTTTGGGAACCGGGAAGGTGTGGATGCGTTCTCGGGGAAGCTGGGCAAGCTGCGCAAACGAAGTGTGATCTTGCGGCGGACCAACGATGGCAAACGAAGGCAGAGGGAACTTGGCCAGGGGCGCTCCAAAGCCGACATGAAGATTGTGAATCACACCCTGCGGCCAATAGCACGCGACCAGGGGTTTGCCCTGTTTTTGCGCAAGGGGTTGTACGTCCCGCAGCGAAGTGGCCCCGCTGACCAGAAACAAGTCGGGCGCAAACTCGACGAGTTTTCGCCGCAGATGCAGCCGGGCGAGCTGACCCAAGCCATGGCGAAACACCTGCACGTCCAATTGGGCCGAAGCAAGCGCCTGGCCGAGTGCGGTTAGCGCGCCATGATCTGCGTGCGAACGGCTGCCTTCAATGACCAAAGCCACACGCGCAGAAAGTGGGGCAGGGGGCTTGGGGGTCGCTTCCGTTTTGGGCGGCGTGGGCGCATGGGTCTTGGGCACGCAAACTCCGAAAGAATGCCTGTCGGTTAGTAGAACACCTTGGGCAGGGATTTTGGGTAGGAAAAAGGCGGTTCTCTCGAGAGAACGCGCGCAACTTTTGCCCCGATTGAGCCGATCATTTTTCATCGGCGAACATCTTTATTTGGGGGATTTCAATGTCCGGTGACACTGGTTTTGCCACTTCCGAGAATGCGACTCTGGGTGCCTTTTCGGGCGGAGCCGTCGGGGGCGGCTTCGTCGGGTATGACGATTTCGACGCAACCGACATGGGAACCGGCTTCCACATAGGGAGTGGTTCGGGCGGCGAGATGCAGCTTGGGAAAGACACCAAAGCTCTCTCGGATCAGGTGGGCAGCAAATCGGTGAAGGAAAACGCGCAAAAAGAGGAAGCACTACCGAGCCGAGCCGAGGTCATGGCTGATCCGGCGAAGTACGGCATGACTCCGGGTATGAAATGCTCGCCAGAGGAATACGCGCAGCAGTACTTCCACGAGGCACTGGCGAAACTGTCCTACAAAGACCCGCAAATCGACGGCAACAAAGACCCGGCGAACGGCTATTCGGCTGCCGACCAGAAGTTTTTGCAGGAATGGGGTTACAAGTTCAGCAAGGACGTTCGCGGCGACGGAACCAAAGGGAACACGGAATCGGGTTTGTATGCGGCTCGGTTTGAACCGATCGACGCAAAATCGAAAATGCCGCCGATCGTCGCGTTCCGTGGCAGTGAGTTCAGCGATGGAATGGTCGATTGGCGTTCGGACTTGCTCGACCCGTCGGTGGGTTCCCGGCAATACAACGCAGAAAAAAAGGCGATCGACGATCTGATGAAGGTCGCGCCAGGGCAAAAACTCGAAGTGACCGGGCACAGCTTGGGCGGCGCGCTGGCGCAACGCGCGGCTGCGGAACACGCGAAAGACATCGGCGCAGTGACGACGTTCCAAGCGCCAGGCATCGACGGTGCGGACGCGGCCAAGTTCAATGCTGCAAACTCCGACGGGCACATCAAGGTCAATCATCACTACGTGACGAGCGACGTGGTTCACCGCGCGGGCGAAGCAAAACTCGGCGGAAATTTCTATGAACACCACGTTCCGGGCGCGGGTCTTGCGGACATCGGTGCGTCTCACACCGCGAACCTTTTGCACAATCCGCACGATGGGTCGTACATCGGCGATGGTTCCAATCCCCTCGGCAAGCGCGACGAGGTGAAGCACCACGACAAAGACGTGCAGGGCGACCGGCATTTCTTTGAAGGAATGCGGCAGCTTTTGGGCAACGGCCTGGGCGGTCCCATCGAAGGCATCATCACCGGAATTACCAAGGCGGGCGGTGGCGTCGTCGATGCGGTCAAAGATGTCGGCGCGGGCCTGAAAAACGGCTTCATGAGCGCGATGCACGGGCTGACCGGCGGTATGAGCACGGCGTGGGACGGAGCGAAAAAAGGCGGCTCCGAGCTGGTCGGTGGCTTCAAGCAACTGATGAGCGGAAACCTGCTGGGCGGCTTGGGCGGCATTGGGTCAGGGTTGTTCAGCGGCGCGAAAGGTCTTGTGCAGGGCGCGGGTCAGGCGATTGGCGGCGTGGCATCGGGGGCGTGGGATGTGGCCAAAGGTGTGGGCTCGGGCTTGTGGGATGCAGGGAAAGGCCTTGTTGGAGGTGCCGGTGACATGCTCGGTGGTCTCGGGCGTGGCCTGATGGGCATTCCCAAAGGACTCGCTCACTTGGGCATCTTCGGCGCGGAAAAAGCGTGGGAAGGCGCCAAGGGTCTGGGCAACATGATCGCCGGATCGGATGCAGGTCAAGGCATCGCCAACGGTGCGAAGCACGCCATTGGTGGTGCGGGCCATGCGATTGGCAATGCGGGGCGTGAGCTGGGTGGCGCTGCCCTGGATACGGTCCATGGAATCGGACACGGCGCACATACCGCGTGGGACGGTGCCAAAACCGGTGGCGGCGAGATTCTGCACGGCGCGAGCGACCTGCTTCATGGCAAGCTCGGCGGTCTGGGCGGGATCGGAAAAGGCTTGGTTCACGGCGCGGGCGGCTTGCTCAAAGGGGGCGCGGAAGCCGGGGGCGCGGTGCTCAAGGGCATCGGCAGCGGCGCTGCGGCTGTGGGCAAAGGTGCGCTGAACGTCGGAAAGGCGGCTGTGGGCGGCATCGCTGAAGCGGGCAAAGGCATCGCCTCTACGGTCGGCAAAGGTGCGAGCGCGGCCTGGGATGGTGCCAAAAACGTCGGTTCCAAACTCGCAGGCGGTGCCAAAAAACTGCTGTCCGGTTGGTAGTCCCCTGTAGGTCCCTGTCCCCTCCCTAGACACTCCCCCGTTCTAACCCCCGAACCCCTTTTCCATTCCCCTCATTGACTTGAACGCCGGGGCTTTGCGGTTCTTGGAACCTGGCATGGTCTGGAAGCGTTTGGTCTGGATGGCTTTGGGGGACTTGGGGTTCGGGAGGAGTGAAAGGTTGGATTTTGGGCTTTTCGCGAGGGCGAAAAGCGCGCATGAATGCGGGCATGAAACCCAAGGTGGAGATGTTTGCGAACCGGCTGCGGAAGCGGCTGAAGTGGCTTTTGCCGTGGGCGGCGGAGCGGGGCGTCGAGGCCTACAGGCTGTACGACCGGGACATCCCAGAGGTGCGTTTGGTGGTGGATCGATATGGGGAAGACTTGGTGGTGTACCCGTATGTGCGGTCAAACCCTACACCTCTGGACGACGCGCATTCAGCCGAACCGCGAGAGACCGGTGAAGCAGGGGACGATGGGGAAACGGACGCGCGGAACGCCAATGCTGACGCCGACGCCGAGGTCGAGAGCGAGGAGCTTATGACGGTGATTTCGTCGCTCACGCAGACGCCGCGCGAGCGGATGTTTGTGAAGACGCGGATGCGACAGAAGGGAAAGGCGCAATACGGGCGACTGGCAGAGGCTCGGCACGAACGGGTGGTGCGAGAACGGGGGCACAAATTCCTGGTGAACCTGTCGGACTACTTGGACACGGGTCTGTTTTTGGACCACCGAGACACGCGGGCGCTGGTGGAACGCCTGTCGGCGGGGCGGCGGGTGCTGAACCTGTTTGGGTATACGGGGAGTTTTTCGGTCTGTGCGGCCAAGGGCGGGGCGCTTTCGACGATGACGGTGGATATGTCGGCGACATACCTGCGGTGGGCGACGCGGAATTTCGAGTTAAACGGGCTGAATCTGGCGCGGCACAAAACGCTGCGGACGGACGTACTCTTGTGGCTGCGAGACCCGGAAAGTGTGCCGTCGCTGTCGGGGCCGTTCGACTTGATTGTGCTGGACCCGCCGACGTTCTCGAACAGCCAGAGGATGCACGGGACGTTCGACGTGAAGCGGGACCACAGGTGGCTGATCGACCGGGCACTTTCATTTTTGTCGCCGCAAGGGATGTTGCTGTTTTCGTCAAACCGGCGTGGATTGCGGCTGCATGAGGAGGACTTTCCCGATGTGCAACTGAAAGACATGACATCGGAAACCCTGCCGCGCGACTTCCATGATCCGCTCATCCGCTCGTGCTACTTGCTGGAAACCATCCCACAAAAACCGACTTTCCGGGCAGGAAGACCCGGCGTGTCGTTGTCAGGAGAACCGAGGTGGGCGGGGCGGTGAGGGGCGCTTGGATCAGAAAATTTTGGGGGGACGGGTGCCTTTGGGGGCGGTCGGGAGGTCACGGAGGTTTTCGGGCAAGTCGTAGGGGGTGCCGTCGGGTCGCAATCCGGCACTCGGTGGAGGCGGGAAACCGGTCAGGAGGGGGCCGCCGCGATCGGTCGGTTTGATGTGGGGCGGGGGCTCGGGCACCTCGACAAGGGGCGCGCCCTGGTTGGCGTGGAATACGAAGCGAGCCCACATGGGGACGCTGATGGTGAAGCTGGCATCGGCGTAGCCAAGCTGTCGCTCGTACAGGTCATCGCCAACCCAGACTGTGGTGAATGCGCGCGAGGTAAAACCGACAAACCACACGTCGGACGTGCGGCTGGACGTGCCGGTTTTTCCGGCAGCGAGGAGACCGGCGTCGCGAATGGGTTTGCTGTGGCCCTGGGACACGACGCGGCGGAGCAAGGTGCCGGTCAGGTGGGCGGTGCGGGGCGCGAGGATGGGCCGTTTTTGCCGCCCGGCCTGGGCCAGGATGCGCTCGATCCGGGTTTTGCCGTCGAGCAGGGGATCGTCCCAAGCGCTGCGGTCGAACAGCACCTCGCCGGTTCGGGACACGACGCGCTTGACGGTGACGAGATCGATGGGGCGACCGGCGCGACCGAAAAGGGCGAAGCTTTTGGACAGCTCGTCTATGCGGACGCACGATGCGCCGAGGGCCAGGGCGTCGTCGGCGTGGATGGGCGTGGTCATCCCCAGTCTGCGGGCCCAGGCGGCCACGTCCTTTTTCCCGAGCGTCTTGAAGACCTCGAGAGCCGGCGGGTTTTTGGACCACACGAGGGCGCGTTCCAAATTGACCTGCTGGCTGTAACTTCCGTCGATGTTGGTGGGCAGCCAGCTCTCGCCGGTGACGGGATCGGTTTCGGTCTTCACCTTGTCATTCCACAGGGTGTCGTACCCGTAGCCTCGGTCTAGGGCGAGCGAGTAATAGATGGGTTTGTACGCGCTGCCGGGCTGGCGACAGGCCTGCACGACGCGGTTGAACTCGGAGCGGTCGTAGTCGCTGCCGCCGACCATGGCGAGGACGTACCCGGTGCGCAGGTCGAAATGAAGAAGCGCGCCTTGGGGCCGGGGGGTTTGCTCCAAAACGACCTCGATGGTGTTGCCGGTGGAGGGCTTGCGGCGCTGCTCGGGCAACCACACGGCCTCGCCGACCTCTTGGCGCTTGCCGGGCTGGGCAGGAGGAACGCCGGCGCGGCGAGGATCGCCGTCAGGAGGAATGAAGACGCCGGTGCCGGGCACGTAGCTGGGTCTGGCATACAGGGGTCGGACTTCGGGGGCTGGGGCCGGGGCGGTGTGCGCTTTGGGTGTGCCGCCGGGCCGACCAGTCGGAGGTTTGGCGGCCCGAGGCGCTGGACCTTTGCCAGCCGGGCCACGCTGCGCCGCTGCGACACGAGGGGTCGATTTTGCAGCAGAAGCGGCGGCTCGACCGGACGGTGCGGGTGTTTTGGCTACATTGTGTGTATCGGTGATTCCGCGAGCAGGCGATTTTTGGGCAGCAGCCAAGGTCGCGTTTTTTGCGTCGGTGCCAGGTTCTTTTTCTTTGTAGGGTGTGATGGGCGCGTACACAAACTCGGTGAACTTGCCGATGTGCGAACGGTGGGCCAACTTGACCCAAATCACGTCGCCAGGGCGAAGGGCCTCGGACGCAGACAGAATCAGCCGATCGTTGGTGGGGTCGCGCGGACTATACTTGGCGGCCCAAAGCATGTTGTTGAGGGGCAGCTCCGTCGTGTGCGGCCCAATTTGCACGGTGGCCCCGCTGGCCCGCAGGGCTATGACGAGGCCGAGATAGAGGGTGTCTTCTTTCAACCGACCGCTGTACCGCTGTTTGGCACGGGCCAAAAACACGCGCTGGCCGTCGGGGTCGAGGTTGACCTCAGCGCCCCGGAAACCCTGGCGCTTGTCCAGGCGTCGGACGGCAAAGTCTACGTTCTCGGTTCCCAGAACATCCAAGAACGGCTCTAGGGTCGTCTCGACGCGCAAACCGCCTTCCAGCACGCGCTGCTCACCAAACAAAGACACGAGTTCCTTGCGGACCAGATTCACAAAATGCGGCGACACTTCCTTGGACGCATCGCGACGCTGTTTGAGGACGAGCGGCGCGCCGAGCAGCTTGTCCGCCGTGCCGGCGTCGAGCCTGCCGACTTCGACCATTTTTCGCAGCACCAAATCTCGACGCTGCTGCGCTGCCTGGGGATGATCGATGGGCGAATACCGGGTCGGGGCCCGCAACAGACCCGCGAGCACGGCCTGCTCATCCACGGAAAGCTCCCAGACATGTTTGTCGAAATAGCGGTGGGCGGCGGCCTGGACGCCAAAACTGCCGTGGCCCAAAAACGTCAGGTTCAGATAGGTCTGGAGTATCTCGGCTTTGGTGTAACGGGCCTCGAGGCGGCGGGCCAAAATGGCCTCGCGGATTTTGCGGGAGAGCGTGCGATCCGCGCCCAAAAAAGCCTTGGCGACCTGCTGGGTGATCGTCGAGCCGCCTTGCCTCAGCCGCCCCGATTGAAGGTTGACGCGCATCGCTCGCACAAAGCCGCGCAGATCGAGTCCCCGGTGTTCGTAAAAACGCCGGTCTTCGATCGCAATCACAGCATCGACCAGCGTGCTCGGAATGTTGTGAAGGGGCAGAATCTCGCGGCGTTCCTTCGCGAACGTCGCCAGCAAACTCCCGTCCCCCGCATAGATTTCCGTCACACCCGGCGCAAGCTGCATGTACCGAGCCAGATCCGGCGTTTCCGGCAATGTGCGCGCAAAGTACACATACGCCGCAAGCAAAACCTGGCACAGAAGCAGCCCACATCCGAGCGCAGCAAACAGGTAGTACTTGAACAGCCAGTAAAAGAACCCACCGTCGGCGGGATTGGTAATCTGAATGCGCGGTCGGGACATGCTTCTGGCCCTAGGGAACGTACCACAATCCCAAGGAATCATGGCCGCTTACTTCGCGCAAAGCCGACACCATCACATCCGTCGCAAGCCGAGGGAAGTCGTTTCGGGCCTGGGACGGGTTATTGGACTTGAAAAATGAAGTTGCCCAGGTTCATCCGGCCAAACAGGTCCATCGTGGAACGCTTGGCCGCGACCGCTTGGCCCGTCGGATTCAGCGCCATCACATCCACCACATAAGTCCCCGACTCGAAACTCGTCGATTCGCCGCTGTAGGCCGTGCAGGGAAAATCAAACGGCTGCGCCCCGGCCAGTTGCACCCGCACCCACTTTACGTTTTTCGACGAGCAATCGAGCGCCGGCGCTACGTTCGCATCGGGCTCTTTTGCGTCCACAATGCGCCACGTCAAATAGACCGACGATGTTACGGTCGAACGCCCGCAACCGGACATCAAGCCCGCAAAAGACAGGGCGAGCGCAAACAGGGAACGTCGGAACCAAACCGTATTTTGCATGTGTTTCTCCATTTGTTTCTATGTTGTTTTTTATGTTGTTGTTTATGTTGATAAACAAGTGGGTGGTGAGGGCGAAAGGCCCACCGTCTTTAGCAACACCTCGAGACGTTTTTCAAACGTATGGTCGCGATGTGCCCGTTTTGTTGCAGCTTCAGCGATGCGCTGTCGTTCTTCCGGGCGAGCCAAGTAGTATTCGACTTTTTCACGCAGGTCTGCTCGACCCTCAAACGTAACGACTTCCGAGCCAATCTCGAAATACGCCGATAACGCCGGTCTGTGGTCCGTAAGCTGAAACGCACCCATGCCTCCAAGTTCAAACGTCCGCTTGTTCACGTCGCCAATGCCTGCGTAGTGATTCGTGTTCAGTGCGATCGCCGCCGCGCGCATCGCTTTGCACTTTTCGTCGCCCTGAACCACTTTTCCAGCCCAAAAATCATGTACGCGATGGTGCAACCACGTCGGAGGTTTTGCCCCCCACAGCTTCACCTTCAAACCACCGTCGAGCAGCGGCTCAAGCAGTTTGGCTCGATACGGATAGTAGTTCCCAAACGTCGCGACATCGGCCCCATACGTTTCGCGATCCTCGTCGGACAGTTCGATCGGGCGATGGAACACGCGGTCCATACACTCGGGCAAGTGGTGGATGAAATCGCACGACAAACTGTGCCGCAGCCGCGCGACCATGAACCGATCCTGAAAAAACAACCCGTTCCACGGCGCGAGCAAAAACGTCCCCCGCCCAAAACTTGTGAATGCATCGGGGAACCAGCCCGCGCACGACATCCCGAGCGACCGCAGCTCCGTCACCGTTTCCGGCAACACCCACAACAGCTGCACCACCAGCACCAAATCGACCCGCAACGCCTTCGCCCGTGCGACAAGCGGCTTTTGCGCGAAAAAAAACGGCTCGCGCACCGTCCCCCGCAGCAAAAACTCCGCCGCTGCGTACGCCAGTGGAAAACGCTGAAGCGGCTTGGGCACACCCAAATGTTTCCGAGGATCGAACAGCCACGCCTCGTGTCCAAGCGCCCGCAGACCGTTGACGCAACCGATTTCCGAACCGTCTTCCCAATCAGGACCCACCACCAGCACACGCATGACCAACGCCCCTTTTACCTGTTCCCAAGCGGTGTTTTGCAACCCGGGCGAACGGCCAGGTTCCGTCGGAAAAACGCCTCGGCGCAAGCCGCAAACGGAGATCGTCTGCGAAGGCCAAGTCCCCCGAAAAGAAGGACTTTTGAGCGCACGCCGATCGGAATACAGGTGGCTACCATGTCCAAGGATTTTTGGAGGCACCGCAAAATCGGGTCAAGAAGTTTTCTCCCATTCTTCGCGGTTGCCTTTGATTTCGCGGAACATCGGATGCGGTTCGATCGAATTGATGTTGCGTAAGGTAGCGTGTAATCCAGGATCTCGTGTTTCCAATTTTCTCAACAAATGGTCAAATTCATAGTTCAATTGCCCATTTGTTACAGGTAATGTTCCATTGAATTGTTGAATGGATATTTTTGTTCTGTCAAATTGATAACCTCGCCTCTCTGCCTCGTTCGCAATGATTGTCAAATAAGTAGCTACTGCTCCGGCGGGTTCTGTTGTATTCTGAAACCGAATCAACTGCGGATGATGTTTGTATCCTTTTGTTCGTCCAAGCAAGACTTTTTGTGCCAAAAGGCCTTCTCTCCAAAGCGCCACAAGACCTTTTGCGTCCAAATAATGGGGATGTATAGACCAAAGCCGCATGAGAGACCCTCTGTCTTGTATGTGCTCTGTGATGCCACAAAACTGGTCGCCTGATCACAACAGAGTTCGTTGGCCGAAAAAACAAACATGCGGGAGGTGGTGAAAAAGACAGATCCAACCCGGAAGTGTCGCGTTTGAGCGCAAAAACTGGAGGCAACATGAATCCGAACCCACACCGACTACCCCGTTTCGCTTGCGCTGCTCTTCTTGCTCTGTCTGTGTTCCCTTCCTCTTCTGTTCACGCCGCTGCTTCTTCCCATCCTGGGGCCCCATCTGGCCCGTCTGGCGTGCTGGTTGCAAATCCCAAACCCTGCGTTTCGGAGAACCCCCAAACCGCCGCAAAAAATGACCCCCAAATCCGCTCTGCGGCAAGTCGCGGGCTTGCATTTTTGGCGCAGTCAAGCCGCACTTGGACGCAGCAGCACCGCTGTTTTGGGTGTCACGTACAAGCGGTCACAATGGAAGCTCTTTCCGTCGGTAAAAAACACCAATATCCCGTTTCCCCAGGTGATCTGTCCGACATGGTGAAGGCACTGAAAATGGGCGTGACCGCAGGCGGGCACAACACAGGAATTGCATTCGAGGGGAGTGCGTGGGCTCGATACGATCAGTGGGTTGGAAACAACGAAACAGGGGACAGATCAAGCATTTTTTTCGTCACGTCGAGCACTCTTAATCCAGCGGGTCGTAATTTGGTCTTTTTCATGGTGTGCTGAGCTACCAAACGTCCGCCGGCTACTTTGGACTAACTCTGATCCGGCTTACATCAAGCCTATTGTGACGACCGCTCGCTGGGATTGCCCTACCCTGACGACTGACCTGCGCTGAGCTGGGTGTGGGCGTTCTTGGACGGCGCACGGGTCTTTATGTCGATATCTCTACTTGCGCTATGGGAATTGAACTGGGGCGTGGCCGGATTTTGTTGATATCCGAGAGAGAGGGAAGTACCACCACCGAGCAGGCCGAATAGGAATGACAGCGAGCGCGAACGGGAGCAGGACGGACTCCTAGAACCGGCACAGCCGCTCGATTAGGAATTGGATGAGGGTGCTGATGCTGCTTGGGATGCGGTGCGTTGCGGACGTGCGAAGCCAGTCATCGCATGTCCGGTTACTCCGCTCGCATTCGCTTCACTCTGCACCGCTTTCGTCTCCATCGGAATTCCCATCAGTGTGTGCGGTGAGCGCGAGGGTTTCCTCCTGCGAGGGTAGCGAGCGCAGTGGCGGCGGCGGCGGCAGCTCGAGTGGTGACGGACGAAAGAACTCGGTGAGACGCAGGTTTGCCGCCTGGGTCGCCTCGATTTTCTTCTTCCGTTCGCTCTTCGTCCCCTGCTGCCGGTAGAGTTTTAGCAAGTGCTTGAACCCTTTGAGCTGATCCATCCCATGGTCTACCCAGTTGGGCCGGATCACCTGCGGCGGACTGGCGACTTCCGCTGTGTCACCCGGAAAAATCCACACGAGAAGGTAGTCTGTTTCCAACGGGATTAGTGGGTACTCAAGCGGGTCAAGGCTGAAGTTTCCGTGTGCGGGCCGTGTCCCATTTCGACGCTGCGTGTTCGGAAGAGGCAGCACGCAGTTCAGCACGGGACAATACAGCCGATACCCAACCGCTCCCCTTGCGCGGCAGGCCAGGACTCTCTGGGCCCACAATCTCATCATGTCAGGAGGAGGGTCTGTGCGTCCGGCTCTGTCTCGCTCCGGGTCGCGCTTCTTTGCCATCCGGCAGCTCTGCGAATGGTATCGCTCATTCTCCCGCTTTGGGATGAACGGTAGCTTGCAGCCTACACACAATCTCGACTCGATGGTCATGTTGGCATTGTCCGTGGCCTCGCCACGCAAAACCAGCCCCTCGCGTAACCCCTGGAATGTACAGGTGTATTGCATGACACAAACGATGGGTAGGTCCGGGTCGTTTGGCGGCAGCATCATCTGCGCAGTGCGTTTGCCACGTCCTGTTCAACCTTTCGATCGGCTCTCTGTTCAGTCATCTGTTGGGTTTTCCATTGCGCCCTCCGATCGGCGATCTGTTCCCCAATCTGCGCCATCCATCCGACGAGAGCCCGCGATCCCGTCGCACTCATTGGCCACAGATCGCGGAATAGATCGCCCAACCACAGGCTGACCTGGATGCCCAGCGGAAAGCCGAACGCAACGCCCAAAGGGAAGCAGAATGGAGCCGCCCCGGTGGCCAAGAAAGAGCAGGCTGCATCAGCGCCATGCCTTCTTTTGGCACGTCCGCGTCCTCCGTTTTGGAGCGCAATTTTTTGCGGGATCACTGCGCCCATTTCATGGGTGATTTCGCGGGGATGCAGCACGCGATTGCGTCGGTGACGGCTCATCGGTCAGATTCAAGAGATGAACGATATTCGCGATCTGGCTGATGTCATACGCTCACACCGTCCACATGGAGCCCGTGCCTACTACCTTCAGAATGTCAACGGACGGTTTCCTAAGCAGGGAGGCTGGAGCCTCGATCCATTTGTCCAGCCAGTCTGTCCCTCTGGACAATACACGCTGGCGTTTCTCGCAAACATCTCCGATCAAGTGCCGCTCCCGCCTGCCATCGCAGGGTTTGCAAACCCAGTGATTCCAGTGCCAGAGCTGAGCCAGGCCATCACCAAAGCCCCAGAGAAGCAGCCTCCGGCAAAGCATGACGACCCGATCTTGTATCACCCGGATTCCATCAAGAACCGTGTCGACTTCGAGCTGACTCAGATGGCTGACGCCAGTATCAAGGCGAAGTTCATGTTGACTGATTACGGCCAGTCCCTCGCCTACGCTCAGGCTTGGCGACAGGAGGCCCAAAATGCGATGCAGTCGATGAGCGTCCTACAAGCACGCGAGCGAGAGCGCCTGATGGAAGAAAACAGCAAGATAGCGGCCAGCCTTGCCGAGGCTCGCCGAGCCGCACCGCCGCCGCCGCCAGACCACTTTGGCAGCGCCCTGATCTTTTTCGGCCAGATAGTGAGCCTTCTCGGGAAGCACGACAAGGATGAAGGCTCTGTGCTCGATTCACTTGTCGCCGGACAGGGAGTAGACGAGGAACAGAAAGCGGCGCTGCTTGCGACCAAGAGCGAACTAGAACGGGTGAAGAAAGAACTGGCGGAGAAGCAGGCACGGAGCGGTGGTCGCACTCAGTTGGTGGAGCGGCTTGCGGCGCTTGAGGCTGAGGCAGCAGCGCTACGAGAGAGTATTAAGTCGAACACCGCCGCGATAACCGAGAAGGACGAGCCAGCCACCAAAAAGCAAAGTGGCACGAATCCCGAGAAGACAGCACCAGAAGCGGAGAATCGTCCACAGACAGAAGGCCGCAAGACGCGATCCACGCTACCTGCCAGACGGAAGACCCGAGGCTCCAATCCGTCCGTAAGTTCGCAGAGACGGAAATAGAGATGGGAACGCAGCATCGGAGCAGTCGCCGTCCTCCGCTCCCGCCGCTAAGCCCCATGACACTTCTTGTATTTTTTCCCGTTGCCGCAGGTACAGGGGTCGTTCCGGCCAGGGGTTGCTTCCGCACGGATCGGTTCGGGCTTCCCGAGTGCCGCGTTCTGCTCGGATAGAAGCGCTACGGTATCGGTGGGCTGCCAGTCGCGCTTCCATGGAGCCATGACCTCAGAGGGAAAGTACAGCTCACGAGGTTGCAGCTTCACGCACTGCGGAACAGCCAGAAGTGCATAGTCCCCGATGGTCGGAGTCCCGAGGCTGGCAACAGAGCTGGCGGCCACGCACGGTAGCCATTCTTGATCAAGCACGGTGAGAGGCGCATCGAAGTTGAGTCGCTGATGCTCCAGACCGGCACGCTGAAGCTGAAAGAGTCGGGACGTCAGGAGCAGCCACTGCGGGTCTAGTGACGGCGGAGACGCACGCAGTCCATTGAAGACAGCACGCAGTTCACGATGAAAACCAGCAGCCTCGGGTGGCGTTCCCTTTTTTCCGAAGGGGACATCGAGGACTTGGTTGATTTGCGCGTAGGTCTTCGGGCGACGCGCAGCAAGGGCGAGCAGCAGGAGCGATGTTGCAACCATCAGCCACGCGTCTGTCGGATCAGCGCCAAGGTACTGCTGCTTGACCGGACGAAGAACGTCTTTCCCAAGTTCGCCGACAACCCAGCACAGACACAACATGCCCCCCAGACTCCCTTGGTTCATGAACAGACCATTGGTGAGCCGAGAGAACAGCTTCTCTGTCGATGGAGCCAGTCGGTCTGCGTCCCGATGCCAGTCCATGGCGATTAGGAACGCAAGATGTCGAAGCAAGAAGTACTTTTCCCAGTATCGTCGCAGTTCTGCTCGATCTCGATCCAGCAGATGTTTCGGTGGAAGCTTGCGGAGCTGCTCGCGCTGTAGGTTCAGTGCTTTGGTCGCCAGGGGAAAGACGTCGATGAACAGGTCGCGACAGAAGGGCTGCCAATAGGAAATGGCATCGAACTCCTCCCGGCAAAGATACCGTCCGGCATGAAGCAGACGAAGCAGAAGCGGCTTGGCGCTGCTCTTCTCACCCGTCAGTTGTTCCGCGACTTTGAAGCGTCGCTTCAGTTCGTCGTGCAGTAGCAGCAGCGACTCCAGTCTTTGGTAGGGAATGAGGTGGGCATCATGGTAGGGCCACCCGGACGCGAGGTTGGTCCGGCAGTGGCCATCGCGACGCACAATGGTGTGCTCGGGTTTGTCTCCCGGAGCGAGGGCAATCGCTACATCGCGGTTGTCCTCCGGTAGCTTGGCTAGCTCCAGAATAAACCGGGTGAGCTGGGAATCATTGTAGAGCACCATCGACCGCTCCATCGCCGGAAGCGACAGCCGGGAGACGGTCCTGTCCAGAAAGTGTTCATCGTGGTGCATCAGTCCTCAGTTGGGGAGCAGCGAGGCCGTTACCTCCAAATCACGTCTAGGTCCGTGACGGACAGCGAGAAAACGACTGCAACCCCGACACACATCGTACCGCGCACCACGGTGGGGCGGATAGAGGAAACGAGGTGATGGGGGCTCCTGTGGCAGAGCGCGCTACGGTTCTTCTCTGTCTGGACGCAGATAGACTCCGGGGGAGTTGCGAATACTGGCCAGACCGCAAGCGACGGGCTGCGCAAACAAGGTCATGGCTTCCTCTCGGCTAGCACACGGATGGAAGAGGACTCCGTAACCAGAGACATCCCACACGATGAAGTGCCACTTGATCCCGCCCTGCTCTCGATACCAAGCGACCTCCCACACATAGAGGTGCGCAGCCTTCCCTGGCTGGCTGGCGGGATGCTCGACGGTTTTGAGGGCGACCATCACATCGCGCACGGGATCGGTGTGGAACCGAGCCGCGGCATCGAGCCAGAACAGCAGCGCCCGCTCATTTGGCGTCGCGGCCCTGTCGAGGTCAGCCAACCAGGGGCGGCTGGCTAGCAGTGGGGGTTCCATCGTCGCAGACTGCGCCATCTTCTGTGACTGATAAACTCTTTGCCGTCGGCTTCTTCGGCGAGAACGGCTGATCTTGACCGATGCTTGTGCTGTGCTTTCCATGACTTCACCTCGCTGTGCCCAGCATGAATGTGCTGTATACAGAACAATTACATTCTGTTCCGTTCGCTTACAAGTTCTGCTTACAGAACAAGGCGTGCTGGCTGTGTCTTTGCCGTCGCAGACGTGCTAAGCGACAGTCCGTGACTTTGGCCTGCGAAAAACTCGGCGAACGCCTCTTTGAAGCCCGCGACCGGGCGGGCCTCACGCTGCGCGAGCTGGGCCAGCGCTCCGGCGTTTCGTGGTCATCGATCAGCGCGATCGAAAAGGGCCGTCAGTCCGCCACCGTCGAGACAATCGAGCGACTGGCACTCGCCCTCGGCGTGCGCCCGTCGTGGGTGGCGTTTGGGGAAGGGCGGGCAGCGCGTCACAAGCAGACGCTCCCAGCTCAAGCGCACTCAGACGCGATCTGAGGCGCAGTTTCGACACGGTCGCGAGGGGATATCATCGAAGAAGAGCCGACATTACAACGCTGGGCGTGGGTACGTCTCGATCCAAACAGTCAGAGTGCTCCCGATCGAGGGCGTGGTGTCGCTCCGAGAGGGAGCATCTACCCAACGGTTGCACTGACTGTGTGCGCTCTTTTGCAGCACGACGAACGCCGGAGGTCGTCATTCCCTGTCTGTTACGGCCTCTGCGCGGCGTCCCCTTGTTTCGCTCGCTTGCGCTTGTGTTGTTCTTCCTGCCTTTCATGCTCTTCGGATTCTTCCTCTACTACCACCACCTCGCCGGTCTGTGCGTCGATCTGCACTTCCATGATCTTCTTATCAGACGTAATGATGTCAAATGAGTAAACAAGTCTGCCTTTCTCTGTTTCCAGCTCAGCACTTTTCACTTTTCCTGGGACGCGCCTAAGCGCAGTTGCCTTCGCTGCTGCCATTGTGATCGGAGGAGACTGCTTGGCCACCGCAGGGGCAGATACGTCGAGCAGCAAACACAGCGCAAAGAGGATCGGAGTTTTGTATCGCATAGACCTAGCCTAACATCCGCGGATCGATGCAGGGTCTGCTGCAACATGAAGTTTTCATGAAGCGAGCCAACGATGGTCGCCGTTGGATGTAGCGTGCGGTCATGTCTCATCGTGACCGAAGTCCTGGGCCGCACCATGCGTACTCGCTTCATGGTAGGTGGCGAGCGGCGCTTTCGCTTCCTGTCCTCGTGGCTGTCTTGGCATGCCAGAAGGCTCCGTCGGCCACTGCACCACTTCCGACTCCGTCAAGTGAAGCGACGCTCGGACGGGTGACGCTGTCTGCGCAAGCAGAGACGCGGCTAGGAATTTCTACAGGACTGACTCCACTTGCAACCTCGCGAACGTCCCAGCGCCGTCTGTTTCGCGGGGAAGTGATTCCGCCTCCGGGTCGCTCCGCCTGGCTCTGTGCACCACATGCCGGGATTGTCTTGCCCGCATCGGGATCACCCTTTCTGCAAGCCCAAGATCGCGTGCAGAGCGGACAGGTCGTGGTCCTGTTGTCCGCCAGTCTGGCCCCTACCGAGCGAGCGCAGCTGTCCACTGTTCGTGTCGATGCCGATGCGCAGGTCGCGCGTGCCAAAGTCCAAGATGAAGCGAGTGAGCTGGCCCTTCAGCGTGCCGAGCGCCTGCTGGCGGAAGAGGCGGTCGGCAGCAAAGTGGTTGATGATGCCAAGGCCCAGCGCGACACCGCGAAAGCGGCTCTGCAAGCGGCGCTGTCCCAGCAGGCAGCGGTCGGGGGAACCAGCGTAGTCGCAGCCCAAGCTGGCGTCACATCGCGGGGCGTCTTGTCACAGACCCCGCTGGTCACCCCCCTTTCAGGAAGGGTCAAAGAGGTGAGAGTTTCTGCGAGGCAGCTCGTCCTTGCCGGTGCTCCGCTGGTTGAGATTGTCGATGATGAAGTGGCGTGGGTTCGCGTGCCTGTTCCAGCGGGAGCAACTGCATCGCTGCCCGCCAAAAGCGCAGCCTATGTCGAGGCTCTCTCTGCATCGTCAGCAGCTGCGGCGGTAGCGGCTCCCCCTGCGGAGCATGCACCAGTGACCGCAAGTCCACAGCAATCGACCGTCGATCGCTACTTCGTATTGCCCCAGCCGACGCACTTTGAGGTGGGACAGACTGTCGCTGTTTGGCTGACACAGGGAGAAGAAACGGATGCTCCGATCATCGCAGCGAACGCACTCCTCTACGATGCAACGGGCGGTACGTGGGTGTATCAGCAGGCTGCTCCACACTCCTTTGTGCGGCGCAGAGTCGAGGTGATACGCATTGCGGAAGGAGTCGCATTCCTAAGTCACAGGAGCCTGCATCCGAGCGGTCTGCGGCTCGGGGATCTCATCGTCACAGCCGGTGCGATGGAGATCTTCGGTACAGAGTTCGGTAGCGGCAAATAGGGAGTCTTGCCAGATGCTTGCGTTTCTCATCTCTTCTGCGCTGCGCTTTCGGCTTCTGACCCTGCTGTTTGCCGTCGTGTTCCTTGGCATTGGACTGCAATCCGCAAGCCGCACTCCGCTGGATGTATTTCCCGAGTTTGCACAGCCAATGATCGAGGTCCAGACCGAAGCCCCAGGACTCTCTACGGAAGAGGTAGAGAGCCTGGTCACACTGCCCCTTGAAACGGCGCTCGCAGGTCTGCCAGAGCTTACCACGCTGCGCTCGAAGTCCGTTTTGGGACTGTCATCGATCGTGCTGTTACTACGCGAGGGAACGGATTTGCTGCGCGCAAGACAGCTGGCTCAAGAACGACTTGCGATCGAGTCCCCCCGACTCCCATCGCTGGCTCAGCCTCCCGTGATCCTGCCTGCACTGTCCTCGACCAGTCGCGCACTCAAGATCGGAATTACGTCGAAAAAGCTGTCTCAGATGGAGCTATCGGAGCTGGTCCGTTACACCATCCGCCCTCGGCTCTTGGCAGTAAAAGGAGTCGCCAACGTCACGGTCTGGGGACTGCGCGACAGACAGCTTCAGGTACTGGTTGATCCCGCGAGAATCGCTGGACACGGCGTCTCTCTCGATCAGGTTCTGCGCGCTGCTGCTGATGCCTCACAGCTCGTAGCAGGGGGCTTTCTTGACAGCGCCAACCAGCGGCTGGCAGTGCGTCATGTCACCTCCCTTTCGGACCCACAGCGGCTTGCACAAGCAGCGATTCCTTCGGTTCCTGGAGGTTCCGCAGACAGCTTGCGTCTAGGCGATGTGACCTCTGTGACCGTGGGGCATCCTCCATCGATTGGCGATGCGGTGATAAATGGTCGCGAGGGACTGCTCCTGATCGTCGAAAAGCAGCCGACCGGAAACACACTGTCGCTTACGCACGATGTGGAAGCAGCGCTCGCACTGCTTCGGCCCGGACTCGCCGATGTGGAGATCGATCCTGCGATCTTCCGTCCCGCCACCTTCATCGAACAGTCTCTGCACAACCTGCGATCCGCGCTGTCCATCGGCTGTCTGATGGTGATTGTCGTGCTGTTTGTGTTTTTGCGAGATGTTCGCAGCTCGCTCATCAGCTTGACTGCGATCCCGCTCTCGCTCGTGGGGGCTCTGCTTGTGTTGTCGCTGCTTGGGGGAACGCTGAACACGATGTTTCTGGCCGGGCTGGTGATTGCCATCGGAGAAGTCGTCGATGACGCGATCATCGATGTAGAAAACATTCGCCGTCGACTGCGTGAGCGCCCGCAGGAGACCTCTGTCTTTGCCGTGGTGCTCTCCGCTTCGCTAGAGGTCCGTAGCTCTGTGGTCTACGCAAGTCTTCTGGTGTGTCTGGTCTTTGTGCCCGTGCTGGTTCTGGATGGCGTTGCTGGTGCGTTTTTCCGTCCGCTCGCGCTCGCCTATGTGCTGTCGATCCTGACCTCGCTTGCGGTTGCGCTGACGGTGACACCCGCGCTTTCGCTGTGGCTCTTGCCCCACGCATCCCAACTGAAAGCAACGGAGCCACGGCTGAATCTGTGGCTACGTTCTGGATATCGGCGACTGCTGATTCCTCTTCTTGGCAGGCCGCGCATCGCCGCGTACCTCACCGCAGGAGCAGCGGCGTTCGGATTCATCTGTCTGCCGCTGCTTGGGGATGAGTTCCTTCCCGACTTTCAGGAGCGCGACTTTCTGATGCACTGGGTCGAGAAGCCTGGTGCTTCTGTCGAAGCAAGCCGTCGATCGACGCTGCGCATCAGTCAGGAGCTGCTGTCGATTCCAGGGGTTCGCTCGTTTGGATCGCACATCGGTCGCGCAGAAGTCGCCGATGAAGTGGTGGGTCCGAACTTTACTGAGCACTGGATCAGCTTGGACAGCAGCGTGGACTACGAGCCAACGGTTGCACGCATCCGCGCGGTGGTATCCGGCTATCCTGGTGTGTTTCGTGATGTGCTGACTTACCTGCGCGAGCGGATGAAAGATGTCCTGTCTGGTGCGCAAGGTGCGATCGTGGTGCGGATTTTCGGGTCGGACTTTGCGACGCTGCGCTCCGAGGCGGCGTCGATTGGTTTGCTGCTGGGACAGATTCCTGGCGTGGTCGATCTCAAAGTAGAGCCGCAGGTCTTGGTTCCCCAGGTCGAGCTGCGGATTCGCGAGGAGCGCGCATCGTTATTCGGGCTCACCGCTGCGCAGATCCGCCGCGCTGCCAGCACGCTGGTTGCGGGAAGCAGAGTCGGTGAAGTCTACGAAAAACACCAGCAGATTCCGGTGGTGGTGTGGGGCGAGCAGCCTGTCCGAAGTGATGTGTCGGCGCTGCGGAACCTCCTCATTGAAACGGCCAAGGGTGTCCAGATTCCTTTGCATGAAGTGGCTGACATCGTGATCACAGCTGCGCCAAACGAGATCAAAAGGGAAGGCGGATCGCGACGCATTGATGTCACCTGCAATGTGCGCGGTCGCGATCTAGGACATGTCGCCAAACAGGTCGAAGCCGTCGTTCGCTCGCATGACTTTCCTCGTGGCTATCATCCCGAGCTGCTCGGTGAGTTTGCCGCACGCAAGGGTGCGCGCAATCAGCTTCTGCTGTGGTCGCTGCTGGCGTTTGCGGGGGCGCTCTGCCTGCTCTACCTTGACTTTCGCAGCGTGCGACTCACGGCGCTTTTGGTCGCTACCTTGCCACTTGCGCTGACTGGCGGTGTACTCGGCGCATTGATCGGAGGAGGCGTTCTCTCTCTCGGATCGCTGGTCGGCTTTGTCAGCGTACTTGGAATCGCCAGCCGCAATGCACTGATGCTGCTGGGTCACTACCGTCACCTGCAAGAGCAAGAGGGATTACCACAGGGCACAGAGCTGATCCTGCGCGGTGCAGAGGAGCGACTGATTCCGATTCTGATGACCGCTCTGTGTGCAGCGCTGTCTTTGCTTCCCATCGTTGTCCGCGGTCGACTGCCAGGCTACGAAATAGAACATCCGATGGCGCTTGTCATTCTCTGCGGTCTGCTCACTTCCACAGCCCTTAACTTGCTGCTGCTGCCGTCTCTGTACGGTGCGTTTGGGAGGAACAAATGAGGCATTTGTTCTGCTTCATTTTATCGGGATGTTTGTGTCTACTATTACAGGTGAGCGGTCCGCCTGCTGCGCACGCCGACACAGAAAAGAGTTCATCTGTACAGCAGCCCAGGCCGCTGACACTTGCTGAATGTGTCCGTCTCGCGGAAGCAAGCGAGCCTGTCGTTCTGTTGCAGAAGGCCCAGAAGCTAGGCGCTGCGGCGCTGGTTGAACAAGCCAAGACACTGCCGAACCCGACGGTGTCCTATGTCGCGCAAGATGTGGGTCTACAGGGCGCGAATGGTCCGCTGCTTCTGCATCAGGCTACCGTGGGATTTTCGCCCCTTGTGGCGCTGCTGCGCATTCAGGAAACACGGGTGGCCTGTGCAGGTCAGCAGCAGACCAGCGCAGCGATCGAAGTCGATCGACAGAAGCTCCGTGATGCTGTTGGGCGCGCGTATTACGAACTGCTGATGCAAGACAAGGTGTGGCGCGTAGAACAGGAGTCTGCACGGCTTGCGGACCAGCTTGTGATTGAATCACAGACAAGAAAGCGACTTGGTGATGCCAGCGGTCTTTCTGTGCTGCGTGCAGAAGCAGAGCGTGAGGACGCCGCGCGTCAAGTCGCAGACAGAGAGCATGCGCTAGCAGTGGCGAAGCTGGCTTTTTCGCTGCTGTTGGGGGTCTTGCCACCGCAGACTCTTGCGCTACAGGAAGAGAGTCCAGAGGCTCTTGTTGCACTGCCAGAGCGGATTGCCGAAGTGCTTCGGCGCGGTGGTGCAGAAGATGTAGAGACGCAGCGTCAAGTCCTTCAGAAGCTGGCAGAGTCCAAGCGGCCCGAGCTTGCGCAGGCGCTTGCAGAGAAGCATCAGGCCGAGCTTTTGTCCCAGCTTGCGACGCTCCGCGCGATGCCGCTTTCCGATGTGCAGGTTTCTGTAGGAATCCGAAGCTCGCAGATAGGAATTGGTGGAGTCGTGACACTAGCAGGGTCGCTTCCGATTTCGGACTGGAACCAAGGCGCAAGACATCGCGCACTAGCGCAAGGGGTCCGGGCGCAAGCGCGACTGGCTGAAGTGAGACAACAGGTCTGGCTCGAAGTCGAGAGCAGCTTGCGTGACTTTTATCATGCACGGATGCAGCGAAGCCAGCATGTGCTGCCGCTTGTGGAGCGCCGTCGCCTGGCACTCGTTACAACACGCCGACTGTTTGCCGAAGGATTTGCTTCATTTTCGGAAGTGGTCTTGGCTAGTCGGGATCTGCTTACCGCGCAGCGCACGCTCTATCAAATTGAGCGAGATGCACTCATCGCTCGTTGGCGCCTTGCGGTGTCTTTGGGCGCTTGGTAGGTGTCAGCTATGCTGGTACTGCTTGTGGAAGATGATGTTCGCTTGGCTCGGGCTCTGTCAGCGGGACTTGCTGAGGAGTCCTATTCTGTTGAAGTGGCCATCGACGGTGACGCAGCACTGTCGTCACTCCTACAGACTGTTTTCGATGTCTGTATCTTGGACATACAGCTTCCCAAGCAAGACGGTCTTGCAGTGCTGGCTCAAGCTCGAGCTGCCGGTGTCACCACACCTATTTTGGTGCTAACCGCCCGCGATGCGGTATCCGATCGCGTCCGTGGACTTCGCGAAGGAGCGGATGACTACCTAACCAAGCCGTTTGCGTTTGCAGAGCTACTGGCCAGACTGGAAGCACTCATCCGCAGAGGCGGTGCCCGTCATGGCGACGTCATTGTGCGCGGCCCGCTGCGTGTCTGTATATCTGCGCATGAGGTCCAGGTTTGCGCGATTCCCATCGAGCTTCCCCCCAAGCAATTTGCGCTTCTCCTGATGTTGCTTCGCCATGAAGGAGAGGTGGTCACGCGATCCATGCTGCTGCGCAGTGTCTGGGGCTATTCCTTTGATCCCGGCACGAACATCGTGGATGTTCACATTGCGCAGCTTCGTCGGAAGCTCGAACAAGCCGGAGCGGAAAACGTTATCCACACCATTCGCGGAGTCGGCTACCGTGGTTCCTTTTCTGCCTAGCTTCCGGTCACTTCGTTCACGACTTGCAGTCTTCTTTGCGGCGCTCATTGCAGCTGTGCTGCTTGCGTTTGGCAGTGCGGTCTATGTCGTAGCGGCCGTCATGGAGTCTCATGAAACGGAATCCCAAACAGAGAAAGATCGCGAGCTGCGGCAGGTTCGTCATCTGCTCTATGTTTCACTCAGCCTGGGAATTCCGCTTGGTGCAGTCTTGGCTGCAATCGGCAGCAACTGGATGACGCGGCGAACGCTCCGTGCGATGTCCGACATTGTAGCGACAGCAAGCGTACTGGCTCCTGATAGTTTAGACCAACGGATTCCGCTTCGACCGGAAGATGATGTCGAGATCATCAGACTGGTTGGCTCTCTCAATCACATGCTCGCGAGGGTTGAACGTGCGGTATCTGGACTGCGGCGATTTACCCAGGATGCAGCCCATGAACTGCGCACTCCAATCGCTGTTTTACGGACTCGCTTAGAAATCGCGCTGCGAAAGTCCCGTGATGAGATCACACTTCAGACGCTGATTGAAGAGACCCTGGAGGAACTGGATGCTCAACAGCAGCTCGTAGATGCACTGCTCCTTCTGGCGCGCTCGGATGCTGGTGAGCTTCAGGTGAAGCATCAGCCGGTGGTGCTGAATGAGCTGATCGAGGACGTGGTCAGTCTGTACGAAGCCATTGCCAAGGAAGAGTCACAACAGATCTTCCTAAAGTGTCCGCAGGATATCGTTCTCTGTACCGACAAGCTCCTTCTCTACCGCGCACTTGCGAACCTGCTCGACAACGCCTGTAAGTACACGCCACGAGAAGGTCGCATTTCGATCGAGGTGCATCGGCAGAACACGGATCTTTGTATCTGTGTGTCCGATTCTGGACCAGGCATCTTGCCCACGGATGCCGAGCGCATCTTTGAGCGCTTCTTCCGTGCTGACAGTCATCGTGGCAGCACGAGCGGCTTTGGCTTGGGACTGTCCATTGCGCACGAATTTGTGAGCGCTCTCGGTGGCCGCCTGTCCCAAAAACCAAGCGCAAGCGGCGGGACCGTGTTCCAGATCATCATCGGGAATGTGGATGAAGCACCAAGTACAATCGAGAAAGGGATGTAGCGAATATGCGCTGGTAGACTTATCTTGGGATCAGTACATTGGTCACGCATACCTTCGTCGCCCATTGAGCCATCTCTGGGGCGGTCGCGTTCGGGATCTTGGGGATCCGTGCCGTCCGCAATCACCCCATCTCCAAAGACTAATAATTTCCATACATCGGTCCATGTTGTCAGGGCAACGGTCGATCTGCCGTTCGGCTTGATGGTGGCTTAGCCGTAGCCGGGATGCGGCGTGCGATGTCAGTTTCTGGCCGGGCGCTGGCCCAGGCTTGGGAAGGTCTAGGCCAGCCGATCAGGTGCCAATCTCAGATGGGACGGGAGCCACCTGGCCAACAGCGCTCATGCCCGCGCGCTACTCCACCGACCACGACCCAGTAATTCCCGCTGCGCATACGGCTTGCCCTCGGTCAGGCAGCATATCGTCCCGTCGTCGCAGTCAGGTGCGCCGCTGGAGGAAGGACGCTCGATGAGACGAGCCCATTATTGGCCATCGCAAACGTCGCTGGTCATGGGCGTTGGATGACAAAGTGGCTCTGGCCCACCGAGCGACCTGCTGGATGTAGACCCACTGCCGCTCTGTCCCCTTGTCGAGATAACGCAGGAGAGGGTCGATGGTTTCTCAACCAGCCAAAAGCTCCGCAACCTCGGAAACCGTCGCCGCCCGACTGAGCCACGAGGCGAGTACAACCGGATCGGTACATTCCGTGATTCGCTTCTCGACTTCTACAGGAATGTCGATGCCGCGAGAGCGCAGCACAAGCAACAGCGCCCTGGCCTCTCCCTCAACACGGCCTTGCTCTCGTCCTCGTTCCTCCCCGATCTGGATTCCCTTCTCTTCACCTGCTTGAAACCCCTCCGCTCGCCCTTCTTCCTTCCCCTCCTGCCACCGCAGCTCCGCTCTCTGTTCCGCGAGTTCGGACAAGCTCTGTGCCCACTTTCCAAACTCTTGTGGATCGGTGGGAGGAGGTGGGAGGTTCTGGAGCACCGGCTCGCTCAGCGTCGGAGGTTCCGGCAAGTCCTTTCGCATCGCGTCCGCTCCGCAGAACGTCGCAATCTTTTCCAGACACGCCGCTCGGACTCTGTCTGCGAGTAGGAGGACTCTCTTTTGCAGCTCTGCTAGCTCGTCTGCCGTGATTCGATACGACATCGAATAGCGAGCATCAATATATGCCTTTTTGAGCAAATCGAAAAGGTGTTTGTCGTCGGGCTCGGTCTTGGGAAGGAGGTCTACCAGCAGCGCGTGCTGTTCTCCTGCTTGGACTCCCAACAGCTCGATGTCGTGCGTTCTCTGCTTGTATCCCGTGAAAACCAGAATCGCCGCGTGATAGTAACGCTCCGTCGCCTGGTGAAGCAGGAACGCCGATTCCTTTAGCCACTGCCGCGCTCCATAATCACGGCTCCCACGCCAGAACTTCCCGGCGCTGTCGTACCAGTTTTCAAAATTCCGTTCCGCCAGCGCGAGCCGTTCCTGCGCATTCAGCGCCTTCGGTTTCGCGAGGGAAAACCGCCGTCTATCGAAGAGCATCACTCCTTCATTCGCAATATCGCCGAAGAAGTATTGACCTACCCGAATCTCTTTGTTCACGAACTTGATGTCGTGAACGATGAACGTGAGCGGCGTGTCTCCGATGATCGCGCGCACCTTCCGTTCGAGATCCCCCCACACCGTAAGGTCGTTCACTTGCTTCTCGTTCTCGACGACAACCAGCAAATCGTAGTCGCTCTTGTAGCCCGTCTCCTGATCGTCCACCCAGTCGCCGCGCGCACGCGAACCAAACAGGATGAGCATGTCGATAGGAATCGTGAGCGTCGGGTCCGTAAAGACCGCAGTGATCGCCTGAAGTTTCTGCTGCTGGTCGTCGGGAAGATGGTCGATGGTGGTCTTCATGGCGATGTGGTGTCACGGAACCTAGCATGGTGAGAAGGGAGTTGATAGCGTCTTCGAATTACTGGTTGGGTTCGCTTACGCTCTCTCCATCGTGCGCCACCGAAGCGATCAAGCTCACCACCAGCGACGGATACCAAGCACCACCACCGTCGCGTTGAAAGCCCTCCATCGCCAGTCGCACACCGATCTCCTTCAGCGTCATTCCTTGCTCGCGAAGTTCGCTTGCCCGTCGAGCAGCGGACTTCCGATCTGCCGGTGATTCCAGCAGCTTCGTCACCTGCGCCGGATGCCACTTTCCTCCGCGCTGCGGAGTCAACTTCGCCTTCCGCAGACGCACTCCAATCTGCGAGAGGCTGAACCCTTCCTTCCGCAACTCGACCGCCAGCGCCGACGCTGCTTCAGGATCGAAGCGAGACGGAATGTGCGGTCTATTCTTCCGCATCGTGTGCATTCCTTCGCGATGAAGGATGATGCAGATCCGGTTCACTCTCCACGTTCCGTTTCGTCGCGCTGGTGTCTGTACGGCATTCAGTCTCTGCGCAATCTTCGCAAAGGAGAGCCCCTCTGTGCGCAGACTCTTGATCTTCTGGATCACTTCCTGTTCATCAGGAATCGGCACCAATAGTCTACGTCCGTTCGCATCCATATCGTCGCTGAGTGCGTATCCGTAAGGAGCGGGACCGAGCCGCACTCCCTGCGCTTTCATGTGGCGCAGCGCATCCCTCGTGCGTTCCGAAATCATCTCCCGCTCAAACTGCGCGTAGTTCGCCAGGTTCATCAGCACCATCCGCCCTGCCGCCGAGTGAGTGTTCGCCATTCCGCACAGCGATAGCAAGTGATAGCGCTCGTTCCCAAAGTAGTCCTCGACGAGCGTGCAGACATCGCGTAGCGACCGACTGAGGCGATCCAGCTTCACGACGATCAACGTATTCGCCGTCCCTCGACGAAGCATTGCGAGGGCCGCTTGCAGTCCGGGCCGTTCCAGAGTCCCCCCAGAGATCCCCTCATCCGATTTTATGTCGATAAGCTTTATGCCGTTGAACTTGCAGTATGCCCGCAGCTTATCGCGTTGTGCGTCGAGGCTCACTCCCTCGGAGACTTGCTCCTGGGTGCTCACCCGAACGTAGCCGATTGCAGTCTTGTTACTGTTTGTGGTACGGTGTGTGTTCATCCTCCGTGTAATAAGTTCTATTCACGGAGCTTTTGAGGTATGCAAAGGAGCTTCTGACTGCACAAACCAAAGAGGGCTCCATTCGCGATGATGACCGTCGGTTGCCGGTTACCGGAGGGACGCTCGAAACCACCTTCCAAGCGGCACAAACGTGGCGGCAAGCGTATGCGCGGACTGCGGATGAAAAATGGTTGTCTCCCATGCGCAAAGCAGAGGGCTTTTTGGTCAAATCCTCTGCGTCTTTTCGGAATGACAAGAATGTTTACATCCAAGACGTGAACTTCGCGCTCCTGGGTCTTTTGGCGTCGGGAGTGACCCGAAACGAACCGAGCGCATACAACCTGATCTCACTTCTTTTGCAAAGACAGAACGCGGACGGGGGATTTGGTCTGGATGGCAAAAAGAGTGATGCGTTTGCAACAGGGCAAACGGTGTATGCACTCAAGCTGGCGGGTTTTTCGGATGCCGATCCGCAAATTGCACGCGCGATGAACTTTTTGACCCGCACGCAGGATCAGAGCGGCGCGTGGAAAACGTACCGCAGCAACCAAGGGGGTGCGGAAAAAGCAGAGACGATGTGGGCCGTGCTCGGTCTGGTCACGGTGGACATTGCGAGCCTGAAAGTGACCGGCCTGTCCGACGGACAGCATGTGGAACCAAAGATGGCTCTCCAGGTTTCCGCAGCCGACAATCAGGGGGCCGGAATCCGACAGATCGAACTGCTTGTTGACGATCGTCCAATTCACACCGCGTGTGGTTCCAAGTTGTCCTATACGCTGGAAACCAGTGGGCTGCCCGCCGGAAAACATATGGTCGATTTTGTCGCGATCACAACCAAAGGCCAGCGTTCCGTGCGTCGTTTTGCGGTGTATGCAGGTGATGTGTTTATGACAGAACTTGGCGCGCAGTTTGACGAAAGAAGCCAGAGTTCGGTGGTGTCCCTGCGCAACATCGCTCCGCAAGCGGAACAAAGTGGGGCGGTGGAAGTGGAGATATACAAGGTCTCAGACAACGGAACGGCCAATGGGAAAGACAAGAACACTCCGTCTGCACAAGAAAGGGTGTTCTCCACCAGCAAGAAAGGGGAAATTGGGGGTCTTGCGTTCGGATGGAACGGAAACAACACAGAGGGGAAGGCACTGCCCGTCGGTCGATACCTCGCGAAAGTGCAATTCCGTGATCAAAAAGGAAACGTGCGGCAACAGGATAGCACCCTGTTTTTCCATGGTACCGAAAAGGCCCAACGTGCTCAGTTTGCAGAGGTCGAAGGCCAGGTTGCGTTGCGCGATGGACAAGGATCAGCCAACACCGTGGTCGAGCTTGTGGATCATGCAGGGAAAGTGGTTCAAACTACGCGCACCACTGAACAGGGAAATTATCGTTTCAAGTCCGTAGACGGCGGAAATTACAAAGTCCGCGCCAGAAAAGTCGGTTTTGCCGATTTGGAACAAAGCATCCAGGCCGCTCCCGCAGCCGCTCCTGCCAAGGCGAGCATGGCCTACTGAAAGAAACACATGCCTGCCTTTTGTTTGCGTTGCCCCATCTGTGAAAACCCCCTTGCTTCCGATCCGAAGGAAGCGTCGGCCAAGTTTCGACCCTTTTGCTCGTCGCGGTGCCAGGCCATCGATTTGGGAAATTGGCTCGGCGAACGGTATACGGTCCCCGGCGAATCGGTGGGCCCGCCGCAAGACGGCGAATCTCGAAACAGTTGACCCCTCCCGGAGCCCCAACACCCACCCCGCGAGCCTTTTTTCTGGCTATTGCAGGGGAAAAACTCGACTTTTTCGCCAGAAACACGGTACTTGCCCCTCATGATTCACAAACACCCTGTGGAGTCTTGTCTTTCGCGTGTTCCAAAGTCGCCAAACGGTGTGTTCGCAGCACTGTTTTGCAGCGCTCTTTTTGTCGGGTTTCAGGTGGGCTGTACGGACAAACTGCCGCCCCCGAAACCACCCCTGTTTGTAGACTCTTTCGACCGCGCCGAGCTTGGGGGGAACTGGAAAAGTACCGCGCCAGAGGGCACCTACCGCATCGAAAACGGGCAACTGGTTGTCAAAGGCGCTCGCAACCATCCGTTGTGGCTGACCGTACCGCTTCCCACTGACGCTGTGATTGAACTTGATGCGATGAGCACGAGTTCCCAAGGGGACCTCAAATTCGAGGCATGGGGCGACGGACAAAGTTCCGCCAAGACCGTTTCGTACACTTCAACGGGTTATGTGTTCATTCATGGGGGTTGGCAAAACCGATTGACCGCGCTGTGTCGGCAAGATGAACACGCAGACGATCGGAAAACCCGCTCGGATTTGCGCGTCGTGCCCCACAAAACCTATCACTTGGTCGCCACCCGCAAAGACCAACTCCTGCGCTTCTATATCGACGGAAAATTGGCCCTCGAAATGGACGATCTGTCCCCCCTTTCAGGCCCCGGACACGCTTTTTTCGCCTTCAACAATTGGGAAACAGAAGTCCACTTCGACAACTTGGTCGTCCGCCCCTACTAGGAGTACCCCTATTGTCCTGATGGCAAAAGCCGCAGTCCGGTGGGAAGCGTGTCTCCGAACACAAATCGCTCCTCTTTTTCTTCGCGCGGCACGACTTCTTTGAGGGAACGCAAAAGGGGGCCTCCTTCTGCGTTGGGAAGAGACGCTGCAATCCATTCCGAAACGGTCTGTCTCACCGTCGCAGACACATCAATTGCGCGATCGCCGGTCAAACGGCAAAGCTCTGTCACCGCATGAGCGACTTGGTACCGTTCGTCCGCATGGCTGGTTTTGTCGACCGGCAACTTCATGAGCCGCTGCGCCCACTTTTCCGCAAGACCGTGCGACACCACCGTATCGTGCGGCCCATACAACGGCAGTCGCCCTCCGATTCGCCCAATCGACCACAGTGCAAATTCGCTGCGTCTTTTTTCCAGCACCGCTAGCACCGCGTCGCCAAGTTCCGTCTTCTTTTTCACATCCAGCCGTTCACACGAAGACAGCATTCGGCACAGTTCCGCATGTTCGTGCGGCCCCGGCGCTTTCCGATCGGGGCGACGCAGCGACGGCACAAACAAAGGTGCCGCACGTTTCCAGATTTCCTCTTGTTGGTTCCTGGACAGGCCGCCGGAAATTCGACGCCACAAAATCCACCACTCCAGCCGACACGCATCGTCTTTTTCGTGATGAAGCCCCGCATTCCAAGCGCGCCAAGCCTCTTTCACACGCCAGTCGTCCAGCGGAAAACCAAAACCCGGTCGCAACACAAAACCCACCAAGTTCAGCCAACGCGCTTCATGCGCCGCACTTTTCGTCCTGTGATCGCGAGCTTTTTTCAGTTCCTCCCAAAGCGCACGCAGCGTCGGCGTGGACCAATTTTCTTTCGGCCCCAACACCTGAGAAAGTGCTTTGGGCAAAGCCGCTGGCGACGCACTTTGCGCAAACGTCGCGTGGATGTGTTCTGCCGCTGCTTGCAGAAGTCCAGCCTCGGCAGCTTTGGGTCCTGAATGCTGTTCGTCGCCTTCCGAATCGGAATCGCTTGTCTCGGTCTTGTTTTCGCCGTCCGTCGGAACTTCGGTCTGTCGCAAATCGAATTGCAGCCGCCATTTGAGCGTGCCGCCCTCCGCGTCCTTTTCCGTCGCCACGGCCCACAATTCCAGCGTTCCGATTTCCGTCAACCGCGCCGCCAGCGTCACGGTGACCGGGCGCTGTTGCGACGTTTTCGGATGACGAAGCACCGTGTACAGCGGCGGAAGTTCGGTGGCTTCACTCGGGTCCAGTTTCAGCACTTGTCCTGGTGCATCGCCTTCGCGCAGCACGCTCGAAAACAGTCGAAACCGCACCGGCTGATTCAACAAAAGCAACATGCGCACCGACGGCAATTCCTGCTCGCTGCCTTCTTCCATACCTCGAGGCAAAAGGCACACCTGCGACACCGCTTGGTCTTGCGCACTCCCTGCTTCGACGTAATACGCCCGCGCCGCCCCGCCCAAAATCCGCAAGCCCTCGCCCGACCGAGACAGGCCCGAATACGCCGCTCCGCGCGCCACCGCCAAATCGAGGGACTCGCTCGAGAGCAACCGAGGCCGCTCGCCGCCGATTTCCTTGAGCACATCCAAGATGCGTTCCCGAATGCTCGGGGCGGACATCACGCCGCCATTAAACAGCACCACGGTTGGGTGCGCCTTGTGCTGTCGCAAAAACGCAGCGACGTGACGGGTCATGGCCGCGTCGGCCACATACGGAAGACCAAATTCTTGCAGACCCGATCGGCTCCGGCCCGGCTCTGCATCCGCCTTCACCCGAGGGAAAAACCCGTCGAGAACCGCCTGTTCCACGTCCGATCGCAGCAATTCGCTGTGTAGACCGCCGCCGATCAAACGGCTGCCTCGTCCGGCAACGTGAATGCTGAAACGCTCTGGCGGCTCTTCCCCGAGCAATTTCTCTTTCGCGACCCGGCACGCCTGCAAAAGCCCAGCAAACGTGTGCGGCGAAAGGCGCTGGCCGCCGAGTTGTTGCTCCACGCGACGCGCCAACAGCAAATCCATGTTGTCGCCGCCGAGCAGCAAGTGTTCTCCCACCGCCGTTCGCGTAAACGACAACTTTTTCCCACTTCGCGCCGCCGTTTTCTGTACCGAGATGAGCGTAAAGTCCGTCGTTCCGCCCCCAATGTCACACACCAGCACCACATCACCTACCTCCACCTCCTCGGCGAAACGCGCGTGTTGCGACAGCCAGTGATAAAACGCCGCCTGCGGTTCTTCCAAAAGCGACAACTGAGACAACGGAATCCCCGCCCGACGCGCAGCCTCGACCGTCAGTTCACGAGCCACTTCATCGAACGAAGCCGGCACCGCCAGCGTCACCTCCATTTCCGTCGGTGTTGCCCCGTGCGCATGGCCAAATGCCGTCAACATGTGGGACAGATACCTGGACGAAACCTCGACCGGAGAGAGCTTCGGCACATCCGCCGCGCCGCCCCACGGCAAAATCGCCGCCAGCCGATCGACCCTGGGATGGCACAGCCAACTTTTCGCCGAAAAAACCGTCCGCCCCGGCACCAGCACCGACTGGGTTCGCGCAAACTCACCGACGACAAAATCAGGGGAAGGCGCATCCATCGGCGTCCACGGCAACCGCGTCGAATGTTGCGAAAGCTCGTGCTCTCCAACGTGGTGATGCACCGACGGCAGGGTCGGTCGCGCCGCCACATCCGCAGGCCCCACAAGTTGCGGTATCAAAAAGTCGCGGACTTTCCGGTTCTTTCCTGCTGCATCGACGAAAGCCAGCGCCGAGTTGGTCGTTCCCAAATCCACACCGACGAAAAAACGCGCTGCCATGTCTACGTCCCGTCGGAATGTCCGAGCTCAGGCGAGTCCTCGATGGACAAACCGGCTTCCGATTCGTGCGAGGCCCCGCGTTCGCGCAAGTTGTATTCGAGTTTCCACCGGCGATGTCCGTCGCGGGCCACGCAAAACAGTTCCAACACGCCGACCTCGTTGACGTGGCTCGTCAAACGAACCGGAATTTGTGTGCCAGCAGGCGCACCGTCCGCTGCCGGAAGAACGGTCTCGACGGCAGCCAACTCTTCGATGCCGTGTTCGGGGCCCGCTTCCTCGATAAACGCGCCGACCGCATCGCCTTTTCTCGTCGAGGAGGACAAAAAGCGAAACTCGACCGGTTCCCCCACAAAAAGGCCAAATTCGCGCCCCTCGACTTCCGCCGTCGTCCCTTCCTCCATCCCTCGAGGCGCGACGCACAGCGCATGCAGCACAGGTTCCATTCCGGGCACCGCCGGCATCGCCGCCTCGACGCCAATGTAGTACGCCCGAGCCGTTCCGCCCCGAATTCGCAAACCGTGCCCGCGACGGACCAAACCGTAATACGCCGCCCCGAGAGCCACCGCGTGATCGTAGTCCGCCCCCGACAGAGAACGAACCGACTGCCCCGACCACTGCGACAAAACTTGCTCGACACGACGACGCAGCGGCAAGCCCTTCATCACGCCGCCGTTGAACAAAAGCGCCGTCGGCAAACGGTGATCGCCCAAGAACTTCGCCAAATGCCGCGTCACCGCCGGATCAGAGGCAAACGGAAGCCCGATTTCCTGCAAACCCATGCGCCGAGCCGCAACTGGTCGCGCGCTGCTTTCCACCGACGGAAAAAAACCATCCAACAGGAACTTTTCGACTTCTGTTTTTGCAAGCTGCGTCTTGATCGAACCCCCGATTACTTTCGAGCCACGCCCGAGCACAACCACAGGCGCGCTCTCTTTGCTTCGATCCGCCCCGAGCAATTCTTCCTTTGCAAACCGGCAGCTATGAAGAAGTTGTCGTCGCTGCCAGGCTTCCAGTTTGTGTCCCTCGCGCTCGAGCCGTTTTCCCACAGAGATCGCGAGCATCAGATCCATGTTGTCACCACCGAGCAGAATATGATTCCCGACGGCGATGCGCTCGATTTGCAGATTCCCCGTTTGTTCTTCGACGGACATCAATGAAAAATCGGTCGTACCTCCCCCCACATCGCATACCAGGACAACGTCTCCGACGTGCAGCAAGTCCCGCCAACTTTTCGGATGACGCCCAAGCCAAGCGTAAAACGCGGCCTGCGGCTCCTCGAGCAACGTCACTCTCGACAAACCCGCCGACTGAGCGGCTCGCACCGTCAGCTCTCGTGCGACCTGATCGAACGACGCAGGCACCGTGATCAGCACCTCTTGCGTCGAAAGCGGAAACTCCGGCATGGCATGGTCCCACGCATCGCGCAGGTGTTCCAAATACCGCGACGACGCATCGACGGGACTGATTTTCGGGACCGCATCGGGTCCATCCGTTGGTGCGGCATAGGGCAAGATCGCCGCCGACCGATCCACTCCGTCGTAAGCCAACCAAGATTTTGCCGACGAAACCAACCGCACCGGAACTTGGCTACCGTGCGAACGCGCAAGTTCCCCGACGGTCCATGTGCGTCCCTGTGCGCTGGGCCAAGGCAAATCGAGCGATTTCGACGGAAACTCCGTCGGTCCGGCCAAGTACAAAAACGAGGGCAAAAGCGCCCGCGACTCCACCTGCCCCGGCAGCACGACTTGCGGGACCGAAAACAGCATCGGAACCGCAGCAGGTCCGTCGTCCGACGTTTGCGTCGTATCCAAATAGGCCATCACCGAATGTGTGGTTCCCAGGTCAATGCCGACGACGTAGCGACTCGCGTTGCTCATCCTGCAATCTCAACTTCCGCTGGGCAAATCACGCTCGGGTCGTGTCCCGAGGGAATGTCGGCCAGCTCAAACTTCTTGATTCGCCAACCGTGGTGACGCAAAGAACCCTCAAATGGCGGTTTTCCCGTGACATGCCCGACCAAACGAATCTGCGACGGGTCGTGACCGCTCACGATTTTGACCACAGCCTCGTCGGGTTCTGGACGAATCGGAGCGACCGGCAAATGTTCCAGTAAGCCCTTTTTGCAGCCTCGGTGGATGTCCCGCACTGCCGCACCGATTTGTGCATCGCCGTATCCATCGATGTCTTCGAGCAGAAAATCCACCAGTCGGCCTTCTCGTTGCAGCACGGAAAGAAGCTGCACCGCACCGCGCTGTCGAGCAGCATCCAAATCCACCGGCTTGGAGACTTCCCTTTTCTCGGGCTCTTGCGACGGACTTTCTGGAATTGCCTTGACAGGTTCAACTTTTTCTGAAACGGCCCTTTCGTCGGATTGCGTTGCCGACTTTGCGTCTGTCGAAAGGTTTGTGGGAAGGTCTGTCGGGCACTTGCCTTTCTCGACAGGGGCAACCGGTGCAGGGAGCAACCGCACCGCATCGTCGGGCAATCGAGAGCGGAACAGCACGGCGAAAAAACAGCGTAGCGCAAGAAAGAACAGACTCATTCTGGTCAGTGTGTAGTGCTCTCTCGACGCTTGTGTCAAGGGAAGGCTTGACCAAACGCCACCGCGAGGAATAAAAAGGCCCAAGTTCGTTCATTTTGGGAAGCTACCTTTCATGACACCTCCCGCATTGCCCCCCGGCGCACTGGTTGCCGAACAGGCACCGCCGCCGTTTTCGCTGCTCGACCTGGACGGGAATCTTCGCCCCGACGTGGACCCGAGCCTGGTTCCCGAACTTTCCGACGCGGATTGTCTGCGTCTGTATCGCGAGTTCGTGAAACTTCGGCTCGTCGATGATCGCTACCTAAAACTTCAACGGCAGGGTCGCCTTGGGTTTTACATGCAATCGACGGGGGAAGAGGCCACGCAGCTTGGCGTCGCGTTCGGTCTGCGACAGAGCGACTGGGTTTTCCCGTCGTATCGCGAGCCCGGAATTGCGTTTTTCCGAGGCTATTCCATTCACGACTTCACCAACCAACTGTTTGGCAACGCCGAAGACCCCATCAAAGGGCGGCAAATGCCCGTTCACCACAGTTTCCGTGCGGGGAATTTTGTGTCGATATCCTCGCCCGTCGGAACGCAAATTCCGCAGGCAGTGGGTGTTGCGCGGGCCGCGCAGATTTTGAAGCACGACACGGTGGCGACGGTGTTTTTCGGTGAAGGGACGAGTTCTCCGGGCGATTTCCACGTCGGAATGAACTTTGCCGGCGTGTGGAAGGCACCGGTCCTGTTCATCTGCCGAAACAACGGTTGGGCAATTTCTACTCCGTCGTCGATTCAAACTGCCTCGCCGAGCATTGCGCACAAGGCCGTGGGTTACGGTTTTCCGGGGTGTCTCGTCGATGGAAACGATCTGCTGGCCATGATTGCCACGACTCGGGCGGCGGCAGCGAGGGCTCGAGCAGGGCTCGGTCCGACGCTGATTGAAGCACTAACGTATCGGCGTGCGGCCCATTCTTCGTCTGACGATCCATCCGTTTATCGAAAGGGCAAAGACGACGAAATCAAAGAGTGGGAGCGACGAGACCCCGTGCAGCGTTTTGCTCGATACCTGGAGCGTCGTGGAATTTTGACGACCGCGCTCGACACGCAATATCGCGAGGAGATCACCCAGGAAATCAACGCTGCGTTGGCTCACGTCGAAACGGTTGGGTTGCCGCCGCTCATGTCGCTGATCGAGGACGTGTATGCGCAACCAACGGCGAACTTGCGCGAGCAGCTTGCGGAATTGCTGGCGCTTCCCCGTCAAAAAATTGGACACGGTTAGACCGCCGACTTCTTGAGGAGCTTTCTTCGACATGCCTGTTTTCAACATCATCCAAGCGGTCAACGACGCGCTGCGCATCGAGATGCGCAAAAATCCGAATATCGTGGTCCTCGGTGAGGACGTGGGCAACTTTGGCGGTGTGTTCCGCGCGACGGCGGGCCTCCAAGAGGAATTTGGGAAAGACCGCGTGATGGACACGCCGCTTGCCGAGGCTGGAATCATTGGTGCGGCCATCGGCATGGCTCTTTACGGCCTGCATCCCGTCGCTGAAATCCAATTTTCAGACTTCATTTTTCCCGCGTTCGATCAAATCGTGAACGAGCTGGCCAAATTTCGGTACCGCTCGGGCGGGGAGTATCCGGCCCCGATGGTGATTCGCACGCCATATGGCGGCGGGATTCGAGGCGGACACTACCATTCGCAGTCTCCCGAGGCGTATTTTGCACATACGCCCGGACTGAAGGTCGTCATTCCGTCGAACCCATACGAGGCAAAGGGCCTTTTGCTGTCGGCCATGCGCGCCGAAGATCCGATTTTGTTCATGGAACCCAAACGGATCTATCGCGCATCGAAGGGTGAAGTTCCCGACGGGGAATACACGATTCCGATTGGGGAAGCGCGCATTGTTCGGCCCGGAAAAGGGGTCACGGTCCTGTGCTACGGCGCGATGGTGCACACCGTCATGGAAGCCGTCGAGAAACAGGGTGCCGAGGAGTTTGACCCCGAGGTCATCGACCTTCGCACAATTGTTCCTTACGACGCTGATGCAATTCTTCAGTCGGTTCGGAAAACGGGCCGCGTGGTCATTGTTCATGAAGCGCCGAAAACGTGTGGTTTTGGGGCAGAACTCGCGGCGTTTGTCGCCGAGAAAGCGATCTTGCACCTGGAAGCGCCGATTGTGCGCTGTGCAGGTTTGGATACTCCCTTTCCGTACACGCTCGAGCTTGAGTATTTGCCGTCGCCCGAACGAGTGGCCAAAGCGATTGCAACCACGGCGAGGTACTAGACCATGGCGCTCGAATTTAGGCTTCCAGACATTGGCGAAGGCGTCGTCGAGGGTGAGATCGTTCGTTGGTTGGTGAAAGAAGGCGACGTGCTGCGCGAGGACCAGCCGATGGTCGAGGTGATGACGGACAAGGCAACCGTCGAGATCCCGACGCCGAGGGCCGGTCGCGTTTCCAGACTCATGGTGCCGGCTGGAAAGTTGTGTGCCGTCGGTCAAGTGATGATCATCCTCGACGAGGGCGGAGGTGGACCGTCCACATCCCACCCGGAAACCCCTGTCCCGGCGATGCCCGCGCAACAAACCGCATCGACAGCAGCGGAACAAGTTTTTGCGAACGCACGAAATTCTGGGTCTCAAGCAGCCGTTTCCGTCGGAGAGATCGCAGGACACCGGGTTTTGGCGACGCCCGCCACGCGACAATTCGCACGCAGCGTCGGTGTGGACATTCGCACGATTTTGGGCACCGGACCCGGCGGTCGCGTCGTGAAAGAAGACGTTCATCGGGTCGCAGAAAAAGGCTCGGCACCCTCGGTTGCGTCGCCCGTGTTGGCAACGCCCTCGGCGTCGATGCCAGTCCGTTCTGGCTCGTCCGTTGCAGCGGTTGCGGCGGTTGTGCCTCCGCAAGTTGCCGCGCCGAAACCCGTCGCACCGCCTGTTCAGGTGCCTCCGTCTGCCGACGACGAACGCATTCCGTTCCGAGGTCTCCGCAAGAAAATCGCTGAAAATATGCTTCGGTCAAAGCTCTCGGCGGCACACTTCACTTACGTCGAAGAGTGCGATGTCACAGACCTCGTGGCGCTGCGAAAACGTGCGCAAAAACGCGGTCAGGAACGGGGCATCAAGCTGTCGTTTCTGCCGTTCATCATCAAGGCCGTCGTTTCGGGCCTGAAGAAATACCCGATTTTGAATGCAACCCTCGACGAACAGCGCGAAGAAATCGTGCTGCGGAAGAGCTATCACATCGGCGTCGCAGCAGCGACGGAATCGGGTCTCATTGTCCCGGTGCTCAGAAACGCAGACAAGTTGTCGCTGTTTCAAATCGCCGCTGAACTCGAACCGCTGGCTCAGCGCGCACGCACCGGCAAGGCGAGTCGGGAGGAATTGTTCGGCTCGACGTTCACCATTTCGTCGCTGGGCAAGCTGGGCGGCGTTTTGGCGACGCCTATCATCAATTTTCCCGAGGTGGCCGTTTTGGGCGTTCACAAGATCAAGGAGACGCCCGCCGTGCGCGACGGACAAATCGTGATTCGCCAGATCATGAATTTGTCCATCTCTCTCGACCACCGCATCGTTGATGGCTACGAGGGCGCGATGTTCTTGCAGCATGTGGTTTCGCTGCTAGAAGATCCGACGCTCATGTTCATGGAGCTGACCTAGCTCATGCGCACCGTCGGTTCGATCGAAGGTTGCATCCCGCCCGCAGAACGCTTTGTTCCGCTGCAACACATCGCGCCCGACGGCAGTTTCGATGCTGCGCGGGTTGGACAGCTCGGTTTGCCTCGAGAGCTTCTCCTCAAGTTGTATCGAGGCATGTTGTTCATTCGCATCCTCGACGAGCGCATGCTGACGCTTCAGCGCCAAGGTCGAATCAGTTTTTACGGGGAAGGTCGAGGACAAGAGGCCGCCATCGTCGGAACCGCCGCTGCGTTGGCCCCGCAAGATTACGTTTTACCGGCCCTGCGCGAGGCCGGCGTCGCGCTGTTCCGAGGCCTGCCGCTGCGAGCGTACATCGCGCAGATTTACGGAAACCGGAACGATGTCACCAAAGGCAGGCAAATGCCGTGCCATCCGGGTTCCCGCGAGGCTCGATACGTCACGATGTCGTCTTGCATCGCGACTCAGCTTCCACATGCCGTCGGCATGGCCATGGCCGCGAAATTGCGCCGCGATCCCGTTGTGGTCGCAGGCTATATGGGCGACGGCGCAACCAGCGAGGGCGACTTTCACGTCGCACTCAATTTTGCAGCCGTGTTTCGCGCTCCCGTCGTGTTCGTTTGCCAGAACAACCAGTGGGCGATTTCGACGCCTGTGTCGTCTCAAACCGCGTCTTCCACCATGGCACACAAGGCGCTTGGGTATGGGATTCCGGCGTTGCGCGTCGATGGGAACGACGTGGTCGCGTGTTATTCGGTGATGCGAGATGCGGTCGCCTTTGCGCGGGCTGGCGGCGGGCCGATGTTTGTCGAAGCACTCACCTACCGAGTCAGTGCGCATTCCACGTCGGACGATCCTTCGCGATATCGGGACGAGTCTGTTACGGCTGTGTGGAAAGCGGAACGAGATCCGCTGAGTCGATATCGGCATTTTTTGCGCGCGATCGGAACGCTAACCGACGGAATCGACGAGGCGCTTCACGAAGCCATCGAGGCAGAGATCAAGTCGGCCATTGTTTCCGAGGAGGAAGCGGGTCCGCCGCCGCTTTCGACCCTCATCGAGGATGTCTTGTCGTGTCCGACGGACGCGATGCGGGAACAACTCGCCGAAGTCTTGGCTGCTCTGCCGTCGCAAAAAGTGTAGCCTTCGTCGGAAGAATCGTCGGATTCTGCGGGTCTTTATTCCGACGCGGGTCGTTCTGTGCGGTAGTCCGCGAGCAGTGTGGGCAAGGCCGCGAGCTGTTCGTTCATCCACGCCAGGTCGTTTGCGGACAGATAGTCTCTGTAACCACCGACGATGCCGCGCCGCGTTTTGTAACTTTCGGGGTCGTTCACATCGCCGGGTCGCAGGCGGAAACTTCCCAGCGCGTCGCGCCGTTCCAGGTCGTGCATCACCTCGAAACGGCTGTGTTGCACCGCGCAAGCCACCGCGTCCTCGCTTTCCGGTTTGAGGCCAAAAAAGCCAAGCACATTCCGCAGCGCAGAAAGGGGGTCTCTGTGCAGGTCTTCATATCGCAACACAGAGAACGAAGCCGGAATGCTCTGTGCGCGATTCCACGCCTCCCAAAACGTCAAAAGAGAACGCAGCCCCCCAATCGGATGCCGCAAAAAATCAGACAGGGAACCGGAAAAGGAATCGCGCGCCCACTCTCTGTCGCCACGTCGCGTGTATTGAAAGTAGTACGACACCATCACGTCACGGGGATCGCGAACCAACAGCAACACCCGCTTGCCAGCATAGCGCCGCTTGGCCCGGTCTCCCATTTCGCCAGTTTCGATGGTTTGCCACGGTTTGAACGCGGGGTAATCGTCGTTTGTAAAATCGACGACGGGTTGGTTGCCCAAACCTTCCGTCCATTCCGCCGTTTCGAGCACGTTTTTGTCGTCCAAACCACCGCACGCAGGACCCAACGCCCTCCCGATGAGCAACCGAAGCCACGTCCGCCCGCATTTTGGGTACGACACGACAAAACCAGAGGTTTTGGCAAACCTCACAACCTGCCGAAACCGCGTTGCCCGAATCGAAATCCACGTCGCCAAACCGCGTTGCACCAGAAGCGGAGTCCGAAAATCAAACTGCTCTGCAAGTTCTGGCAACAGCGCCTCAGCACGCTGCATGGACCGCTCGGCCTGGGTTTTTTCGCCGCGCCTCGCGCGCAGAAGCCCATCCACAAGCCAAGCCTCCGCACACCCCTCATCGCGCGACAGCACCCCCAAAACCCCCCGCCCCGCCTCCTCATACAAACCCCGCTCGTAGAGGTCGAACAGCCTGCAACTGCAAAATGGCGTCGCGTCCAACATGGACCTTTACGAAGGCTCTGAGGACGTGTGCGCAGAGAGCAAACGCTTCGTCACGTCTTTTCCCAAAGACAGGTTCGTGAACATTGCCATGGGCGCATAGACAAACCCCCATGGGAATCCCCACCCACCCAAAAACAGGGAGAGCATCGTCCAGGGCAACCCTTTCAACGCGGCGGATTCGCCCGCGCGAAGGAAGTAGATGTTTGTTGGTCGCTTGAAGGTCATGATGAAAATCGAAACGGTGTATTCAAAAATGACGAAGCGCCCCCCCTGATCGCTCTCTTGGCGAATCTGGTTTGCGTTCATTCCTTCGATGCCGTCGATTTCACTGCTCATCGCTGTCCAGTATACAAAAGCATCCCCTGTGTGTTTCTCGGAAAGACTGGCGAGAGACGAGAAACCTTCCGGGGCCGCGTCGTGGACCGGATCGCCTGGCGCTTCAGCACGACCTCCGGCAACGCCCGAACACGCAACCCCCTCCCCTCCACTGCGCGGCTTCCTGAGAAATCTGCGCGGCTTCCTGAGAAACCTGCGCGCCTTCCTGACAAATCTGCGCGCCTTCCTGAGAAATCTGCGCGCCTTCCTGACAAATCTGCGCGCCTTCCTGAGAAATCTGCGCGCCTTCCTGACAAATCTGCGCGCCTTCCTGAGAAATCTGCGCGGCTTCCTGAGAAATCTGCGCGGCTTCCTGAGAAATCTGCGCGGCTTCCTGAGAAATCTGCGCGGCTTCCTGAGAAATCTGCGCGGCTTCAGCGTCCAACACCAGCCACCTGGCGGCGCGTTTTGGACACAGGTGTGCTTTTCGGCTTGCGGAAAGGGGGGTTTTTGGGGCTGTCTTATGGGCCCATGTTCAAGAAAATCCTGGTCGCCAACCGAGGCGAAATTGCGCTGCGAATCATACGGGCCTGCCGAGAGCTGGGCATTTCGACGGTTGCGGTTCACTCGACGGCGGACTCAGAAGCGATGCACGTCAAGGTGGCGGATGAAAGTGTGTGCATCGGACCGCCCCCGTCGAAACAATCGTATTTGCACATTCCCGCGCTCATCAGCGCGGCGGAAATCACGTCGGCGGACGCAGTGCATCCGGGGTACGGATTTCTGTCCGAAAATGCGGAATTTGCGGAAGTTTGCCGTCGCGCAGGGCTGACCTTCATCGGCCCCCTTCCCGAGCACATGCACTTGCTTGGGGACAAAGTGCAAGCACGCACGGCGATGGCGGAGTACGGCGTCCCGGTTTTGCCCGGAACCGGAATCCTCAAAACAGAGGAGGAGGCGCTTGCTGCCGTCGAGCGCATCGGTCTGCCCGTCATTTTGAAAGCGACTGCGGGCGGCGGCGGGCGCGGCATGAAAATCGTTCACGACAAAAGCCGTCTGCGCGACCAACTGCACACTGCTCGGGCCGAGGCGCTGGCGGGTTTCGGGAATCCGGGCGTGTTTTTGGAACGGTTTGTGGAGACACCGCGCCACATCGAAGTCCAGGTCATCGGCGACGGAAAAGGAAACGTCGTGGCCATTGGCGAGCGCGAATGTTCGATCCAGCGGCGACACCAAAAACTGGTCGAGGAAGCGCCTTCCCCTGCCTTGTCCCCGCAGGAACGCGCCGATCTGTTGGAACGGGTCGCCAAGGCGGTCGCACAAGTGAAGTACTTGTCTGTGGGAACGCTGGAATTTCTGTTCGAGCGGACCCCGGACGGAAAACCGCATTTTTATTTCATGGAAATCAATCCGCGCATCCAGGTCGAACACACCGTCACAGAGATGGTCACGGGAATCGATTTGGTGCGTGAACAAATCCGCATCGCTCACGGATGCCCGCTCGATGTGGAAACACTGACACGGAAAAGCCACGCAATAGGACACGCGATCGAGGTGCGCGTGAACGCCGAGGATTCCAGGACGTTCACTCCGTCTCCGGGCCCCATCACCGCTCTGCACATGCCGGGTGGACCGGGTGTGCGCATCGATTCCCACATCTATCAGGGGTACGTCGTGCCCCCCCATTACGACTCCCTGATCGCGAAACTCATCGTTCATGGCGACGATCGACCGTCCGCGATTGCTCGACTGCGCCGGGCGCTTGATGAGTTTATTGTCGAAGGAATCAAAACCAACTTGGACTTTCACAGACGCCTTGTGCAAACAGAGGACTTCGTTCGCGCCCGCTTGGACACCCGCCTGATCGAACGGATGTAAGCGTCAGGGGCCCAGATGAACGTTCAGGAGTCCGCAAAGGATCGCTTGTA
>Ga0268298_10000600_pt1 | contig 45642 bp, 33 predicted proteins | sample WWTPWeurt_MetaG_FD_194462 | JGI IMG/M metagenome (GOLD analysis project Ga0268298, IMG submission 194462) | Activated sludge microbial communities from WWTP in Nijmegen, Gelderland, Netherland - WWTP Weurt | ecosystem: Engineered > WWTP > Aerobic digester > Activated sludge | place...
GGTTTCGGGCGGGTTGGGTTTCGGGCAGGTTGGGTTTCGGGCGGGTTGGGTTTCGGGCGGGTTGGGTTTCGGGCGGGTTGGGTTTCGGGAGTATGGGGTTTTGGGCGGGGTTTTTGGGTGAATGCGCGATAGGAGGCCGAGAGGAAAGGATGTTATCCTGGTTTCGCGTAGTATCTGGCCATGTCTATCGCTACCCCTATGGAAGAGTTCACAAAACAGGCGATGCAGAAAAGTCGCGAGGGCACGCTCAAGGCTCCGACCGGACAAACGCTGCACTGCAAGGGCTGGGAGCAAGAGGCGGCGCTGCGGATGCTGTGCAACAACCTGGACCCGCAGGTCGCCGAGAAACCGCAAGAGTTGGTGGTGTACGGCGGGACCGGCAAAGCGGCGCGCAACCACGCGGCGTTCGACGTGATTGTGCGCGAGCTGCTCATGCTCGGGAATGACGAGACGCTGCTCATTCAGTCGGGGAAGGCGGTTGGCGTGCTCAAGACGCACGAGGACGCGCCGAGGGTGCTGCTCGCGAACGCGAACCTGGTCCCGGCGTGGGCGGACTGGCCGCACTTTTGGGAGCTGGAAGCCCTGGGCCTGACGATGTACGGCCAAATGACCGCCGGGTCGTGGATTTACATCGGGACGCAGGGCATTTTGCAGGGGACGTTCGAGACGTTTGCCGCTGCGGCGCAAAAACACTTTGGCGGGACGCTGGCGGGGCGGCTGGTGGTGTCGGCGGGTTTGGGCGGCATGGGCGGGGCGCAGCCGCTGTCGGTGACGCTTAACGGCGGGGTGTTTCTGGGCGTGGACGTGGACGCGGCGCGCATCGCTCGGCGGGTCGAGCAAGGCTATCTGGACGAGCACGCGGCGGATTTGCCGTCTGCGCTGGCGAAAGTCGAGGCAGCGAAAGCAGCGAAGCGGCCCCTGTCGGTCGGTGTGACGGCAAACATCGTGTCGGTGCTTTTGGACTTGGTGCGGCTCGGCGTCGTGCCCGACCTTTTGACCGACCAGACCTCGGCGCACGATCCGCTGGGCGGGTACGTGCCGCCGGGGCTCGACCTGTCGCAGGCCGAGGCGCTGCGCAAAAGCGACCCGGAAGGCTACGTGGATGCTTCGCGGCGCGGGATGGTGGCGCAACTGGTCGCGTCGCTGGAGCTGCGGCGGCGCGGGAGCCAGCTTTTCGATTATGGAAACAACCTGCGCGGCCAGGCGCTGTTGCACAAAAGCGCGGCGGAGCATGGTTTGACCCATGCGACGCTTTTCGAGGCGATGCCGGGCTTTGTGCCCGCGTACATCCGGCCTCTGTTTTGCGAGGGGAAGGGCCCGTTTCGTTGGGTGGCGCTGTCGGGGGACCCAAAGGACATCGAACGGACGGACGAGGCGGTTCTCGACGTGATGAAGGGAACGAAAAGCGAGGCTCATTTGCGGCGCTGGCTCACGGTGGCGGGGCAAAAAGTGAAGTTTCAAGGCCTGCCCGCGCGGATTTGCTGGCTCGGGTACGGGGAGCGGGCGCTCGTCGGGCAGCGGTTCAATGAACTGGTCAAAACGGGCGCAGTGAGCGCGCCGATTGTGATTGGGCGGGACCATTTGGACTCGGGCTCGGTCGCGTCGCCGAACCGCGAAACCGAAGCGATGCGAGACGGAAGCGATGCGATCAGCGATTGGGTGTTTTTGAATGCGCTCGCAAACTGTGCGGCGGGGGCGACGTGGGTGTCGGTGCATCACGGAGGCGGTGTGGGCATCGGCTTTTCGCAGCACGCGGGCATGGTGGTGGTGGCGGATGGGACCGAGCGCGCGGCGCGGCGGCTAAAGCGCGTGCTGACGACGGACCCGGCGATGGGGGTTCTGCGGCACGCGGATGCGGGGTACAAAGAAGCGTTGGACTTTGCGGCAGCCCATGGGCCGAGGGTGCCGCATCAAACTTGGGGACACTCAACACCGGGCCAAACGCCCGACTCGACGTAAGGACCGCCTCGTGCGGCGGGGGACAAACGCAACATGATGAATCAACTCTTTGGACCGAACACGACGTTGCGTCTGAAGCTGTTTTTTCCGCCGCTTTTGGTGCTGTTGTTTTTGATCGGCGCGCTGTCGGTCGTCGGAAACAATTGGCTGCGGGAGGTTTCGCAAAGGCTCGCGGCCTCGCACGCGGAAAGCCGGGCTGCCGACTTGGTGCAGTCGCACAATTTTCAAGAAGCACTCAAACAGGTGCGCGAAAAGAGTCCGTCGGCGCTGCTCAATGCCACCGTGGACAATGACCCAAGGCTTTTGTTCGCGGTGCTGAAGCTGCGCGACAAACTCTATGTCGGCACACGCAGCGGGTCCGAGGGAGAACAACTTTCGCTGCTGCTGTCCGACCCCCAGCGGTACTCGAATCTGGCCCAGAACGTGACGCAGCGCCTCGCAAGCATCGAGTTTTCGATCGCCCGGCGGTCGGTGCCCGTGCCAGGGACGCAAGATTTGGCGGAACTGACGCTTTCTGCGTCGCTGCGGGACCAAGTAGCTGACTATCGCAACACGCTGTGGATCGTCGTGGGCATGCTCGCGGCGGCGCTGGCGGCATATCTCATCGCATCGATCTATGTGCTTTCTCATTTTGGACGGCGGATGGATCAATTGGTTGATGCGGCGCAGCGCGTTCAGCAGGGCGACCTGAATGTGCGCATTTCCAACATGGTTCCCGACGACATCGCCATGGTTGGGCGAGCCTTTGATCTGGAGGCAGAGCGGCTTTCATCCGTCGTGAACTTGTTGCAGGGCGCGGCGGCGGTCGTTGAGCGGGCTTCAACCGATGTGTCGCAAACGAGGACCGGGCTTGCGCGCACGCTGACGGCCCAGACGCGCGACGTGGAAGAGGCGCTTCAAATGCTCCGCGAGGTGCTGGCGGGTTTTGGTGCCGCCACGACGTTTGCCGAGCAAAGCCGTGATGAATCCCGGCAAGCCGCGTCGGGGTGCCAGACGTTGGCAGCGAACGTCCACGATGCCACGAACACCGTCGAAGAGGCCGAGCGCGTCGTGGCGCTCACGTCCGACAGTCTGGGCCAGGTCGCCAATGCCACGGCGGACATCGCCAAGCACGCAGACACGCTGTCGGACACGACTTCTTCGACCGCCAGCGCGATGTTGCAAATGAAACATTCCATCACCCGCGTGCGCGAAACCGCCATCACGGCGGCCAGTTTGGCCGAACAGGCAGGCGTCGATGCCGAACGCGGAACCCAAGTCTTGGAACAGAGCATGATCGGCATGGAGCACATCCGCGAAGCCTCCGCTGCCATCGGAACCGTGACCGAGGATCTCGAAAAACGCGTGAGCGAAATCGGCGACGTGCTTCACCTCATCACCGAGCTCACCCAGCGCACGAATCTGCTCGCCCTCAACGCCAGCATCATCGCCGCGCAGGCCGGGGCCGAAGGGCGCGGGTTTGCCGTGGTCGCCGACGAAATCAAAGATCTGGCCCGCCGCACCGCCAATTCAGCGGGCAGCATCGACAACCTGATCCAAGCCGTCGCCGAGGGCGCACACGCAGCCCGACGAGCCGCCGTCGCAGGTGGCGATGCCGTCGAGGCAGGGACCTCCCAAGCAAGCGAGGCCGCCAAAACCATGACCGACATTTTGGGACGGCTGCGAAACTCGGCGGCGATGTCGAAATCGATCGCCTCCGCCACCGACGAACAAGCGCGCAGTTCTGCCTATGTCACTCGCTCCATTCAAGACGTGCAAAATCACGTCACCGAAATTACCGGCAAAGCCGTGGACCAAACGCGCCGAACCGAATACCTGCAACGCCAGGTCTCACGCCTGCGCGAACTGGTGGACCGGCTGGCCAAAGGCGGGCGCGAAGAACGCGACAGCATGACCTCGATCACCGAATCCCTGTTGCGCATGACACGGCTTTTGGATCAGCTCGTTTCCATGCACAGGCACAACGCCAGCGAAGGGGAACGCCTGCGCAACCTGATGGACATGATTCGGCGCGGCACCACCAGCCAACGCGAACAAAGTTCCGCCCTGGAACGCTGCGTCGGCGACCTGACCACCCAAGCCAACGAACTCCGAGGCCAGCTCAGCAAGCGCAACTGATTCGTTTCGGCCCCAAAACCACTGCGGCGGGCGAATGGCCATTCGGGTTCACCGCCAGTTCCAGCAGGCGGCTCCGCTCGCCTTGAAAGACGCCCACGGGTGGCACCAGACGCGATATAACCGTCTCTACGATGTCCGGACACTCGTCTTTTCGATCTCAAGCCTCCCAGGCACCTGCTTTCGGTGGGGCGTCCCTTCTGAAACATCCACACGCGAGCCCTTTTCGGAGGGCAAAAATCGTCTGCACGATCGGCCCGGCGAGCCGCAGCGAGGAAGTCATCGGTCATCTGATCGAAGAAGGCATGGATGTCGTCCGGCTGAACTTTTCGCACGGTTCGGTCGAGGATCACCGTCGGACGGTTGAGGCTGTGAGGTCGTGTTCAACGCGGCTTGGGAAGCCGGTCGCGATTTTGCAGGACTTGCAAGGACCGAAAATCCGAGTCGGAAAAATCAAACCGGGGACGGTGCTGGAAGCAGGACAAGAGTTTGTCCTGACGACGGAAGAAATCCTGGGAGACGCAGCGCGAGCATCGGTCACGTATGAGGGTTTGGTTCGCGATGTGAAACCGGGGAATGTCCTGCTTCTCGACGACGGTTTGTTGCAAATCGAAGTGCTGTCGGTGGAAGGGCGGGAAGTCGTCACGCGGGTGCTGGTTGGCGGGCCGCTGTCGAACAACAAAGGAATCAATTTGCCGGGCGTGCGGGTGTCCGCCCCGTCGATGTCGGAAAAAGACCACGCAGACCTCATCGTCGGGCAAAAACTCGGCGTGGATTTTCTGGCGCTTTCGTTTGTGCGGTCGGCGCAAGACATTCATGACGCTCACGAGGCGATTTTGGCGGCTCGAAAGGACATTCCCGAAAGCCAGAGTCGCCCGATGACGCCGATCATCGCGAAAATCGAAAAACCAGAAGCGATCGATCGGCTGGAAGAAATCGTCGAGGCCGCCGACGGCATCATGGTGGCGCGCGGAGATTTGGGCGTCGAAATGGGGCCGGAAAAAGTGCCTCTTTTGCAAAAAGCGGCGATCGAGCTGGCGAATGCGCGGGCCAAGCTCGTCATTACCGCGACGCAAATGCTCGAGTCGATGACCCAGAATGCTCGACCGACGCGGGCAGAGGCGTCGGACGTGGCAAACGCGGTCATGGATGCGTCGGATGCGCTGATGCTTTCGGCAGAAACAGCGTCGGGGAAATACCCGCTTTTGGCGGTGCGAACGATGGATCGCATCATTCGCGAAGTCGAACAAAGCGAGCGGTATTTCAAACTGATGCGGCAGCTCGATTGGCCCAAAATCCGTGTGACCTCGAATGCCGTGGCGCACGCAGCGGTGGTGGCCGCGCGGCTTGTGGAGGCACCAGTGATTTTGGCGCTCTCGGATTCGGGCGGGGCGGCGCGGCTTTTGTCGGAATATCGGTCCGAGGCGCTGGTCGTGGGAATGACTTCGAGCGACGACGTGGTGCGTCAGCTCGCGGCGTATTGGGGGATTTTGCCGCTCAAAGCCCCGGAAGCCGAGGATGAACCCTCGATGATCCGTGCGGCCATTGAACTTTTGCGGGAAAGAAAATTGGCGAAAAGCGGCAGTCTGGTGATTTTGACGATGGCCATCCCATTCCGGTCCGGTCTGTCTACCAACACGATGCAAATCCACCGCGTGCCGTAACTGTTTTGTTTTCTTGGCGACCTGTGCGGGCTTGTGATAGCCCCTGTTTGAGATGGTTTCTGCTGTGTTTCCCCTCGAGAAAATTTCTGTTGAGGCCCAAAAGGTGCTGCGGCACCTCGCTCGCTCGGGCCACAAAGCGTATTTGGTGGGCGGTTGTGTGCGCGATCTGCTGCTCGGTCGCACGCCCAAGGACTTCGACGTAGCGACGGATGCGACGCCCGCTGAACTGCGCGAGATGTTTCGCAACTGCCGCATCATCGGCAAACGGTTTCGGCTGGCGCACATCGTGTTTGGCGAGACGATCATCGAAACCGCGACGTTTCGAGCAAATCCTCGGCAAGAAGAAGACGACGACGCAAACCCGATTTCAGGTGAAGAAAGCGACGAACTTTACATTCACCGCGACAACGTGTTTGGAACCGCCGAACAGGATGCGCGCCGTCGAGACTTTACGGTCAACGGTTTGTTTTACGACCTGCCGGAACAAAAAGTCATCGACCATGTGGACGGTCTGCGCGATTTGGATGCGCGTCTGATTCGGACGATCGGAGACCCGAATGTGCGGTTTCGCGAGGACCCGGTGAGGATGTTGCGGGCGGTCAAGTTTGCGGCGCGCCTCGGGTTCGACATCGAGGACGAAACCTGGGCGGCGATGTGCGAACACGGGCCGGATTTGAAGAAAAGCCCACCGCCTCGCGTGCTGGAAGAAATCTATCGCATGCTCCGAGGCGGAGCGGCGGTCGAGTCCATGATGCTGTTGCGGGAAAGTCGCCAGCTCGTGTCGCTTTTGCCGACGCTGTATCAGGAACTGCAACACGAACCGGATGTGCTGACACCGTATTTGGACGAACTCGACCGACGGGTGAAAAACGGTCAGACGCTGCAAAATGCGCTTCTGTTGTGTGTGTTGCGTTTGCCAAGGCTGTTTCCGCTGTTTGTCCAGCTTGACCGAAACGGCGCGGCGGCGGCGTCTCTCATCGAAGATGCGTTTGCTCCGCTTGCGGAAATGAAAGTTCCCCGTCGGGAATGGGAGCAAGCCAAGATGCTGCTTTTGTTTCAGCGACGGATTTTGCAGACGCGGCTGCGAGGGAACAAGCTGTCCGACAATTTGCTCGCGTCGTCGGATTTTCACCTCGCGTTTCTTCTGCACACACTCGTGTATCAGGTGGTGCGTCAATCAGAGGGTCTTTCCGCCGAAGCCATCGGACAGGAAATCCGAGCGTGGCCGTATGCAAAAACGCTGTTTTCGTCCTTGGCGGAACCGCCGCCCAGTCGAGCCGCAAGACGACGCGGATCTCCGTCCCGGAGTCCTTCGCCCCGACGAAGCCGGAGTTTTGCCCGATTTGAACTTTCGGATTCAGACGAACCGGAAACAGCCACGCCAGAGCCATTCACCCCGAGGAGCGAACCCGAACTCAGTGGTGCCGAGGCCGACGCTGAAGAAGCCGCGCTCGCTGCCTTTGTTGCCGCGATGCAAAGAAAACACCACGACTGAAACGACGCAAAAAGAAGAGCTTGGTAAAATGGGGACGCTGCTCCCTGTCTGACGCCTTTGCAAGGGCGTCCTGGGCAGCGGCCACCTCATCATGTCAAGCAACAAACAGCAGCGGTTCCTACCGTCGGGAAACATCGTCGTCTGTGGACGCGCCTACAACATCGGCTGGCCCGTCGTCAATTGGTATGACAATCCCAATTTCGCCGCATACCGTCTGGGCTGTTACAAAGGCAAAGATGGGGCGGGCTCGCCGGGGCCGCTTCCGTTCGCTCCCGCCAAGGGTTTGGGCCGGTCTCCGTATCGTTACAGAGAACGCCGTTTGCTCGGCGGACAGCGCCTGGACATGCGCAGGTTGCAAGACATCATCCGACAGTTTGTGCTGCACCACGACGGATGCGCGAGTTCAGCGGACTGTTTTCACGTTCTGCACGACGAACGCGGGCTGTCGGCGCATTTTCTCATCGACAACAACGGTTGGATTTACCAAACGCTCGATTTGGCCGACGGAGCATTTCACGCCTCGGGTGTGAACGAAATTTCGATCGGCGTCGAATTGTGCAATCGCGGACAGGTCGAACTCGACGGCGAGCACTTCTATTCCAAACGCGGCATGACCCGCAGTGTCTCTGAGGTCGTCGTCCACAACACCCGCTATCGCATGTGGGAATACACCAACGAGCAATACATGGCGATGGCCGCCCTCGGGAAAGCCCTGGCCCGTCTGTTTCCCAACCTGCCGCAGGTGTATCCGCAGTGGAACGGCATGATGCTCAACACCTGGATGGCCGACCCGCGCGCGTTTGCCGGCTACATCGGGCACTACCACGTCACCAACAACAAATGGGACCCCGGCTGCTTCAATTTTGCGTGGCTCATGCAGAAGATTCGCGTGAGCTCGGTGTGGTTTGTGTGCCTCGACAAAAGCGAGTGTCCCAAGCCGCCCGAAATTGCCGAAAATCCGCAAATCGCCGAGCAGCAAGGCCGCGTGCTGTACCGCAACAACGAAGAAGAAGCGATGGGTGGCTATTTTCCCATCGGGCCGTTTGGTCGCTCGAGGCTGTGGCACGGCGGAATCCACTTGAGCCTGCCCCTCGGAGCACCTGTTTTCACGCCATTTCCGGGCCGCATCGTCGCTGCGCGTTTTTCCGAACCCGTGCCCACAGGTTCCGCGAGTTTCGTGTTGATGCGGCATTACTTCCGCCTGGCCGGCGTCGAGACGATGTTTTTCATCCTGTACATGCACCTTGAGCGCGCTGACCCCAAAAAAGGACGAATCCCGTGGCTGCACGAGGCCGAAAAGAAGCCGTTTTTTGCCGCGATGTCCCAAGGCAGTGTGTTCTATCCCGACATTGACGTAGGAGGTGGGGAAGTCGTAGGACATGTGGGTGAAGCCGGCCCGCCGGGCAACTATGAAAGCCAGATTCACTTGGAAGTTCTTTCGCCCGAGGATTTGCCCGCCAAGCTCGAACCGGGTTCGTTCAAGTCCGTCGATGGGAAAAGTTCCGGGCATTTTTGCGACATGCGCGACATCGTGTCCGCCATCGATCGTCCCAAAGGCAAAGGCGACGGCATCCTGACCGAAAAGGAGCTGCGCGACTTTTTCCAAAACAACGACGAACGCGCCGAGCTGCACAAACTCGCTGCGCGGTTTCAGTCCGAATGGGGGGACGCCCCCGATTGGGAACAGCAGCTTGCCGCGAGCCGCGACTTCCGCACCATGCCCAAACCCGCGCGTGCCAGGCTCTACCGCGAACAGATCAAACCGACGCTGTGGTACACCCCTGAACTCGCCGAAAAAGTAGGTCTGCCCAAGGACTTTGTTGTGTGGCACTACCACCCCGTTCGTTTTGTCGCGTGGATGAACGGGCAGCTCCGCAAGCAGGCCACCACCATGGTCGGCCAAATCCAAGTCGCGCAAGGTCCGGCTGCGGCAAAAGTCACCGACGACCGCGATTCACTCGATGGCTTTGTCGATGAGGAAGACGAAATGTCGCCTGAGGCCAGCCGCCGCCTCACCCTCGAAGACTTGGCCAACGGATACCCCGAAGAAACCCCCCAGAAATAGTCTGTGCTTCACCCAGAAACTACTGCGGCAGCATCCGTGTTTGCGCGATTTGGCTGTACACAGAGACTCCCTTGCGTGCAATCCGTTTCTTTTGGGGGTCGTTCGGACTCACTGCATACAGGCCCATTTTGATGCGCATTCCGTGATTCCATTCGTAGTTGTCCATGAGCGTCCAGTAGTGGTAGCCCTCGACGCGAACGCCCTCTGAAATCGCACGCAGAACCCACGAAAGGGAGTCCGAAACCCACGCAGCGGATTTTCCTGAATCCTGCGCATCCTCCACACCCGTTTCCGTCACAATCAGAGGCAACCCCTTTTCCTTTAAGGAGACGAGAACTTCATACAAACCGCGCGGATAGTGAAAGTCCGTTTCCAGAGTCAGGAAATTGAACGTCGTCAACGGAGAAAGAGACGGCAAAAGCGCCTTCGCGCTGCCCGGAATCACATTGCGCGCATAGTAATTCACCCCCACAAAATCCATTCTGTGCGCCAAATCCTGACGGTGCACCTTTTCCCCGTCGAGTTTTTCATCCAAATCCCCCTCGATCGTTGCGTTCAAAAACACGCGGTTTAACAGATAATCAAAATGCTTCGCTCCCTCGACATCCAAGGGATTCTCTGGATCGACGGGAGCGACTGCTTGCAGGTTGTACACAACGCCCACCCGAACTGGCGTTTGGTCTCCGGCTGCATCCATGCGATCGGCCCCCTTTAGCGCGTCATACATCCTGGCGTGCGCTTCGATTTCGGACAAAAGCACAGCTCGCGCCGCCTCGGCTTCCAGAACAACAGCAGGAGGTTGTGTGCGCTGTTCGGTAGGGAACACATAGCCCGCCAAAATCACAGCCGTAAACGGTTCATTCAGCGTCGCCCAATCATCGACCTCGCCACCAAATTCTCGACCCAAAAAGGCGGCGTATTTGGCCGACTCCCGAACGATTCGCGCGCGATCTAACCACCCCCGATTTTTGCAACCTGCAAGATCCACATGACACCCATACGCATCGTGAAGCCACGTTGGGAGTGCATAGTGAATCAATGTGACCAGGGGTTTTATCCCCTGTTTTTTCAGTTCGGAAAAGACTCGGTGATAAAACGCGAGCGCCGGTTTGGATGCGGCTTGCTTCAACGCATCCATGTCATTGATTCCGTCGGTGGCAGTTGGAAAAACGCGCCCCCATTCGATCGAAAGACGCAAGGAATTGTTGTGAAGTTGCTGGGCCGCGAGCGCAATGTCCTGCGGATACAACTCGAAAAAACCCGGCCCGGCAGAAAGGGGGTCTCCGCTCAGGTACAAACCGGGCTTTGCACGTAGTTCAGGACGAGTCACATACTCGGCCCAATCGGAAGCATATTCACATTCCGCTTTCGGAACGGAGGGACAACCCATTTCTGTCTGAAAACCCGCGATGGCCGTCCCGAAACGAAAGTCCTTGGGAAACTCGCTTTTTTCAGGAGGCGATTCACACGCAACACTCAGCGCAAAACAGAGAACCGAAAACAGGGGAAGCCTTTTCACGCCGCGCAGTATCTTCGGCTTCCCCCATCAAGTCGATGGTTTTGTGGGGTCCTCCCCCAATCGCTAGTGCAAGTAGTTGCGTTTGATGAGGTTGAGCAAGTCGTTGTGAAACGTGTCCATTTCACCGACGAGTACTTTGATGCGACGCGCAAAATAATTGAACGCCATCACGGCAGGAATCGCTGCGACAAGACCGATGGCCGTGGCAATCAACGCCTCAGCGATGCCGGGTGCGACGGTGGCCAGGTTTGCCGTGCCGCGACTCCCAATGCTGCGAAAGGCGTCCATGATGCCCCAAACCGTTCCAAAGAGACCCACAAAGGGGGCTGAAGAACCGACCGTTGCAAGCAGAGGCGTCAGGGATTCCAGTGCTGTTGTTTCTGCAATCGCGGCTCGACGAAGCGCCCGCTCGATGTTTTCTAGGTCGCTTTCGGTGTCTGTTCCGCTTTCCTTCGTCTCGCGTTTTTTCAGAAGGCGCGTCAGTTCCAAATACCCCGCTCGAAATTGAGCAGCGACGGGAGAACGTCTCAACCCCTTCGTTTGGTCGTACACCTTGTCTAGCTTTTTGGCCTGCCAAAACACATCCAAAAACTGATCCGTTTCGCGATTGGCGAGCACGATTTGATAGCCCTTGTAGCCAATCACAAACGTGGTCACGACAAAGAACGCGATCAGCAAAAACAAGACAAACAGAACCACGCCCCCCGAACTCAGCACGAGCTGAAACAAATCCAATTCCCGGCCCGCAGGAACAGGGTTTGGCGTGGCGACCGAAGAAACCGACAGGAGCAACATGCGTCCGCGAGGGTAAACCCACCCAGCCAACAGGGTCAATCTTTGGCCTTTCCCCTTTTTTCATTTTGGGTTATGCGGCGATCTCGGTTTCACAACCACAGGAGGTTCTCAACATGAAAACAAAACGTCGTCTTGCCCTTCACCAGCTTGCCTTGCCCTCGATGATCGCTTCTGCGCTCGCGCTTTCTGCCTGCGGAGAGCCCGGCCTCGAGGAAACCGAGACTGCGGGCTATCCCGCGCCACTGGCCGTCGAACCGGACGAAACGGAAAGAACGGCCCAAGCCGTCGATCCCACACAACTTGCGAAGTTTCGTGCTGCCCTGCTCACGGCGGTGAACAAGGCGCGGGCGACGGCGCGAAAGTGCGGGACAACTTCGTATGCCGCAGTTCCGGCGCTTGTGGAAAACAGCAAACTCGACACGTCCTCACAAGCTCACGCAAAGGACATGGCCACCAAGAATTTCTTCAGCCACACCGGTTCCGATGGTTCGCAGCCGTGGGATCGCATGAAACGAGCCGGCTACAGCTATTCCTATGCGGGAGAAAACATCGCGGCGGGCAATTCGACCGTCGATGCCACGATGACTCAGTGGCTCAACAGCCCAGGACACTGCGCAAACATCATGGGTCGCAACTTCACCCAGGTCGGTTTCGGCTACGACTACAACTCGGCAGCGCGATACAAGCACTACTGGGTTCAGAATTTCGCGAAACCGCTCTGATTCCGCACGTCGCTTCTACCTCGTCCATTCCTCCCTCAATCAACCTCCCGCAGTCTGGGGCAAGGCTGACTTGACGCCTTCCCGAAACCCGCAAGCGAACACCTCCGCGACGCTTTTTGCTCGCGGAAAGACGCAACACGCTTCTTCATCAAAAGCGGAAATGGATCGCGGTCAGGACGACAGCCAACCCAAGCACGGCGACCGAAAGAAAAGCTGACGGCACGCCGTCGCACGAAAAGTTTGAGCGGGGAAAAAGGGAACGCTGCGCCGAGCAGAACGCCGACGCAGCGAAGGTTCGAGCGGGAAAGAAACGGTCTCTAGCGTTTCGAGAACTGGAATCGAGCGCGAGCGCCGCGCTGACCGTACTTCTTGCGTTCTTTGCGGCGAGGATCGCGGGTCACGTAGCCCGCGCTCTTGAGCGCAGAACGGAAACCTGCGTTCACTTTCAGAAGTGCGCGCGTGATGCCCAGCCGAATCGCGTTGGCTTGCCCGGACAGGCCTCCGCCCATCACGTTCACGTAGACATCGTAATTGGCCGATTGAGCGGTCAACTCAAGTGCTTGGCGCAAAACCATTTTGGAAGTCGCGCGCCCGAAGTAGTTGTCGATGTCCCGACGATTGATGGTGACTTTGCCGGACCCCGGCATCATCCAGACTCTAGCGACGGCCTCTTTTCTGCGACCGGTCGCATACACTGCATTTCGTTCGACGTTTGCCATGTGAAACCTTCCTACGCGCGCATCGTCTTCAACGCGACCTTGTTGGGCTGCTGCGCGGTGTGAGGATGTTCAGCGCCCGGATACACCTTGAGCTTTTTGATGATGACTCGACCGAGCGGACCTTTCGGCAACATGCCCCACACTGCTCGGCGAATCACCTCGTCCGAACGATCCCGGAGCATTTCCTTTGCAGGTCGTGCTTTGAGACCGCCCAAGTACAAGGTGTGTTTGTAATACATCTTGTCGTCGAGCTTTTTGCCCGACAGATGAACCTTCTGCGCGTTCAGCACAACCACAAAGTCACCACTGTCCACATGTGGGGTGAAGTCGGCCTTGTGCTTGCCGCGCAAAAGCGTAGCGATTTGAGTCGCCGCCCGTCCCAGGGTGAGGCCTGCCACGTCCACGACGTGCCATTTGCGATCAACCTGCGCTTGTTCGGGCTTCTTGAAAAACGTGCTCGGAACTGGAGTAGCCATGCAAATTCCCTGCGGGAGTTTCCTAGAGGGACTGGAACTATCGGATCGCAACCCAGGTGTCAAGCAAGTTGTTGGTTTCCGTGAAGGAACTGGCCTTCACTCTGTTTGGTTCTTTGCCCCTGCCTTTTGCTGAAACTTGCGGAAGCCCATGTCCACTTGGTTTTGCACGGGTCCATGCTTGGTTTTTCCGAAAAGGGACGATACGGTATGGCTAATGCGTCTGTCGGTGCTCGCGATTTTCTCCTTGGGTTTGCCTCTTTGCATGGCTCTTTTCGGAGAGCATTCTTCGCGTGCAGATGTCAGCGACGTGGTGCGTTTCCGAATCACCAATCCAGGGCAAGCACTTTACAAAATTGCGATCCCCGGAATGCTTGGCGACGGAGATCACGGGCGGGTTTTGCAAGAAGTGCTATCGGGTGACTTGAATGCGTCGGGTTTGTTCAAATCGCTTGATCCCACCTCTTTCGTTGCGGACTTGGCCAAGGAAGAACTGTCGATCGCCCCCGATTCGTGGCGTACCGTCGGAGCAGAGGGTGTAATCAAAGCGCGCATCTCGCTGAACGGAAGCGATCTCGCGATCGAATTTCGGCTGTACGAAGTCATCAAGGGCGACCGGGCAGTCCTCACAAAGAGCTATCGCGCCCCGGTGAGCAGCGTGCGCCGGTTGGCTCACTCCTTCGCCGATGAAGTCGTCCGGTATTTCACCGGTGAGGATTCGTTTTTTGGCACGCAGATCGCTTTTTCTCGTTCGGTCGGACGCGAACAAGAATTGGTCACGATGGATTACGACGGTGCCGACCAGCGCACGTTGACTCAAAACCATTCTCAGAACATGTTGCCGTCGTGGCATCCGTCAGGCTCCTCCTTGCTGTATACGAGTTTTGTGCGGGGAACCCCGGATTTGTGGGCGATCCCAACGAACGGGGCCAAGCCTCGGCGGATTTCAACGCGCCCCGGTTTGAATACAGGGGGTGTGTTTTCTCCAGACGGAAGCCGCATCGCCGTCACGCTTTCGTTCGAGGGAAACAGCGAGATTTATCTCATCACGCCGTCTGGGGAACTCATCAAGCGACTGACCAACAATCCTGCGATCGACAGTTCCCCAACGTGGTCTCCCGATGGAAGCGAGATCGCTTTTGTGTCCGATCGCCATGGAAGTCCACAAATTTGGAAAATGTCAGCGACGGGCGCGGACCAAGCAAAACTCACGCGGAAAGGCAGTTACAATGTCGAGCCCGCGTGGAATCCCAAACCGCTTGCGGGCAAGTCGCTCATCGCGTTTTCGGGTCGGGATGAAAAAGGAACCTTGGATATTTTCACCGTCGATGCGTCGAACGGAGACTTGCAGCGCATCACCGAAAACCAGGGCTCGAACAGCCACCCGAGCTGGGCGCCAACGGGACGAGCACTTGTATTCAAATCCTCTCGAGGTGGCGTCTACATTTCGACGGCGGATGGGAAAACCCAACGTCCCATCTTCCGAGGAAACGCCGACGCGCCCTCGTGGGGCCCCATTCCAAAACGGTAGCCCACAAACTTTCAGCTAGGTTTCTTCCTGTTCAAGGTGGATTCGCGCAAAGCGGAGAAAGTCAGCCTCGGTGATGATGCCGACGAGCTTTCCGTCCGAAATGACTGGCAGACATCCATATTTGTGCTTTTCCAGGGTGCGAGCAGCCTCAGCAGCATGTGCGGTCGGAGTCGTGGTGAGCACATCCTTGACCATCACCATCTCAATCGGAATGTCGCGCGCCACGTCTCCTGGCCGTTCGGCGCTCGGGTTTCCATGACTGACCCAAGCCGCCAAAATCGTTCGGTGCGTGACGAGACCAACCAAGCGGTCGTCTCCATCGACAACAGGCAAATGTCGAATGCGGCCCACTCGCATGATTCGGTCGGCCAAATCGAGGCTGTCGCCGACACGAAGCGCCTCGACAACGTCGGTCATGATGTCCTTCACAGTGGTGATCGCCATTTCTTCCTCCACAGCCCAAAGCCCGATCCAAGTGGGCAGCAGCCCTAACATACGTCGCTCGCTGCGAAATTGCATTACTATCTCGGCCCATGACGCGGCCACTTTCCCCTACAGGTCATCTAGAACCTACATTGGCAGCCCCCACAGCGGCAGCCGGTTTGACAGCGACGGTTGATGGTGGCGAACAGCCAATTGCAGAATTGCGTCGCATCGTCAGTTCCATGCGCGCTCGCCTCGATTGGATTCGGAACGGAGGCATAGACGGTATTCCTGTGTCGGATTTGCAACACGCACAACCGGGCACAACAACAGCCGAGACCGCGCCCACGCGATTCTTTGAGGAGAGCAGACCAGCGGGAGCGGTCCATGCTCCGCCGGAAATGTTGAGAACCCGAGCGTCGCAAGAGGGAGACCGTCCCCCGGTTGCGAACCACCCAACTGACGCCGAAGCAGCGGCTCGGGCCGCACTTGAGCGCGCGAAATTGCTTGCGGCTGCGCCGATGGAACCAAGCCGTTCCCGAGTGCGCGACAAACCAGCGTCGAGCAAGTTGTTTGCGGAACCCACAACCCAAAACACTCCCGGCGGAGATTATCCCGAACTTACCTCGCTGCCTCACGGTGAAGAAGGTTTGCGAATCGTGCGTGACTTCATCGGAGATTGCCGTCGCTGCAAGTTGTGTCATGGCCGCAACCAGTTGGTTTTTGGCGAAGGCAGCGCATACCCATGGATCGCGTTCGTCGGAGAAGGTCCCGGTGCGGACGAAGACAGAACGGGGCGACCTTTTGTCGGCGCTGCGGGTGAATTGCTCTCGAAAATGATCAAGGCGATGGGAGAACATGCGCTCAAAATGGGGTTGCCCGAACTGGCTTCTCGTCTAAAACGTGAGGAGGTGTACATCGGCAACGTCGTCAAATGCCGCCCACCCGGAAACCGCACGCCCGAACCGGACGAAGTTTCGGCTTGCGGAGGCTTCATTACGGCGCAGCTTGCGTGTTTGGCCCCTCGTGTCATCGTCGCACTTGGTCGTACACCCACCCAGTTTTTGCTACAGAACAACGCTCCGCTCGGGCGACTGCGCGGCCAGTTTGGCGTTTTTCGCGGCGTGCCCGTCATGCCGACCTATCACCCCGCGTACCTCCTGCGAGCGCCCTCGGCCAAAGCGCAAGTCTGGGAGGATTTGAAACTCGTCATCTCGCGCCTCGCGGAATGCCAAAGCGAGACGCAGCAGATGGCGCAGCTTTGAGACCAAAACACACGACACGAAACCACTTCAACCCACTACACCCGACAAAGGAGATCCACATGTCTCGTTTCGCTTTTGCCCAACCATTTCGCTGTGTTCTCGTCGCGCTTCTTCTGTCCATCGGTTCGACTCAGGCGCTCGCGTTGCCTCCGGCAGGCAGCATCGTAGTTACCGAGCGACGCCTCAACCACGCACTCGGCTCGTTCCACGAAGATCTGAAAACCGAAGCAAAAAAAGTGCTCACGCGCGCGCCCGAACACGAAAATTGGAAACTCTATTTCGTCGCGCATCTGAAAAAGGCTGCGGGCGACAGCAAGGTCAATGTCGTGTTTTATGACGCAAACCAGACGGGAAAAGCCGCCACTGGGCGCGAGCCAGTTCACTTTGCGGAAATCAACACCCAACCCAGCGCCAAAGTCCTGATGTCGGACGTCGAGCTTCGACCGGATCAAGGTTTCAAACAGGGCGGAAAATATCAGGTGTTGATCACGCGGCTCATCAACGGGAAAGAGGAAGTGTACGCACGGACGCAGGTCGAACTGAAGTAGGCCGGGCAAACGGGTGGAACTCGGCACCTTCGTTGATTTCCGCCCCACCATCGTCGATGCCTTCCGCGTTGCTTTCAAAACCGTGTGCCTCGGCTTGACGCAAACGCTCGGCGATTTCAATGATCCGACGCTCCACACGACCAAAGACACTGACCGCCGGAAAACGTCCTGACGAGTCGCGTTCGCCTGCCGGCAAACCGGTGAGGATTTCGATTCCCTCGGACACCGTCGAGATCGCGTAAACGTGGAACAGGCCGCGTTTGGTGGCTTGCACCACGTCATCTCGAAGAACAAGGTGAGGCAAGTTGGCTTTCGGAATCATGACGCCCTGATTTCCGGTAAGCCCCCGAGCCTGACACAGGTCGAAAAAACCCTCGATTTTGGCACACACGCCGCCGATTGCCTGCATTTCGCCAAGCTGATTGACGCTGCCAGTGACGGCGATGCTTTGATCGATCGCGACATCCGCCAGCGCAGACAAAACAGCAAAAAGCTCACTTGAACTTGCGCTGTCACCGTCGATTTCGCCGTAGCTTTGTTCAAACACAAGCTGCGCACGCAGGCTGAGCGGTCGCTCTTGACCAAACATTCTCGCCAGATAACCGCGCAAAATCGCCACGCCTTTGGTGTGAATCGCTCCGCCGAGCTGGGCTTCGCGTTCGACATCGACGATGCCCTCTCGTCCGAGCGCCACGACGGCAGTGATCCGCATCGGCTGGCCAAATTCCACATCGCCCGTGTGAAACACCGACAGACCATTCACCACACCCACTCGCATGCCTGTCGTGTCCAGGGCCACTTCCCCTCGCAGCGTCAATTCCCGAATGTGTCGTTCTTCACTCGCCAGACGTTCCCGTCGCTCTTGCCAAGCCAATTCCACATCCTGGCTTGTCACGGTCAACGCTCGCTTTTCCTCGGACCGAGGCTGCGAAGCCAACCGGCTGCGAGCTTGTGCGACGGCAAACATCGCTGTTTCGTCGAGCGGTTCCAGACAAAGCGACAACCGTTCGCGATCCTCGGCAAGGCGCGTGGACAAATCGAGCAACCTGGCCCGCGCCGACCGGTCGAAACGAGGCAATCCCCGACGACGTGCGAGTTCTGCCAGCACGGCGTCCAGCACATGAAGCGTCTCGGCGTTTCTCGGCACGACTGGATCGACCTCGACCTTGATCCGAAACAGGGAACCAAAATCGGGATCGCTCGAACGCAGCGCGTCGTAAAGTGCCGCCGAACCCACCAGCACCACGCGCACCGGAAGCGGCGCGGGTGCAGGCCTCAGCGTCGTCGCGTACAAACCTGTCGGCCCGACCGGATCTTCGACCGCCAACCGTTTCTCCCGCAGCACCCGCTTGAGCCGCTCCCAAATCAGCGGATCGGTCAGCAAATCCTGCGCTCGCACGACCAGCACGCCGCCCATCGCTTTGTGCATCGAACCGGGCCGAATGCGCATAAAGTCGGTCAGCAGCGCACCAAAACGCACCCTTCGTTCCAAATACCCAAACAAATTCGCATACGTGGGATTGGTTTCGTAGACGACCGGCGCGTGTTCCGAAGCCCGGTGCGTACACAGCAGATTGAGCTGAAACCGTTTCAGTCGCGTCGCCAGTTCCGGGTCGCCGTCCTCGAGTTTTTCGTCCGTTTCGGGATCGGCCTCGCTCGTATCCGGTTCGATCAGGTCTTCCCAGTCATCCATGAGCGCCTGCTTGACCCGACGCAGATAGCGCGCAACCTCGGGAGAAAGACTGGCGAACCGATCGAACACGTCACGCATTTCGCGCTGAATGAGCGTCGATGCCGCCCGTGCCAGCGCAGCCGTTCGCTCCGCATCAAACCGCGCACCTTGCGCTTTCACAAGCCGCGCAGCCTTTTCCACCTCGCGAGTCAGCCGCTCAGCCGCGTTTTGCAGTGCGCGTTTTGTGTTCTCATCGAGCACATCAAACTGTTCGGCGGACAGCGGCTTTCCGTGGAGGATCGGGAACGTCTGCACCGCGCCCTGAACGGTCCGCACTCCAAAACCGTGCGTTTTGGCCGTGTTTTCCAAATCCGTGAGAATTTGTTTGTTTCTCGCCTCCATCTCCGACGACAGTTTTTTGTGCGCGCGTTCCAAGTCCTCCGCGTCCAAAAGATGCGACATGCGATCGCGCAGCCCGTCGAGCAGGTCGCCCATCGCCTCCAAAAGCGCCGGGCCCGTTCCCGGCGGCAAGAGCAGCGGTTTGGGCGATTCGGGGTGATCGAAGTCGTGGATGTACACGAGGTCGTTTGGCGCATTCATTTGCGCGGCAAACCGCTCGGCGTGACCGACGACGGCAGTTTCGATCATCACTTCGGGCTGGGCAGCGACGTAAATGTGGAAATCGCTTTCCGGCATGCCAAAACCCAAATCGAGCGACCGACGAGCCACTTTGGGCACCAAATCCCAAAAACCAGCGTCCACAGGCTTTTCAGGCAACGTTTCTGGGTCCAACCAGACATTCAACGCGTCGTCGGAAACCAAAAACCGCAGCCTCGTGCGCAGGCTGGTGCTCGGTTCCGGCAAAACCAGCAATTTCGGGTCGAGCGGCGGACCCTCATCGGCTGGAACTGGCGAAATGTTGCTGGGAGAAACCGCAGATTCAGCCGATTCCCCAGCCTCGCCTGTCCCACCACCCTGGCAAGCCGGTTCCGACTCGCCTTCACACACACCCTCGCGGACAACCTGTTCCGTTTCCGATCGAAAAGCCTCGACCGCGGCATCGCTGTTTGAAGGAGTTTCACTGCTTGGCGGCGTTGCGCCTGGGTTTTCGGTGGCTTCCGGTTGCATGTTCAAAAGAGGCTCTATGTTCTACCAGAGCCGCGCGCTTGGCTATGCCCGATCCGCGTGTATGCCTGCATCCGACAGGCAACGACAGGCTCGGCGCGTTTTTGCGAAGGACTCGGCTGCACGTTGGGGTGTATGCTGCCCGCCGTGCTGCTCGCGATAAACCCCGACCATCCAGAGCCACGCAAAATCGCCCGAGCCGTCGCTGCGCTCGAAGCGGGGGAGATCATCGCGTACCCAACCGATACGGTGTACGGGCTGGGGTGCGACCTTTTGAACAAAGCAGCCGTCGAGAAACTGTATCAAATCAAGCAAATGCCCAAGAGCCAGCCGCTCGCGCTCATCTGCGTAGATTTGTCTGACATTTCCCGATATGTCCTCCTCGACAATGTTGCCTATCGGTTGCTGAAACGGCTTTTGCCGGGGCCGTACACGTTCGTTCTACCGGCCACGCGCGAAGTTCCCAAAATCATTGCGCCCAAACGCACCCAAGTCGGCATCCGCGTGCCCGACCACGCCGTGCCGAGAGCCATCGCGCAACAACTGGGCAGGCCGCTCATTTCCACGACGGCCACGCAGTTTGAAAAAGAGCCGCTTCAGTGGCCAGAAGACATCGCGAGCCTGTTTCGACAGGTTTCGCTTGTTCTCGACGGTGGGCCTGGCGGCGTCACACCAACCACCGTCGTTGATTTGACCGAGAATCCGCCCAACGTGATTCGGCACGGCGTGGGCAAAATTGACTTTCTTTCTGACTGAAACGGGAGAAAAGCGGAGCGACATGGCAAAGCGCGTTTTGATCGTGAATCCCAATGCTCGAGGCGGTTTTGCGAAAAACAAGTGGCCGGTGTTGGAACCCGTGCTGCGCGACGCTCTCGGCTCGATCGAAGTGATGTTCACGAAGCAATCAGGAGACGGCACGCGCTTGGCCGAAGAAGCTGTCGCGTCCGGTGCCGAGTCGGTGATCGCAATGGGCGGAGATGGAACAGCCTCGGAAGTCGCGGCTGGATTGCTCGCGGCGTTTTTGAAACAGGCTCGGAGCGAACCGACGTGTTCCTTTGGCTATTTGCCGTGTGCGACGGGCGGGGATTTTCGTCGGATTTTGGGAACACCAACGGACCTTCGGGAAGCCGCTGAAGCGATCGCGAGAGCCAAACCGAGACCCATCGACGCAGGCCAAATCGATTTCATTGGCCACGATGGCCAGCCTCGACGCAGTTTTTTCATCAATGTCGCAAGCTGCGGGATTTCCGGTTTGGTCGATCATTTCGTGAACGAAGGCAGCAAGGCACTCGGGGGCACGGCGACGTTCTTTTTGGCTTCCCTGCGTGCGACGTTTCAATACAAAAACGTACTCGTCCGCGTAAAGCTCGACGACGAGCCCAGTTACGAACAACGGATTTATACGCTGGCGGTAGCCAACGGCGGTTACTTTGGCGGCGGAATGAACATCGCGCCGGACGCGAAACTCGACGACGGTTGGTTCGACGTAACGACGCTCGGCGATTTGTCCGTCTTGGAAGCGCTCAAACTGAGCGGCCTGATTTACAAAGGCCAACAGGGTCGGATGTCAAAAGTGTCGATGAAAAAAGCGCGTCGGATTGTTGTCGAACCGGTTGATTCGGAACAGAAAGTGCTGCTCGACACCGACGGGGAAACGCCAGGTCGTCTTCCCGCAACGTTCACGCTTTTGCCCGCCGCCTTGTCGTTTCTTTCCGACAAAACTGCGCGTTGACGCGATACCGCACTAAACCGAGGCAAGACGACGGGCGAGGATGCTCGCAGCGACGTGGGCGAGGAGGCAGAGCACACAGGTCGTTGCAGCGTATCCTCCTCCCGACAGTACGCCGTGCTCCTCGACGAGCTTCACGGTTTCGTGGTTGAAGGTCGAGTAGGTTGTAAACCCACCGCAAAAGCCCGTCGTCAAAAGCAACCGCAGTTCAGGTCGCAGCGAAAAACCGCGCGAAACGCTTTCGTTCACGAGGGACAACACAAAACACCCCACCACGTTGACAAGAAGCGTCCCAAGCGGCCACGCGCCGCCCACGCGAGGATGAATCAGCAGCGCAATCGCATAGCGCAAAAAACCCCCGAGCGCGCTCCCCGCCGTGACCAGAAGAAATGCGAGCATCTTGTTCGTTCTGTTTATCACGACTTGGTTTTGCGGGGCGCTCGTTGATATGCTGCCGGCCCCGTGTCGGTAGAAACTTTGCAGCAAGTGTGGACCGTGCGCCGGGTTCTGACCTGGACAGAGCAGCGTTTTCGGCGCAGCAGCCTCGCATCGCCGCGCCTCGATGCCGAAATTCTGCTGGGGCATTGCCTGCAAAAAAACCGCGTGCGGCTGTACCTCGACTTTGATCAACCGCTTGCGACCGACGAACTTGCGCGCTTCAAACACGTTGTGCAGAAGCGACTTTCGGGCACTCCGGTGGCGTACTTGACCGGCCAAAAGGAGTTCTTTTCGCTGCCATTGGAAGTCAGCCCCGCCGTGCTGATTCCAAGACCCGAAACCGAGACGCTGGTCGAACTAGCACTCCGTTTTTTGTCGAGCGGTTCCTTTTTGAACGAAGCAAAACACGAAACTTCGTCGCTGTTGCCCGTGCAAGTGGTGTATGACACCCTGCCGCAAACCAGCGAAGTCGCTGACGAAACCGCAGGTGAAACGCCGCCTGTTGCGCCCGAAAAAGCCGAGCCTCTTTCAGAAACGCGGGCGCAGACAAAAACCGTCGTTGATGTGGGCACGGGCAGCGGTGCGATTGCACTTGCGATCAAGCAGCTCGCCAAAAACGTCCGTGTGCTGGCCGTCGAAAAAAGCCCGGCGGCGCTCGACATCGCGAAAAAAAATGCCGAACGTCTCGGTTTGCAGGTGGAATTTTTGTCTGGAGATTTGCTTTTTCCCGTGCCCGAAACCGAAACGCTGGATCTCGTGTGTGCAAATCTCCCCTACATCCCTACAGGGGACATCGCCACACTCGCGCAGGACGTGCAAAACGAACCACGCATGGCGCTGGATGGTGGGCCGGACGGTCTTTCGACGATTGCACGTCTGTGCGACACGGCGGCGGCGCGCTTGCGATCGGGCAGCGGAATTCTTCTGGAAGTGGGTGCCGGACAGGCCCAGGCGGTGGAAAAGCGGCTGCGTTCATCCGGCTTTTCGAGTGTGACGAGCGTGCGCGACCTCGCCGGGATCGAGCGCGTCGTTGTCGGCCTGGCTGGAGGCCTCTGACATGTCGGAACTGACCTATGCGCTGGTCTTGCCGTTGTTTTTGGGAGCGAGGCACGCGCTGGAACCGGACCACTTGGCAGCGATGACCACGCTGCTCACCACCGAGCGAGGACGGCCTGCGGCGCTCGGAATGTGGTGGGGGGCCGGACATGCACTGTCGTTGTTTGTGGTGGCCTGTGTGCTTTCGGCGATCGAAAAAACGCTTTCCCCAGCGTGGTCGGACCGCTGCGAATTGCTCGTAGCCGCGATGCTGGTGTTTTTGGGCGGGAAAGCAGTGCTTTCGGTCTTTGCGGCGTTTCGTGAGGGCCAAACCGGGCTCCGGCACACCCACATTCACGGACACGAGCAACACCATCATGCCGGCCCAGTTGGGCACATTCACATCGGGTGCTTCACGCTGGCGCAAAAACCGCTGTTCGTGGGGCTTGTGCATGGGCTGGCGGGTTCGGGGGCGCTCACGGCGCTGGTGTCCACAAAAATGCCCACGATGGGCCTGCGGTTGGCCTATGTCGGGCTGTTCGGCCTGGGCGCGATGCTCGGCATGGGTGCGCTTTTGGGCCTGTTTGGTTGGCCTTTTACGCAGTTTCTGCGCAACCGACCGAGCGTTTTGCAAGGGCTCACGCTGCTGGCGGGTCTCCTTTCGCTCGTGATCGGTGTGATGTTTGGTTTGGCCCATGTTCACCGGCTATGGCCGGGCGGTTAAGGTGTGCCGATGCGTGTGAACCTTTTGTCTTTTTGGCTTCTGTGGTGCGCGGTACACCTGCTGTGTCCTTCGATTTCAGCGGCTCAAACAGCGACCCAAGTCCCGGAACGACCGGCGGCTTTGTTTTGTGCTCAGGCGGGTGAAACTCCGTCGCTGAGCCTGGTTCCAGAGTTGGAAAAAAGGCTGCGCCTCGTTCAGCCCGGGCCTCTGCAAAAAGCGGCGGGCGCGGTGAAGAAGGCACAGACGGCGCTCGCGAGCCTCCGGTGTTCCGAGGCAGTGCCCGCGCTTCGACAAGCAGGTGAGGATCTTTTGGCAGAAGCGCCCTGGAAAGAAGCGCAACCTGTGTCGCGAGACGTTTTCGGTTTGCTGCTGGTGTGCGCGGATCGAATTGGCGACGCAGAAAATGCAAGACGAGCAGCACAGGTTTTGCTTTCGCAAAAAGATCCGCTGCCTGCCGATGTGTCGTTGGTGCTCGCTCGGCATGATCCCGGTGCGGTGTTTGGGCCGATGCGCGAGCCAGTGTGGGTCGAAACCGATCCGGCGGGGGCGCTTGTATTTCGCAACGCGGAACCCGTCGGACCATCGCCTGTCGCCGTGCCCGGAGGACGGACCGACGCAGACGTGCTGACGGTCGTGTCTCCCGGTATGCGAAATGTGCGGCTTCCGCTGGGCAGTGGCGGGAAAATGTTTTTGTCTTTGCGACCCGAGGATCGCTTGCCGGTGCTACTCGATCCCGTCGCTGCGCTTCCTTTGGGCAGTGAAGAGCAAGGCAAACTCCTTGCGCAACTCGCGCAAAATCCCGTGGTGGTGACACAACTTGGGCGGCATTTGCTGTTGTTTGGACCCAAAGAGCGGCAAGGCAAACCCGTCGAACAGGAACCGCTCGTTGCTCGCGTGTATGACTTTCAGCAGCGAGCCTTTCTTCTGACCCCATCCGACATCGCCATTGGCCCGCCGCCCGCGCAAACCGAAGCTCTTCTGGCGCTGTTTTCCGCCCCCAAACCCACTGGAGCCGCCCAAACGGCGACTGCTTCGACCGGAACCGTTCCGAGCGGCACGGCCCCGATAGCAACCACGCCCGGTGCAGCTACTGCGAAGTCCGCTCCTGCGGACAACAAATCCGGGTCCAAACTGCCGTTTGCAAAAACGCGCTGGTACACCTGGGTCATCGCGGGCGGCGTCGCCGCGCTCATCGCCGGTTTGCTCATCGCCGAGCGGTTTTCGTCTGAAAAAATCACCGTAACCGCCACGCACTGACCGACGCGAATCGCCAGTTCTTTTTCCTATTGGGCAGGGGAAGCGGGGCCGCTGCGCACGGGGATGCGAAACCACCCTGTGAGTGTTCCTGCGACATCGGGAACGACCGCGCCGCCCGCCTGTTCACGCTGAGCCCGCAGATCTTCCACTGAAACGACGATGTTACCGGCGACCGTTTGCCCCACCGAAAGGCCCAATTCCGAAAACAGCACATGACCTCGCAGCGACGGTTGTGCTTGGGGATATCGGCAAGTGTTGTTGAGCAGAAGACCGGCTTTCACCGACGCATCGGGATCGCCGGGCAAAGGTGCCGTCGTGGTCCCGACCGGAGGCGGCACAATCGGCACGCCCGGTTTGCCTTGTGCGAGAGCGGTCTCCTGCATCAATGCAAGTTTGCTGACGTCATGCACGAGCAGTTCAAAACCGTCCGACCGTTCGAGTTTGGTGGACCCTCGCTGCATGCGCAGAAGCAACCGGTCTGTGGAACGCTCGTCGGGATGGAAGCCGCTGCGAATGCCGTGAACCACTTCGACGTAAAAATGCTCGGGTTTCAGGTCAAATTCGGGCCAGACCGAGGGCGCGTACACCGAGCCCGCTGCCGTCGGGTCAAGTGTCGGACAGCCGCGCAAAAACAGCGTCCCCGACAGCGCGCCCTCTCCGCTGCCCTCGCAACCGGAAGCCCAAGCGATACACAACGCAAAACAAAGAACGGCACTCCGACGCATTCTTTGTTTCTACCACGACCTACACGACGCAAAAGGCTCGTTTTGCGCCGACCTCGGTTGCGCCAACCGAGGCCAGCACGAACGCCGCTACTTTGAAATGCGCAGGCTGCCCCCGCCAACCCACAAAAGGCCTGCGCCGATGAGCGCGCCAAAACCGAGCGCCGTCAGATATTCCCCGCGCACAAACAACCACAGCGACATACCGACATAGGCCACACCGGCAAGCACCTCGATGCGGGCCAGTTTCGACAGCACCGGGCGGTAGGACTCCGATTTCGTTTCTTGACCCCCGGTTTTCGGCGTCCGCACAAACACCGCCGTGTTTCGATTTTGGAACACGCCGCGCAGTAGTTCGACGGAAAGAGCCACACAAAGACCCATCGAAAGCGCCATGACAACAGGCGAAAGCACGACGGCCTCGATGGCCGAACGCCCAAGCCTGCGCAGCGCAGCGCCGTAATATGTGGAAAGCGAGACCCACAGGACCAGCACGGCGGCGAAAAGACCTCCCGGTGGCGCCATCAGCCCGTGCAACAGCCCGAGCGGCGCGAGCGGCAAAAACAGAAGCGACAACGCCAGGTAAGGCTGGCGAACGTGCCGCAAAAGATGCAGCGACATCGCGCCGCGTTCCGCAAGCGACCGGCCCGGCAAGAGGATTCGGCCAAGCAGGCTCCGCAACACCTGCGCATTTCCGAGTACCCAGCGTTTTTGTTGGTTCCGAAACGCAGCCATCGAACCAGGCAATTCCGTCGGTACAGCCAGCGTCGGCATCGTCAACAGGTCGTACCCCACAAGCCTCACGCGGTACGACAAATCCAAGTCTTCTGTGACCGAGGCCGCCTGCCTGCCATCGCCACCCACCCAACCATTCGCCTCGACGAGCGCGGCCTTGCGAAACACGCCTCCCGAGCCGTTGAACTGCACCGGCTGGTTGTGTGCGGACAGATACGCCTGCTCGACCAAAAACAGACCGTGCAGAATCAACGCCTGCACTCGAGTCAGCAGCGAATCCGTCTCATTCAAAAACGACCACCTCGCCTGCACAAACGCGAGCTTTTTCCTCGCCAAAAGATGCGGCACCGTTCGACGCAAAAAATCCTGAGGAGGCACAAAATCCACATCGAATACCGCGACAAATTCCCCGACCGCCAGCGGCAGCGCAAAATCCAAATGCCCCGCTTTGAAGTTGGTTCGGTCCGGCCTCCGCACGACCGAAATGTGGAAACCGACATTCGCCAGCCGCATGATTTCGGCATCCACGACCCGAGTGGTCTCGTCGCCCTCGTCGGAATCGTCGAGCACCTGGATTTGCAAACGGTCGCGCGGCCAATCGAGCGCGCACGCCGCCCGAATCGCCCGCGCCGCCAAAAAACGCTCGTTGCGCATCGGGAGCTGGACCGTCACAAGCGGCAGGTCTTGCTCAGGGCACGACGGCGCTTCCCGCACCCCGACCGACAACGGCTTGTTGAGCGCCCACAGCCCCAACCGCAACAGGTGAACGCTCGCAGCAAGCAGCAAAAGCCACAGGCACAAAAGCAACAGCGAGAGCCCAAACTGAGCGACGGTCAGAAGCGTTTGCGGCATCATCGCGTTCAGGCGTCGTGACGATTGGACCGAATGTGCGGGGAAAGCGACGGGTTTTTGCTGTATTCAGGCCAGGTCAGTCGCTCGTCGCCAAATTCATCAATACGCTGCATCGTGATGCAGTGCTCCACGGGACACACCAAACTACATAGGTTACATCCAACGCACTTGTGGGACAGGATCTCGACGTGGGTTCGTCCGCGCGCGTCCGGCCTCGCGTCAATCGCCTGATGCGCGCCGTCTTGGCACGCCGCGTAGCAGACGCCGCAACCGATGCACTTTTCTTGGTCGATGTGCGCAATCACGCGGTAATTCAAGTTGAGTTGGTCCCATCTTTTGTACGCTGGCAGGCTGCGCCCGCAAAGGTCCGCCACCGACGAGATTCCCTTTTGGTCTAGGTAACTCGAAAGACCGTCGATCATGTCCAGCACGATGCGGAAACCGTGGTGCATCACCGCCGTACACACCTGCACCGTCTTGGCCCCGAGCAGGATAAATTCGACCGCATCGCGCCAACTTCCGATTCCGCCGATGCCAGAAATCGGCAAATCCACCGCCTGAGCCACCTGTGCGACCATCGCGAGCGCAATCGGCTTCACCGCCGGGCCACAATACCCACCATGCGCTGAAGCTCCGTGGACCATCGGGCGGGGCACGAATGTGTCCAAGTCGATTCCCGTCACGGAATTGATCGTGTTGATGAGCGAAACCGCATCTGCTCCACCCTGTTTGGCGGCCCGCGCCGGGAACGACACGTCGGTGATGTTCGGCGTCAGTTTCACGATGACCGGCGTTTTCGCGACTTCTTTCACCCATTCGACGATTTGACGTGTGTATTCCGGAACTTGTCCGACGGCAGAACCCATGCCGCGTTCACTCATTCCGTGCGGACAGCCGAAATTGAGTTCCAACCCATCCGCACCAGCGTCCTCGGCCCGTCGCACCATGTCGTGCCAAATTTCGCGCTTCGATTCGACCATCAGCGACACGACCAGCGCGTGCTTGGGATACCGTTTTTTCACCTGCGAAATCTCGCGAAAACTCACGTCGAGCGGCCTGTCGGTGATGAGTTCGATGTTGTTCAGACCCATCATCCGATGACCGCCGTAATCCAGCGACGAATACCTCGACGAGACGTTCACAATCGGCTGCCCGAGCGTCTTCCACACCGCGCCGCCCCAACCCACGTCGAAGGCGCGCATGATTTGATCTCCCGTGTTCGTGGGCGGGGCCGAGGCCAGCCAGAACGGATTGGGCGATTTGATTCCACAAAAATCGACGGACAGATCGGCCATCGCGAATTCCTCCGACGCTAAAGCGCGTTCCTTTGTTTTGAAAACAGGTCAGCCGCAATCGTTTGCGCTGTGCGTCGTCCGGCGGCCACCGCGTGTACGACTTCCTCTCCCCCCGACACACAATCGCCTCCTGAAAAATAGCGAGGATCGGACGTGCGTCCGTCGGCGTCCGCGACAACTTGGTTCCCGTCGAGCTTCACGGGAAGTTCCTTCAAAAGTTCGGTTCCCTTTTGGCCCGTCGCGCGAATCACCAAATCGGCAGGCAGCGTTTCCAGCTTCTGGCCCCCGTCGGGAACTTTCCGGCCAAACTCCAACCCTGCGATCCGGCTCGCTCGACGAGTCGTCCCTCGAGATGGGCCGACGACGCGGTGAGGCACAGCAAACAGCACAAGTTCCGCGCCGTGTTGCGTGGCCAATTCGACTTCGTGCGGATACGCCGACATTTGTTCACGCCCGCGACGATACACAAGCCAAGCTTTCGCAGCACCCGAGCGCATGGCCTGCGTCGCAACATCCATCGCCGTGTTTCCGCCGCCGATGACCGCGACTTTCGCGCCCAGCAGCGCCTCGAAAACCTCGGTGTCGCCGCGTTTTAGCGCAGAAATGAAGTCGAGCGCATCCCAAACACCCGGAAGCTGCTCTCCCTCGATGGAGATGTTGGGAATCGCACCCAAGCCCACACCGACAAAAATCGCGTCGTGTCGGCGTTCAAGTTCGCTCACGGAAACGTCTTTTCCGACGCGAACCCCGCATTGAATGCGAACGCCCGCCGAAACCAGCCACGCGATTTCTTTTGCGACAAACTCCGGCGTGACTTTGTACTGCGCGATGCCCGACGCATTGAGTCCGCCCGGCACGTCCGATGCTTCGTAAATCACGGACTCCACGCCCAACCGCAGCAATTCCGCCGCACAAGCAAGGCCCGACGGGCCCGCGCCGATGATTCCGACCGAACCCGATCGTTTGGTACCTGCGACGAGGACGGGTTGTCCTGTGTCCATCGCGAAGTCTGTTGCGTGTCGCTGCAAAGGACCTATCGCAATCGGCTTGTGTTGGTCATTGAGCACACACGCACCTTCACACAGGACCTCTGTCGGACAAACTCGCGCGCAGGTAGCGCCGAGGATGTTCGCAGACAGGATCGTTCTCGCGGCACCACCGGGATTTCCGGTCGCAATTTGCCGGATGAACAACGGCACGTCGATGCGCGTCGGGCAGGCTCGCATGCACGGCGCGTCATAGCAGAACAAACAACGATTGGCCTCGGAAAGGGCCTCATCCAGAGACAGTCGTGGCCGAAGCTCCTTGGCGAGTGCCTTGCGATGAAAACTGTCGGGCATCATGTCAGGGAAACTACCACGAGCGCGCACCCTCAAACGAACGAAAAGAGCATCAAAACAGCGCCGAAGGGAACAGAAAGCCCCCTGTTGGTTTTTGGAACAGAAGTCGCCGCGAAATCGCCGGTGCTGTTGTTGCTGACGAAAGGGCGGCCTAGCAGGAGTTTTTACAGCGAAATGGGCATGCCCCAATTGAAGTGGATGCGACCGGGAAAATGGGAATACCACGGTTCTTTTTTCCAGCGTTCCGACTGGATGAGCGTGTCCTGGCCCGGAAGAGTCAGCGGGAAAGCGTAGTCGAGCGACAACGAACCAAATTGCGTGAGCAAGCGAACCAGAGAAATTCCGACCGAAAAGCGAACATCGTTCCACTTGATGCGCTGGGCACCGTCAAAAACGGCACCTGTATCAACAAACAACGCGCCAACCCAGGGCCAACCGCCGATTTTGGGAGTGATCGCAAATTCCCACTCGATTTGCGAAAGAAACCGAGCGTCTCCACCGACGGGAACGACGCGATAACCACGATCTCCCGGCAAAGGACCCACGGGCGACTGTACAGCCTCTGCACGAAGTGCGTCGGGGTCGTACCCCCGAGTCGAACTATCGCCGCCCGCGTAAAACCGTTCGACGACGGGCAAGCCAGGACGAACCAACGGAATCCCATAGTTGATTCGGAGGTTCATTTTCCAATTGAAGCGCTTCATTCCAAACGGCCAGCCGTCCTCGGGCCGCAACAATGGACCGAACGGTCGCAAGACCACCGCCTGACCCGCAAACGACACAAAACTGCTGTTCACATTCCCCTGCGAGATTGCACAACACAGTGCTGCGGTCATTTGGGCCGACAGCAAGAAGCCACTGACGGGCATGAGTGGATTTGTTGGCACAGGCAAATTGCGTCGCAAAAGCGCCGGTGCTTCAAAACCGACGCGACGATCCCAAACCACACCGACGGATGCCTTCAACGACTGGGTACGATCACCGTCGAAGTTTACGTCTGCTGTCCCCTCGCTTCGGTACAGCGGGACCAAAATTTGGCTGATGTTGAATTCCAGCCGACCGAACACGCGCAGGGTAGGTGGAAGTCTGCGTCCTTGCTCGTCTGTGCGAGCCACGAATCGGGTCAGTTCGGCATTTGCGCCATAAGAAGTGACCTGCCCGATGCTGTACGTGTTTTCGTTTCGCCAAAAACCGCGCACGTCGAGCCGCACAAACGGATTCCACAACCGTGGGGCCGCAATTCGCGCAAGAAGCGACTGCACTCGAATGCCAAGTTCGCCACGCAACTCGACTTCGGTGCCTGTTCCCAAGAGATTCCGCCAAGTGTAGTTGGCGGACGAATACAACGGGTTGTCCGTCGAAACACCCACATAGATTCCTAGTTCCCCCGAGTTGTCGTAGCGTTCCGTGACCTCGATCAGCACGGGCACAGGATTGCGACGCAACTGCCAGCTTTTTTGGCGAGCCTCCAGACGATACTCATCGGTTTCTCCTGGATTTGGAATGACTCGCACCGACGAAAAAATCTGACGCCCAATCAGGTTTTGTTCCGCTTCGAGCAGTTTGTCGCGGTTAAAAACGTCGCCCTCTTTGAACGGCAAGTCGCGACGGACGATGCTCTCTCTTGTGACGAAATTGCCCCGAATGACGATCGGGCCAAATTTCACCGTTTCCTTCGTCGTGACAACCCACCGCAGCGTGACTTTCGTGTGGTCTTTGTTCCAACTGGACTGTGTGGGATCAATCACCGCATACGGATGCCCCAGCGAAGCAAGCTGCTCGTGAAGCCTCAACTTGTCCGCGATCATCGCCTCGGCGGTGTAGGCCGTTCCTGAATGAAGCTGCAAACCCTGCAAAATCTGCTGCGCGTTGAGCCCGCTCGAATCCGAAAAGGACAACGCCACATCCGCAACTTCCTCGCGCGGGCCTTCGTCCACCTCGAAACGGACGTACAAGTCCCCTCGGGTAGTGCTGTCGTCGAGCGCCGTCTGAATTCCCAACAAACCTGCGCTTTTGAGCGCTTCTTTTGACCGCGCCACGTAGACGGAAATCTGTGCCAGGGGAAAGCCCTCTCGACGATAAAAATCCTCTAGATGTGCGACATCTTGGGAAAGGGCCACCGCAGAAGCAAACCCTCCCTCGCCCAAACCAATCACGCCCAGCCGAGGATATCTGCGGGTGCGCACTTGCTCTTCCAGACGACTAGGGGGATACGAAAGCGGCTTCGCAGATGGCCCCGACACAAACTCGATGTCTCGAACCTTCAACTGCGGACCTTCATGAATCAAAAAATCGACTTCAACCGGATCGCCCGACCGATTCCGCCATCGCCACTTCACACGCGCATCAAAAAAGCCTTTTTGTTGGTACAGCCGATGCAGATTTCGCGCGCTTTCGTCGAGTTCATTCGCGCTGTAGTAGTTGTCCCGAAAAATCGTCACCACCGAGCGCAACTCCGAAACAGAAAGCTCCTTGCGCCCGACGAAGTGCAGTTCGACGCGCTTTCGTTCCTCGATGGCCAGGTCAAGATCCACCACTCTCTCTTTTGAGTTTGGGTACACCTCTCGGCGCGCAATCCTGACACCTGCGTAGCCCTTGTCTTGGTAGTGATCGACCAATCGCTTGATGTCTTCATTGATGCGCTCGGTGCTCGTACGGCCAAACCAGAGGCAGCAGTGCTCAAAAAAACCCCTCAATTCGAGCGGTGAAAGCAGTTTGACGCCCTCGCTGCGGATGTTGCCGAATCGATACCGGAGTCTCCACAACCCGGTGTTTAGCCGTACCGAAATGCGCACCGAGACTTGCTCGGGTCTGTCCGGTGCCCATTCCAGAGCAAAATCCGCCGTGGCATCGTAGTACCCCGTGCGTCGAAGAAAGTTCACAAGCTCTCTTTCTTGCCGACGCATTTCCGCCGTGAGTGCTTCTCCCTCGGGAAGGCGATAGCCAGGCCGCCACGTAACAAAACTGAGGATCTCCCACTCGAAGATCGGCCAGTTGCCCGTCACATATATTCGACGGACCGTCCTCATGGGCCGCACAGAGATTGCAAGTGTCGTCGAGCCCACCGTCGAATACGTGGCCTGGTATCCCAAAACATCTAGATCACGCCCGAGCCGCGTTCGCAGCTCCTCGTTCCATTGTGTGGGCAGACGGAGATCAATAAACCGGAGTAGCATATCCGGCTTCTCTATTCCGATGAGAGTTCCCCCTATCCTCACCTGTTCGATCACTTGTCCGTCTTGCGGTACACGGAGCTCAGGTGCATCGGAAGGGGCTGTCGCACCCTGTGATGTTGGCACTTCCGCTTGAGCGAGGATGTGGCAGGGACAGGCCAGAAGAAACCCAATCACCACGAGGCTGGCGAGCCGCCAGGAGCCGAGACTCACGCTTGCTCGGCGCATTTGGACTATGATAGAGAACACTGGTGATTTGTCGGGCCCAGTATAGGAGATTTTTATATGTCTGATCGTCGCGAAAACTCGCTTCTTTTCTCGCTTAACCAGCTCAAAGACCTTCAGGAGGAGCGGCTGGCAGAGGAAGCAGCGGCGGTCCGCGCCCAGGAGGAAGCGGCCCGACGAGCTGTCGAGGACGAAGAACGTCGTAGGCGCGAAGAGGAAGAAGCAAAAATTCGGGCTGCCGAGGAGAAAATCCGACTCGAGCGAGAAGAGAAAGAGCGTCTCGCTCGAGAAGAAAAATTCCGCATCGATGAATCGGAACGCCGCGCGCAAGTCGAGGCCGAGGCTCGAATCGAAGAAGCGCGACGAATCAAAGAGACGCAAGAGCGCATCAAGAAGCAACTCCCCTACAAGCTGCTCGCAGGCGTCGCTGCCGCGATTCTTGTCGTCGCGATGGTTGTTATCGGCGTCATCATCAACAAGCGTCTCGAGGAAGAAAAGCTGCACCAAGCTCAACTTGCCGAACAGCGAAAGTTGGAACGCGAACGCGCGGCTGCCGAGGAACGCAAACTCGAGGAAGAGCAGAAGAAAACCGAGCAAGCCATCAAAAATTTGATGGCCAAGTTGGATTCGACCTCGAAAGAAGTTGAGCGCAAGAAAGCCGAAGAAGACGCCAAAAGAGCCGCCGCATCAGCCAGCAAATCGTCTGGCAAAGGCAAAAAAGGCGGCAAAGACAGCAAGGAAGACGGCAAGAAGGGCGGAACCAGCGTCAGCGACATTGATTTGTAACGACGCGGTGGCCAAATCGATGCTTGACTTGCGGTGTGAAGGTAGGTACATGTCCTCTCGGTTTTGCGCAATTGCGTGAGGCTGTTCGGGCGGCATAGCCAAGTGGTAAGGCAGAGGTCTGCAAAACCTTTATTCCCCGGTTCGAATCCGGGTGCCGCCTCGTAGTTCTTTCGTTCCATGCGCCGGGTTCCGCCGCACTGAGCGAAACAGGGGGCCCTCAGCAAAGGTTGGGATAGCTCGTTCTCTCGCTGATGGAAGTCCGGCTTGCAGAAGTCTACTCGACCACAACCGCCCCGCGCAGCATGTTCATCCCGCAGGTGAAGGTCACTTCGCCTTTCTCTTGCGGCAGTTTCAGCGCAATTTCGGTCGGTTTGTCCTCGCTGAGCGTTTTCTTGACGTTCTGAGCAGGAAACACGATTTCGCGTCCGCATTCTCCCGCGCTCTTTTCGTAGCGAACCGTGATCAAAAGCTCTTCCCCTGGGCGTCCGACGATACGAGGCGGCGAATAGCCCTGATCACTGACCCGCAGTTCAACCCTGCGCGAACCGTTTTGCGCCACGTTGGGCGGCTCGCTTTTTTTGCAACCGCTCAAAAGAGTCCCCCCGATTCCTACATATGCGCACAGTGCGACACAACTCAAAGCAAACGAATGTGTTTTCATGACCCGAAAATGTAGCGGCAATGCGGTCATGGCCCAATTTTCTTGCATGTCTAGTGAATGGATACAGGGTGGGCGCAAGATGGCTTGGTGGTGGAATGAACCTAGGTAGCGACGGATGCACGGGCGTTTCGCTGGACCAGAATGGTTCGTCCGAAAGAAAACACCGATTTTGCGCTTGGATCGGCCCTTCTCTCTCTAGTTAAATTAGGGGGAGCAAGATCCCGGTTACGACGCGATGGCACGGTGCAAGAACTGCGGAAAAGCCAACCGAGACGGCGCGCTGTTTTGCCAAGACTGCGGCAAGCTGCTCGACGGTGTGGCGAGCGGCCAAGCAGACGGCTTGGTCGGTTTTGAAAAAAAGGATGCGGCGATGGCAGCCGTGGCTGCAATTCCGGTCGCTCGCGACGAAGAACCGGCGGCGCTTCTACGACCGCTGAGTTCAGGAACGCAAGGCGCGCAGGGGCCGATCGATCCGGGCCCGCCCGCTTCCTCGCAACATGAGCCGCGCAAGATCGAGTCGCCTGAACAGACTCCTCTCGTCGGTGATTTCTATGCTTGCGAAGGATGTGGGGCTCAAAATCCCACCGCCGCGTCGTTTTGCCGAAATTGCGGCCAAAATTTGAATCTGCGGCAGCGACCGGTAAACACGCGAATCTCTTGTGGTCACTGCGGCCAAGCAACGCCGGCAGGGTTTATGTATTGCCAACATTGTGGCAACCGAATTCTCCCGGAAACAGCCGCTCGATCGCCAGTCGCCAGTCGATCAAATGAGCCTGCCAAGCTTTCTCCGCAACCGCCTGTGGTCAAAAGTGGGCCGCCGGCGCGACCTGTAGGCGATGGTCCTACCAATCGCGACAAGAATGGGCTTCGCGGTCGTTTTGTGGTTGTGCGGCGCGACGGTGGAGACGGTGAGAATTTGCCGCTTTCTGGCGAAGTTTGCGATCTTGGCCGATCGACGCATCGCTGTTTGGCCGACGATCCATTCCTGGCGAGCCGGCATGTGCGGATTTCTTGGGCTGTCGGCGGAGTGAAAGTTCGCCCGCTGGACACGGTGAACGGCGTGTTTTGGCAGCTTCGCGAGCCCTATGAACTGTTGTCTGGGGATGTTTTCTTTGTGGGCCGCGAGCTAATTCGGTTCGAGTTACTTTCAGGTGACGAACGCGATCTCCCGTCGGTTAGCGAGCAGGGAGTTCGCGTGCTGGGCAGCGCGCCACGCGAGTCGTGGGGACGCTTGCGACAACTCACAACCGCAGCCGTAAATCGAGATATCTGGCACTTGAGCCGCCCAGAAATTGTGCTTGGACGAGAGGAAGGCGACATCGTGTTTCCCGACGACGAGTTTCTTTCCCGAAGACACGCTCTTTTGTCTCGGGTGGGCGGTAAAGTACGCTTGGAAGATCAGAATTCATCGAACGGAACCTACGTGCGGCTGCGTGGCGATCGTGAAATTGGGCCGGGCGACATTTTGCGTCTCGGCGAACAAGTGCTCCGGTATGAGCCATAGGACCTGTGATGTCGGATGAAACCCCCTCCATCTTGGTCCGCATCGTTGGTGCCACCGACGTAGGGCTTATTCGGGAGCACAACGAGGACAATTTCATCGTCGTCGATCTGTCGAGCGGTGAAACAAATTTCCTTGAGCCTCGCGAGGTCGTCCTTGGAAAAAAAGGGACGATGTTGGTGGTTTGCGATGGCATGGGAGGTGCTGCTGCGGGCGAAGTTGCGTCGCACATGGCCGTCGAATCCATGCGTCGTCAAATGCTCCAGTATGTGACTGAACAGCTTGATGCTGACGGGAAAGTCGTGGAGCCACCTTCCGGGGCTCCGTCGCTGCCGCAAGAAGCGCAAAACGAAAGCGTCTTTTTGCGGATGTCGCGCTGGCTGAGAGATTCGACGGCACGAGCGAACCTAGAGATTTGGGAAGCAGCGTGTGCGGATCTATCGAAAAACGGTATGGGCACGACGCTCACGGGCCTTGTGATGCTCGGGTCGCAGATCGTCGTGTCGCAAATCGGCGATAGCCGCGCGTATTTGTGTCGGCAAGGTGTGCTGACTCAAATTACGCACGACCAGTCTCTGGTAAATCAGCTTTTGGATTCAGGACAGATCACGCCGGAGCAAGCCAAGCTTTTTGAACACTCGAACGTGATTTTGCAGGCGCTCGGTGTTCAGGAGGACATCGAGGTCGTGCTGTCTTCGGAAACCGTGCGGCGCGGCGATCGGATGTTGTTGTGTTCGGATGGCCTTGTCGGCGTTGTCACCGACGAAGAAATCCAGGAAGTGATGGCTTCGACGGAAGATCTTGGCGAAGCGGCGCGAAAATTGATCGATTTGGCCCGTTCCGGCGGTGGCCCCGACAACATCACTGTGATTCTTGCGCAAGCCGAGGGAGAGGGACTTGCCGTTCCGACCGCAGAGGAGCACGCGAAGTATCAGGTGATGACGCTACCGGGTGAAAAACCGATCGAACGTCGCCCGTTTGGGGAAGGCTATCAGTTTGGTTCGCCCGCTGGATCAACCTCAAACGCTCCCGATTTGGTTGTTGCTCGGCCAGATGGCCACCGTGTGTCGTTGGTGATGTGGGCGGCGTTGTTCACGTTGATTGCGACGTTGGTGGTGCTCGCTGTGGTGTTGCTCCCAAAGCGTTTCAAAGCGCCTCAGCGTGCGCTGTGCTCCGTCCTCGTCGAGCCAGCAGGTATGGAAGTGTGGGTTGATCCCAGCCAAAGTCCTACGCCGCTGTTCAAGACATCCAATCGAAATGAACAGATGACCGTCGAGCTGGGTGTTGGACAGCATGTCTTTGTGCTCCGCAGCCCCGAGGATCGAAGCGTGCGTTCCGCGTCGGTTGTCGTTCAGGTCGCGGCTGGTCAGCCGTGCAACCTCAAGTTGTCCACGTTGCCTACGGTGGAATTTGCTTCCGATTTGGGTACGGCTGGCGACGCAGGGTCTCCTGCCGATGCCGGAACAAAAGAGGCCGATGCCGCGAGCGTCGCTCTGGACGCTGGAACGGATTTGGGCATGCCCACGGTCCCCGGTGTGGACTTGTCGGTGGCCGTGGCTGAAGGTTCCGACGAGGAATCCACCAAAAAGACGGACAAAAAACCGCGCAATCGTCGTTCCAAAGACAAGGCAGGACCAAGTGTTGCGCCGGTGGAAGCGCCTCCCATGCTTGGCACGCCTGCCGGAAGCGACGGCCCAACTACCCCTGGCGAAAAAGCGGAGCCTCCGAAAACGGACAAACCAGCCGACTCGCCAAAGCCGAATCCGCCCGAGGCAAGGCCCGCTGCTCCCGACGGGAAACCGGCTTCGCCAGATGCAAAGCCTGCTCCCGAATCGAAACCTGCCGAAGCAACGCCCCAAAGTCCGTAATGTTTCTTGTGTGCCCCGCCTCGTGAGCTAAGATTCGCGAAATCATGAAGCTCTCGACGGAAGGAAGTGCGAAAACGAGACTTGGGCAGACCAGAGATCCGAACTCGACGAGCGTCCTCGACGGCGTGCCTGAGTTCACGCGCTACCGACCCGGCGGGGTGTTCCTGGTCCTCGGTGGCCCGGACCGAGGCGAACAACTGGTCTTGGGTGATCGGCCCGTCGTAATCGGTTCTTCTCCGAGTTGCGACTTGGTGCTTTCGGATCGGACCGTTTCTCGTCGCCATGCAACGGCGCTTTTGGAAAACGGCCAGGTCGTTGTACGCGACCTCGGCTCGACCAATGGCAGTTTCACGTATGGAACACGGTTTAGCGAAATCGTGGTCGGGTTTGGCAGCGAGATCACGTTGGGCAAAACCGTGCTCAAGTTTTTGCCGCAAGAGGAAACCCTCAAACCGGTCGAGAGCGACGAAGAGCATTTCGGCAGCCTGCTCGGATGCGATGCGAAAATGCGCCGTTTGTTCGGTCTTTTGCGAGACATCTCGCCCACGGATTCAACCGTTCTCATTCAAGGCGAAACGGGCACCGGAAAAGAGTTGGTGGCCGAGGAAATTCACCGGCATTCCAAACGCGGCGACGGTCCATTTGTCGTATTCGACTGCGGGGCGGTTCCACGCGATCTCATCGAGTCGCTCCTGTTTGGTCACGTCAAAGGCGCGTTCACCAGCGCGGTTTCCGATCGGCAGGGTGCGTTCGCCGAGGCGCATGGCGGCACGATTTTTTTGGATGAAATCGGTGAACTGTCGCTCGATCTGCAACCATCGTTGTTGCGGGCGCTCGACAAGCGCGCCGTGCGTCCCGTCGGAGGCAACGCCTACCGTCAAGTCGATGTGCGCGTGATTGCGGCCACCAACCGCGACCTGCGCGAAGAAGTTGCCCGCAAAATGTTTCGTGAGGATTTGTATTTTCGCCTCGCCGTCATTCGCGTGCAGCTTCCCTCGTTGCGAGAACGCGAGCGCGACATCGAGCTGTTAACCCAGTCTTTCATCGAGCAGTTTTGCGCGGGCCGCTCGCTGTCCCTGCCTCCAGCGGAGCTTGCGCGACTCAAGAGCTATACCTGGCCTGGAAATGTGCGCGAACTTCGCAATGTCATCGAACGCGCTTGCGTGCTGGCGAAAGGTGACACGCTCAGTTTGGAAGAGCTTGGTGACGCCGTTTCGCATTCCGTGCCCCCAGTAATTCGTTCCTCGCTGCCGTTCAAAGAGGCCAAAGGGCAGCTCGTGGAGCATTTCGAGCGCGAATACATCGTTGATTTGATGAAACGCCACCGCATGAATTTGTCCGCCGCTTCCCGCGAGGCGCAAATCGACCGCAAACATCTGCGCGAGCTTTTGCGCAAATACGGCCTCGATCACCGCACCGATCCCGCCGACCGGTCAGCCGATTGAACGCGACAGCCGCACATCCAACCACGCCGCCAAACCCAGCGTCAGGCCTCGCGCAATCAGCCGCGCTTCCGGCGGCACCGCCAAAAGCGACATTCCCGACAATAGACAAGCCAGAAGCAGCGAGCCCAACAGCACTCCCCCAACGGTCCCTCGACCGCCGCGCAAACTGCAACCACCAATCACACACGCCGCCACCGCATCAAGCTCCATGAGTTCCCCCACCGTCGTCGTGGAGGCACCCGCATACGCCGTTTGCAAAAGACCCGTGAGCGCCACAAGACCGCCCAGCAGCGTGTATGCGGCGATCACGACTTTGCCGACCTCAATCCCAGACAAAGCCGCTGCCTCTTCGTTTCCACCGACCGCATACAGGGCTCGACCGAACCGTGTATGTTGCAAGAGCACCTGAACGCACACCGCCACACCCGCCAAAATCAATAGCGGCAGCGGCAGACCGCGAAATTGTCCTGTGACAATCACCAGCAACAGCAACGCTTGCGCCGTCACAAAAAAACGCAAAAACGGTCGTTCTCCATCGGGTGGCTTTTCGCCCATCGACAGCGCATCTTTCCGCGCCTGCCTATGACTGTGCCTTGCTCGAAGCCCCAGCACCGCAACCACAACCACCCACACACCATACGACATCGCAGGCGGCACATACGTCGTCGTCAGCACGGACAAAAGATTGCTTTGGCCCCCCGGACTTACCGGCACTGTTTGGTTCCGAATGCAGAGCCAAAACAGCCCTTTGCACACCAAAAGACCGCCCAGCGTGATGATGAAAGCCGGAATGCGTTGGTGATGAATGAAACGGCCCTGCAACCGCCACACGAGCAGCCCCACCACCATCGCCACCACCATCGCTGCCTCCGCCGGCAATCGGCAACGCATGATGAGCACCGCCGCGATGCCGCCCACCAAACCAACGCCACTGCCTGCTGACAAGTCGATGTGTCCCGGCAAAATCACCAGCAACATGCCCAAACTCAGCACCGACGTGATCGCGAACTCGATGGACAGCATGCTCAGGTTGCGCGGCGACAGGTATTGCGGAGCCACGAGCCCAAAAAACAAAAGACACCCCAGCAGCACGAACACGAGCGAAAAATCTCGCAACAGCAGCCGTTCATTCATGTGTGTACCGCCTGTCCCAAGCCCAACGCGAGCTGCAAAAGACGCTCGGGCGTCGCGTCTTTCCCGCAGTCAGTAAGGGTGCCATCCGACAGCACCAGCAATCGGTCCGACAGACCCAAAAGTTCCGGCAGCTCCGACGAAACCAGCAACACGCCCATCCCGTTTTGCCTGAGCCTGTCGAGGAGCGCATACGTTTCCTGCTTTGCCCCCACATCGACGCCTCGGGTGGGTTCATCCAGCAGCAACACTTTCGGTCCACACAACAGCGCCTTGCCGAGCACCACTTTTTGCTGATTGCCGCCCGACAGCGTGGCCACTGGTTGCAAAAGCGACGCCGCGCGCACCCGAAGCTCGCTGGCCATTTTCCGCACCGCGTGCGTTTCGAGTCGCGTGTCCACAAACCCGCGTCGCAGAAATTTCCCCAGCGACGAAAGCGTCATGTTGCTGCGCACGCTTTCCGACAGCAAAAGACCGTATCGACGGCGGTCCTCCGTGACCAGCAATAGACCCGCTGCGATCGACTCGGGCGGTCCTTTCGGCGCGTGCGGTCGTCCCAAGAGCTTGACCGTTCCCGACAGTCGGTGCCCCCACGCGCCGAAAAGATGCAACAGAAGCTCGCTGCGACCTGCGCCGAGCAAACCATAAATTCCGACGATTTCCCCAGCACGCACTGAAAACGAGATGTCCGACAATCTGGGCGCACCTCCCACCCGATGTGCAACCGTCAGCCTGCTGGTTTGCAACACCGTCTCGCCCGAGGCGTGGGTCGGCTTTTTCGCAGGAAACAAATCCCCCACATCGCGACCCACCATGTGTTTCACAAGGCTTTCCTGCGTGGTGTGTTTTGTTCGGTCGCAATACACCGTTTTTCCGTCGCGCAGCACCGTGATTCGGTCCGACAGCGCCATGACCTCTTCCAGACGATGTGAGATGTACACGATGCCTTGGCCTTTTTGCCGAAGCTCGCGCAGCAACGCGCCGAGTGCTTCGCTCTCCCGTTCCGTGAGCGCCGCCGTCGGTTCATCCAAAATCAGCACCCGCGTCTCGTTTCGCAGAGCCCGAGCGATTTCGACGAGCTGTTTTTGCCCCGCTCCCAGCGTTTGCACAAGACGCGACGGATCAAGCGCAATACCAAACCGCGACAACACCTGTTTCGCCTCGCGTTGCATCCGCGATTCGTCGAGCAACAGCGAAACCGGCCACGGCCCTGACTTGCGCGGTTCATGCCCCAAAAACATGTTTGCTGCGACCGAAAGCTGTCCGACGAGCGGAAGCTCCTGATAAATCACCGAAAGACCCGACGCCAGACTGTCTTGCACGCCCGAAAAATGCGCCGATTTTCCGTCGAGAAGATACTCGCCCTCAAAATCGCCGTGCGGATACACGCCCGACAAAATCTTGATGAGTGTCGTTTTCCCCGCTCCGTTTTCCCCACACAGCGCGTGAATTTCCCCGGCTTGCAGCGAAAAATCGACACCCTGCAACGCGACCACGCCAGAAAAACGCTTCTTCACGTTTTTCAGCGAAAGAATCTCTCGCGCATTGCTGTTTGCCCGGCCTGTCGCGAACACCGCGCGCACTTTACAAAACAATCCGGCGCGACGTTTGCGGTTTCAGCGTGGTTTCAAAAGAGACGGAAGCGGAAAGAGAAGCAGCGGCGGGGAAACGAACAGAAAGGACAGCGGAAGTTACTCGCGGGCGGCGACTTGTTGGCTGCGACGCTGATACGTCGGCGTATCGAAGTCTTCGTCCTCGAAACTCAACCGGGTTCCCAGCGCAGCGCGAGCCGGAGCAGTGCGCGAGGGCACAGCCATTGGCGTCACAGGAGTCGCCACGCGATCCCTCCTTGTCGTCGAAGGTGCGATATCCAACCGAGGCACGGGCGGCGGCAACACCACTTCCGGTTTTTGCACAAACGTCACCGGAACCTGATGCTGCGTCGTCGCAGGCCGTCGTTCGTAAATCATCGGTTCCGCCATCATCGGTTGAGCATCAAAACCGGTCGCAATCACCGTGATGCGCACTTCGTCGCCAATCGACGGGTCGATCACAGAACCGAAAATGATGTTCGCGTCCTCGTGCGCAGCTTCCTGAATCAGCGACGAGGCTTCGTTCACTTCAAACAGCGTCAAATCGGGTCCGCCCGTGATGTTGATCAAAATTCCCGTCGCGCCCGTAATCGACACGTCCTCGAGCAACGGCGAGCTAATCGCTTGTTGTGCTGCCTCGACAGCGCGCCGTTCGCCGCCTGCTCGGCCCGTGCCCATGAGTGCTCGACCCATGTTCGACATGATCGTTTTCACGTCGGCAAAGTCCACGTTGATAAGACCCGGAATCGTGATGAGGTCCGAAATTCCCTGCACGGCATTGAGCAACACGTCGTCCGCTTTGCGAAACGCATCGAGCATCGTCGTTTTTTGCCCCGCCACCGTCAGCAACCGCTCGTTCGGAATCGTGATCAGCGTGTCCACTGCTTGAGCCAGTGCTCCGATTCCATCATCCGCGTGACGACGACGCTTTTTGCCCTCGAAGCCAAACGGTTTCGTCACCACGCCCACAGTCAGTGCGCCCAGTTCCCGCGCGACTTCGGCGATGATCGGCGCAGCCCCGGTGCCGGTGCCACCACCCATTCCCGCCGTGACGAACACCATGTCCGCCCCTTCCAGCACTTCCGCAATTCGTTCGCGGTCTTCCATCGCCGCTTGCCGTCCCATGTCGGGATTTGCCCCAGCCCCCAAACCGCGTGTCACTTTGGTTCCGAGCGGAATTTTGATGGGTGCTTGGTTGCTTTCGAGCGCCTGGAGGTCGGTGTTTGCGGCGATGAAATCCACGCCCTCCAACCGGCTAAGAATCATGGTGCTGACAGCGTTTCCGCCGCCGCCACCGACGCCAATGACTTTGATTTTTGCGTGATTGTGTTTTTCGTCGAATTCCAGTAGGGCCATACGGTATTCCTCCCCGTCGGGGTAATTGTTTAAGGCCCTGATCTTCGGGTCAATTTTTTACCCAAACTTTACCCAAAAATACCCACGCCCAAACCTCGCTTTCCGTCGGAGAGAGGACGTTTCAGACAAGATATTGTTTTTGGTAGGTTTTCTTGTGTCGCACAGCGCGTAGGATGCGCCCATGCTTGGGTTTGCGAGCCTGCTTTCCCGTCTGAAAAATACGCCGCGCTTTTTGCTCGTCGCGTTGTTTTTTGCAGCCGCGTGTTCCCTGTTGCCCGTTTGGATTGGCCGATATCTACCATTGCTCGATTATCCGGGCCATTTGGCCAATTTGTTTATATGGCGTCACCTGTCGGACCCCGCGTATGGTTTTTCACGCTATTACGAACCAAACGCGACCCTTTTGCCGTATTGGGTTCAATTCGGCCTCGAATGGACTTTGTCTGTCGTCGTCAGCGAGGAAACCGCGCAAAAACTCTTTTTGTCGCTTTCCATCGCAGGCCTGCCACTGTCGGTTGCGCTCTATGCCAAACAACTTGGGCGTGATCCGTGGGTCGCCGTGCTGGCGTTTCCCCTCGCGTGGAACATGAACGTGTCGCACGGTTTCCTCGCGTTCATCGGAGGCTTGCCCATCTTGTTTCTCGCGCTTCGGTCGCTTCACGCGCATATGTCATCTCCGTCGTTGAAGTCGTTTGTCTGCGCCGCGTTGTGGGGCATCCTCGTCTACTTTTCGCACATCTTGTTGCTTGGCGTGTATGTCTGCGTCGGGAGTGCCACAGCCCTTTTGTTTGTTCGGCCTTTTTCGCTGCAACGACTTCTGGTTGCTCCGCTTCCCGTGTTTCCGTCGGTGGCTCTTTCCATCTGGGCCCAGTTTTTTGCAAACTCGCAACGCAACAACCTCCCGCTGCAAGGCCAAGGTCTTCGCGCCTTCGTCGGTGTGTACAGCAATTTTTGGGGAAACCTCGAGATTTTGCAGACCTGGACGCTCAATACCCTGCCCGAAACACGCGACGAGACGCTCTATTCGCTGATTTGGCTCTCTTTGTGGCTTTTGTTGCTATTGACTTCCTGTTTGCGAAACAGTCGTTCGCCTGGGTCAGTCGGCTTTTCTTGGCGTACTTTGTTTGGCCCCGCTGAATTGGGCTTTGTCATCGTCGCGATTCTCTTTTTCACGCTTCCCAGAAGTTTGCTCAAACCCTTCTATTGGTTTGCCATCAATCGGCGCATTGCGGTTGTGCTCGCTGTTTTTGCACTATTTTTGATTCGAGGGTCAATTCTAGATACAGTTTCTCATCGCGTGATTGTATTGATTTCACTTGCGTTTTCAATTTTGTATACGACCGATATCGCTGCACACTATTTTCGGTTCAATCAACGATTAAAACCATACGAAACTCTGATGCAGCATGTTCCCAGAGGTAAGCAGGTATTGCCTATTATGCTATCCATCAGAGATCCTGATTCACTTGTAAATTGTTTCAATCAATGGGGAAGTTACGTTCAAATCAGGCAAGGCGGTTTCATGGCACCTGTCTTTCCAGTTGAATTTCCGCTGAAACAAAAGAAAGTGCAAACCCCGGCGGTTCTCCCGTGGGACGCTCAACACTCATTCCGTTTTGAGCTACATGAACGAGGATGGGATTACTTCTTGGTTCAAGGAAAACAGCACAAAAGCCTGTTTGCGCAG